>ERZ1106952.16-NODE-16-length-158714-cov-31.730012_pt1 | contig 158714 bp, 120 predicted proteins | sample MGYA00403677_ERZ1106952 | MGnify/ENA primary metagenome ERZ1106952 (study PRJEB35170, sample SAMEA104062415) | human gut metagenome | biome: human gut; feature: human-associated habitat; material: faeces | place: Denmark | collected 2012-05-14 ... | reverse complement strand
ACGGTCGCCCTGCACGCCATCGCCGAAACGCAGAAGCTGGGAGGCATCGCCGCCTTTATCGACGCGGAGCACGCGCTCGATCCCGTCTACGCGAAAAATCTGGGCGTGGATCTCGACAACCTCTACGTCTCGCAGCCGGATACCGGCGAACAGGCGCTGGACATCACCGATCACCTCGTGCGGAGCGGTGCGATCGATTTAATCGTCATCGACTCCGTCGCCGCGCTCACGCCGAAGGCGGAAATCGAAGGGGAGATGGGCGATTCTCACGTGGGCTTGCAGGCGCGCCTGATGAGCCAGGCGCTCAGAAAGCTCGCGGGGATTACGAACAAGAGCAAGACCTGCGTGATCTTCATCAACCAGCTGCGCGAAAAAGTGGGCATTATGTTCGGCAATCCCGAAGTGACGCCGGGCGGCAAGGCGCTGAAATTCTATGCTTCCGTCCGCATTGACGTCCGCCGCGGGGACGTTTTGAAGGATACGGAAGGGCAGTTCGGCAACCATACGAAGGCGAAGGTTGTCAAAAACAAGCTGGCGCCTCCCTTCCGCACGGCGGAGTTCGATATCATTTACGGCGAGGGAATTTCCCGCGAGGGCTGTATCCTGGATATGGGAATCCAGTACGAGATCATCAAAAAGAGCGGCGCGTGGTTCTCGTACAACGACGAGAAGATCGCCCAGGGCAGGGATAAGGCGCGCGACTATCTCAAGGCAAATCCCGAAATTGCAAAAGAGGTGGAGGAGAAGATCGTCGCTGCGGTAAAGGAAAAGAAAAACAAGGCGAATTGACCGAAAACCATTCGGTTTAATTGACATTTGAAGCGAATTATACTACAATATATTGTATAAAAGCAAAATTTTTAACTGGATTTTGTTTTCTATAAACAGACAGGAGGCATAATTATGGGCAACGTATTTGGCTCCCTGTTCTTGATAAGTACGGGCGGAGCGATCGGCATCGCCGCCGCGGCGTTCGTCGTCGCGCTGGCGGCGGGGATCGGATTGGGGCTTTTGGTCCACAAGAAGTCGTACGAAAAAAAAGTCGGTGAAATCAATCAAGTGGTTGAGAAAATGCTCGACGATGCGCGGGCAGAAGGCAAGACACTGAAAAAAGAAGCGATTTTAGAGGCGAAAGAACAGGAACTGAAACTTCGCAACGATTTCGAGCGTGAATCCAAGGAAAAGCGCGCCGAACTCGCGAGAACGGAAAACCGCCTGATCCAGAAAGAGGATTCTCTGGACAAGAAGGAAGACGCGCTCGCGAAACGGAACGAAGAACTGAACAAACAGCAGCAGAAATTACAGCAGAAAGACGCGGAGATGCAGAAAAAACTGCAGGAAGTCTCCCAGCAGCACGAAAAGATGCTCGTCGAGATCGAAAAGGTCTCTCAGATGAGCAGGGAAGAGGCAAAGCGCGAGTTGGTCTCGGCGATCGAAGAGGACGCGCGCAAAGAGGCCGTCGGGCTGGTGCGGAACATCGAAGCGGAGGCGAAGGAAGAAGCCGGGCGCAAGGCGAAGGAGATCATCAGCCTCGCGATCCAGAAGTGCTCCACCGAGCAGGCTTCCGAGATCACCGTATCCGTCGTCCCCCTGCCCAGCGACGATATGAAGGCGCGCATCATCGGCAGGGAGGGAAGAAACATCCGCACGCTGGAGAACGCGACGGGGATCGAACTCATCATAGACGATACCCCCGAAGTGGTGATCTGCTCGGGTTTTGACCCCGTGAGAAGGGAGATCGCCCGCGTGGCGCTCGAAAAGCTCATTCAGGACGGCAGAATCCACCCCGCCCGCATCGAGGAGACGGTGGAGAAGGTTAGAAAGGAACTCGACCAGCAGATCAAAGACGCGGGAGAGGGCGCGATGTTCGAATGCGGCATCTTCGGCCTGCACCCCGAACTCGTCAAATTGCTGGGAAGGCTGAAATTCCGCACCAGCTACGGGCAGAACGTGTTGAAACATTCCATCGAGGTTTCCCACCTTGCCGGCGTCATGGCGGCGGAACTGGGCGTGGATGTAAACCTCGCCAAGCGCGGCGGATTGCTGCACGATATCGGCAAGGCTGTCGATCACGAGGTGGAGGGCACGCACATTCAGATCGGCGTGGACCTCGCCAAAAAATACAGGGAGAACGGAAACGTCATCAACTGCATCCAGGCGCACCACGGAGACGTGGAGCCCAAGACCATCGAGGCGGTGCTGGTGCAGGCTGCGGACGCGATCTCGGGTGCGCGCCCCGGCGCAAGAAGGGAGACGACCACCAATTACGTCAAGCGCCTCCAGAAGCTGGAGGAGATCGGCAGCGGGTTTAAGGGCGTAGATAAGTGTTTCGCCATTCAGGCGGGCAGAGAGATCCGCGTCATGGTCAAACCCGATCAGGTGGACGACGCGCAGACGCTGTTCCTCGCGAAGGATATCGCGAAGAAGATCGAGGCGGAACTCGAATATCCCGGTCAGATCAAGGTCAACGTCATCCGCGAATGGCGGGCGACCGAATACGCGAAATAAAGAAGAAACCAAACGGCCGGCTGACGGCCGTTTCTCTTTTCCGAAAACCGTGCGCGGCGCCGAAAACGGGAACGCCGCCAAAGGAGTGGGTTAGGATGGAATCCATCGGCTTATTGCGCCGCATGATTGCGAAATCGAAGAACCTCGTGCTCTTTACCGGCGCGGGAATCAGCGTGGAGAGCGGTATCCCCGATTTCCGTTCGGCGGGCGGCATTTACAGCGGTCCGGGATTTGACGGATACACGCCCGAACAGATGGTATCGCATTCGTTTTTCACCGGACATACGCGGGAATTTTACCGCTTTTACCGGGAAAAGATGGTCTATCCCGATGCGTTGCCGAACGCATCGCACCGCTACTTTGCGGAACTTGAAAAAGCGGGAAAGCGCGTGACCGTCGTCACGCAGAACATCGACGGGCTCCACCGGGCGGCGGGCAGTAAAAACGTGATCGAACTGCACGGCAGCGTCCTTCGCAACCACTGCATGCAATGCGGCAAATTTTACGGCGTGGAAACAATTCTGAAGACGGACGATATCCCGCGCTGTTCCTGCGGCGGCGTCGTCAAGCCGGACGTGGTTTTATATGAAGAGCCGCTCGACGGCGATGTAATCGCGCGCGCTGTCCGGGCGATTGCCGCATGCGATCTGCTGATCGTGGCGGGAACTTCGCTTTCCGTGCAGCCGGCGGCGAGCTTCGTCTCCTTTGCGCGCGGGAAACGCGTGCTGCTCAATCAGGGGGAAACCGCTTCCCGCATGGACGCGGATCTCGTCTTCCGCACGGATATCGGGGAAGTCATCGCCGCCCTGGCGGAAGAGACAATTTAAAGGATTTCACTCTGTCGAACTTGTCCCGCCTGTTTTATAATTGATGGTTTAGCAAAAAATTCTCACTAGTTTTATGGGGAAAAAATAATTTTAGAAAAAAATCTCAAGGTTATAATGGCATCGTATTGGCGGACATATTATTACAAGAAGGTGAAAATAAACGAAGCGCAGTCTGAGTCATAATATATGTTATTAGGGAAACAATTAGAAGAGGAATTGCATTAATGAAAAAATTAGTAAAGAAAATACATAATATTTGTTCATGAGAAGCATAACTAAAAAACAGTTACCACTTAACGGTGACAAAAAATGAAGCGTTGCAAAATTCTGATTACTTTTTTTGATATATATGATAGAATCAAACTCTTTTAAGAACTGTTAAATCATTAATTCATCAGGAGAATTTGACAAGTAATTATAAAATATACTTTCAAATATTGTCCGGTATCGTTTGGGCTTCTGCCAGTTGCTGAATAGAAGACCCTGCGATTAAAGTTTTTTATAAAAAGATATTTTTTATCAATGAATTTCGAAAAGATCGTCAATGGAGATATTTAGAATAAGCGAAATTTTTAAAAGATTTTCTACTGTAGGCATACTTAATCCGCTTTCGTAAGCTTGATAGCTTTGTGTTTTAATCCCTATTTGCTCAGCCAACTTTTGTTGAGTCATATGATGGAGAAGTCGTTCTTCTTTTAAATTTTTTGCAAAGTTTTTGCTAAATTGATAAATTTTATCTTTCATATACTTGCATTATACAGTTTAAAACTGTATAATAAACATAAAACAGTTTTAAACTGATAAGCAAAAGGAGAAAAAGAATGAGGATAACAGAATATGATAAGGTAAAAGACTATAGCTATTTGCAGTATTGCGAGTATTTACAGAACAAATATGGAAAAGGTTTGTGCGAATATATGACTGCTTCTTGGGTGAAGTCTCGAAAAGTAACGCGTACCAAAGAGGGATTATTTGTGCACCATAAATATGAAGATCAGGCGATTAGGCTTTCACACCCGGAAATAGCAAAAAACTACCCTTATGAATGGCAATTGCCTGAAAATTTAATATATTGTGACTTTTTAGAACATCTTTTTTTACATGTTTTAATTTGTGAAAAATCCATAGATTTTAGACTGGGGATTGGCGGATTATTGGTTTTTATGATACCTGAGCTGAACGATTGGTTTAGTGGTTTTGATAAAATGGAGCAATGGCAAAAAAATTGTTGGAACGTTATAAAAAATGATGAAGAGGTATATTTGATTTTATTAAAAAGATTAAAAGAACATTTTCAAATGAAAGAAACTGACTGTATTGAAAATTTGTGCGTTAGTTTTAATGAATCGTTTGGGACTTGGTCAAAAGATAATAATAAAGTAATTTTTGAGAAAATACAGGCATTATAATATTAAGCAGAAGATATACATAAACCGCCTGCGCAGATTTGCGCAGGCGGTTTCAGTTTTTTGAAAAAAATCACAGGTCGTCTACAATGGCGCCCGATTTCGCGTAGGCGGTGGATTTCGCCTCAAAGAAGTCCGTCTTGATGAGATTTGCGTTGGAATACTGGCTTACCCATTCCATGGAGGGGGGCTCTTCGGCGTAGCCGTCGTACAGTTTTCCGAATCCGACGCCGTCCGCGCGGAGATTGCCCAGATACTTCACGTAATCTTCCACCATCTGTTCATTTAAGCCGGGGATGTCGTTTCCGATGATGTACTGTCCCCATTTGATTTCCTGCCGCACTCCCTCGCGCATCATCTCTTTCAGTTCTTCCACCGTCTCTTCCGTAAAGAGCGCGGGTTCTTCCTTTTTGAGTTCCATGATGATGGAGCGGAAGAGCCAAAGGTGCGTGTTCTCGTCGCGGTTGATGTAGCGGATTTCCTGCACGGAACCGGGCATCTTTCCGTTTCTGCCGAGATTATAGAAGAACATAAAGCCCGAATAGAAGTAGATTCCCTCGAGGATATAGTTTGCGATCATCACCTTCAGGAGCGCTTTCGGGGACTGGTCGACCAGGAACTGGTTGTAGACGTCGCCGATGAACTTGTTGCGCGCGAGCAGGTGCTCGTCAAATTTCCACTGATAGAGGATCTCCGTCCGCTCTTCGGGGGAGCAGATGGTATCCAGCATATAGCCGTAGCTCTGCGAATGAACGGCCTCCTGGAAGGTCTGAATATTCAGGCAGAGGTTGACCTCGTTTGCCGTGATATACGCCCCGATGTTGGGCAGATTCGCCGTCTGGATGGAATCGAGAAAGACGAGGAAGGACAGCACTTTGTCGTAGGCGCGCCGCTCGGGCGTCGTGAGTGCCTTTCGGTAATCTTTGACGTCCTGGTTGAGATTGATCTCCTCCGGGATCCAAAAGTTGTTCATCGCCTGGCGGTACCAGTTGGATACCCACGCGTATTTCAGGTTGTTAAAGTCGTTCAGGTTTGTGGTATTTCCGCCGATCATGCGGCGCTTTACCACCTCGATATCCCCGTTTTCATTGAACAGGGGCTTTTTGGTCAGCTGTTCCATTTCGTTACCTCCCGTATTTTATTCTGTAATCTTTCGTCAAGAACTGCACGACTCGCATTCCTCCACTTCGAGGGACTTGGAGCGGATGTAATAGATGGTCTTTACGCCTTCCTCCCACGCGGCGATATAGAGATTCAAAATCTGGCGCATGGTGTATTCGTTGGTGATATAGAGGTTCAGCGACTGCGCCTGATCGACGTGGCGCTGCCGCACGCCCGCCGCGCGCACCGTCCAGGTCTGATCGATCTGATGGGCGTTCTTGTAGTACCAGTACGTATCGGGGGAAAGCTCGGGCGCCACGCGCGGGATCATCGCCCCCTTCTTTTCCTCGAAGAAGAACTTTTTCATCACGGGATCCAGCCCCGCGGTCGTCCCCGCGATGATGGAGGTGGAAGAGGTGGGCGCCACCGCGACGAGATACGCGTTGCGCATGCCCTTGGCCGCGCGTTCGCGGGCTGTTTTCCAGGCGTCAGAGGTGTATCCGCGCTTTTCAAAGTATGCGCCGGTCTGCCAGTCAGAGCCCTCGAAACAGCCGTAAGAGCCCTTTTCCGCGGCCAGTTCCGCGCTCGCCTCCACCGCCGCGCGGTTAATGGTCTCAAATACCCTGTCTGCAAACGAAAGGTGCGCCTCGGATTCCCATTTTACGCCGTTTTTCGCGAGCATGTGGTGATAACCGGAAACGCCCAGCCCGATCGAGCGATAGCGCTTGTTGGTGATTTTGGCGTATTCGACGGGGTAGAAGTTGAGGTCGATCACGTTGTCCAGCGCGCGGACCACCGTTTTGACCACGGAAGAAAGATAGGCTTCGTCCGTAACGTCGATGTTGCCGAGCACGAGGGAAGCGAGGTTGCAGACGACGAATTCGCCGGGCTTGGTCACCTGGACGACGACTTCGTCCCCGTCCTCCGTTTTCACGGTGCGGGAAACGAGCCGGATCTCCGCCATGTTCTGCGCGATTTCCGTACAGAGATTGGAGCAGTAGATCATGCCCGCGTGCGCATTGGGATTCATCCGGTTGACGTGATCGCGGTTGAAGCAGAAGGGCGTGCCCGTCTCCACGGCGGATTTTAAAATCAGCCGGACCACTTCTTTGACGGGAATTTCCCGCTTGGCGATGCGGTCGTCCGCCACGCAGTCGAAATATTTGTTTTCCCAGTCGTCGCCGTACGCGTCTTCCAGGCGGTATCCCTTGACGGTATAGATCTCGTGCGGGCACATCATGTACCAGGTGCCGTCCATATTGTCGCGCGCCATCTTCCAGAAGAGATCGGGATAGCAGACCGCGGGGAAGACGTCGTGCGCCTTCATGCGGTCGTCTCCGTTGTTGGTTCTAAGCTGTAAAAATTCGGGAAGATCGCGGTGCCAGGCGTCCAGATAGACCGCGACGGCACCCTGCCGCATGCCCAGCTGATCGACCGCGACGGCGGTGTCGTTGACCAGCTTGATCCAGCGGATCACGCCGCCCGCCGCGCCCTGAAAGCCGCGGATGGGCGCGCCCGTCGCGCGGACCTTACCGAAATAAAGCCCCATTCCGCCGCCGAATTTGGAGACTTTGGCGAAGTTGTCGATGCTGCGGTAAATCCCGTCCAGGGAATCGGGCACGGTGTCGATAAAGCAGCTGGAAAGCTGATGGTAGGGTTTTCTCGCGTTGGAGAGCGTGGGCGTCGCCATCGTCACCTCCAGCCGGGAGAGCATATCGTAAAACTTCTTTACCCAGAGCAGCTTGTCCTTTTCCTGCATGGCGAGGTGCATCGCGATGCCCAAAAACATCTCCTGCGGCGTCTCGAGCAAAGTGCCGTCGTAATCGTGTACGACGTAGCGCTTGAGCACCAGCTGGAGGGAGGAGTAGGTGAACAGCTTGTTCCGTTCGCGGTCGATGAACGCCGCGCAGGCGGCGCGTTCCTCCCCGGTATAGTGTTCGGGGATATAAGCGCCGTACAGCCCGCGCGCGGCCAGATAGTCGATTTTCTGCGCAAAGCCGGAAATCTTCCGCTTTGCCTCTTCCTGCGCGAGCCTGGCGTACATGTCGTGCATCACGAGGCGCGCGGAGAGAAATTCCCACTTCGGGGCTTCCTGCGTGGTCAGCTCGACGGCAGCGCGCACGAGCGCCCCGTAGCGTGCGGCGTCGTCCATTGCCTCGCTGAGAAAGGAGCGGTATTTGTGGAGCAGCTTTCCCAAATCGTATTCCTCCTCCGGAAAGTCCGCCTGCATGCCCTTGAAGAGCTCGCCGAGCTGCCGATCGGGAAAGAGCGCCGCGAGTTCGTTGCGGACCGCGCGCTTTTTCGCGCGCGCGTCGCGGTAGAGGATAAAGCGCTTGGCCTCCTCGAAATACCCCGCCTCCATCATGGCCTTTTCCGCGAGATCCTGCACGGTCTCGACCGCGGTCACCGCGCCGGTCAGTTTGGAGATCACGCTGTCCGCAAGCGCGTCCAATACGGCTTCGCTCGCAGGGGAATCGCCTTCGGCAAAGGCTTTGGCGATGGCGTTTCTGATTTTCTGGGGAGCAAATTGCTCTTCTTTTCCGTCCCGCTTGATGATTTTCATCCTGTTCCTCACTAGATATAGATGTAACTTTGCATATTAAACACAAGATATTGTGCCGATAGCTATTGTAACACACCTTGAGCAAAAAAGCAACCGATTCGGAGAAAAAGAAAGCGCGTCTGCGCAATTTTTGTGCAGACGCGGCGGTTACAGTACGAGGCAGATAAAACAGGCGAATACGGCGGAGGCGAACGTAGCGGCGAGGGAGATGACGATGGGCTTTAACAGATGCCTGAAATTTGTGCCGGCAAAGTAGACGGCGGCGATGTAAAAGACCGTTTCGCTGCAGCCGTAGATAACGCAGGCGCACCGCGCCAGGTAGCTGTCCACGCCGTATTCGGTGAAGATCTCGTTGACCAGCGCCAGAGAGCCGCTGCCCGAAAAGGGCTTGACGAGCACCAGTTTGGTGAGCTCTTTCGGAATGCCGAATATGCCGAACACGGGAGACAGGAGGTCGGAGACCGCCTTTGACAGTCCGCTCGCCTCGAAGAGCTCGGTCAGAAGAAAGATGGCGGCGAGAAAGGGAAATAACTTGACCGCGAGGGGAATCGCGCCGCCCGCGCCCTCTGTGAACGCATCGTAGAGCTTGACTTTTTTGAAGAGAAAGGCGTATAAAAACAGGAGGAGGATCAGGACGGGAAGCACGTATTTCATGGCTTTTTCCTCTTGCGGAATACCTTCATCAGCAGAACGCCCACGACGGTGGAGAGGAGCGTCGCCAATATGGTGGGGAGCAAAATATCCGACGGATTGGCGGAGCCGAGGCTTGTCCTGAGGGAGATGATGGAGGCGGGGATCAGCTGAATGCTCGTGGCGTTGATGACGAAAAACATCTGCACCGCGTGCGTATAGTCTTCCTTCTGATTTAAAAGCGCATGCGTCGCCTTGATGCCGAAGGGCGTCGTCGCGCCCGAAACGCCCAGAATATTGGCGGACATGTTGAGCGCGATCAGCCCGCCCGCCTCTTCGGGAATGGAGCCGAACAGAAAGCGGTTGACCGGCTTTAAGAGCTTTGCGATTTTTTCGGCGAGGCCTGTCCTCTTCAGAACTTCAAAGATGCCGAACCAGACCGCATAGATCACCGCCATTTTCAGCGACAGCTCCAGGGCTTTCGTTCCGCCGTTCATCATGGCGGCGAGCACGGTTTCGGGGTCAGTGAAGATCAGGATTGCGAGCGACAGCACGGTCACGAGCGCGAAAATTACATTCATCCCTAAAAAGTTATGAAAACGCCGCGGCATTTATGTTTACTTTTTTGAAAAAAGCAGGTATAATATTTTTATAGAAAAACAAGAGGAAACGAGATGAAAAAGACCTACTACATCACTACGCCCATTTACTATCCCAGCGGCAACTGGCACATCGGCCACTGCTACACCACCGTCATCTGCGACGCGCTCGCGCGCTGGCACAAGATGCTGGGGCAGGACGTCTTTTTCCTCACGGGGACGGACGAACACGGGCAGAAAATAGAGAAGAAGGCGCGCGCCCTGGGAAAGAGCCCCATCGAGCTGGTGGATCCCCTGGTTGCGGATCTGAAAGAGATCTGGAAACTCCTCGACGTGTCGTACGACAGGTTCATCCGCACCACGGATTCCGAGCACGTCGCGTGCGTGCAGCGTATTTTTGAGGAGCTTTACCGCCGCGGGGAAATCTACAAGGCGGAATACGAGGGCTGGTACTGCACGCCCTGCGAGGCGTTCTGGACGGAGTCCCAGCTGAAGGACGGCAAATGCCCGGACTGCGGCCGCCCCGTGCAGAAGGAAAGGGAAGAGAGCTACTTCTTCCGCCTTTCCAAATATGCGGATCGGATTCTGAAACTGTACGAGGAGAATCCGGAATTTTTACAGCCGAAATCCCGCATGAACGAGATGGTCAACAACTTTCTGAAAGCGGGCTTGCAGGATCTCTGTATTTCGAGAACTTCCCTGAAATGGGGGATCCCCGTCACCTTTGACGAAAAGCACGTCGTTTACGTCTGGGTGGACGCGCTGGCAAACTATGTTTCCGCCCTGGGCTATCTCGGAGAGGATCCGTCTTTATTTGAAAAATTCTGGCCGGCGGATCTTCACATGGTGGGGAAGGAGATCGTGCGGTTCCACGCGATCATCTGGCCGGCGCTGCTGATGGCGCTGGGGCTTCCGGTGCCCAAACAGGTATACGGGCACGGCTGGCTGCTGATCGGCGGGGATAAACTTTCCAAGAGCAAGGGCGATCTCGTCAAGGCGGAACTCACCGATCCCCATCAGCTCGCTTCCCGCTACGGCAGCGACGCGGTGCGTTACTTTTTGCTGCGGGAAATTCCCTTCGGTTCGGACGGCGTCTATACCAACGAGAGTCTGCTGAACCGCATCAACTCCGATCTCGCGAACGACCTCGGGAACCTCGTTTCCCGCACGACGGCGATGATCGTGCAGTATTTCGGCGGAATCCTCCCTGCGCCCGGCGAACGGGAGGGGACGGACGAAGAGCTGATCGCGCTGGCGGAGGGGCTCTACGACCGCGCAAACGCCGCCATGGAGGCTTTGAACGCGCCGGATGCGCTCGCGGAGATCTTCCGCCTCGTGCAGCGCGCCAACAAGTATATCGATGAGAACGCGCCCTGGATCCTCGCGAAGGATGAGAGCCGGCGCGGGCGGCTGGGTACGGTGCTGTATCATCTCTCCGAGTGCATCCGCATCGCTGCGATTTTATTAAAGCCCTTTTTGACCAAGGCTGCCGACGTGATCCTGGCCTCCTATTCGCTGGACGGGAAAAAGATCGAAAGTTTTGAAACCGCAAAGCGCTTCGGCGTGCTCGCCGCGGGAACGCGGGTGGAAAAGCTGCCGCCCATCTTTCCGCGCATCGATCTGAAAAAGGAAATCGCCGAGATCGGGAAACTGGTAGCCGCGGCAAAACGGGAGGAAACGAAAATGACGGAAGAAAAGGAAGAGAGGAAAGCGGAGATCGCGATCGACGATTTTTCAAAGATCGATCTGCGCGTCGCGCTCGTCACCGCCTGTGAAAAGGTGGAAAAGACGGATAAGCTGTTAAAGCTCACGGTAAAGCTGGGAGAGGAGATGCGCACGGTGGTATCCGGGATCGCCAAATTCTATACGCCGGAAGAAATGGTCGGGAAACGCGTCGTGATGATCGCCAATTTAAAGCCGGCAAAACTGCGCGGCATCGAGAGCCGCGGCATGATTCTCTGTGCGGAAGACGCGGAGGGCAACCTCTCGCTCGTTTCGCCCGAGAAAGCCGGCTTTGCGGACGGGAGCGGCATTTTCTGATGATCGACACGCACTGCCATCTGGATGACGCGCGCTTTGCCGAAGATATCGAAGCGGCCGTCGCACGCTATGAGGCGGCGGGAGTGACGCGCGCAATCGCAATGGGCTATGATATGGCTTCCTCTTTTCGCGTTCAGGCGCTCTCAGAGCGATTTTCGTCCGTCTGGTATGCGGCGGGGATTCATCCGGATTCCTGCGAAGAGGCGACGGATTCCGCGCTCGGCGCGTTAAAATCGCTTGCGGACGGCAATAAATGCGTGGCCATCGGAGAGATCGGGTTGGATTATCATTGGGATACCGGGCGGAAAGCGCGGCAGAAAGAGGCGTTCGCGGAGCAGATCCGCCTGGCGGGCAGCCTGAATCTTCCCGTCTCCGTCCACATGCGGGACGCGACGGAGGACACGCTGAAGCTGTTGAAAGAGAACCGCAGATATCTCCCGAAGGGCGGCGCGATGCACTGTTTTGCGGGGAGCCGCGAAACGGCGAAAGAGGCGTTGGATCTCGGCTTTTATATCTCGTTTGCGGGGCCTTTGACCTTCCGCAATGCGAGAAATCTCCCGGAGATCGCGGCGTATGTGCCGGCGGACCGCTGTATCGCGGAGACGGATTCTCCCTACCTGGCTCCCCATCCCAAAAGGGGGGAGCGCAATGAGCCTTCGCTTCTGCCGCTCATCGTTCAAAAATTGGCAGAATTTAAGAAAATTCCTTACGAAACAATGTGTGATTATGTCACGCATAACGCAGAAAAACTGTTCTTTCAACCGAGAAATATCCAATGAAAAAGTCAAATACGTTCGTCTATGAGCTGGACGGAAACCTCTATATCAATTTAACCAACCGCTGCAGCAACGCATGCTCGTTCTGTGTGCGGAACGACAAGGAAAGCTATTTCGGCAATGCGCTTTGGCTGGAGCATGAGCCTTCCGCCGCAGAGGTGATCGAGGCGATCCCCGACCGCGCTTATCCCGAGGTCGTGTTCTGCGGATTCGGAGAACCGACCGAAAGATTGGACGCGCTGGTCGAGATCGCCGGCGTGTTGAAGGAGCGCGGACATACCGTCCGTCTCAATACCAACGGGCAGGGCAATCTCATCAACGGGCGGGATATCACCACCGATCTCGCGATGTGCGTTGACAAGGTAAACGTCAGTTTGAATGCGCCCACGGCGGAAGCCTATCAGGCGGTGTGCCGCAGTATTTACGGGGAGAGCGCTTTTTCGGCGCTGATCTCCTTTGCGAAGCGCTGCCGCGATAAGAGTATGGACGTCGTCCTCTCCGTCGTCGACTGTATCGGTGCGGAGGCGGTCGCCGCATGCCGGGCTTTGGCGGAGGAAAACGGCCTCAGGCTGCGCGTGCGCGCCATGATCGAAAACAGCTGAAAAAAGAAATACGCCGGATAAAAATCCGACGCATTTCTCTTCTTTAGTAGAAAATCGCGCTGTAAGGAATGAACCTTACAGTAGCAGTATGAGCGGAATGACTCCGTTTATGCGGAAAATAATTTAGTAATTTATGGAAACGCTGAAAGAGGTGCTGGCCCGCTACGGGTTCAATTTTAAAAAGTCGTTCGGTCAGAACTTTCTGACGGATGCAGGCCTTCTCGCTTCAATCGTGAAGGGGGCGGACTGCGCGGGGGAAACGGTGCTGGAGATCGGCGCGGGCGCAGGCGCGCTGACGCGCGAACTGGCGAAAGAGGCAAAGAGAGTAATTTCTTTTGAAATCGACAGGAGTTTACAGCCGATTTTAGATGAGATTCTGTCAGACAAAAAGAATGTTTCACTCTATTTTGAAGATATTTTGAAGAGAAAAACCGAAGCGATCGAGTCGCTGATCGGCGAAGATTATCTCGTCGTGGCGAATCTGCCCTATTATATCACGACGCCGCTGATCATGCGTTTTGTGGAGGAGAGCACGCGCTGCAAGCGGCTCGTCGTCATGGTGCAGGAGGAAGTCGCCGACCGCCTCGTGGCGCGCGAAGGGACGCCCGCTTACGGCGCGGTCACCGTCGCGGTGAACGTCGCCGGCCGAGCGGAAAAGCTCCGGCGCGTCCCGCGGGAACTGTTTACGCCGCGTCCCAATGTGGATTCCGCCGTGGTTCGCATCGAGATCGACCGCGGGCGGTTCCGGATATCCGACCGGGCGCTCCTGCGGGCGGCGGTCCGCGCGGGGTTCAATAACCGGAGGAAGACGCTCTGTAATAACCTGATGCAGTCCTTTTCGCTTTCGCGTGCGGAGGCGGAAGTCTTGCTCGTCGATTGCGGGATCGATCTGAAGGCGCGCGGAGAGACGCTCTCGGCGGCCGCTTATGTCGAACTGGCCGAGCGCCTTGCCAAAAAAAGCGTCGATTCGTCGGCTTTCGCCGCGCGCTGAGCCCGGGCGGGCTTCTGCGGCTGAGGAGGATGAATGCGCTTTCGTTTTAATATAGCATTACTGTATTGTCGTTGCAATTTATAAATTTATAAATCAGGATAACAGGAGGAAGACATGAAAAACTTTGATCATCACATCGAGACCGAAATTTTGTTCGGGGAAGGGAAAATCAAGGGCTTCGGCAAAAAGATCGCCGCGGTGACCGACAGCGTTCTGCTCTGCTACGGCGGCGGCAGTATCAAGAAGAACGGCGTTTACGACGCGGCGGTTGCCGAACTCAAAGCGAACGGCGTGCGTTATGAAGAGCTCTCGGGGATCGATCCCAATCCCCGCATCGAGAGCGTGCGGGCGGGAATCGCGCTGGTGAAGAAGCATCGCCTGGGCGGCGTTTTGGCGGTGGGCGGCGGATCTGTCATCGACTGCGCGAAGGCGATCGCCGGCGGCGCGGCGACGCCGCACGAAGACGCCTGGGATCTGGTCGTCAGTTCTGCATTCACCGCGGCACTGCCCGTCTTTTCCGTGCTGACGCTTTCCGCCACCGGGTCGGAGATGGACGCATTCGCCGTGATCACCAACTTCGAGACAAATGAAAAACTGGGTTGCGTCGTGGCGCGCCCCGTCTGTTCGGTGCTCGACCCATCCTATACCTTTACCGTGCCCGCACATCAGACGGCGGCGGGCAGCGCGGATATTCTGTCTCATATCTTTGAATCGTATTTTTCCAAAGTGCGGACCGCCTACGTGCAGGATCGGTTTGCGGAGGCGCTGTTGAAAACGGTCATCCGCTACGCGCCGGTTGCCATGGAGAAGCCGGACGACTACGAGGCGCGCGCCAATCTGATGTGGGCTTCTTCGCTCGCCATCAACGACCTGATCAAAGAGGGAAAGGGGGAGGACTGGACGGTGCACGGCATCGAACACGAGCTTTCCGCCTTTTACGACATCACCCACGGCGTCGGGCTCGCCATTCTGACGCCGCGCTGGATGCGCTATGTCCTGAGCGAAGAGACGCTCTGGCGCTTCCGCATGTACGGCGTGAATGTATGGGGGATCGACGCGTCTCTTCCGGACAGCGAGATCGCCGAGCGCGCGATCGGAATGACGGAAACATTCCTGTTCGAAACGCTGCGCATTCCTTCCACGCTCACGGAAATCGGCATCGGCAGGGAGAACTTTGAGCGCATGGCGGAGAAGGTCGCCATCCCGGTTCCGGATAACCGCTTTGTCCCGCTGACGGCAAAAGACGTGGTCAATATTTTGGAAAAGTGTCTGTAAAGGTATTTTTGCATGAAGAAAAAACTCATCATAGCGACGGGCAACGCGGGGAAGGCGCGCGAATTCGCCGCGCTGTTTCCCGCTTATGAAGTGCTTTCCATGAAGGAAGCCGGTTTTACGGGCGCGATCGAGGAGACGGGAGATACGTTTTACGAGAACGCCCTGATCAAGGCGCGGGCAGTTTCGGAAGCGCTCGGCACGGACGCGCTGGCGGATGACTCCGGTCTGTCGGTCGCCGCTTTAGGAGGCGCGCCCGGCGTCTACTCCGCGCGCTATGCGGGAGAGGGCTGCACGGATTCGGATAACAACCGGAAACTTCTCGCCGCGCTGGAAGCGGTCTCCGACCGGCGGGCAAAGTTCGTGTGCGCGCTCGTCCTCTGCCGCGCGGACGGCGAAGTCGTCTCGGCGGAAGGGGAGACGGAAGGGGAAGTGCTCCGCGCGCCCCGCGGAACGGCGGGCTTCGGCTACGATCCGCTCTTTTATTCGTATGATCTGAAAAAGTCCTTCGGCGAGGCGACGGAAGAGGAGAAAAACGCGGTCTCCCACCGCGCCCGCGCCGCAGAGGCGCTGAAAAAAATCCTATGAAAACAGCCGTTGTGCTTTCCGATACGCACGGAAACCGCGCCCGCGTCAACGCGCTTCTGCCGCTGATGCGGGAGGCGGACTTTGTCTTTTTCTGCGGAGACGGCATCTACGATCTTTTGTCCCTGAACGAGCTTTCCGGAAAGCTACATGCCGTCGGCGGCAACTGCGACGGATGCGGAGATAAGGAGCTCTTTTTGGAAATCGAGAAAAAGAAAATTTTTCTGACGCACGGGCATCGTTACGGCGTCAAACGGTCTTTCAGCGCGCTTTCCCTGCGTGCGGAAGAACTCGGCGCGGATATCGTTTTGTTCGGTCACACGCATACCGCGCTCTCCGAACAGGTCGGCGGGACGCTGTTCGTCAATCCCGGCACGCTGTCCCCGTATTCCGCTCACGCCTCTTATGCGTATCTGGCATTCGACGAGAAGCGCGCGACGGCGAAAATCGTCCCCTGTTTTTGAGGCGGGATCAAATGCAGAATATCTGGCTAAAAAGAGTATGTATTTTTTTGAAGCGCCCGATCTCAGATTTGAGCTGATTTTTGGGAATTACTATGAAGAAGATGCGCGATCGGGGAATCCTTACAACACGCTTCTTTCAATCTTTGTCAGCGCTTACGGCTACAGCGGAAAGGCGGAATGGGTGCTGGACTTTTCAGAGTTTCAGCATTTCGTTTGCGAACTGAACGAAATGCACCGTGTTTTGCGGGGAAAGACCGTTTTAAAAGATAAAGGGTACGGTTCCTGCCTGTGGATTGCGTGCGACAGGCAAGGGTATTTTTTGTTTGAAGGAGTCCTCGTCAGCGACACGTTTCAGAAATTGAATTTTAATTTTCAGATCGATCAAACGTACCTTTCGGCGTTTATCGGAGCGCTGTGGAAAGATTATGGGGCAAGCGCCGGCTTTTAAATATCCCGAATTTGCGAAGCGGAGCAAAATAACGGCAACTGTTTTCTGAAAATTGGAAAAAAGAGACTCAAATCAGTTGACAACGTTCCTTTCGTTTTGGTATAATTTTTTAGCGTTGAAAAAAACGGTTGCGGGTGTAGTTCAATGGTAGAATCCCAGCCTTCCAAGCTGGTCGCGTGGGTCCGATTCCCATCACCCGCTCCAATTTTCAGCACCGTACAGGTTATGCGCCTGTAGCTCAGTAGGATAGAGCAATGGCCTTCTAAGCCATGTGTCAGGGGTTCGACTCCCTTCAGGCGCGCCAGTCTATCTTAAAATGGCGGGTGTAGCTCAGTTGGCTAGAGCGCAAGATTGTGGCTCTTGAGGTCGTGGGTTCGATCCCCATCGCTCGCCCCATTTTTTTTAGGGGTGTCGCCAAGCGGTAAGGCACTGGATTTTGATTCCAGCATTTCGTAGGTTCAAATCCTGCCACCCCTGCCAAGACTTGCAGGATCCATTAGCTCAGTTGGCAGAGCACGTGACTTTTAATCACGGTGTCCCGAGTTCGAATCTCGGATGGATCACCAAACCGATGCACCATTAGCTCAGCTGGTAGAGCACCTGACTCTTAATCAGGGTGTCCAGGGTTCGAGTCCCTGATGGTGTACCAAAGGCGGTGATTTTGACCGGTCAAGGTTGAAATCACCGCCTTTTTTTGATGGCGCTTTCGCAAGAAAAACCGGTTCAACCGGGGGGAGATAAATTACTTAAAGCAAATTTCGATAATAGAAAAGTAACCTTATAGTTAAAGTTAATACGGTTCGTCATAGAATAAGGAACCTGTTTTACAGGTGTGTGGAGCAATAAGACGCTATAGTAAAAGCGATACCCGTTAACGGGGCGGCTGGTATTTTACCCTTTTATAGTATGAGCAAACCACCGGTTTTACCGGTGGATTTGATTTTTTAAGCGATTTTATCTCTCAAAATGCAGAAAATAAACCATCTTTCGCGGTGCGGTTATGGATACGCTCTTATCTGCCTGCCATTTTTAAAAGTTGATTAAGGCACCCAACCTTCGGGAATCTGAAAAGAGACCCATTGGCGGCAGTCCGATTTTTGCAGAGCCGATCGGCTGCGGGGGAGGATTTTTATTGTCAAGTTGAAATATGGCAGACAAGAAAAGGCTTTCATTGAAAAGTTTTTTCGTATTGAGCCGGAGAAGCTGCTTTCGCCCGGTATTTTTTGTAATTTGATTTCATGAACCGCAGCAGCGGGGTGTCTCTTGGTTTACAGCCTCTGTAATTTCGGGATTTTTTTATGAAACCGTTTTTTCCCGGTCCGTGTTCCGAATTGTTCTCATTTATCATATAAATAGATTGTTAATTTTAGTTCAAAAAAGCCGCTTTTTCACCGCCACAGGCAACGCCAGAAAAGAAAATTTTATACTTTTTTGTTCAATCGGTTGACAAAATGACAGATTGTCATTTATAATAAAAGAAAAAATGACAACCTGTCATTCGAGGAACTATGCCGAAAGAAGTTTATCTCCGATTGCCGGAGGAGAAAAAGAAGCGCGTTAAAGAGGCGATCGCAGAAGAGCTGTCCCGCGTTTCTTTGGAAGATTTCTCCATACGAAGGGTGACGAAACGGGCGGAAATCGCGCGGGGCAGCTTTTATCAGTATTTTGACGGCGTTCCCGACGCGGTGCTCTGTGTGCTGGACGATTATTTTTCCAATCTGAAAGCGCTCATCCCCGCGCTGGTGGAAGAATACCGTTACGACCTGTTTGAAGTGGAGCTGGTTCTGTTCGATCGGCTGAAGCAATACTGTGAGGAGAGCGGAGAAAAACTCATTCTCAGCAATCTCGGCAAGAGCTTCCGCATGAGTAAGGTGAACACGCTGGAGGTGTTTCCGCACGAGGTGGAGCGCCTGAAAGAGTTTATATATGAACATCTGAGCAGCCGCGCGTGCGGGCAGTTTACGAAAGAGGATATCTACGATGTCATTCATCTCTCCGCGCTGCTCTTTCGCTCAGCGATTTCCGAATTGTTCAGCGAATATGAACGCAGAGAGGAAATTTCGCGCAGGTTCCGCAATCAGATCGCTATCGTACGGAGGGGTTTTATAACAGATGAAGGACAGAACAGACCGCAAAACGCTCCCTGACGCGCTGCCGGCGGAGCAGAAAGAGAAAAACAATCGCATCAAGTGGTACGGCGTCGTCTGGGGGATCGGGCTGCTGATCTTTCAGCACTCCATGTATCTGCTGGCGAATGTGATTGCCGGCTGGATCGGGATCCCGCTCGTTCCGGTTTTCGTCCTGCCGTACATATGGTCCTATTTCTTCTGGGCGATGGCGCCCATGGCGGTGTCGAAGTGCGAGAAGCGCTATTTTTATAATTTTATCACCGCGTACATTTGCTCCTGTCTGTTCGGCATGCTGATCTTTATCTTTGCGCCATCGTATATGGACCGCGCGGGGGAGAACCTCGCCGAGCTGGCGGGAGATTCGATTTTCGGGGATCTGCTGCGCTTTGTGTACGGGCTGGACGGCGGCACGATCGCCTACAATCTCTTTCCGAGTTTTCACTGCATGCTGAGCACGCTGTCCTATCTCGGCGTAATGCGCAGAAAAGAGATTCCGCTGTGGTTCCGCATTTACTCGCTCGTCACGGCGCTCCTGATTTACTGTTCGGTCGTCTTTACCAAGCAGCATTACGTTGTCGATATTTTCGGCGGGATTGCGATCGCGCTCGTGTTTTATTTTTTGTCGACCAGGTTTCAATGGGGAAGAGTTTGGGAACAAATTGAGCGGAAATTCCGCAGAAAAGGAGAAACCAAACATGAAGAAAGCAACTTTAACTGAGCGTTATTCGGGCGTACAGATCGCTTGTTGGCTGTTGGAAAGCGCGCTGATGCTGACGTCTGTCGGCTTTTTCATCGCCGCGCTGGTCGCCGCGATCCAGGCCGGGGCGACGGGCAAACCGCTCGGCTCCGAGCTTTTCCGCCTGATGATCTGCGCGGAAGCGATCCTTTTTCTCTTTGTTCCCTATATTCTCAATGCGCTGACGAAGGGCAAACTGCGCCTGCCTCCGGGCTTTGAAATGGTATATGCCCTCTACGCGTTCTGCGGGACGATCGTCGGCGATATGCTGAACGCCTTTGCCGTGATCCCTTTCTGGGACTCGATCATGCACGCGTTTTCGGGAGTGGTTCTCTGCTACGTGGGCTATCTGCTCGCAGATATCTTCAATCAGAAGCAGATTCAAAAGGGCGGTCAGCTCAACGCTTTCTTCCTCGCGCTGTTCGCCGTCTGTTTTGCGGTCGCGCTCGGCGCGGTCTGGGAACTGTTTGAATATGCGAGCGACGGCTTGCTCGGCACCAATTCGCAGCAATTCATGGAGACGACGACGGGAACGTTCGTCACCGATACGGATATTCCTTTGGTGGGGCATCTCGCGCTCCGCGATACGATGAAGGATATGTTCCTGAATACGCTCGGCGCGGTCGCCGCCGCCGTTGCAATCTCTCTTTACCGGATCGGGCGGGAAAAAAAGAACGCAGTTTCCGAAGCGGCGTGTGCGGACGGCAGCCCGTTTGCCGAAGTTTCCGTCGAAAAAGAAGCGGCTCCCGCGGTGACGCCTTCCGATCACCCCGAAGAAGCCCGCTGACCGATCTTTGGCGGGAACTGCCCGCCCGCCGATTTTTCTTCCCGTTCAGAAAAAAATTTCGCATATTTTTGCAACGCTCTCTCTGTTGATGGAAAATCGCCATGTGATTCCTGGCGATTTTTTCTTTCCGATATTTTTGAAACTTTTTTTAAAAAGGGTATTGACAAACCCTCTGTGCTGTGTTATAATAATTTCACAAGTTATAAAACTAAGTTTAAAAACTATTTTTTCAATCTTTTTTCCGCTTTTTTACGGGAAAGGGAAATAATATGCAAGGAGGAATTTTTATGAAGAGAATCAAGCGGTTTGTTTTGGCGTTCGTCATTCTGGCAATGTCAGGCGCAGTGTTCGGCGGCTTAACCGGGTGCGATACTTCGGGGAAAACAAAACTCTATTTCGACGGCGGCGGCGGATCGGGCAATTACACGACGACGAGCAGCTACGATACGCTGGAAGAACTCGCAAAAGAGTGGAACGCGAACAACGACCGGTTTGAAATTGTCATCAACTCCGCTTCTCTGAACGGCAACCGCAGCGCGATCACCAGCATGCTTACCGCGGGGACCGCGCCCGATATGCTGATGCAGGTGGGAAGCGTCGTCAATGACGATATCGGCAACGGCTGGTACGTCGATTTAACCGATTATCTCGATCAGCCCAATCCGTACGAGGAGGGGAACACCGCCTGGAAGGATATCTACGGCGCGGATTCCATCGCGGCATCCGCCGCTTCCGACGGCAGAAATTATTACGTCTGCCTGGATAAGATCGCGATCGGCATGCTCTATAATATGGATATTCTGAACGCCGCGGGAATTGAAGAGGCGCCCGAGACGTATTCGGAATTTCTCGCCTGCTTAAAGACGCTGCAGCAGGCAAAGGACGCGGGCAAAATCGACGCGGAGATCTTCATGCACGGCGGCTTATGGCAGGAAAGCTATCTCGGCAATTCCGTGTACGGCTCCAAAATCGAAGAATGGGACGAAGACGATACGGGCACGGTGTCTACGTACGAACTAATCAAGAGCTACCGGGAGGGGAAGTGGTCGCTGGATGACGAATACTTCCGCGAATTTCTGCACCTCTGCTATGAGAAAGGGCAGTATTACCCGGACAATTATCTGAGTTACGACACGAATTACAACTTTGCGCGCGGAAAACTCGCGATTACGGACGCGGTGGGCAACGTAATGAAAACGCTCACCAAAAACGCGAAATTCGACGTGGAAATCAAGGGATATCCCGTGCTGGACACGGAGGCTTCGCCGCTGGGCGGATATACGACCATACGCGGCTGCGCGGGCTTGAGCAGCGCTTACTGGGTGACCAATTCCGCCGTAGCGAAGGGGCAGGATGCGGTGGACGCCTGCGTGGATTTCCTGATGTATCTCACCGCGTCGGAGAACAACGCGCGTCTGGTCAACGACCTGGGCTATGCCCTCCCCATCAACGTGGACGACAGCACGGTCGAACTGTTCGACGGGCTTGTGGCGGAATATAAAGAGGATCTCGCTTCCGGGAACGCGCTGCTTTGGAGCGCCTGCTATATCCCCGATTCTTTGGGCACCGCTTTTAACGACCATTATCAGCTGGCGATGGGGTCTTTTTACGAAGACTCTGACGGGGTAAAGACGGGGGATATCGACGCGGTGATCGAAGATCTCGAAAAATACATCGACGATTGCATCGATGCGCTCATCAGACAATATCACTGGGAATTTTAAACAATGAATGCGACGAAGCAAACGAAACCGAAGGAACGGTATCAGAATATCGCGTACGCCTGGCTGATTTTGCCCCTCGCGGCGGTAGCCGTTTTCTGCGTCTACCCGGCAGTCGCCGCGATTTTCCGCTCCTTTATGGACTGGTCGCCGTCCTCCGCTGAGTGGATCTGGTTCGGCAATTACAGAGAATTGTTTTCGGACGCGCTCTTCCGCCAGGCGTTCGGGAACATGCTCATCCTCGTGCTGTTTTCGCTGATTACGTCCAACGTGATGACGCTGCTTTTGGCCGAGCTGCTGTTCAATCTGAAACTGCGGCGGCTGGAAAAAGTATACCGCTATCTCTTCCTTCTGCCCGCGCTGGTGCCGGGCATGGTCACGGTGCTCCTCTGGAAAAACGTGATTCTTTCCGGGGCGGAAGAGGGACTGATGAACACGATTCTGGCCCTCTTCGGCGCGGAGCCCGGCGGATGGTATTTCGATAAAGACAAGGTGATTCTCAGCATGATCCTCACCAATTTTCCGTGGGTGGGCGGCGTGAGCTTCCTGATTTATCTCTCCGGGCTGCAGGCGATTCCCGAATCCGTTTACGAGGCGGGAGAGCTGGAGGGGCTGGGCGCGTTCAAACGGCTCGTTTACATCGATCTGCCGCTTTTGGTCAGTCAGATCAAGTATTTTATCATCATCGGCGTGATCAACGGCGTGCAGGTATACGATATTCAGCTGATTTTAGGCTTGAGCGCGATCGATCCGGCGAGCACGGTGCCGGGGTATATGCTCTACTATTATACGTTCGCTTCCCCCGAATACGGGTATGCGGCCTCCATCGGCGTTCTGCTGTTCGTCATTACGCTGGCGGTCAGCACGGTGTCCAATAAAATTTCCGATCGATTGAATGCGGAGAACGGCGTATGACGAATTTAAAGAACAAAAAGACGCTCATTTCCCAGATTATTCTGGCAATCGTTCTGCTGATCCTGCTCTTTTTGGTGCTGTTTCCCTTCTGGTTGATGCTGGTCAAGAGTTTCAAGTCCTTCATGCAGGAAGTGGAGTCGCCCCTGACGCTTACGTTCCCGCTCGCGTGGGAGAACTATCGGGTGGCGTGGGAGCAGATCGGGGGCAGTATCCTGAATTCTTTTTTTGTCAGCGGAATGGAAGCGCTCATCACGCTCTTTCTCAGCGCGGTGGGGGCGTACGGCTTTTCACGCTATCGCTTCCGCTTCAAAAACCTTCTGTACAGCTGTTTCCTCGCGCTGATGATGATTCCGGGCGTTTTGACGCTCACCACGAAATACGTGATGGTCGCGACGACCTTCGGCATGTACGGCAGTTTTCTCGGCGTTATTTTACCGCAGGCGGCGGGGCTGGTGCCTTTCGGCATCCTCCTGCTGCGGGGATTTTTCGACGGCCTGCCGAAAGATCTCTTCGACGCGGCGGATCTGGACGGGGCAAACTCCGTGCGGCAGTTCTTCAGCGTGTGCCTGCCGCTCAGCACGCCCATCCTGATGACGCTCGTGCTGATGAATTTTATGACCAGCTGGAACGACTATCTCTGGCCGATGATCATGCTGGGCAACGAGACGGGAAAATACACCATACCCGTCATGCTCAACGCGTTCACGACGGACTATTATAAAACGGAACTGTATTACGGGGCGCCGCTCGCCGGCAGCGTGATCGTAAGCATTCCCATTCTCGTGCTGTTCGCGTTTACGTCCAGGCAGTTTATCAGCGGGATGACGAGCGGCGCATTCAAAATGTGACATTAGGAGTGAGACATGGAATTATTGGCAGACGAGGGATTTCGCTACGGGTTCAACCTGAAAGGGCTGAACAGCATCAGGGACGGGCACGGGGCGATCAAGTCCTTTCAGCTGACGGACAGGCGGCCGAAATGGTTTCTCTGTCAGTGGAACTCGAAATACAACCTCATCAGCGGGGAATTTAACGTAAAAAAGGACGGCTACCGGATTCGGGACGCCAGCAAGAGTCTGACCGTGCAGGGAGACAGCGAACTGGTCTTTGAACTGGACGCAAACAAGGAGTATGCCGCTCCGCGCGGAGAAAACGACCCCTGGCCGCACCTTCTCATCGAGCAGGAAATCACGGAGAACAACCGGATCCGCGACTTGGGGCGGCTCGTGTGCCACGCGCGGTTCCGCCTGCTGGAATTCGAGAGCTACATGCACGGCGAAGAAAAGGAGTATCACGCGGCGCAGTTTGTCTGGGTGGTAACGCTGAAAGACGCCAATCCGGACTCTCCCTCCTATAATTCCTTTATCTGGGTGGTATTCTGCCCGTTCGACAGCCGCTATGAGTTCGCCCCGCTCTTCACGCAGCAGGACAAAGCGCTTCCGGACGGCGAGTTTATCTACAGTTTCGGCGGCCGCGATTTTATGGAAAAGAGCCTCTGGGACGGGGAAGAAGCGCTGATGCACTTCGACCTTTTTCCCCGCATCGACGCAATCCTCGCCTGCGCGCAGAGCCGCGGATTCATGACGGGGAGCAGAAAAGAAGATCTGATCGTCAGCAGCACAAACATGGGCTTTGAAATCACGGGCACTTTCCGCTGCAAGGTCAGCGTGAAGGACCTGAAGATCATAATCTGATTGACAAAAAGGAGGAAAACGGATGGCAACCAAAATAAGCAGATTGCTTTCGCTTCTGCTGAGCGCGGCGCTCCTGTGCGCGTGCGCCGGCTGCGGCGAAAAGAACCCGACCGACGATCCGTCCGGGAACGATCCCACCGTCTACGAAGTGTTCGACGACGGCGATTTCGGAACGGGATTCGATATTTTCGGCACGGGATACGACGACGCGGGAAACGTCGTGCAGGCGGAGCGCGCTTTGCAGAAGACGATCAAGTTCGGAAAGAGCGCTCCCGCGTGGAGCATCGCACAGTGGTATTCGCACTACAAGCTGGACAGAAGCGAATACATCCTGAACGAAAACACTTTTTCCATCTCCGATACGTCCAAGACGGTCGCCGTCGACCGCAAATCGGGGGCGATTACGCTGTCGATGAACGCGGGGAAAGAGTACGACGGCATACAGAATGCCGGTTCTCTCGGCTATTACTGGCCGCACCTGCTGATTTCCCCGACGGAGACCGAGCCGGTCAAAATCGCAGACTGCGAGACCATGACCGTCTATCTCGACTTCTGTATCGACAAATCCGAACACCATGCCGCCGATTTCGGTGCGGAAAAACCCGGTCTGCAGGCGCAGTTCGCGTGGTTCGTATACGTGCAGAATCTGACGGAGGGGAGCGCGGGCTACGGCGAGTTCCTGTGGTTCGGCTTTAACCTCTACGATCCCACGCAGCTGTATGCGCCGCACAACGAGCAGCAGGATTTTGCCGGCGGCAATGCGGGCAATTATATCTATACGCTGGGCGCGACCGAATGCATCGGGACGTCGCGCGTCAAGGTCGGCGAACGCACGGGATTCAGCATGGATTTGATCGCCGCCGTGGAAAAGGGGCTTGCAGCGGCTCATGAGGCCGGATTTATGACCAACAGCGAGCTGGAAGACTGCTCCATCACCGGCATGAACATCGGTTACGAGATGTTCGACGTGTGGGATATTTCCACAACGATCTACGATATGGGTGTCTCCTATACGCTGAAGGAGGAAGCATGATCGGAAAGATAGCCGTGTTATTGGCGCTTCTCTTTTGTTTTTCACTCCCGGCATGCGCGCCCGACAGCCCGGATGACGGCGGAATCACGCCGCCGGATATCACAATCCCCGGCGGAGACGAGCCCGCAGAGGAGCGGATCGAGGCGATCGCGGACGGCGATTTTCAGGACGGATTCGGCATCATGGGGCTGAACTCCGCGACGGACGGCAGCGCGGTCAAAACCACCGTCAAATTCGGGCGAAAAGAGCCCGTCTGGCGGATCGGTCAATGGGGCAGCCGCTATAACCTCAACGAACCCGATTTAAAGTCGGTTACCACCGAAGCGATGGTGCTCCGGGACGGCTCCAAGGAAGTTTCGCTCGACCGCAGTCAAAACGCGCTGACGCTGGCGCTGAACGCGACGGCGGAATACGACACGAGCGAGGACAGCCGCGTCATGTGGGCGCATCTTCTGATCGAACAGGCCTTTGATTCCTTTCCCTCGTACCGGCTGGACGCGTTCGATTCCATCGTCGCCGCCCTCGATTTTACGGTGACGAAAGCGAATAAGGGGGCGATCGAGACAGGAGACGCGGCGGACACGCTGCCGGCGCAGTTCCTGCAATATTTCTACGTGGTGAATTACAATCAGGATTCGCCCGGGTTCGGCAGCTTTTTATGGTTCGGCCTGGGGTATCTCGACACCCGTTACGAAGTGATGCCCCTTTCGTATCTGCAGGATACGGCGGGCGGAACGGCGGGAAATTTCATCTACTGCCTGGGCGCAGAGTCCACGATCGGCGCGGAACCCTTTGCGGTCGGGACGGAATACAGCGTGGAGATCGACATTCTGCCGTATATTTCCGCCGCGCTGGAAAAGGCGGCGGAAAACGGATTTATGATGAATACGCAGTTATCGGACTGCGTGATCACGGGAATGAACCTCGGCTGGGAAGTCCCCGGCGCGTGGGATGTTTCCGCAACGGTAAAAAATCTTTCCCTCACGGGAAGTATTAAAAAATAGGAGGAAATACAATGAGTAAACACAAGACCGTAGCAATCAGGCTGATTGCGGCGATTGCCATGCTGTGCGCGGCAATCGCGATGTTCTTCGGCGCGGCGTTCGCATACGCGGATGAGGTTACCGAAGTGATGGAAGACCCGACTTATGAGATGATTGCGTTCGGCGCGGGCGATTCGATGAAGATCATGTCCGACGGCACGGTGCAGGGGAATCTTGCCCCGACCACCGGATTCGGCGGAAGGGCGAATTCCAACGGGCTGGGGGAAGCGTCCCGTTATTCCATTGCCGACGGGGTCTCGATTACAATCAAAAATTTGACCATTTCGGCGGAAGCCTGCTTTACCGTAGCGATGCAGACGGTATCGACGGGAACGATCGGCCAGGGGAACGGCGGCGGCGTACATGTCGGTTTCCGTGTGATTAAGGAGGGAGGCGGTTATAATTTCCGGCTCATCGTATGGAATAACGCCACATCGGTGCAATGGGCGCCGGAGGATGCTTATAAAGTTCTGGACGCGGATAATCCCGTCTGGACGGCGGAAACCGTAAATATCTTCTTTTCCCGGGATGCTTTAAGAGTTTCTTTTCAGGGCGCTACCGGCGGTGATTTTGCGGAAGTCACGCTGAACGAAGCCGCGGGGTTCGGCAATTTATTCGATGATTTTGCCGATGACGATGTTTCTCCGGCCGACGGTATCTATCACAGCACGAAACCGTATCTGAGTTTCAGCTGTTACAACGCGAACCAGGGGCAGAAAACGGGAAATGTCACCTTCAATTTGGCGGAAGTCAACGGAAAGACGCCCGCATCGAGTTATCAGGAAGCGCTGAACGCGCAGATCGCGGCGTTTATCGACGCGGTGGAAGCGGCGGGCGACGGAGCGGATCAAGACAAGGTGGACGCTGCGGTCGCATTAAACGTCTTCGGCGACAGCCAGCCGTACGGCAAGCTGCTCGCGCAGTACGGAACGGAAGAACAGAAAACGGCGGTCGCGGAAGCGCGCGATAAGATCGTCGAACTCAACGGCGACGCCATTTTTGCGGAGCTGAAAGGGCAAATCGAGGCGTTTACGGCAGCGCTGGACGTCTATGATCTGGACGATCCCGCAACGCATGCCGCTGCGGCGGAGGCGTATAACGCCATCGACTGGTCCCTGTACGAGAATTTGAACGACGGCTTCAGAGGGCAGATCGACGAACTGGTCGCCGCGATGAAGGAAAAGACCTTCTTCAAGAGCGCGATTTACGATGTGTTCTCCGCGATGCTCGAAAAGCTGGAGACGGCTACGGCGGCGGAATTTGCCTCCTCGGACGGATATCTCTCGGTGAAGGCTTCCGTCGACGGCTGGGCGCAGTATAAAGCGGACAATTACTTTGAAGACCTCGCGGATGCGAAAAAGACCGAACTGGAAGAGCGCATGGCGGCGGTCAAGGGCAAGCTGGAGGCGTCTTTCTACCACGGGTTTATTTACCGCGGCACGGAGAGCAAGGTCCAGCTGTACGATGAAGGGCTGTACCTCAGCGTCAAGCCGGACGTCTATCCCGCGACGGACAACGCCGTCTCCTTTCAGGAGAAAATGACGCTGGGCGTGGACAGCGAGATCCGCTTCAACCTCATCTACGGTCTGCGCAAACTGGGCGCGTTCCAGATGCAGATCGGGTTCTACCCGGTCGCCGGCGCGATGACCAAGGGCGATACGGACGGCGTCCGCGTGGACTTCTGGCTCTCCGAGCAGAACGTCACGCAGATCAAACCCGTCAACGGGCGGACGGAGGAGTCCATCTGCGGCGACGCGATGCTCTCCCTGCCGGACGAGGAGTTCTTTGATTTTGAGGCGGACGAACTGGATTACACGCAGAGCGATTACAAGGTGAAATTAGCCGCGAACGACGACGGGACGCTCTCCATCTTCGTCAACGATCTCGAGATGGTCGTGGAAGACGAAGCGTTCAGCGCGGATCTGTTCAAGGACGGCGTGTATATCACCGTCACGGGCTGCGGCTATGCCGGAACGGCGAACAACGAACTTTTGGTCACCAAGATCGGTTCGACCGAATACGTCGAGCTGGACGATGGCGGTTCTGACCCCGTTACGCCCCCGGATGACGGCGGGGATTCCGATTCCTGCGGAAGCTGCGGCGGTTCGATCGGCGGCGTCTCCGCTCTCGCCGCGGCGGCCCTGCTGCTGGCGTGCGCGGCGTACGCGATCGGCAAGAAGAGAAATTGACGAAAGCGCGGGGGAAGACGGATCTTCCCCCGCTTTCAAAGAGAGGCATTTATGAAAAAAATTACGGCTGTAATCATGGGATTCGGAGACCGCGGACAGATTTACGCGTCTTACGCGCAGCAGGCGCCCGATAAAATGGAGATCGTCGGCTGCGTGGATCCCGATCCCGTCCGCCTGAACAAAGCGAAAGAGCTGTATCATCTGAAAGAAGAAAACTGTTTTATCCGTCCTGCGGATTTTTACGCAAGGGAAAAGTTCAGCGACGCGGTGATCAACGCCACGATGGACAGCCTGCACGTGCAGACGACCCTGCCGCTGCTCCGGAAAGGATATGACGTCCTGCTGGAAAAGCCCGTCACGAGCGATCCGCAGGCGCTTTTGGCGCTGGCGGACGAGGCAAAGCGGAGCGGCAGGGTGCTGATGATCTGCCACGTTCTGCGCTATGCGCCCTTTTACCGCAAGATCAAAGATCGCCTGTTAAAGGGGGATCTCGGCAGAATCGAACACATCTACTGTTCGGAGAACGTCGGCATTCCGCACATGCTCTCCTCGTATGTCCGCGGGAAATGGGGCAGCGAGAAAGATTGCGGATCGGGCATGCTGATGGCAAAATGCTGCCACGACCTCGACCTTATCGTTTGGCTGAACGGCGGAGTCAAACCGGAAGAAATTTCATCCTTCGGCGCGCGTTCGGTTTTTACGGAGGAGAATAAACCCGCGGGAGCCGGTACGAGGTGCCTCGTCGACTGTCCGATTGAAAAGGACTGTCCCTATTCCGCGCGCAAGCTGTACGTCGAAAACGACCGGTTTCCCTTCCTGATATGGTCGAACGTTCCGGGCAAAGACTGGACGGAGGTGAACGGTCGGGAGCAGCGCATTGCGCTGCTGAAAGAAAGTAACCCGCACGGCGCGTGCGCCTATCAGAACCGCGACCTCGTCGATCATCAGTCCGTCATGATCCGATTTGCAGACGGCAGCACCGCCACGCTGGACATGACGGGCGGGACGTCCCGCGCGGGCAGGGAAATCCATATCGTCTGCCAGTTCGGAGAAATCGAGGGGTTTTTGGAGGGCAACGCGTTTACGGTGCGCATGTACGACGCGGAACGCGCGTCCTTTTGCGAGGAAAGGGTGGCGATCACGGAGGATACCTCGGGCGCGCACTCGGGTGGAGATCTGCGCCTGGCGGCGGATTTCGCCGCGCGCGTCGCGGGGGAAAAGCCGTCCGTGTCCTGCACGTCTATCGAGGATTCCGTTATCGGTCATTTACTGGTGATCGGTGCGGAGCGTTCCAGGAAAAATCATGCAAACGTATCTTTCGACGACCTTTTCGGGCAATCGGATTGACAAAAATTTCAGCATACCTTATAATAGCAATATGAGTGTATACGGCAAAAAACAAATCGATATCAGGGAAGACAACAAGAGCGCCGTCATCGATATTCTCCTGAAAGGGGAGGCGACGATGCTCGAGATGTCCGAACGGCTCAAGCTCAGCCATACGGCGCTGGCAAAGGTCATCAAGGAGCTGACCCTGAAAAATATCGTTCAGCCGACCGAGGTTCGGGGGGCGAATACCGGCCGTCCGCCCAAAGTGTACGGCATTAACGGCGACTGCGCGATCGCATGCGCCGTCGTCATTTCCCCTGAAAAAATATATGTCTATTATCTGGATATGCGCGGTTTTCAGATCAATGAAACTTCGTGCGACAACCTGTTTGCGGATTTTTCTTCCCTGATGAACTATGTGACGGGGCAGGTGGAATTCCTGAAATCGCATCCCCGCCTGAACGATAAGATCTTAAAGTGCATCTACATCGGCGTGCCCGCCGCGGGGCTTTTCGGTATGTCCTATCCGGATACGGAGCGGGAGGTGCTTGCGGCCTGCGCCGCGCGGTTTTCCCTTCAGGAGATCGTCGTCCGCAGGAACATCGACTACGAAATGGTTGCGGAGACCAAATACGGCTTGTTAAAGGGCGGCGACCAGAACGCCGTTCTCGTCAATCTCGACCGCCGCCTCTGCGCTTCCTTTCTTTTTAACGGCAACCTTTTCTGCGGCGACCGCCAGAAACAGGGGCTCGGCAGCGCGGAGGAATTCGGGGGCGTCTACTCGCTCTTCCCGCACTCGTTTGAATCGGCGGCGGCGCAGTACCGCGCCGGAGAGGAGCGCGCGCGCGAAACTCTGGAGCGCGCGCTCCGCGAACCGCTTACAGGCTTGGGAAAGCTGCTTGCTTTTCTGGATGTCGGAGAAGTGGTGTTCAGCGGCGGCGTCAAAGCACTGGGGGATCCCTTTCTCCGGTTTGCCGGAACTCTTTTAGGAGAAAACTGCAGTGTCCGTTATTCCGCGCTGGGCAAAGAAGTCCCGGCGGCGCTTTCGGGCGCGGTCTGGCTCTCCACTTATTCAACGCTGCAAAAAGTAATGGCGCGCTGAAAAAATACGTAATAAAGCGGCTCGTGCGGGCCGCTTTTTTTGTACAGCTAAAATCCCGCGATAGTCGCGTGGTTGGGGGTAGGATTACCGATGAATCTTGAAAAAACTCCCATTTTGTATAATAAGGTTGTGACCTGGCAGTTCCAACAAAAAACCAAGTCGGAAGTGACGGTGAAGATGCTCGCCGTCAACGCGGACAATCCCACCATCGGGTGCAGTGCAATCAAGAACGAAACCTTACTGATGCGCAAGACGGGATTTGCCGAATACGGTTTTCCTTTCCATACGCTCAGGCATACCTATTCGAGTCTGCTGTTTGAGAGCGGGGAAAACCCGAAAGTCATTCAGCAACTGCCCGGTCACAGGGACGTCACGACGACCATCCGTACCTACAACACCGCACTAAGCGGAGGCTATTTTAAGGATGATATTTCACGATGCCCGAAACACCCTCGGCATACTAATTGCGATTGTAAAAAAATAAATATGGGAGCGCCGAGAGCTGTTGCTTATTGCGATATCAATAAATTTTAAGGATATATTTTTCCTGATCAATATGTTTCAAACGGGAAAAGGGATCTGTTTGAACAATTGGGGTTTACTGATCATGATTCGGAGTTCTTGAAATCAGAATACGAACGGCAGGCTCGGGAAAAGTATATATCGGGTAATTACAGGTTGGGAAAACAGACAGTAACGGACCAAGAATGAATATTGAAATAAATTTTGCTCATCCCGACAGAGGCTTGGTTTCATTTGTCAGCGGCTGGATGATACGTCCGAACGGACAAATTACCTGCAATACACCCCTTGGAGGTTTATATGAGGCAATATGAATCGGTAAAACTAAAAAATGAAGTGAACGATTTACAGGAAAAAGGCATCGATGTCAATACGCTCGGCGTGCTGATCTACCAAATCGCTTCGTCGGGGCAATGGATTGTTATGTTTCTGAATCCGAAAAACGTAGGAGATTACGCCGTCGCAACCGTAAGCGAACGTGATTTGATCCGGCTCGGCTCTCTGCCTGCGGCCACTATATCTGAAGTAATAGAGATCGCGAACCGTCCTAATTTCTTTGAGCATACATCTTTTTTGCCTGTACGTTTTAAAGAGTACGATATGGTAGAATTGACTGTTGACAAGCCTAAATATAAAAAAGAAAGTGTAAAAAAGGAATGCGCGGATGCGTTATGAGCGAATATGCGATAAAAGGTCAATGGCAAATCATATTTTCGGAAGAAGGCACGGGCAAAGACGTTGCCGACATTATGGTTTCAGAAGAAGATTTCATTCTTGTTCAATAGTACATTAAGTAGTGTAAATAAGGCGGCTATCTAGCTGCCTTATTTCTAATTTTCAAAGGCATCTGAAAGAGAAAAAATTTTTACTGCCATTGAGGCAGAAACGGGCAGTTTTAGGGCGTTTCGGGCGATTTTTTCAGAATGAAAAATTATTACCGAAAGAGGCGAAAATTTCGTTTGCCAATTTACTGCCATTTTGCAAATTGTTACTACCATCTGATTTTCAGTTTTTTGATATTTGCATATATTTATGTTTTCTCGCTCTTTCGGTGAGAAAAAGAAAAGTCGATTTGATTGTAAAAATTCATTCGTTACAGGCAATATTATCCGATCCCTTTGGTTTTTGATTGCGATTGAGGTTTTATCTATGCTATAATAAAATAAAAAGAGGGTTTATGGAATTTCGGGTATTAAAATATTTTCTGACGGTCGCGCGGGAAGAAAACATGACCAAAGCAGCCGAATTATTATATATTACACAGCCGACGTTATCTCGGCAAATTGCAGAACTGGAAGAAGAAATCGGAACGCCCCTTTTTGTGCGCAGCAATCGCAACGTTACGCTCACGGACGCAGGAATGTTATTCCGTCGCCGCGTGGAAGAATTGATTGCGCTGGAAGATAAAATCAAAGAAGAATTCGGCGGAGAACAAAAACAACTGACGGGAACGGTATCGATCGGTATGGCAGAAGCCTTTTCGGCAAACATTGTAGCCGACGCGATTTCCGATTTCCGCGTGAAATATCCCGCCGTGAAATTCGAACTGTTTACCGCTATGGCGGATATTGTGCTGGAAAGAATCGACAAAGGTATTTTAGACATCGGCTTTTTGCTGGAACCCGTCAATGTGGATAAATACGACTTCATTCGTCTGCCGCATAAAGAAAGGCTTGGACTGTATATGCGCACGGACGATCCTTTGGCGCAAAAGAGCGAAGTTTTGCCCGAAGATATGAAAGATTTGCCGCTCATTGTCCCTATGCGTCGGGAGTTGCAGCAAAATTCCCGCAACGTACTAGGTGCGATGTACGATAATTTCAATAAGATAGCCACATTTAACGTTGTGAACAATGCGTCTTTGCTTGCCGAACGAGGTACGGGGTATGTTCTTGTCATCGAAGGCGCCACGCAATACCACCACAATCCCAATTTATGCTTTCGCCCGATCAAAGGCGTTCCCGAACTGCATTGTCTGGCAGTATGGAAGAAATTTCAACCGTCTAACCGAGCGGTATCGCTCTTTTTAGAAGATATTGCAATGCTTTCAGAGCATTGACGCTATAAAAAAATAAGCATTTCACTTTTGAATATCGTTGATTTACAATATAGGTGTAATCCGAAAAGGGTTGCACCTATTCTTTTTTCAGGACGGTAAAAAGTTATGACATTACGGGATTTATTTGTTATGACGGGATTGGATGAAGACGAATTGCAAGCTTATTGCGCAGACGGTCTCATCGGCAAGGACGGTGACTTTAACGAACAGGATGTAAGAAATATCGGATCTATTCGCACCTTATTAAAATTCGGACTGACGAACGCCCAAATCAAAGCATACTTTTCAAGTTTGCGGCAAAGCGATTACGAACAGGCGGTCAGAATCCTTCGGGATTTTCGCAAAAAACTTTTACACAACATTCATAGCAAGCAAGAAAATCTGGATATTCTCGATTGTATGATTTGGGACAACGAAAACAAAAAGGAGACCAAATAAAATGAAACGACTTGCAAAAATCATCACTTTTATTCTGATCGGTGTTTTGGCATTACTTTCTTTTGCCGCTTGCAATGAGAGAGGCAACTACACGCCGCCGGCGGAATTGCCCGAACCAAACGGAAAAGTTTTGATTGCGTATTTTTCGCACTCCGGCACAACGGAGACCGTGGCGAAATCCTTGCAGGAAATCACAGGCGGAGATTTGTTTGAAATCGAGCGAGCCGAGGCTTACACGAACGTAAACGATCAGTCAAAGGATGAAATCGACAACAATCGTCGTCCCGAACTTGCCGAATATATCGACAATGAAAAAATGTCCGAATACGATACGATTTTTGTCGGCTATCCTATTTGGTATAAAACCATGCCTGCACCGGTGAGAACATTTCTGGAACACTATGATTTGTCAGGCAAATCGGTCATCAGCTTTTGCACGGCGGCAAGCGACGGTATCGGCGGCAGCAATGATGATTTTGAGCAAGTCTGCGCGGCTTGTCGGCGGCGACGACGTGAACGTGATTTTCGGCAGACGTTTCAGAACAAGCGAAACAAACGAAATGCGCGCTTGGATTCAATCTCTCGGCTTGACGGACAACGGAACTAATGAACCCGATACACCAAATGAACCGCAAGAACCCGAAACGCCCGATACCCCGCAGGAACCTGACACCCCGGACCAGCCCGCCGAACACGAAGAAATATTGGTCGTATATTTCACTTGGAGCAACAATACCGAAAGAATGGCGACCTATATCAACGAACAAATCGGAGGAATGTTGCACGAGATCGAACCGGTTGTTCCGTACCCCGATACCCCTTATACGGAATGGGGTTATGATGCCCGCGACGAACGCGATAACGACGAGCGCCCCGCAATCAAAGATCCACTTTCGCAAGAAGTCGTTGCACGGTACGATACAATATTGATCGGATTCCCGATCTGGTGGCACACCGCCCCGATGATAATCGGCACTTTTTTGGAAAGCTACGACTGGTCTGCGGAAACGGATATTTATCCTTTCTTTCAGGGAGCAAGCAACAGCAACAGCGAATATTACAGTAATTCCATGAGATTTGTCCGCAGGTGCGCAGTCGGTGCGACTGTCCACGAAGGTTTATATGCGTCGGCAAGCAATACAACGGCAATCAACGCCTATCTTTCGGAAAACGGATTGATTGCGTGAGGTGCGAAAAATGAAAGTATTGCTTGTAAACGGAAGCTCGCGGGAAAACGGCTGTACGGCTGTTGCACTGTCGGAAATTGCCCGCGCTCTCCATGAAGAAAAGATAGTTACGGAAACTTTGTTCATCGGCAACAAGCCCGTTCCCGATTGCGTTGCCTGCCGCAAATGCCGCGAAATCGGAAGATGCGTGATTGACGATATAGCCAACGAACTTGCTGAAAAGGCAAAATCGGCGGACGGTTTTGTGTTCGGATCACCCGTTTATTTTTCGCATCCGAGCGCGCGGCTTTTGACCGTTATGGACAGAGCCTTTTATTCGGGCGGCGAACACTTCGCCTTTAAGCCGGCGGCCGCAATACTCTCTGCCCGCAGGGCGGGAACGGTCGCGTCGATGGACGTTATCAATAAGTATTTTACCATACTTTCCATGCCCGTCGTATCTTCCACCTATTGGAACCATGTTTACGGCGCACAGCCGCAGGAAGTGTTGCAGGACAAAGAAGGAATGATGACCATGTACAATCTCGGCAAAAATATGGCGTGGCTGTTAAAATGTATCGCGCTCGGCAAAGAGAACGGTTTATACGCGCCCGAAAATCAAAAGGTCCTGACAAACTTTATTCGGTAAGGAGACGATACTATGGAAAATTTTGTGTTCTCGTACCCAACGAAAGTGTATTTCGGCAAGGGTGCGGTAAACGACTATTTAGCAAAGGAACTGCAACGTTGCGGCGATACGGTCATGCTTGCCTACGGCGGCGGCTCTATCAAAAAGAACGGCGTTTACGAACAGGTATTGGATATACTGCGGCAAGAAAGAAAATTGGTAATTGAGTTTTCGGGAATCATGCCCAATCCCACCTATGAAAAGGTACAGGAAGGCGCGCGGCTTGCGAGGGAAAACAAAGCGGATTTCATTCTTGCCGTCGGCGGCGGTTCCGTCATAGACTGCTGTAAAATCATTGCCCTGCAAGCCCGCACGGACGAAGACGTCTGGGAAACGGAACTGACGCAAAAGAGATTTCCGAACGCCGCGCCCGTTCCGCTCGGCGCAATCGTCACCGTATCCGGCACGGGCAGCGAGATGAACGCAGGCGGGGTTATCACGCACGAGAAAAAGAAAATCAAAACGGGTTTGTTCGGTGCGGCTCCGCGCTTTGCGATGCTCGATCCCGAATATACGATGAGCGTTCCTTTTTCGCAAGTCCTTTCGGGCGCGTTCGATACGCTTTCTCACGCTATGGAAACGTATTTCGGCTACCCGACGACGACAATGTGTCAGATGACGTAAACGAAGCGATCATGAAAAGCGTCATACGCAATATGCGCGTTTTGCTGAAAGCGCCTGACGATTACACCGCGCGCAGCAATCTGATGTGGGATTCGGCAATGGCGGAAAACGGACTTTTGAAACTGGGAAAAAAGACCGACTTTCAGGCGCACATGATCGAACATCAGTTGGGCGCATACACCGATTGCAACCACGGGCAAGGACTTGCCGTCATACATCCCGTATATTACCGCCATATCGCGCGGGAGGGCTTACCGAAGTTCGTGCGTTTTGCAAAAAATGTATGGGATATAGACGGCACAGGCAAAAGCGATACGGAAATTGCGCTCGCCGGTATCGACGCACTCGCTGCGTTTATAGATGAATGCGGTCTGCCGTCTCGCCTTACGCAGCTGAACATGAAAGGCGATGCCAAAGAGTTGCTCTGCGACAGGCAGCTTGAAGAAATCGCGTGCAGTACCGTCATTCAGTCGAACAGCTATAAAAAAATGACTTGCGGCGAGATCTACGATATTCTCAAAGAATGTATGTAAAAAAGGAGACCTTACTATGAAAAAATTATTGAATATTTTTGGAACTGTGTTATTGTGTTTTGTTTTTGCCTTTGGCTTGGCTGCCTGCTCGAATCGACCTGCTACCGCCCCGGAAGGCGGCTGGCAAAATCCGTCCGACGACAGCGACCGCCCTACATACGAAGATGCGAACGTACTCGTCGTGTATTTTTCCGTACCGGATAATCAAAGCAACAGTTATGTGGAAATGGACGGCGAGCGGCTGGGCAACACACAGTATATGGCGTATGTGATACAAGAAAATACGGGTGCAAATATTTGGCGGATTCTTCCCACTACGCCGTATCCGACCGACCACGCGGCACTCTTACAGGTAGCGCAGGAAGAAAGAAGAAATAACGCCCGCCCCGAAATCGACGGCGCGATAGAAAACTTCGATTCCTACGACGTCGTATTCGTAGGCTATCCGAATTGGAATGCCGATTTGCCGAATATTCTCTATACGTTTTTCGATACCTATGACTTTTCGGGAAAGACAATCGTTCCTTTCAATACGCACGGCGGAAGCGGATTTTCGGGAACGCGCCAAACGATTGCAAGATTAGAGCCGAACGCGACAATGCTGGAAGGTTTGAGTATATCGAAAAACAGCATCGAAAGAGCGGAACGGGAAATCATTGATTGGATCGATGAAATCGGTTTGCTGAAACAAAATTGATTTTTTGCGGGAGACGAGCCATGAAACCGATAACGATCGTTAAAATGGGCGCGGACGGGGCAATGTATCTATTGTTCCTGTTCCTTATGGCGCAATATCTTTTGCCGGGTGCGCCGCACGAATGGCTGGGAATATCCGTCGGCATTTTGTTCCTTGCGCATAACGCACTCAATTATAAATGGTACAAAGCGCTTTTCAAGGGCAGGTATAACGTATTGCGCACGGTGCAGACCGCCGTAAATTTCCTGTTATGGCTCGGTATGCTCGGCTGTATGGTAAGCGGCATTATCGTGGCGGAAAGCGTGTTCTATATCAACGCCGTAAATGCCTACGAATTCGGGCGTGCGCTCCATCTCGTGGCAACGGCTTGGACGTTTCTTCTGATGTCTGTACATCTCGGTTTGCATTGGGCAATGTTTGTAGGTTTTACAAAACGCATTCCCGTCAGTCAAACCGTCAGGACGATTCTGTCGTGGATATTCCGCATTTCCGTAACTGCGATATGCGCTTACGGGCTGTATCATTTCATCGAAGCACGATATTGGGAGGAACTCTTTCATCTGATTGATTTTCAGAAAGAATACGATTACGAACAGAGTTTGTTTTCCTATCTCTTGGGTTCAGCCGCCTTGTCCGTTTTGTTTGCCGCTGCCGCTTATTATGCGAAAAAACTATATCTTTACTGCAAGCGGCGAAAGGCTCGCATTGCGAAAGAAAAAAATCCATATAAGGAGTCAACTTTATGAAAAGACTATTTACCATACTGTTTTCCGTATGTATGATTTTCCTGTTTGCGTCGTGTTCTTCGCCGTCGCAGGGCAACGGCAACGGCGGCAATGTGCCTATATACAGCGATAACCGCATTTCCATTACCACAGGCGACACCGTTCTGTATGCCAATATGTACGACAACGATACCGCGCGCGAATTTATGGAATTATTGCCGTTTACGCTGCCGACGATTGAACGGAGCGGACTGGCAAAAGGCGTACATTTACCCGAATATCTCGGCTATGACGAAACAGCCTTGACACGCGAATATTCTTTGGGCGAAATCGGATATTGGCCGGGCGGCGACATTGCCATATTCTATACGGACACATTGTTTGAGCAGACTATCGTGGACGTCGTACAGATCGGGCAAATCGAGTCGGGTGTGGATGTTTTTCTGCATTACAGCGGTTCGGTTACAATCGAACGGGTGCAAGTGTCTGATAAAACCTATGAAGTCACATCTTCCGAATTGCACGCAAGCGTAAACGGCGCAGATATTTACGGTGTGGCTTACTCGCCCGTCGGGGCAGGACAAAACCTGCCCGCCGTTATCCTTTCGCACGGGTACGGCGGAAGATATTCTACCAACGCATCTTATGCCAGCGAATTGGCAAAGCACGGATATTTTACTTACATATTCGATTTTCGCGGCGGTGCGCCCGGCAGTAACAGCGACGGAATAACCACGGAAATGTCCATATTCACGGAAGAAGAAGATTTGAAAGCGGTCGTCCGTATGGTGCAGGCGCTCCCTTATGTGGAAGAAGAAAGAATTTATCTGTTCGGCACAAGTCAGGGCGGTTTGGTGTCGGCTATGGTTGCTGCGGATATGCAGGAAGAAATACGCGGACTGGTGCTTTTATATCCGGCATTTTCCCTTGTAAGCGACGCAACCGCAATGTTTCCGTCTGCGGCGGAAGTACCCGATACCGTGCATTTTTTATGGATGACCGTCGGGAAAGTTTATTTTGAAGATTTGTTTGGTTACGATCCGTATGCCGACGCCGCGCGCTACGAAAGCGACGTCTTGATTTTACACGGCGACAGAGATTCGATTATTCCGCTTTCGTCGTCCGAACAAGCGGTCTTGGAATATTCTTCCGCAACACTGCGCGTCATATCGGGTGCGGGACACGGTTTCGGCAGTGAAAACGAAACGCATGTTTTATCTTACACGCTCGGCTATCTGCGGGCGCATCATTAACCTATTATAAAGGAGTAAATTGACATGAAAAAGGTATTGATTTTATCGGGCAGCCCCCGCAAAGGCGGAAATTCGGATTTACTTTGCGACGAATTTATGCGCGGCGCACAAGAGAGCGGCAACAAGGTCGAAAAAATCCGCGTTGCCGAAAAGAAAATCGGATATTGCCGCGCGTGCTATTTTTGCAAGGCAAGCGTCGGTGAGTGTATCATCGAGGACGATATGAAAGACATTTTGCAGAAAATGATTGACGCCGACGTCATCGTTCTCGCAAGTCCCGTATATTTCTACTCGCTCGACGCACAGCTTAAAACGGTTATCGACCGCACGGTAGCGCGCTGGACGGAAGTAACGGATAAAGAATTTTATTACATCATGACCGCCGCCGACGATACGAAAGCCGCCATGGATACGACGCTTGCCTGCCTGCCTGCGCGGGTATGCGGAATGTGTAAAAGGCTCAAAAGAACGCGGCATTGTTTACGGCATCGGCGTCTATGAAAAAGGCAAAATTACAGAAACCCCTGCCTTTCGTCAAGCCTATGAATTAGGAAAAGGTGTGTAAATAGTTTATGAAATTATACGCTTGTTGTCCTATCTGCGCGCACAAATTTTGAAAAGGCGAGAACGGAACATTCGTCGAAGTCCTTTGTCCCCGTTGTTCCAATCTTGTCAGAATTACGATAAAAGAACGGCAAGTTACCGTCGTTCCGTTTGAAAGCTCAAAAAAGAAATCCGAAGACTAAATTGAATATCCCCGACCGTTACCCCGTCCGATTTGGACGGGGTTTTTCGTTATAATCTTCAAAATTTTATCAAAAGCAACTTTATATTCGGTACGGACAAAGGCGCTTTGCGTTCCTATTCGGGCACAAAACACATGTTCGACAGGTTTTTGAAAAAACACGGGCTTGCCAATAAGGGTATCCATTTCTACGCTTTGCGGCACACTTTTTCCAATATTTTGTTTGAACAGAATACCAATCCGCGCATTGTGCAGTCCCTTATGGGACACTGCAAGATTGAAACGACTATGATATATACTACGGTATGGGACAACAAGTATTTGGAAGGAGCGGTCGGCATTTTCGACAGCCGATACGAAACGGCGGCGGAAGCCGTGGAAGAAAGCGAAGAACGAAAAAAATATTACAAACCGCCCAAGAATACAAGCGAAAACCGCACTGCTGCGACGCCAAAGAAATAACCGGCGCCCGATAGCGATACAACTAAAACTGACGACCTTACGCAGAAAGTGGCGGCGTTTATGGCGGAAAACGGGATAGAAGATTTGGAAGAATTTTTGTCGGGTATCAAGAAAAAACAGAAAAACTTTCAAATGGACTAAAAGGGATATGCCCTACCTATATAAGAAAAAAGGGACGTCTGCAATTAGGGCAGTTTTAGGGCGTTTGGGGCAGAATTAGAACGACGGCGATTAGGGAGGAAGTCAACCTCGCTGATCGCCGTATTTTTTACGCAAAATCATCTGCAATTCGTCTGCAATAGCACTTTTCATTTTTTCGGAGTTTTTGCTAAAACCCCGTATTTAGTATCAATATAACGAAAAAACCACCATATCTGGTGGTTTTTCTTTGGAGCTGCTAACCGGATTTGAACCGGTGACCTCGTCCTTACCAAGGACGTGCTCTACCTACTGAGCCATAGCAGCAAGCGCTAATCTAAGCGTTTTTATTATGTTTCGGAATGAGAGTTTTTTGCTTGTTTTGTCGTCATTAAGACGTATTTTTCATGCCGAACAATAGAGGGGAAACGCAGGTCTAAGGCATATCGGTAAAAAAGCAGTTTTTTGCCGTCGGCTTTTTCATTAAAAGGCTAACCTGAGCAAAAAGATCCTTCATTGTTACATGCTTATATATTTTATTATAATTTGAGATATTTGTCAAGAACTTAATCTTGATTTTTCGAGAAAAATCCGGATGGGTTAAATGTTTTTCAAGATTTGTTTCAGATCGTATTGTTCCAAAACCCGTTTCATTCTTTCGGCATAATGATAACTGTATGAATCGTGCTCCGTTACGACAATATGATCGTATAACTGTACGTTGTGAAGGGCGAGAGCCAGTGCAATTCTTCCCGTTGCGTGATCGTCCGATTCGGTGGGCAGAACGTTTCCGCTCGGATGATTGTGCATCAATATTACAGCGTCCGGTTTGGAAAGCGCAATTTCATGTGCAAATTGCGTCATATCCACTTCGACGCGGTTGACGAAATTGCTGTCAAAGGTCAGTTTTTTTACGATTTTCTGTTTTTTATCGAGTAGCAGAACGATAAATTGTTCAGTACAGGGATGATCGAAAAATTCGATCAGACGGTCTCGAAACGTATGGTAGGTGAAGCGTCCGGATATTTCTTTTTTCTGTTCGTCGATTCGTTGATAAAGCGCATAAACCGCTTTGAAATGAGCTGCCGAATGCGGCCCCATTCCTTCGGTTGCGGCGAGTTCTGCAGGGGAAGCGCGCAATACTCCCTCCAAAGATCCGTACGTCTGCAGAAGTGCATGCGCTATCGCATTCGTGTTTTTGCGCGGAATGACGGCGAACAAAATAATTTCCAATATTTCGTGATCGTTTAAAGAATCCGGCATATCAAACAGTTTGCGCCGCATTCTCTCCCGATGCCCTTGGTGAATTTTATCGTCCATAAAAATATTTCCTTTTTTCTATTTTATCATAATTTCACGGGAAATCAATCGTTTTTTGCAAAGATATCCTCTGAATCTCTGACTATCTCATTCAAAGACCGGCCTGTTCTCGGACGCAGCATTGAAGTGCCGTTCGGAAGTGCAAAAAAGTCGGGCTGTTTTTGTCCCGCGCAAGCGCTATCATGTTCTTGTTGAATCGGGAGATATCATGCTGAAGAAAAAGATAGCGGAACTGCTGCGGTATTACAGAGAATTGAAGCGAGCGGAAACAGGGGAACGGGAGAGGCTGACAATCGTGCGTTCCCGTAAAAAGCGCAGCATTGAAATCAATCATTTCGTCCGGGAATTTCTTGAGACAACTGAAGATTACGATAAAGCGCTGGGAACGAGCGAACTTGCCAAGGTCCTGCACCTGTATTACTTTGAGAGAAAGACGGAGACAAGCGTAGCGCTCCGGGCATATCTGTCCGAAAGTTCGGTTAAGCGCATGAAAGAAATCATTGTGACGGACGTTATGTTGCTATGCGCGGCAAAAAATTTATTGACCTATGAGCAAATTTTGCAGGATTTCAAAATGCGCGGAGAGAGGGAGACAAATATTTTCGACTGAAATATGTACATATGCAGAGGAAAGGCATACGGAAAGAAGAAACACAGAAATACGCCTGGGAAGTTGGCTTTGAAAGGAGGGTAAAACGCAGAACAGAAAGCCTCCGGTTTAACCGGGAACGAGAAAAGGGCGGTTCATATCCATACCGATGAAAACTAAGATTTCAATATTCACTGCAGGCGATTGCAAAAACCGAGGAATCGTCGTGCATTGGCATTTATGACTATGCTGTATACAGGGCGACCTGCCGCATATCGCTCGATGAGCATCAGCGAAGATAACACGCGGACTGTATAAAAACGGAAAATTGAAAAAATATCAAAAAGTCAAGTAACATGCTTTGCCGATGTTTCCGAAATTGAGGCCGTACATGGAGAGAAAAAACAGAGCGGTGGAGTGTTAATCAGATTATGTACGGGAACCATTTGATTTTATTATAAAAGTATTATCTTGAAAGACTGCTCCATACGTTTACTGTGCGAACAAAAGAATGTGGAGTAAATGCCGAAATTACGGGTGTGTGGACGGCACAAGTATGTATACATTTATATAAACGAAAAAATGCCGGAGCAGTCCAATAAAGTGATTTATAGATTCCCCGAAAATGAGAAAAAATAAAAACACAATATATTGTGAATTTTTTTAAAACTACAATATATTGTGTTTTATGGCGGAGAAGACAGGATTTGTAAGGAGCGCAAAGCGCGACGGAATAGCGTAGCAAAGCGGAGCGTCACGCGGTCGGTGCCTGCATTCCGGAGCGTAACGCAGGCGCAGCAAAATTGACGAAAAAGAAAAAGAGAAGCAATTCGGCTTCTCTTTTCTGTTTCGGCTCTGAGCAAGCGCCGTAGTTTGGCGGAGAGGACAGGATTTGAACCTGCGGTGCCTTTCAGCACACGACCTTTCCAAGATCGCACTATAGACCTCTCTGACACCTCTCCGTCTATTCCGCACTTTTCCCGAGTGCTTACTTATTATATTATATTTTTTTGAAAAAATCAAGAAATTTTTTCATATTTCTTGTTTTATTTTGTCTTTTGTGCTAATATATTGTTAAAGAGAAAAAGAGGTGATCAAATTGGAAAAGAATGTCTTTATCAGTTGGGTGGATGATCTTCCTTGGGTCGTCAAAATAATCTTTTGCATTCCCTTTCTGGATATCATCTGGGCGGTATATCGCATCGTGAAGGGCGCTTGCGGCGGCAACATTCTGCTGCTGATCGTCGGGATATTGTGGATTTTTCCGGGCTCTGTCGTGTGTTGGATCGTCGATCTTGTCACAACGATTATTTTCCACAAACCGATTTTAACTTAGTTGAAAAACAGCACCCTGGAAGGTGCTGTTTTTTTTATAACAAAAAAATTTCTCGCTAAAACAGAAAAAATCTGTTATAATATATAAAGAGTGCCGGGATCACGGCGATTGCGGGCGGAATCTCGCGTGGGATCGGCTTAGGAAAGATCTCAAAAATCGGCAAAGGGAAATATGCCAATAAAAAGATATTTCTGAATCATGTAAAACCGGAACGGTATAAATATAAATTGTCTTCTTTTAATCCGGGCGTCAACAAATCTCAGTCATTAGTGGGATTTATACAAAAGCAGGTAGGATTAGGAGGATTATCTGAAATATCCAAAGAAACTGCGGGGACAACCGTGAATATGCTGCTGGATATAGCGTCTTCAATCATACCGTAAGAGTAGGGAGAGAAATGTTTGAAAAGATATCGAAGAGAAAATTGAAGGGGCTGATGCTGTGGAAATATGTTTTTCAGCTGTTACTGATTCCGATAATATTAAGTATTCTGATGAATTTATTACTTTTTATAGCAGAATGGATCAGATTGGGAATCAATAGTGCCATATCGCTTATTTTTCATAAACAAGAATTTTTTGGTCTAATTATTCCTGGTGGGATCGGGTTCAGTTTTCTTGGGATTGTATTTAATTTACCCAATATTTTATCCGTAGTACCATTTATCAAACTGTTGATAGATTGTATGAGCAAAGCAGACGAGGAGACGAAAGAGATAGAGGTATACAATATTTTACCCCCTTACGAATTGCAGTGTCTCAGACAATCGAAGCGGTTTATGAGTGACACGTTCTCGCGCAAGGAAAATATAGAGATGTTCATCTATGATGAAAACAAGACGAAGTACCGGTTTTTCTGGAACGAGAATTACGGAGAGAAAGTAGAGGAAAGTAAAATCTGTCAGGCAAAGCGGATGAGGATATCCTATTTCAAACATTCCAAAATCATCTTCCGGTGTGAGATACTGGAGTTAGAACAGTATTAAAACTTACAGAAAAAGAGTTCGGTGTAAAACCGAACTCTTTTTTGTATGGCGCTTTCGCATGAAAATCCCCCGGTTCAACCGGGGGAAGACAAAAAATTGCTTAGCCATTTCAATCAAAAAAAAGTAACCTTATAGTAAAAGTAATACGGTTTGATATAGAACAGATTACCTGTTTTACAGGTGTATGGAGCAATAAGACGCTATAGTAAAAGCAATACCCGTTAACGGGTCGGCTGGTATTTTTCCCTTTCAGGTTATGAGCAAACCACCGGTTTTACTGGTGGTTTTGATTATGGAAAAAACGCCCGATGTTCTCCGTCGGGAAACGATCAGGCGCCGTCGCCCGGCAGGCGGGAGGGCTCGTTTTCCCTCTTTTTTCTGCCGAACAGTCTGACGGCGGTTACGGCAAGCCCGATCGCCGCGGCGATCCCAAGCGCCAGCAGAATGATATCCGCATAGTCGGCAAAACAGTAAGTGATGAGCGCGATGATTCCGCCCGCGACGAGATTTCCCGCCGCCACGCTGATCAATGCGGGGAAAAATTTAAGTCCCAGAAAAACGGCGATCGCCGTTCCCATCCAGACGCCGGTCAGCGGCAGAGGCAGCGCGACGAAGCAGAAAACGCCCGCCATAACGGTGCGCGCAGCGCCGTTTGTCCGCGAACCGCTTTTCTGCGCGATCTTCTCTCCTTTATCGGCGACGAGCCGCTCGACGCGCTCAGCCAGGGAGCGGAACGCCCTGCATTTCTTGCAGGCAGTCAGAAGGGGGCGGAGGAGAAAGTACACGGGGAGCATGGCGAACGTCGAGCCGAGGTATGCGAACAGAAAGCTCTCCGCCAGGTTGAAGCTGCCCACGACGCCGAAGGGGATCCCGCCCTTCAGTTCGACGAGGGGCAGCATGGAGATCAGAAAGACCGCGAGCGCGGGGCTTCCGGTCGCCTCTACGATATTCAGTACCAATTTTTCCAGCATAACGGTCACCCCCTATATTATATGCGTTTTTTACGCAGAATATCGCGCGCAGCAAAGAGATTGCCGATAGCAGAAAAAGAACCGCCCGAAGCGCGGTTCTTTTTTATATACCGCCCCCGCGATAATGGCGGGATTCAAAAAAGGCTTTGCGGTTCTTTTTTATATACCGGCCCCGCAATAATGGCGGGATTCAAAAAAGGCTTTGCCGATGAACAAAAAAGAGGAGAAGGCAGGGGAAAAAAAGAGGAAAGAGCCACTTTTAAAAAGAAAACAGAAAAGTAAAACAGAGTGAAGTAATTAGCGAAGAACAATATGCCGAAAGAGGCCCGTTGACGGGCAGCAAGTAAGCAATGCATGGCCGGCGGGACAATTATAGAGCGCACTTGTGCGTTGCCTGTAAAGTTTAGGGCTATGCCCGAAAATGTAATTCCCCGCGTTTTTTTGCGGGGAAATTTATTCTTTCAGCGCCCCGATTTTTTGCCGAACTGGGCGCGGTATGCGCGGGGAGAAACCTTATAGCGGTTCTCAAATTTGTGTATGAAGTGTGAGAGGCTGCTGTAACCGATTTCGGAGGAAATCTCGGATACCGGCATGTTGGTATTGACGAGCAGGGAAAGCGCGTGCTTCATCTTCAGGTCGGAAAAGTACGCGGCGAGCGTGATGCCCATGTATTTGCGGAACGCGCGGGAGAGATGCCCGGCCGAATAATTGGATATCTTCACCAGGTTGTCGAAGGTGCCGCAGACCACCTCCGTGCGGTTCATTTCCGCGAGCAGGTTGAGCAGCCATTGCGGGTAGGGCTGCTGGCGGAGATTGTAGCTCTCCACGTAGTGGCCGACGAGCTCCGCGACGATGGCGCGCTGGATCGCGTGTTCTTCCTCCGAAATGTTTTCCGGATCCGCCAGCTGCAGCTGGCGGAGGCGGGCGTCCAGAGCGAGCATACCGTCTTCCGTCAGCGTCAGAATCGCGGGCCGCTCCGGATCGCAGAACCGCTCGTAAATATGTTCGCCCAGCGCCCCGCAGATGGTGCGGAAGACGTTCTCCGCCACATAGATATCGCGGTGCTCGTATTTCGTGCCCTGCCGTACGTGATAGCGGTGATAGTGCATAGGACCGAGAAAGACCACGGAGCATTTCTTGATGTTGTACGGGATGCCGTTTACGATGTCCTGCGCCTCACCGCCGGTGAGATAAGTGATCTCGCGGAAGGTATGACCGTGCGTCTCGTTTACCTCGAACGTGACCGAATAAGTGAGCGGATGCAGCCTGTCGTCCGGCTGCCGGATACTGATCGCCATAATTCCTCCTGATTTCAATATAACAAAGATTTTCCGACCTGTCAAACGAAAATATCAATAAAACGCAATTTTATGCTGTCTAAAAACAAGTAATTGCAGATTTGTCAGGGTATAATCAAAAGTGTAAAAACGAGATTGGAGAAATTATGCCGGAATTGATCGAAGTAACGTGCAATCACAGGGTAAACCCCATCGGCGTGGGGGCAAATCCCGTCTTTGCCTGGAAACTGAAAGGTGCTGCCCGTCAGCAGAGCTATCGGATCTATGTATGGGAGGGCAAGAACGCCGCATGGGACTCCGGAGAGATCCTGTCCAACGATACCTGCGGCATCGAATACGGCGGAACGCCCCTGAAAGCGCGCACGCAGTATCGCTACCGCGTCGCGGTGACGGCGGACGGCGTGCGGCTGGAGAGCGGGGAGCAGACGTTTGAAACGGCGCTTCTGAACGGCTTTTCCGCCCGGTGGCTGGCGCAGCCCCCGAACTTCGCCGGTTACGCGACGTTTGCGCGCAACGTCAAATATCTGCGGGATACCCCTGTGCGCGCCCGGATGTATATTTCCGGCATCGGCTATTATGAAGTCCGCGTGAACGGAAAGAAGGTGGGTAAGAGCGTGCTCAATCCCGGCGTCACCGATTATTCCAGGCATATTTTATACGATACGTACGACGTGACGGATCTTTACCGCGCGGGAGAGAATCTGACGGGCGTCGTGCTCGGAAACGGCTGGTACGGCATGCAGAAGCTGATCTGCGAAATTCACTTTGTATTTGCAGACGGCGGAACCGACCGCATCGAGACGAACGGTCAGATGGATTGGTTTTTCACGGGCTCTCCCATAACGCGCCAGAGTATTTACGGGGGAGAAACGTACGATGCGCGCAGAGAGGCGCTGGTAGACGGCTGGGACGGCTCGTTCCGCAAGATCGATTATTTTCAATCGGGCTGGATGTTTTCCGTCTATGCTGATGAGCCGTCCGGAACGCTGGTCCCGCAGGAGAACGAGCCGATCGAGGTCGCGGGAAGCGTGCCCGTCAGCGATGCGGTGCGGATTTCGGATACCGTTACCGTCTACGATTTCGGCGTCATCTTCGCCGGGTGGGCAAAGCTGACCGTGTGCGGCGCCCGCGGGGCGGCGGTGACGCTCCGATACGCCGAAGGTCTGAAAACGGACGGGACGGTGGATCAGCTCAATCTGCGGAGCGCGGAGGCGACCGATCGGTACATATTGAAAGGAGAGGGGACGGAATGCTGGGCGCCGCGCTTCACGTATCACGGATTCCGCTACGTGCAGGCGGAAACGGAGGGCGCGGCGGAGATCCTTTCGCTGGAAGGAGAAGCCGTCCGTTCGGCGGTCCGGCAGATCGGGCATTTTTCGTGCTCGGATCCCGTTCTCAACCGTTTACATGAAAACGCAGTGCGCACGGAAGCCAGCAACATGCACTCGATTCCGACCGACTGTCCCCAGCGGGACGAGCGGTTCGGGTGGCTGAACGATCTCACCACCCGGCTGGATCAGGCGCTGTATAACTTCGACGTCTCCGCCTTTTACGAAAAATTCGCCCGCGATATCGAGGATACGCAGGATGAACGCGGCGCGATAGCGGATACGGCTCCGTATAAAACGGGGAGCCGCCCCGCCGATCCCGTTGCGGTTTCTTATCTGCTGATCCCGCTGCGGCTGTTCGAGCGGTACGGAAACCGCCGCGCGGTCCGCGCGCGCTACCCCGGGTGCAGGCGCTGGGTGGATTACCTTCTCTCCCTATCGGAAAAGGATCTGCTTTCGTACGGCATTTACGGGGACTGGGCGCCGCCCGCAGAATACGCGATCCCCGGAACGCCCTGCAACCGGCTGACCGAACCCGCCCTTGTTTCGGGCGCCTACCTTTTCTGGTATTGCAATATTTTGGCGAAGCTGGCTGAGGCGATCGGGGAAAAAGAGGACGCATTCCGGTACCGGGAACGCGCGGCGCGGATCAGAGAGGCTTATAACCGGGCCTATTTTGACGAAGAAAAAGGGCATTACCGGAACGAGACGCAGGCGGGCAACGCGATTCCGCTGAATCTCGGCATCTGCCCGGAGGAATATCGCTCTGCCGTGGCGGCGTTCATTTCGGAGGATATCGCGGCGCACGGCGGGCATCTGACCACGGGGAACCAGGCGTATAAACACATGCTCGAGGCGCTGGGGGACATGGGATATGCCCGGCAGCTCGTCCGCATGATCGTCAACCCGGATTACCCCGGCTGGGGATACATGATACGTTCGGGCGCGACCAGCATCTGGGAGCGCTGGGAGGCGGAAATGGCGAGCGAGATGAATTCCTTTTGCCATCCCATGCACGGCAGCATCGATTCCTGGTTTTACGGCTGGCTGGCGGGCATCCGGTTCGCGGAGGACGCCGTCGGCGGCGATAAACTTGTGATCCGGCCGCACACGGCGGGATTGGACTTTGCGGAGGCCTCGGTGGAGAGCGCCCGCGGGCGGATTTCCGTTTCCTGGAAACGGGAAAAGCAGGAGATCTCCTTTTTGATCGAGATTCCCTCCTGCACGACGGCGGTCTTTTGGGCTCCCGGGGAAATTCTGTCTCCCGAAGGCGGCGCTGCTGGGACGGCGTTTATGGAACTGTCCGCCGGGCGCCGGGCGCTTCGGTGCAGGGCGGAAGAGGATGAAGCGTGAGAGAAATGGGAAATTTGGACGACGCGCTCTGGATCGCAAATCCGGAGTACCGCGCGGGCGGCGTAAGCCTCTTTATCCGCGCCTTTTCCGTGGAGGAAAAACCCGTCCGCGCGACGCTGACGATCACCGGGCTCGGTTGGTTCGCGTCGTACCTGAACGGCGTGCGCACGGACGACGAATATTTCAAGCCCCTGCTGTCCGACTACGGAGAGCGCTCGTTTGAAGACGTGCGGTTTTACCGGCCGAAAGGCGGGATCAAACGGGTGTATTATCACACTTTCGACGTAGCGCACCTGCTGCGGGCGGGCGAAAACCGCCTTTCCGTCGCGGTCGCCGCCGGTTGGTACGATCACCGGGAAAAACCGGTGGAGGGGAATTTCGCCTACGGCAGACCGCGCCTGATCTTCTCGCTGGAGTATGAGACAAAAAAGGGGAGCGGCAGGATCGTGAGCGACGGAAACGCCTTCGTCAAGAGCCTTCCCGCCGCCGCGACGCTGTTTACGGGCGAGACGTGCGATTACGGCGGGGCGCCGGGAGAAGCGCTGGCCGCGCGTACGGTTCCGCCGCCGGGGGGAATGCTGACGCCCGCGCCCATCGCCTGCGACAGAATACGGCGTTTGCTGACGCCGCGCGTTCTCTCCCGCGGCGCCGGGCGCGCGATTCTGGACTTCGGCGTCAATCACTCCGGCTTTCTCCGGGGCACGCTGACCGGGCCGAAAGGGGGATGCGTGACCGTGCGTTATGCGGAGGACCTCGACGCGGAGGGAGAGATCGATCACACGAGCACCAGCTGGGGCGTGCAGGTTCAGCGGGACGAGTATATCCTGTCCGGGCACACGGATGCCGTGCGCACGGAATTTACTTATCACGGTTACCGCTATGCGGAGGTCGCTTTCCCTCCGGGGACGGAGTTTTCCCTCGTCTCCGCAGAAGTGTGCGCCGCGCTGCCGATTGTCGGCGGGCTGGAATGCGACAGCGACTGCATCAACCGCATCGTGCCGCTCTATCTTCAGACGCAGCTGTCCAATATGCACGGGGGCGTTCCGACCGACTGCCCGCACCGCGAGCGGCGCGGTTTTACGGGAGACGGCTATGTAACCTGCCGATCCGCCCTGTATTTTCTGGATGCGGAGGGCTTTTACCGCAAGTGGTACCGCGATATTTTGGACAGTCAGCAGCCGGACGGCTATGTGCCGCATACCGCGCCTTATTCGGGCGGCGGCGGCGGATACGGGTGGGGCTACGCGATCTGCGGCGTCGCGGAAACGCTCTACGATTTCACGGGCGATCTCTCCGTCGTAAAAGCCGGTTGTGAGCCGATGGAAAAATGGGTATCCTATATGAATGACAGGCATGGCGGCAGTTATGTAATCAAAAGAGAAGAGGATAACTGGAGCCTGGGCGATTGGTTCTGCGCGGACGAAGTCCGGATAGACGCCGCATTCGTCTGCACCTGTTTTTTCCTGAAATCGGTGCGCGCGGTGATCCGCTTCCGCAGGCTGCTGAATCAGCCGTGCGAGCAGTACGAGGCGCTGGAAGCGCGCGTGACGGCGGCGCTGCGCGGGCGGTTTTACAATGAAAAGACGGGCAGCTTCGCCGGCGGAGAACAGGGCGCGGACGCGCTTGCGCTCGAACTCGGCATCGCGCCCGACGGCGAAGAGGGACGCCTCCGCGCAAACCTTGTCGAGCGCTACCGGAAGATCGGCGCGTTCGATACGGGGATCTTCTGCCTGCTGCCGCTCTGCCGCCAGCTCACCGCGGCGGGAGAGACCGCGCTGCTTTACCGCATGCTGACGAGGCGCGAATATCCCTCTTACGGATACATGTTGGAGCGGGGCGCGACGACGCTGTGGGAATGCTGGTCGGAGAAAATTTCGCCGCGTTTTTCGCTGGATGACGGGATCTGCCGGGAGGGCTACCCCGTCTCGCACAACCACCCCATGTTCGGCAGCGTCTGCGCCTTTCTGTTCGATACGCTCGCCGGACTGGACATCGCGAAAATGGGAAGCGAGCGGCTGGTCCGCTACGCGCCGCGTTTCTGGCGGGAGCTCGGGCAATGCGCCGCGCATCGCGACACCCCTTACGGGCGGATCGCGGCGGAATACCGGATCGAAGGGGATACGATGCGCTGTTCGCTGGAAATCCCCGCGGGGATCGCGGTGGAAACAGACCTTCCGTTTGCGGAAGCGGGGCTGCGGAAATCGAGATACGAAGCGGGAAAATACGTCTTTGAGGGGCAGTTGCCCCCGCAAGAGAAAAAGGAGGAAATATGAGAAAAAAAATGGTTTCATTGCTGTTGTCGCTTCTGATGTGCTTTTCCGCTTCGGCGGGCTGCGCGCCGGAACAGGAGAAAGAACCGCCAGAGGAACCCGCCGTTGCCGGGACGGAGCTGTTCTGCGATACGGATTTTACTGCGTTCGGCATCCCGGAAGCGCTGGGGACGGAATGGTCGGTCGACACGCGCGACCACAAAGGGCGCATCACCAAAATCCGCTCTCTGTCCAAGCCCGTCTATCTCATTCCTTACGGCCGCGCGACGGAGCCGGACGGGGTCACGCTGGTTCCCGAGAGCGAGAACGTACATTGGGATTTTATCGAGGGGGAGAAGTACAACGTCACGGATCCCGCCGGGGAAAAATGCGCGGAGCTTCTGGATTTCCGCACCTGCGTGAACGCGGAGATCGTGGAGAATTCGGAAGATAAGCTGATCTTTGAACAATACAACGATTATCTGCACGAGACCTATCCGGACCGCTACCCTGTATCGGATAAGAAGCTGGTCAAACGCGTGGAGACGGATAAAAACGGCACGATCAGAATCGCCTATAACAGCTATCACGACATCGTAAACGAAAGCTACAGTTTTACCGCGAAATTCGCGAACAATACCTGGCCGCATTTTTATCTCAACCAGAATTTTCACGCGCCCGTCGATCTCGCGCGCTACGAAAAACTGAATTACGGCGTCACGCTGAAGATTACGAAGGCGGACGCGGTCAACCGCTGGCCGGAGGGAGAGAGCGACAGATACGATCAGCCCGCCGTTCCCGCGGGAGAGCCGAAGGTGTGCGTCGCGCAGCTGCAGGGATATTTCCTTCTGCGGGACAAGACGGATTACACCTGCTGGTTCGTAGGGCTGAATTACTGGTCGAGCAATACCTCCGATCAGCTCGAGGTGTTCACGAACGAACAGCACGGCGTGCCCTTTTATCGGATCGGCACCACGCAGCCGCAGGGGGATTATTACGGCATGAAGGGCGAGCTGCTGGAAGTCGGCAAAGAGGTCACCGTCACGTACGATCTGTACCGTCAGATCCGCTATGTGCTGGATCGGAAGCTGCTGGTCGGCGAAAAATACGCGAACGGGGGCTTAAATCCCTATTACGGCAAGACCATCGACGACTACTATATCGCTGATTTCCATATCGGCTGGGAAAACATCGGGAATTGGGACTGCGCGTTTGAGATGAAAGATCTCTACCTCCGCGGTGTCGAAAAATAATTTTTCATAAAAGGAGAAAAGGAAAATGAAGAGATTGTTAATTGTCATCCTGACAGTTTGCTGCGCCTGTGCGCTTGCGGTCGGCTCTGCGGCATTTGCGGCAGATTCCTCCGGCAGCTACGCCGCCGCGTTTGACAAGGTGTCGTCTGACTCGAACACGTCCGGAATGGAGATTTCTCAGAACGGCGAGGATATCACGGACGGCGTGCTGATCCCGGCTGGCAGCGTAAAGCTGGCTTGCGACGACGCGAGCAACGGCGTCACCAACCTCTTTCTCACAAAGTCGAAAGCGGTCAATATGGAAAAGCCCGTCTATATCAAGTGGCGGGAAAATTTCACCGGCGATATGGCGCAGTATTACATCGGCCTCGGCACGGACAGCAAGATGGCGAACGTTCCCACATCTGCGGAATTTTCGTTTTGTCAGACGTGGGGCAGCGTGGCGAACGGCTCCGGTACGATGAAATCGTCCTTTTACAGCGAAGGGACGGCTGTCGGCGCCTGGGATCTCGGAACGGGCGACCAAACGCTTGCGCGCGGGGCCTGGCACTTTTACCAGCTGAAGATCGCCTATAACGGGGAGACCGCTTCTTACGACGTCACGATGTCCTTTGAAGGGCACGACGGCTCCTCCAAAACGACGCTCGCCTCCTATTCGATTCCAATGGAAAAAATCACCGGCGGGGCGTATCTCTTCTTCTGGGGAACTTCTCACCCGACCGCTGCGCCCAGCATTTATCTCGTCAACGACACGCGCTCAGATCACCTTGCCGGCACGAGCTTTGCCGACTGGTATCACAGCGCGGAGGTGACGACGACGGAGGAATTCGAGGCCGCTCTGGCGGATACCTCCGTCAATTCCATCGACTGTATCATCACCGACGCATTCAAGTACGTCCCGGGGGAACATGTGATCACGCGTTCTCTGACCATCAGGAGCCGCGATGCGGCGGGCAACCGCTACAACGGCACCGCCGGCCTTACCTTTGAAGAGCCGCTCGTCGTCCGCGGCGATATCGATTTCGCCATGGACGGCGGCTGTGCGACGCTGGTGATCGACGGGGCGCGGGCGAATCTCGCGGTCGTCAGCATGGGGAATAACCCTTCCGGGCTGGACGAAAACAAGCCCGACCACTGCATCGTCGTAAAGAACGGCGGCGAGGCGGTGTCGGAATGGAGCAGTCTGGATCTCTCTGCCAAGGGCGCGGTCCGGCTGGAAAACGGCTCCAAATTCACCGTAGTCGGCAATGCCGCTCAGATCTATACGCTCACTTCGCAGGTCGCAGTCGATATTCAGTATCCCGGAATCATCCCGTCCGTCTTCTGCGACAATAAAAATGTGGCGAACATTTACGCCGTCATGATCGGCGAAGGCAATCAGCTCCTGGGGCTGGAGGATATCCAGCCGGCGCTCGTGACGTATGAGACGGAGGCGCACGGCACGTTCTTCATTCAGTATTCGCCCATCCAATCGTTTACGTTTGACAAGACGTCCGTCGAGGTCGCCGTGGGGGCAAGCGTATCCGGCGCGCTCACCGCGACCGTGCCCGAAGCGCCCACCAATCTGACCGCGTTTGCCTATTCGGTCGCGGATGAAGAAATTGCGGAAGTGATCTCGATCAATCAGGGGCTCGGCTTTAAGGTGACCGGGAAAAAAGCGGGTTCCACCGAACTCGTGATCCGCACGACCGACCGCCTGAACGAAGCGGACGCGGTGGTCGTCAGGATTCCCGTTGTCGTCTCCGCGCCGGCGCTCTCGGGCATCCGCCTGGATGCTTCGGGCGTGAAAACCGAACTGGCGTTCGGGGAAGACCCCGATCTGTCCGGGCTCGCGGTGTATGCCGTCTATACGGACGGCTCCGAAAAGCCGCTTTCCGCGTCCGAGTATACCGTCGACCGGGGCGGTTTCGCGGCGGATCAGGCGGGTGAATACGTATTTACTGTGACTTACGGTTCGGCGGAACCGCAGTCCTTCACCGTAAAGGTGCTGGAAAAGAGCGGATGCGGCAGCGCCCTCTCTGCCGGAAGCGCGGTCGGGCTTGCGATCCTGGCGGCGGCGCTCGTTTTCGTGAGGAAACGGCGCGTTCACTGAGACCGCACGGGCTGCCGGGGGCGTACCCCGGCAGGATCCCGGCGTTAGGAGGTTTTTTATGAAAAAATTAGTGGCTGTTCTGTTGGGATTGTGCGTGGCGCTCGCTTCGCTTTTCGGCTGCGCAGGGCAGGGCGAAGATCCGAATACGCTGACGCTTGCGTGGGATTTCAACGTAAAAATGCCCGTATGGGAAAAGGTGGCGGAGGCTTACAACGCTTACCATCCCGAAGTCAAAATCAAGCTGGATCAGAAGGACGGGCAGACCTATAACAACTGGCTTGCCAATCAGCTGAACGCTTCCAAAGCGGATGCGGATATCGTCATCAACAACGGCGTGACGCAGTTTTTTCCGTCCGGAAAATTCGTGGATTTCTCGCAGTATCTCATGCGCGGCAATCCCTATGCGGACGGCGCGGTCTGGTCGGACCTTCTGGAATCTTCCGCCTTTCAGCCGTACGCCGGGGGAAAGCAGGTGGTTTCGCTGAACAACGAATCCATCGTCACCGCCTGGTTTTACAATGAGGATCTGTTTGAAGAACTCGGGGTGATCGGGTTTATGGACGGAAAAATGCCGGAGGACTGGAACTGGGACGATTTGATCAAAGCGTGCGGGTACATCAAGGAAAAAGGAAAAATACCCGTCGCGCTGGGCGGAGACTATTCCTGTTTCTGGGCATGGCAGGGCGGCTGGCTGTACCGCGTGTATACCGACCAGTATTTCCGGGATATGGAGGAACTCGCAGTCGCACAGCCGGGCGATTATTGCTACGACGAAGAACTGCAGGCCTCCTGGACGTTCGACAAAGAGGATAAAAACAACGACAATGTCTCCAACTTTGTCCCCAATCTCCTGCGGGTCGCAAAAAAGGTGAAAGAGGGGGAGATCGGTCCTTCCCATCCCAAATATAAGGACATGGTGAAAAATCTTTCCCGCCTGATACCCGCCTATGTTCCGGACGGTTTCACCTCCATGAGCAACTCGGACGCGGCGAACAAATTTATCCTGGGAGAAGCCGCGATCTATATCGATCAGCTGAATTTCTACGCGGGGCTGGAACGGACGTTCGCGGACAACGGAGCGAAGGCCTTTGAAGTCGGCGTATTCCGCTATCCGCCCATGACCTCTCAGACGCCCGGCGTGGAGGTGGGCGTGGATTACACCCGCGATCCGGGCGGTGCGAGCGGAAATTTCGGCATTATCTACAAAAATAAAGAGAAGGCGGATCTCGCGGTGGATTTTCTGATGTATTTCTTTTCGCCCGAAGGGCAGAACGTCTTTCTGGAGGCCATGGCGGAAGAAGACGTCGCTCCCAACGGTATCCCCCTGATCAAAAATACGGAGATCCCCGACCGCTGGGCGGGGAAATACGACATGGAGTTCCCGGGAAAAGCGGATTCCAATCCGTTGGGTGCGTTCTCCAACGGCTTCATGGAAGTGCAGGAGAGCATCCGCGAATTCGTCGAGCAGTCTCAGGCCTATTACAACGGTCAGCAGACGCTGGACGAATACTGTGCGAATCTGCAGCAGAAGGCTTGCCTGGATAACATCAACGGCTGGCTGAAAAATATGGGATATCGCCCGAACGCGCTGGATAATCCCGCGCTCGATCCCTCTTCCAAGTGATTATGCGCAAAAAATCGATCGGGTTATTGATATTGTTTGCGGCGATCTTCGTTTTGCTCGCCGCGGGCACCGTCCTGAACGCTGTTTTCGGCATGGTCAGGCCGGAAATCGGCATGAAGGGCAGTTATGAGAGCGTGTTTTTGTGCGGAAACCGCATCCTCGCCGCCGACGAAAGCGGGACGGTCACGGATGCGGCGGACGGATCCGTTCTCTTTTCCCTTCCGTCCCGCCCCGTCGCGATTGACGGCGATCCTTCGCTCTGCTACGCGGCGTGTGAAAACCGCATGCTGTACCGCATCGAGGACGGGGAAATCTGCGCGTCCCGCGAAATGAATTACCGCCCCGCCGCGCTCAGCGTTGCGGACGGCGTCGCTTATGTCGGCGGCACCATCGCGGCGGACCGCAGCAAACTGTACGCCTTTGACGCAGTCAGTCTCGACTACATCGATCTGACGCCCGGCGAAGAACACGGAGACCGGGGAGAAAACGAGTCCGATCTCGTCTATCACGAGCGCATCTATGCGCTTTCGCTGGACGCGCCGCCCGTCGCCGTCGACGCCCGCGGGAAATCCGTCACCGTCGTGACCGCTTACGGCGGCGTCGCGCGCTACGCGCGGTCCGGGCAGCTCGAAGACCGCAGAGGGACGGAATACAACTTTATTTCCGCCGATTTCGCGGAGGACGGAACCTTTTACGCCGCGGACGACAACGGCGTCGTGATCGGATTCACCGCCGCGCTCGGGCAGATCGGGTACCGCGCGCTTACCGATCGCGTTGCGGGGATCGCGGCGCTGACGGACGGCGTCGCCCTGGCAGACCGCGCCGGTACCGTGTACCGCCTGGACGCCTCTCTGGAAACGCTTTCCCGCACCGGGCTCGGGCGAAAGACGATCGGCTTCTGCGCGGACGGCGACCGGGTAAGCCTGCTCACTTCGGACGGCGCGCTTTCCGTATACGCCTGGGGCGGACTTGCGCGCTACGGCTGGATGATCGCGCTTGAGATCTGCCTTGCGGTGCTCGCCGTTGCGGCCGCGGTTCCGTTCATATTTGCGGCGATCCGGCTGAAAGGAGAGCGCTCTTACCGCCGTTCCCTGGACGCGGTCAAATCAGTGGGCGGAAAACTTCTGCGCTCGGGCAAAAGCTATCTGTTTTTGCTCCCCACGCTCATTCTCGCGCTGGTGTTCGCCTATTATCCGGCGATACAGGGACTGATTCTGGCGTTTTTCGACGTGGAGCCGGGCGGCATCAATACGTTCTGCGGGCTGGATAATTTCCGTGAACTTCTCTCCGCCACGTATTTCTGGTCCGGCATGAAAAACATGCTGGTGTTTCTGGTGACGGATCTCCTGAAAGGGCTGATCCCGGCGTTTATCTTCGCCGAACTGATCATTGCGATGCGCTCAAAGCGCATGCAGTACCTGACGCGCGTCCTGCTGTATCTGCCGGGCATTATTCCGGGCGTGGCGATGCTCCTGATCTGGCAGTCCGGCATCTTCGGCATGGAGGGGCTTCTCAACAATCTCGTGGAACTGATGGGCGGCAGCGCGCAGAACTGGCTGGGCCAGTCTTCCACGGCGATGACGTCCCTCGTATTCTTCGGCTTTCCGTGGGTGGGCAGCTATATCATCCTCTACGGTTCGCTGATGGGGATTCCCGATTCCTTTTACGAATCCGCAAAACTGGACGGCTGTTCGTGGGGGAGGCGGCTGATTTCCATCGACCTTCCCATGATTTCGCCGCAGCTGAAATATATTTTCGTCACGTCGTTTATCGGTTCGGTGCAGGATTTCCAGCGGGTATACATGACCACGGAGGGCGCCGCGGATACCTACATTCCCATGCTGGAACTCTATTACAATCTCACTAAGTTCAACCGTTACGGCGTTGCGGCGGCAATGGGGCTGGTGCTCTTTCTGGTTCTGATGGTGGCTACGCTCATCAATCTGAAACTGAAGACCGTAGACTCGTATGATTAGGAGGGAAAGATGATGCGAAAAAACAGAAAGCGCGGAATCGAGGGCGCTGCCGCGCAGACGGCGATCTATATCGTCATGGCGATCGTCGTGCTGCTCGTCATGCTGCCCGTCATTCTCACCTTCTTTATGTCATTCAAATCCAATTTCGAACTGGCGGGCAGTATCTGGGCGCTCCCGAAAGAATGGCTCTTTTCCAACTGGGCGTTCAGCTTTAAGGAAATGCTCCCCAATATGCTCAACAGCGTGATCATCTCGCTGGTAGCCACCTTTTTCGTGGTGTTCCTGGGTTCGCTTTCCGCGTTTGTCTTTGTGAGAACGGAGTTTTTCGGCAAGAATTTTCTCTTTCAGCTGGTGATTTTGCTGATGCTGATTCCCTCCATCATCACGCTGACGCCCTTATACCTGCTTTGCGTGGAGCTCGGGATCGACAACACCTGGTTTGCGTTGTGGCTGCCGTCCGTCGCGGGCGGGCAGGTAAGCGCGATCTTCCTGTTCTCCACATTTTTCCGCCAGCAGCCCAAGGATATTTTCGACGCCGCCCGCATCGACGGCGCGGGGGCGGCGCGCATGTATCTGAGCCTCTGTCTGCCGCTCGCCGTGCCCGTGCTCTGCATTCAGGCGGTCAACACCTTCGCCATGTGTTACAACGATTTTATGTGGCCTTCCATCATCATCAGCGAAACGGCGAAGCAGCCGCTGATGCCCGTGCTCAGGAATCTGGCGAACGTCGCTTCTCTGAACAGCCAGGAGGGCGCGTCGTATGCGATGTATCTGATGAGCGGGATCCCGTTGGTATTCACTACCCTGATCGGGCTGAAATACTTCATCGGCGGCGAGTTCGCCTCGGGCATGAAGCTGTAAGGAGGGGCGGAAAATGAAACATAAACTCTGGCTGTCTCCGAAATTTATCGGGGAAGGGATCGCCGCCTTTTTCTTTCAGCTCCACAGAATATTGCTTTATTCTTTTTACGCTTTGCTGTGCTCTCTGCCCGTTCTGACGGCGGGCGGCGCATATCTGGCGCTGTTCGGGCAGATCCGCCGGATCGCGGAAGAGGAAAAGACCTCTTCGCGGGACTATTTTGCAGCGTTCCGCCGGTATGCGGCGGGCGGTATTCCCTACGGGCTCGCCCTGGCGGTGCTGATTTTGGGGCTTTCCGTGCCCGCTCCGGGCGGAATTTGGGGATTTTTTCAGGTGATCGGCTGTTTTCTGCTCTTCACCGCGCTGATCTTCTATCCGCCGGTTTACGTCGCCGGCTATCGCGGAGGCGGCGCGTTTGCGCGCGCGGTGGGATACGCGGCTTCTCACGCGGGGGAAACGATGGTGATTTTGGGGCTGGCGGTGATCCTGCTGTTCGCGGCGCTGCTGTTGAGCGAAGTGCTGCTCGTCCTGTTTTATCCGCTGGTATTTTTCGTGACGGCGCGCGCCGTCGTCGCCAATAATAAAGAAGAATTTATGGAGGAGGAAATATCTTATGAAAAAACTGCTTAGTATCTGCTTTGCGCTCCTGTTCCTGTTCGCAGTCGGCTGCGTGGGGGAACGGGAGCCGGAAAAACCGTCCGGATCGGTGGTGGCCGGCGCGTTGTCCGACTGGACAAAGACGGACGGGGGAAAGAAGTATCAGGTGCTCGCCGACGACGAGACCGCGGAGCTGTATACGGACGGCAAGGCGGAAAACGGGGAAGACGGCGTCGTTTTTTCGGGTTCCGGCGGGTTCTGGAACAGAAAGGACGGCACTTCCGGCGCAGGTGCCGGCGGGATCTATACCGTTCCCGTCTCCGCGCGCGACGGGTTCTCCGTGGAATTCACCATCCAGGAGGTCGGCCGCTACGACACCGTGCACGTCAATAACGGGAACTGGGATTCCTGGTTTGCATTCGGCGTCGTCAACGCGCCCAAGATGTTCACCACGATCAGCGGCGTCGCCGGCGCGGCGGAGGGGCTGGTCGGTTTGTACATCCCCTTTGAAACGCCTTTGGACGGCAACAGCGGTTCGGTCATTCTGTACGACTGCGGGCAGAATTTTATCTATAAAGGAGATAACAGCCGGACGGAGGCGATCGCTTCCAGGCATACGCTGGAACTCAGAAAAAGCGAGGACGAATGGGGCGTGGAATACGCGCTCTGGCTGGACGGCGTCAAACTGAGCAACGGCGGCGTGCTCATGGAAGCCCGCTTCAACGAGCTCTTTCCGGACGGAAAGGTCTACTTGCAGTTTTACATGCAGAACTGGAACGCCCGTCCCAAGCTGGGAGACGGCGAGGAAGACCGCACGTATCCGCCCAGTCGGTTTACCGTGCATTCCATTTCGGCTGCTGGCACGACGACGCAGTTCGGAGAGCGGCAATGAAAAGCCGGTGTTGGTGCGTTTTGCTTTCAGTTCTCTTTTGTCTGAGCGCATGCGGAAAAGGGGAGACGCCCGCCCTGCCCGAACAGAAGGGACAGGCTTATACGGGCAACGGCGTCCGCTATGAATCGCGCTTTTGGGAAACGCCGGAGACATATCCCTTTCAGGATGTCGTCGGGAGGGAAGACGACCTTTCAGAGGGAAATATCCGCGCGCTGTTTTTCCGCGGAGCGGATTATAAAGGAGCGGAGACGCGCGTCTTTGCGTACCTGGGGCTTCCCGCGGGCGCGGACGGAGATACCCGCGCGCCGGGCGTCGTGCTGGTGCACGGCGGCGGGGGAACCGCCTACAAAGAGTGGGTGCGCGCCTGGACGGACCGCGGCTATGCGGCGCTGGCAATCGACTATCAGGGCAATATGCCCTTGAAAGACTGCCCCATTGATACCGCGCGCTATGTGGAGATCCCCGGATTTACCGCGCCCAAAAACGTCTCGTTTGCAGACGGGAAGGAAGCGACAGAAGATCAGTGGATGTATTGGGCGACTTCCGCGGCGATCCTTGCGAACTCGCTGCTCCGCGCACAGACGCAGGTCGATCCCGCGCGCGTCGGCATCGCCGGCATTTCCTGGGGAAGCATCGTCACCGCCGTCACGATCGGCTACGACGCCCGCTTTGCGTTTGCGGTCTCCATCTACGGCGGCCTGTACAATGCGGAGGCGGAAACACATTTTAAGGATGACTTCGCCGCAAATCCCGGCGCGCTCATCTGGGACGATATCCGCCCCCTGCAGGCCTGTTCCGTCCCCGCGCTCTATGCGGTCTGGTCCAGGGATTCCGGCTTTACCATCCGCTCGGTCGCCCGTACGGCGGCGGCTCAGCCGAATGCGTCGCTGACAGTCAGGGAAAATTGGTATCACTCGCACGGCGGCGGCATGGCGCTCGGCGAGGCGTACGCCTTTGCGAATGCGTGCTGCGGCCTAGGGCGCCCCTTCCCCGCGCTGGCATTGGAGGGGAACGACATAAAGCTGACGCTGCCCGCAGGCGCCTCAGCGGTATCTGCGTCGCTGTCTTACACATACGACACGCTGATCAACGGAGGGACCGCGTGGGAGAGCGTTTCTCTTCCTTCGGCGGATGCGTTTGCAAATGCCTGTCCGGCGGGCTGGGAATACCGCTATGTGAGCGTGACGGACGATCGGGGCAACGTCGTTTCGGCATTTCAGGGCAGATAGCGGAAAAAATGCGCTCCTCATATTGACTTTTGCGGAAAAATGTATTATCATTGAAAAAAAAGAGGAGAAAGGAGCAAAAAACGATGGTCAGCTGCACTGTGATGTTACCGGGATATCTGTTGTTTTTGGGCGTATTGGTCGCAGCGAAGATCTGCGCAAGGCGTCTGAAAAGGAAATAATCGGAAAAACAGGCAAAAGGGCGGATCAATCCGCCCTTTTTCGTTTGCGGCGCGTTTGCCGGGAAACAGGCTTATGTATGCGGGCCAGAAGATCCCGCCCTCCCCCTCGATCTGCGCGCAGGGGGAGCGGAGAAAGGTTCAGAATGGCAATTTCCGATGAAGCGGTAAGAGACAAAAACGCCCTTTTACCGGTGTCAGGTGCAGCGGCGCTCATCGCAGGCGCGGTTGCTTTCTCGGGAAAGAGAATAGCAACCGCTCAGCAGAAGATTTTATTGGGGGGACGATAAGTCCCCTTTTTTGTTTTCTTGTAAACGCGACACAGGATCAAGTGTAACGGAAAACGGCGCGGACGGCGGCGTGCTATCATAAAAACGCCGCGGCGAGCAAAACCGCCCTGCCGTCTGGCGGCAGGGCGGGCTGGTAAAAATATCACGGGTTTTCTTTTTCCGGTTCGGAAGCGCCCTTGACCGCTTTGTTGCGCCTGCGGTATTCGGAGGGCGTCATCAGCCGGTAGCGCTTGAATACGCTCGAAAAGTAGAGCGCGTCCGTGTATCCCACAGAATTGGCGATTTCGTTGATGGGGAGATCTGAGTGCGCCATCAGGTCGGAGGCCTTCCGGATGCGGAACAGGGTGAGGTATTTCAGGAAGGTGGAGCCGGTCATGTTGTGAAAGGTGCGCGAAAAATAACTCGGGTTCAGATGCAGCTTTTTGCTGATCGTGGCGAGGGAGATCTCGGGATTCTGATAATTCTTTTCGATATAGGCGACGGCGGAAGCGAGGTAGCTTTTCGTCTGTATCATCTTGTCCTTGCTGATGTGCCGTTCCTCCGCGATGTTTGCCATGATGCGGAAGAGCAGGGAGTAGATATACAGCGTGTGCCGCTGGTTGTTCTGACAGTTTACAAGCTCGGTAAACGTCTCTTTCAATTTGTCGTTTTTGTATTGATAAGAGGGGAACTCGCTGGAAAAACCTGCATTTTCGTAAAAGGTTGTCGCGGCGGTCCCGTTAAAATTGACGTAAATATAGCTCCACGGGTCGTTGACGTCCTGATAATAGCGCACTTTCGTTTCGGGCGGAATGATGAAGATCTCGCCCGCTTCCATCGGATACTCCTGCCCGTTCATCTCCAGAATTCCCTTTCCCGAAAGCACGCAGTGCATGAGATAGTACGGGTAATAGTCGTTTACCACTTTCAGCGTGGAAGAGAATTTTTCGTACCCGCAGTCGTAAACGGTGACGTTGGAGTAGTCCGTACTGTTCACGTGGTAGTAATAGAAGCTGGATTTCTGCTGAGAAAGTTTTTCCAAAATATTGCGTGCCATCGTTTTCCCCCTGCGGCGTGTCTGACAAAATCGCGCGATGCCCCGGCGCAATAACGCCGGTTCCGCGGCGGGCGGAAACCGCGCCGCCGCGGCTGAAATCGCAGGCGATTTCAAGGTGTTTTCTTATTAGATCATATCATATTTTTTCTTTCATGTCAATGGCGGAATATCGTTTTTTCGGTGCGAAAAGTAAAAAATTTCGATATTCATGTCAATATTCGCTATTTACTTTTGCCCTTGCATGATTTAATATTTTAGTTAAGAATACGGCAAAATGCCCGTAAAACGTTTTAGGAGGAAGTAGAATGAAATCGGTCAGGAAACGGATGGCAGGGTTGACGGCGATCATTATGTCGCTGTTACTCGTTCTGCCGCTGGTTCTGGAGGCACTGCCGTTCGCGTATGCGGCGGCGTTCGGCTACGAAATGAAGAACGTCCTTTCGGAGACGCCGGATGAGAGAGTGTTTGTCTATGAATTTGACAAATCTGCGCCTAACAAAATGGGGAAAGAGGCGTTTCTGGTGGCGGGGCCGCACGGCGGCTCGTCCGAGAAAAAGATACTGACGGACGGCTCCATGTCTTCGTTCAGTACGACGAGCATCACGACGGAGACCGACAATAAAGACAAACGCACCGTCGGCTGGTTCGTGATCGACGCGGGGCAGACGTATCCGGTCAGCTCTGTCGTGCTCGATCTCTGTCACGACTGGGGCGCCGAAGATCTCGTCGTGCAGCTTTCGGTGGAGGAGACGTTTGCCGATCCTATCACGATTTTCAACAACGACGTCGACGGAAGCCTCGGGATGGGAAAACCTTTTTCCGCAGACCCGGAAATGAATGAAAACGAGGCGCGTATCATGAACGTAGCGCAGCAGGGCCGCACGTTTTCCTTTGCTCCCGTAATGGCCCGCTACATTCGCGTGACGGGTAACACCGTGGGCAACGGGCAGACGCAGGGATACACCACTCTGGGAGAAATAAAAGTGAATTCTCCCGCATACAGCATGACGCCCAAAACGCACAGCGAAGTCGCTCCCGTTACGTTCAGTGCGACGGGCGGAACCTATTCCGACTTCATCGACATTGCGCTTTCCACCGTCTATGACGACGCCGTGATTTATTACACGACGGACGGCTCCTGCCCGACGGAAAATTCCGCCGTTTATACGGGCAGGCTGAATCTGGCGTCTCTTCCCAATCCCTGCGCGCTCCGCGCGGTGGCGAAGGTGGACGGAATCATGGGCATTCCGGTGGACGCGGTCTACGAAGTAACGGCCGAATCGGTAAGCAGCAACGTGGCGCAGGGGAAAACGCCCTATGCCAAAACGCTGGACATGTCCGAAGACCTCTATTTCCAGTCGGATACGCAGAAAGTGACAGACGGAACCTTCGATACTTCGAGTAACTACCTGGTGTCGAAGCCGGACGGCGGGAACGCAGACCGTACGATCGGATGGATGATCATTGACTTCGGGGCGATCTATAGCATTGAATCGGTGCAAGTCAGCTTCTGGCACGACAATCACTTCACGTATGCGGCGATTCAGCTCTCCACCTCGGCGGATTTCTCGACGGGCGTCACCACGGTCTATTCCAACAGCGAAGAAATCGCCGCCGTGACGACGACGGAAACCGAATGGGCGAACGGGAACGCGCAGGGCAAGAAGTTTGAACTGGAAACGCAGGCCGCCGCGCGTTACATCCGCGTGACCGGCCGCCGCAGGGAAGACAACAACAAATATACGATGATCAGTGAGATCGCGGTCAATGCCGCCGATCTGCAGAACGTCGCCTGGGGCAAGGTCGCGTATGCGAAGACGATGGATATGTCCGAAGATCTCAACTTCGCGCGGGGCAGCGAGACGATCACGGACGGCAAGTTTACGACGACTACCAATTACCTGACAAAGGGACAGCCGGGGGAACTCATCGAGGCAGATTATACCAACGGCTGGACGATCATCGATTTCGGCGCAATTTACAGCATCGAATCCGTTCAGGTAAGCCTTTGGCATGACAATAAATTCACGCATGCGGCCGTTCAGCTCTCCACTTCGGCGGATTTCTCGACGGGCGTGACGACGATCTATTCCAACAACGACGAGATCGCGCCGAAAACGACTGATGAAACGGCGTGGGCAAACGGCAATGCGAACGGCAAGACGTTCAAACTGGAAACGCCGGTTGCCGCGCGCTATATCCGCGTGACCGGCCGCCGTCAGCCGGCAAACAGCAAATACTGCATGATCAACGAGATCGTCGTCAATAAAGCGCTCCACGCGGAGATTCCCGCGTTCGGGAGCTATATGGTCGAGGCGGCCGATCAGGACGGATTCGAATACGAAAGGAGCCTGACGGCGGCAAACGGAATGACGTTCGACGCGATCCTCGCCAAATTGCCTGCGCGCCTGCGCCTTGTCGATTCCAACGACCAGATCGGCGTCTATAACGGCACATGGGTATGCGAATCGTATACAAAGGGCGATGCCGGCGAGACGAGAGAGGGCGATTACCATTTCCGCTTCGTCGTGGAAGAGGGCGTTGAAAATGCGCCCGTCGACCTGTACGGCGTGACCGATATCGTCGTCACCGTGGCGGGAGTGGCGGACGTCGGCGATCTGCAGGCCGCGATCGCGGCGGCAGAGGCCAAAACGCAGGCGGATTACACGGCTTCTTCCTATGCGGCGATGACGGCCGTTCTGACAGAAGCGAAGGCGCTGGCGGACCGCGACGTCAAGTCTCAGGCAGAAGTGGACGCGATGGAGGCGAAGCTGACCGCCGCAGTCCAAGCGCTGATCGAAAAGGGCGACGTGACCGCGCTGAAAGCGCTCTGCGAATCGCTCGCCGGAAAGAAGGAAACAGATTACACCGTCTCCAGCTGGAAGCCGTTTGCCGAGGCGATGGCGGCTGCGAAAGCGCTGGTTGACGATCCGGACGACGCCGGGAAGGAAGCGATCGCCGCGGCGAAAGCGAAACTGGAAGAGGCAGAGCTCGCCGCGCGGGGAGACGTCGCCGCGCTGAAAGGCGCTTACGAAGCGAATCAGCGGGAGCTCGGCGTCGATTCTGCCGATCGCAGATACACGAGACAGACCTGGACGGATTATCTCGCCGCCATGGCGGATGCGCTTGCGGTCGTGACCGACAACAGCGATTCCGACCAGACGGCGGTCGACGCGCTCCTCTCCGCGCTGAACGCAAGCAAGGCCGCGCTCGTCGTGCGGGCGGATACGGCCGAATTTGCGGCAGTCGTCGCGCAGTACCGCGCGGAGGAAAAGAAATATTCCAAAGCCAGCTGGGAAGACTTCGCCCTTGTTCTCAGGGATACCGAGAGCGCGCTCAGCGGGGAAGACCTCTCGCAGGAGGAACTGGACAAAGTGATCGCGGCGTTTGAAGAAGCGGCGGAAAAACTCGTCCGCCTGGGAGACACGACCAGGCTGAACGCGCTGATCGCGACCGAAGTGGATGTCTCCGCTTGTACCGCCAAGAGCGTACTCGCCTACGTGACCGCCCTCGAACAGGCGCGGCTGGTCGCAAACGGCATTTCCTCGGAAACGGAAGTGAACGCCGCGTACGACGCCCTGAAAAATGCGATCGACGGCCTGGAAAAGCGGGGAGACAAGACCGAACTCAGCGCGCTCCTGGAGGAAGCGAAAGGGTATGAAGTCATCGGAACGCCCCTTGCGGAGGCAATGAACGCCGCGCGCGACGTGCTGGACGACGCGGATGCCTCCGAACGGGAAGTTTCCGCCGCATACGAAGCGCTCTCTGCCGCGATGCAGAACAACAAAGCGGACGACAGCTGCAAGAGCATGCTCGGCGCGGGGAGCATCCTCGCTTCCGCTTTGGCGCTTGCCGCCGCAGTTTTGCTGAAAAAACGGTTTTCCGTAAAGAAATAAGGAGGATAAGCAGATGAGAAAAAGAACGAAACGATTTGTCACACTGGGGCTCAGCCTCTGCCTGGCAGCCACTGCGGCGGGCGCCGCCACTGCCTCTTTTGCGGAAGACGATCTGCAGGGATACAGCGAGACCGAAGTGACGGAGGCGCTGAAAGAAGAGCTGTCTGCATACACGTCGACGGATGATTTCGTCATTGCCACCTGGCGCAGTTTCTACAATCCGAAGTACGGCTCCACTTACGATCAGCTGGTGGACTTGAAAAAGACGGGGCACACTCTGATCATGCACACCGAGCAGTGCGAAGACATCCGTACGGACGACGGCCCCATCGCGGGGGATCACGAATTCTGGAAGACCTTTGACGGTTATGCAAACGAATTGGATCTCAAGTATTTTATGAAATTCCGTCCGCAGGATTCCACGGACGTGGAGGGCGATATCGCGTTTGTGAGGGAAGCCCTTTCCGATTACTGCGTGGGCTATTATCTGGGGGATGAACCGCCCGCTTCCAATGTCCCCACCGCGGCGCAGCGCATGCGCGACGTCAAGGCGGCGGATCCCGACCGTTTCCCGTATTTTAACCTCTATCCGAGCTATGCGGGCACGGTGAACCTGGGCGGAACGTACAGCGACTACATCAACCGGTTCGTCGACCTCACGGGGCCGGAAAACATAGAGTTCCTCTCCATCGACCATTATCCCTTCCGCGACGGATCGGACTCCGCGACCTACTATTCGGATATCGAAGAGGTGCGTAAGGTCGCCTATCAGAACGGGAAAATGAAGACCTGGGCGATGCCGCAGACCTGTACCTGGGGCGCGATGAGAACGACGACCCGCGGCGAGGAGCGCTGGAACGTCTACTCCTATCTCGCTTACGGCGTCAAGGCGCTTTCTTCCTTCTGCTGGGTCTGTCCGGGAGACAGCGACACGGAGGGCGAGGGCTTTTACGAAGGCGTTATTTACCGCGACGGCACGATCAGAAATCAGGAAAAATATGATTTTCTCTCCGATTTGAACTGGGAGACCCGCAGCATCGGCCGCGTGCTGGTCAAGCTGGATACCGCGCATGCCTATCACACCCTCGCCAACGCGCAGGGCGTGGAGGTGCTTCCCACCAACTACATATTGAAACCCACCTCGGCGAGCACGGATTTTATCGTCTCCTACATGGAAGCGAAGGAGAATTCGGATACCACCGATCACGTCATGCTCTTCAACAAATCCTACACGGAGGGGAAAACGGTCAGCTTTGAGATCTCCGAGTTCAGCGGAATCGAGTGCGTGGAATACTACAATCCCTATACGGGGAAATACGTGCCCGTGGACATCTCCTCCGGCATGATTACGGATACTTTCAAGGCGGGCGAAGGCAAGCTCTACCGCCTGATCGGCGATATCAACACGGACATGTCCGTCGAACAGCCGAAGGCCAGCGTTGAAGGCGGCAATTTCACGAAGGAACTCGGCGTCGAACTTTCCTGCGCGACGGAAGACGCGGAAGTCTATTACACGCTGGACGGCAGCTATCCCACCGTGAACTCCGCGCGCTATGAGGGCGGAAAGATCACGGTCGGCGCGGAGGGCAAAGGCACTTACGTGCTCCGCTCCATCGCTTACAAAAACGGCTCGTACAGCGCTCTGAACGAAAACCGATACTTCATTCTGGACGACGAAGCCGAACCCGTAACCCTGGATCCCGGCGCGTGGAAAGCGACGGGCGGGGGAAACTGGTCGTATGACGCGGCGAACAGCGTCTATTCCAACCAAGAGGGCGGCAGCGCGAACTGGAACCGCTCTTACACCTATACCGGGGCGAAGTTCTCCGACTTCATGCTGGAGGCGAACATCGACATGAACGGCACGGCCGGTTCGCCCGGTTATATCGGCTTCGGCCTGAGAAAGACCCGCGTCGACAGCACGCAGGACAACTACATGGAGGGCTTCTACGTCGGCTACGATTCGGACAACAACGTGTTTGTCTACGAGGGTAGCGGCGGCATGCAGAAGCGCCGTGAGGCGATGCCGGAGGGCTCTTCCGCGATGAGGACCGTTCAGCTGCGCGTCATCTGTTCGGACAGAAATATCTACGTCTATGTGGACGGAAAAATGGTATTCCTGTATCAGGACGGCGCGTTCGATCTGGGCGCGGGCTATATCTCCCTGCAGGCGGGCACGTTTGCCGCGGATTTTGCGGACGTCACCTTGTATGACCTCACCGGCGGAGCGTTTGACTTCGGCGACAAGCAGGAGGCCCTGCTGGGCGCGGAATACGATCCGGAGATCATGGTGGATAAATATACCCTGATCGGCGACGTGTACGAACAGCTGCCCGAGACCATAACCGTAACGGATACCAACGGCAACGAAACGGAAATGGGCGTTACCTGGAGCTGCGCTGATTACGACAAGAACACGCCGGGCAATTATTATTTTGACGGGACGATCGTCCTGCCGGAGGGCGGAAAATATCTGAACCTCTACAACGTCAGGGCGAAAATAGCCGTCTTTGTCAAGTTTGTCAGCGACTATTCGGAGATCAACCGGCTGATCGCCACGGTGGAAGCGCTCGACAAAGAGGATTTCACCGAAGAAAGCTGGGAGCGCATGTGGACGTATTATCTGGGAGCCAAGTCCATCGTCGCGGATAAGACGCTTTCGCAGAACGCCATCAAGGTCGGCGCCTGGCAGCTGGAAGATCAGATCTTCGCGCTGGAGCGCGTGGACCGCTTCACGACGGTGATCGACAGCGAGCTGGCAAAGGCGCGCGCGGTGGAAGACGACGGTTATACGGCCGCATCCTGGCAGAATCTGCAAGACGCGATCGAGGACGCGGAGCGCGTGCTGGCAAACGGCATTTCCGAACAGACCGAGATCGACGCGGCGGCAGTCCTGCTCTCCAACGCGAGAAAGGGGCTGGTCAGAGCCGCGGATAAAACCGCGCTGAACGGCAAGATCGCCGCGGCGGAGGCGTTGGATCTCAGCGGCAAGACGGAAGCCGGCAAAGCCGCCCTCGCGGAAGCGATCGGGGCGGCGAAGGAAGTCGCCGCAAGAGAAGACGCGAGCGAAGCGGAGACGGCCGCGGCCGTCAGTTATCTGGAAGCGGCGATGGAATCCCTGACGGAGGAGGGCGGACGCTTCGCGCCGGTCGGCGCGGGCTGCGGCGGAAGCCTGGGGGCCTCGTCGCTGGCGCTGGCAGCTGCGTTCTTCGCGGCGTTTGCGCTCGTCGCTGGCAAGAGAAAAAAGAGATAAAAAGCCGGGAGGCTAGGAGGATTACATGAAAAAATTGTTAAGTCTGTTGCTCTGTTTCCTGATGGCAGGTACTGCGTGCACCGCTCTGTTCGGCTGTACCAGGGGCGGAAATTCGGGAAAACTCATCGTCACGATCCTCAATCAGGAGAGTGAAGTCAACATGTTCACGAAAGTGGCGGAGGCGTTCTGCGCGGAAAATCCCGGGGTGGAAGTGGAGCTCATGCCGCTCGGCAACTATGAGACGGAAGTTCTGTACAAGCTGAATTCCGGGGAGCCCATCGACGTGCTGCACGTGCCCGACAACTACGTGACGCCCTTCCAGAAGGACGGCGTTCTGGAGAATCTGGAGCCTTATATCGAGCAGAGCGGGTTTGACCGTAGCCTCTATTTCGACTCCATGATGAATATGGGCAAACTCTACTTCGATCCGGCGGAAGATCAGTACATGATCCCGCGCGATTACTCCAAATTCGTGGTGTATTACAACAAGACGCTTTTCGACGAGTGTGAGGTGGAATATCCGAAATCCGGCTGGACGTGGGAGGACTTCAAGGAGACCTGCCGTCTGCTCTCGCTGAAACTGCCTGAAAAATACTACTGCGTAGACGCTTCCATGACGTACGCCATCCTCAATTACGGCATCATGGCCTCCTGCGGCGTGGAGACGTATGTCGACGAGGAGTTCAACGCGCCCGCGGATACCGCGGCGATGGAAAACGCCTTAAAGATGATCAAGTCCGATCTCATCGATCCGGGATACGTCATCAAACCCGAACTGTATCAGGCGGGGGACTTTGTCAAACAGGTCGCCGCGATGAACATCGGCGTTCGTCCCGCTTTTGAATCGTTCAAGACGGCGGAAATCGACTTCGACGTGGTGGAATTCCCCGCGATCGGGGAGAACCCCAAAGTCGCCACCGGTTCCTCCGGTTTCTGCATCAGCTCCGGGTCTTCGAACAAGGACCTCGCCTGGAAGTTCATCTCCTTCGTCGTCTCCGAAGCGGGGCAGAAGATCCTCAGCGAATCGGGCAACACCGTCCCCGTGCTGAAGTCCCTCGCCGAAGCGGAGGACGCGGAATGGAGACAGGTTACCAACGGAAAGGATAAGGCCATCGATAACGAGCCGTTCTTTTCACTGTCCGAGCGCGACGTCGTAGGGGCGTACTGGGGAAAACTCCCCGCCAATGCGATCACGTCTTACAATACCTTCTGGGCAAACTGCATGGGGGATTATCTGAACGGGAAAAAGGATCTCTCGATGTGCCTGAGCAATTATGCCAATGCCATCACTGCTTACAAGAGAATGTATCCGGAGTATTTTAAATAAATGAAGAAGCAACCGGCGGTGCGGGAAAGCGGAGAACTCCGCCGTACCCGCACCAGAAAAGAACTGAAAAAAATGGCGGTCGGATACGCTTTCATCGGCCCCGTCGTGCTGGGACTTTTGATCTTCAACCTGTATCCGGTGATCTATTCGTTCATCCTCAGTTTTTTCAAGACGTACAACGGGATCGGCGTTCCGTCCGGCTTCGGCGTCTTCAACTACATGAAGATGTTTAACGGCGAACTGGAACAGCACTTTTTCAAGAGCCTGGGGATCACGTTTGAATATACGCTGATCACCGTGCCCCTTTCCATGGTGCTCTCGTTTGCGCTCGCCGTTCTGCTGAACTCGAACGTGAAGGGCATCGGTATTTTCCGCGCGTGCTGTTATCTTCCGGTCGTCATCCCCGTGACGATCATGGGCCTGCTCTGGTCGGATTTTTACAATACGCGCTTTGGCCTTGCGAATGAGATTCTCACCTCGCTGGGGCTGCCGCCCTCCCAGTTTTTCGACGCGGCGGCGAGCTCCATGCCCACTTTGATCTTCAATTCGCTGTGGGGCTTGGGCGGGGGGATGGTCCTGTGGCTTTCCTCTTTAAAGAGCGTGCCGAAAGAGCTGTACGAATCCGCCAATATCGACGGGGCGAACGCCTTTGTCCGGATGTTCCGCGTCACCATTCCCATGTGCACGCCGATTATCTTCTATAACCTGGTGCTGAACATCATCGGCTCGCTGCAGAATTACGCGAACGTCATGACCCTGGGCATCCCGAACGGCTCCGGCGTAGATCAGTGCCTCTACTTTTACGCTTACAAAATTTATGAAACGGCGTTCCGGGGGCGGGAGATGGGTTACGCTTCCGCGCTTGCGTGGGTGCTGTTCGTCATCATTGCGGCTCTGACGGCGCTGACGTTCAAGACCAGCAAATGGGTTTACTATGAGGAGTAAGGCGATGGAACAAAGAGCGATGAAAAGACTTTCTCCGCGCGAACGCGCGAAAGAAATTACTTGTAAAACCGTCAATTACTTTTTTTTGGTTTTAGTTTCCCTGTTTTTTCTATTTCCCTTTTTCTTCATGCTGTTCAAGGCCATGATGGGGGATGCGGAATCCATCGGCAATCCCACCGTGCGTTTTTTGCCGTCGGTATGGCATTTCGAGTATTTCGCGGAGGCGCTGGACGCCGAGATCCTGAGCTACCTGAAAAACACGCTGATCGTCGTCCTGTGCAACTGTATCTCCGTGCCGCTCTCGTCCGCGCTCTGCGCGTACGGGTTTGCGCGGTTGAAGTTCAAGACGCGCGACTTCTGGTTCTTCGCCACGCTGGCGACCATGATGCTGCCGGCGTCCGTCACGCAGGTGCCGCTGTACGCGCTCTTTTACAAACTCGGCATGATCGGCAACATTTCCTCGCTGATCATTCCCAACCTGTTCGGGGGCGGCGCAATGAATATCTTTCTGATGCGGCAGTTCATGCGCACCGTTCCGGTCGCGCTGGACGAGGCCGCGATCATAGACGGCGCGTCGCGGTTCCGGATCTTCTGGAACATCATGCTGCCGGCGTGCGTTCCCATTCTCATCTTTACGATGATCAACGCGTTTCTGGGCAGCTGGAACGACTTTACTTCTCCTCTGATCTATGCGAACAGACCGTCCTCCTACACGCTGGCGCTGGGCATTTATCAGAAGTTTTTAAATAGTTCCAAGGTCTTTTCCAATATCAAAATGGCGACGGGCGTCCTGATGTCCATCCCGCCGATCATCGTCTTTCTGATCATGCAGAAACAGCTGATCAACGGCGTGGTGACGACGGGCGTCAAGGGATAAACTCAATTATGAAGGAGGATCATGAAAAAATGAGAAAAAAACTATTCACAGCGTTTCTGCTGGGACTTGTGCTCAGCTTGTGCGGCGTGGCCGGAGCTTTTGCCTCTTACGACGAGGTTTCCGCCTGGACGCCGATGGCGGGTTGGCGGGACACCACTGCCGTCGTCTCCTATGACAACGAAGACGGCAAGGGCGTCAACATCTATCAGAAGAGCGGGACGGACTTTACCGCCTGCTATACCGAGAAGCCCTTTTACATCGACGGCTTTGAGTTCCGTTTCTGGCTGAACTACGGCGGAAATGCGGGGAACCTGAAGATCATCTTCTCGTGCGATACCACCTGGTGGCTGGATTCGGATGCCTCCTTTTCCATCGACATGGCGTACCGCGCGAACAACAAGTGCAGCATTACGCATAATACCACAAATCCAAACGGCTACAATAATCTGGCAAAGCCTGCCGGGCCGGACGCGCCCCTTTACTGGGACGGCTCTCAGGAAAACGTCTTCAAGATGTATTTCAAGGACGACGGTCTTCTGTATTTCTCCGTGAATGGGGTTGAGCTGGACTCCAGTTCAAAAAATCTGGATACCGCCCGCCTGGAAGAAATGGGGATTTTAGAGAGCTTCATCAACGGCAAGGGATATCTGCAGATTTGGGGACAGACCATGAACGCGCGCTGCGTGCTGGATGTCCGCACGGCGCCCGTCGAAATGGCGGAGCCGCAATTCGCGGAATTCGGACAGGATGCGAGCTGGAAGGTGGAAGCGGGCAGCGTGCTCTCTGCGCTGGACGGCGTCCGGATGCGCAGCTTTAAGAGTGCGGACGGAAAGGGCTTTTCCATCGCCAAAACGGAAGACGCCACGCTGAAAAACGCGTACGTCAAGCTGAATCTGGCGGCGGAGGAGAACGAGGCGGTCGACCTCCTGTTCGGCGGCAACGGCGGCAATGAGATCCGCCTCTCGGTCAAAAACGCCGCGGAAAACAACGTGGAACTCGCGATGGCGGCGGGCGGGAAGGAGACCGTCCTATACACGGGGACGCACGCGCTCTCTTTCATGGATTTGCAGAATCCCTCGTATACCGAGAGCGTTTCCCTGCAGATCAGGCGCGTCGGCGTATACTATAAACTGGTCGTCAACGAGGCGCTCGTGGACTGCGACCTGAAAGAACTCACTTCATTCATCGAGCAGAATTACGACAACGAAGCCTGCAAACTGACCATCCGCACAAACGGCGAATCCATCGTCAAAGCGGTCGCGGTCAAGAGCCTGGAAGACGCGTCTTTCGTCAGCCAGTACGAAAACACGGCCGGTTCTTCCGCCGTCATTACCGCGGACGGCTCCAATCAGCTCATCTATTCTCCGCTGGACGGCGGCGCCTATCAGGTTATCAACACCGCTTCCCGTTTCTGGATGGACAGCTTCGGCGTTAAATTCCGCATGGATAAATATGACGACAGCGACAACAACGCGTTCAACGTGATTCTTTCGTCCGCTGCCGGCTGGTATGAGACGGAACAGGCGCCCGCGCTCATTCTTGCTTTCGTACGGGAGGGAGAAAATACGAAAATTTCAATCCGTACGTATGACGGGAATGAAGAAACCGAATGCGCGACGGCGTCTTCCGCGGACTTCAGCTGGAAGTACGACGTGGAAAACAACGTCAACTTCGGCTATACCAATTACGGCTGGATGCTCCGCGTCAACAACAGAGAACTGACGCTGAGCGGGAATCTCGAAGAGGCTTTGGTCGCTGTCCAGGATTCTTTTGCCAGCAACATCGCGTACCTGCAGCTGGAGAGCGAGGGCGGCGCGGGAACCACGATCTCCATATCGGGTTATTCTTATATGGTAGAGGCGTATATCGCGCCGGACGGCTGGCAGCAGGGGCACTATCTCGTTGCGCCCAACTGGGGCGAGGCCTCGCCTGATACGGAGGCGACTTTCTCTTTAGCCGGAGAAGGGTATACTGCGGAAAAGAACGTCAAAGTTCCCTTCGACGGATTCCGCATGGATTTCGCCCTGGCGCCCGGTAACGCAGTCACGCAGATGAGCGTGGCGCTCTCGGACGGCTCCACTGACTGGTACAACACCTGCTGGTCCATCGGCGTCATGATGACGTACGATCCTGCGGCGGACATGGTGAATCAGGAGGAGATCCAGATCGGAATCATCTTCGCCAATCCGGACGAGGGGCTGGAGAGCTACCGCGTCAATAACATTACGGTGCCGTTTCAATGGTATGAAAAGAACAGCATGGAGATCAGGCTGTACCGCGGCGCGTATCAGTTCCTGCTGAACGGAGAGGAGATCTTCAGCAATTTTGATTCCTATGTGCAGAAGATCAAGGACGCCTATATCGACAACAACGCCGAGCTGCAGTTCTTTATCTCGGGCGACACCACGATCCGCGTGTACGAGACGACGGAAATCGAGACGGTCGATCCCCCCACGCGCGTTTTATCCGAGGTGTCCAAGTACGACGGCGCTTCCTATGAGGCGGGCAAGGAGATCTCCATCGATCTCACCAAGCTGTTCAAATCCGAGATATCCCCGCTGAGCTTTACCGTGAACGTCGGTTCGGTGGAGAACGGCGTCTGGAAATACACGCCCGATCAGGCGGGAACGCTGGAACTCGAGATCGTCGCAAACGACGGCACGCAGTCTTCCATGCCGCTCACGCTCACGCTGAACGTCACGGGCGGCGGCGGTTGCGGCTCTGCCGTCACCTGCGGGAATGCCGTCCTGTTCGCCGCGGCGCTTTTGGCGGGCGTCCCGCTGCTTATGAGAAGGAGGAAAAGAGATGAATAAGAGACTGATGAGCATTATTCTCGCGGTTACGGTCGGTCTGACCGGGCTCGCGGGCTGTAATCCGGAGGAAAAGAAGACCGAGGCGAAGATCGACCTAACCGAAGGGGAATACAGAACGCTGAAAACGGCTTCCGAGGTGGACTGGCTGAACGGCTTCAATGAAGATTATCTCACGTATCCGTTCTTCTCCGACAAGGAAGACGATGTGACGTATACCGCGAACGCCATGTATTACCGCTACACATATATGACGGGCGCGGCGGGAGACGCGGTCATGTGGTTCGGCACCGAGCCGACGTGGTACGAGTGGATGGCGGTCCTCACCGGGCCGCATGACAACGAGGCGCGCAAAAATCAGCTGAAAAACTACATCATCGACCGCCCGATCCGGGAGGACGGCTTTATCTGGAACTGGTACGACAGCCCGCACTGGCCCACGAAAAACATCGCGGGCGAGACGGACGACCATTACCATTACGACCAGATGTTCCGCTATATCAACGGCGTCTACGAAGTGATGTGCTGGGAAAACAGCACGGACCTTCTCTCGCAGAAGGATACCAAGCTGGTCGTGATCAGCGACGACGCGCAGAAAGAGCACGTCAAGGACGACGCTTCCGTCGGAAAGACCGTGCGCCAGAAGGTGGATATGGCGATGAACTATATCCTCAACGACATGCACGGCAAAGACGGCCTCGTGATCCTCGACGATACGGTGAACAACGGCAAAAATCTCGGCAGGATCGGCGACTACGGCTCCAATTACTGGGACAACTTTCTGTTCGGCTATCTGGACGCCTATGAAAACATGCTCTTTTACAGCGCGCTGATTTCCATGGAAAAAATCGAGCTCATGTGCGGCAACGACGGCGAAGCGGAATATTACCGCAATCTCGCCGCCAAGACCAAACAGAAGTTCAACGAGACGTTCTGGAGCGATACGACGAACCGCTATATCGCCTGCATCGACGTGGACGGCACGAAGTACGATTACGGCATGACGTTTCTGAACATGGAGGCGATCCATTACGGGCTGGCGGACGAGCGGCAGGAAGATCTCATCTACACCTGGCTGGTGGGAAACAGCGAAGTGGAAGGGGACCGCAGCACGGGCGAAGATATCTACTATTTCCGCATCGCGCCGCGCGTCACGACGGTGGCGATGGAGGATACCCCCTCCAAGGAAGTGGACGGCAGAAAACAGTACTGGTACTTTGACTGGTACGGCCAGGCAAACGTGGAGACGACGCACTCTTACGGCCAGCACTTCCAGAACGGCGGAACGATCTTCTATCCCGAATATTACGATATCATGAACCGGATCGACATCGTCAGCCCGGAGAGCGCTCTGAACCGGTGGAAGGTTTTGGCGGAGGAGTATGCGATCGACGAGCTGTACCGCCGCCCGCCCAACGCTTACGGCTGGACGGATATGATCGGGATCACCAACGAATTCCCCGAGAGCGGGCTGATCCCCATGACCTGGCTGAACGGCTTTATGGGAACCACGGCGGAATACGACGGACTGCATATTGTGCCGGCGATCCCCGAGGACTATGAATATATGGGCATGCGCGACCTCACTTACGGCGGAAAAGCCTACGATCTCACCGTTTACAGAGACGGAAAGATCGAGCTTTCCTGCAAGGAGGGCGCGGGACTGGTCGTGCGCCTCGGCGACGTGCACGCCAAGGGTTCCGTGACCGTCAGGGTAATGAGCGGCGCGGAAGAGCTGGAAACCTTTGATTGTACGGCGGAAAACGGCGTGTTTACGATCGACCTTTCGTCCGATTACGTGCGTTCCGCCTGTACGCTGATCATCGAATGAAAAAAATGTTAAGGAGGAGTAAAATGTTGAAAAAATTACTGCCGCTGCTGCTTGGTCTGCTGATCGCGTTATGCGGCCTGGCTGCCTGCGAAGAAACCCCTAACCCGGGGCCGGGACCCGACCCCCAACCGTCCGACCCGACCTTTGAAGTCCTGAGCACGCTGGAGTTCTATAACTGGAACGACACGAAGGATCTCGTCATCTCCTACGAGGGGACGGGAAGCGTCGATTCGGTCTCCGTCGGCACGACGGCGCTGAGATCGAGCGATTATACGGCGGAAGACGGCGTTCTCATCATCAGCCAAGCCGCGCTGGACGCCTTCGTAGAGGGAAAATACTCTCTCGTGATCAAGAGCGGGGAACGCTCCGAAGAGCTGGTGCTCTTCGTCGGCGAACAGATCCAAAACGGAAGCCGCTACGTCCGCAGACAGCCCGCCCGCGGCGCGGACGTGGATTTCTTCTTTGACGCGCAGGGCGAAACCGTTTCGGTGAAGAACGGCGACGCGGCGCTTACCGCCGATCAGTTCTCCTACGACGCGGAAAATTATAAACTCACCGTCAGGGCGTCCTATCTGGATACGCTGACGGCGCAATCCTGTATCTTCACCGCCGCGGCGGGCGAACGGACGGAATCCTTCTCCGTCTCTCCCAGCGGCGGCGCGGGAAAGGCCGCTTCGTACGTGCTGGGCGGCACCTTCGGCGGCGTGAAAGACGTCGGCTTGACCGCGGATCTCGGCGCCGTGAAAACGGAGTACGAGATGGCTGCGGACGGCGTGAAACTGACGGGCGCGCCCGAAGCGCTCGTATTCGGCAGCGGGCTGGAGCAGGCCGTCTATCAGCTGACGTTCTCCGTCAAGACGGAAGCGGCTTACCTCACGCTGTTTTACGGGGAAGAAGAACTGCTGACGCTCACCGAAGACGGGCTTCTCTCCCAGGCGGACGACCGCACGACGGCGGTGAAAGCGGGCGATTTCTGGAAGGTATCCGTATACTTTACGGGCGGCGCGGGCGCGCTCTCCTTCCGCAAGGGGGCGAGCGACGTTCACCCCGTCACGCTGGCGGCGGTTGACCTCGTCAAGACGAAGATGTCTCTCACGAACGAGGAGATCGATCTGGGCGAGGCGACCTATTACGTGGGCGGCGTTTCGGATATTTCCGCCGCGCTTCCCTTTGACGTCTCTCTGATCGAAGGCGTATCTATGGACGGTGCGGCCCTCTCTTCCGGAGATTATCGGGTGGAAAACGGAACGCTGACCGTTCTGAACGCCTATCTGGCGGATAAGATCACCGAAGTAAATGCGGAGAAACAGATCACAGTCGCGTATACGAACGTCCTCGACGCGGCGGGCAACGTATCGGATGAGGCGAACCGCGCCGTTCTCACCGTCAAAGGCGCGGAAATTCTCGCCATGAGAACGGAGAGCATCGTCGTGTGGGACGAAGGCCATCCCGTATCCTTCCGCGCGGATGCCGGCGGCGGCGCGGTCACCGGCGTAAAAGTCAATCAGAAGGAGATCGGCTCCGATCTCTACGCGCTCGAAGACGGCGTCCTGACCATCGAGGCGGATGCGTTTGCGGAAGTGACCACGTCGCTCGCGGTGATCGAAGTCTCCAACGACAAGGGGACGTCCGTCATCTATGCCCACAAGGGCGCGGCTGTGGCGACCTTAAACGCGGAGAGCGGCGTTTACGAGGAGGGGTATGATTTCTATGTGCAGTCCACGCAGGACGGCTCCATCGTCTCCGGAAAGGACGCGCTGAGCGGAAATTACTCTTATTACCGCTACGGCGCCGCCACGAAGGACAACTGGAACACCTTCCTGAAAACGGCGGGCGGGGTCTCCTTCGTCAACGGGGATTACTATATGATCTCCTTCCGCATCAAAGTGCTTTCGCGGGACCTTCCCGAGACCGATCAGAACTATAACGAGCTGAGAACGCTCTTCGAGATCCCGAACGCCCTGAGCGAAATCACATACGACGGCAGAATCAAGGCGGACAACGGCGCGCTCTCCTACGGAAAGGCGAGCGTCTATCAGAACGCGGACGGCAGCATGAATATTTCGCTCACGCTTCCCGCACTGACGGGCGTGCTAGAGATGGCGTTCTGCTTCCCCGGAAGCGTCGTGTTCGACGATCTGGTGATCTATCACCTGGAAGAACAGACCGTTCCCGAATTCCTGATCCCCGCGATCGATCAGCCGATCACGGCTGCCTGGAACGGGCAGGAAGATTTTGTCGCGGAAGTGGAGTTTACCTCCGCCGCGGCCGTCAAGGTAAACGGCGAAGCGCTGGATCCGAACGCCTACTCCATTGAAGATAACGTGCTCACGATCAAGCGCAATTACCTTGCGGAGATCAGATCCTATTCCTATGCGATTGAGCTGACCGAAGGAGAAGAGAGCGCGACCATCATGGTTGTATACGGCGAATCCGTTTGGGAAAACAAAGCGGGCGGCTCTTCGGCGGTAGACGGGGTGTGGAATCACTTCTTCACCACGGGTGTTCAGGATAACTTTGTCTCCGGCGACTATTATATGGTCACTTACAAGATCAGCACGGTGAGAGATCTTCCCGAATCGCAGAAAGACCAGAACGAGATCCGCACCTATGTCGAGGGACTGTCCTCTTACAGTGAAATTTCCTATCAAGGCGCCGTGATCAAAGACGATTACAGCGATACCTGGGGCGCGTCGCGCGTCGTCGTGCTGGAAGACGGCAGCATGCTGCTCTCCGTGGCGCTGAAGATGGCGGATTCGAAGGAGATCATCGCGGCGTACTGCTACAAAGGCTCCGCGACCTGGTCGGGAATCATCGTGACGCACGTCGGCAGCGAACTGAGATCCAACACCGAAGCCCCCGCTTCCAATCCCGTCACACTGGCGTGGGACGGGGCTGCGGATTTCTCCGCAGCCGTGACCTTTACCGATCAGGCTTCCGTCAAGGTAAACGGGACGGCGGTCGGCGCGGAACATTACAGCCTTTCCGATTACGTTCTCACGCTGAAAAGGTCTTATCTCGACACGGTTCAGTCTTATTCCTACGTTGTCGAACTGACGGAAGGAGATCAGAGCGCGAGCTTCATCGTGATCAGGGGAGACGTGGTTTCTGAGAACAAGGCGGGCGGCAGCGTGACGGCGGACGGAACGTGGAACACGTTTTACACGACGGGCGTGCAGGAGAGCTTTATAGCCGGCGACTACTACATGATTACGTACGAAATCGAGACCACGCGCGTGAGAGGAGACGATTACAAGGCTGAGTCTGAGATCAGAACATACGCAGAGGGGCAGTCGTCCTTCAACGAGGTCGAGTACAACGGCAATATCAAGAAGGATTTATTTGCGGATACGGCCGGGGCAACCCGCGTCGTCCGCTTGGGCGAGAAGCATTTGATTCTTTCTTTGGCTGTGCAGATGACCGCAAGCAAAGAAATCAAGGCGGCGTTCTGTTATGCGGGATCCGCGACTTATTCCAACGTCGTCGTGACGCACGTCGGCAGCACGCTGGAAATCGCCGCGCCCGCCTCCACCGTATCCTGGGACGGCACGGGAGACCTCTTTGTCCCCGTGACGGTCGCGGCTGCGGGCGTCAAAGTGAACGGCGCGGCTGTGGCTGCGGAGAACTATTCTCTTAAAAATTTCGGACTGACGCTGAAAAAGGCTTATCTCGATTCTCTCTCCGCAAACGCTTATGCCGTGGAATTGACGGGAGTCAGCGAGCCGTTCGGGTTCATCGCGGTGAAAGGCGACGTAGTCGCCGAAAACCAGACGGGCGGCAAAGTAGAGGTGCTGAACCAGACCTGGAACACATTCTATTCGACGGGCGTACAGGAGAGCTTTGTGGTCGGGGACTATTATACGATCGCGTTTGAAGTGGAGACCACGCGGGTGAAAGGGGATGACTACGCTGCGTTCAGCGAGATCAGAATCTATGCGGAAGGCGGTTCGTTTAACGAAATCAAGTACAACGGGGATATCCTGAAAGATTACTCAGAGGGTACGGCCGGAGCTGCCCGCGTCATCAAACTGGGTGCGAAACACCTGATCGTCTCCGTGACGGTGCAGATGACTGCAAACAAAGAAATCAAGGCGGCGTTCTGCTACGAGGGTTCCGCGGTTTATTCCAACGTCATCGTGACGCACGTCGGAAGCAGCATCGCATGAAGGAGCGCCGCATAGCAAAGTGGATTTCATATCCCGGCGATCATGAAATCATGCTGCTGAACAAACTGAATATGCGGAGGCGTGACAGAGAGCTGATCATGCCTCCCATCTGGCACATGTGCGAGGTGTATTCCTGCGTCAAGTTTGCGCGCAGGTTCACGCTCTCCGTGCCGGACGAAATCCGTATCGAGGCGGACGGGCGTTACAACGTGGAACTGGATATCCCGGGAAATTACCTGCACGGCGACACCTCCGTCCTCCGCCTGGAGGCGGGCGAGCATTCGCTCACGGTCTCCGTCTTTAACGACCGCACGCTTCCGGCGCTGAGGGTGACCGGAAGCGGGATTGTGTCGGACGGAAGCTGGCACTGCACCGCGTTCGACGGAATCTGGAAAAACGCCGCGGAGACAAACGGCAGGCGCGCGCCCGGCGCGTTCCGCCTGCCCCGCCGCGCCGTCGCATACGAGTGCGTGCGGGAAGAAAACGGCGGCCTGCTCTACGATTTCGGGAAAGAGATCTTCGGCGCGCTCTTCTTTACCGGCGTGACCGGCAGCGGGACGATCAATATTTTCTACGGGGAATCCGAGCGGGAAGCGCTCGATCCCGCGCACTGCGAGACGCTGGACGTCATTTCCGTAAAGGGAAATAAGACCGCCCGCGCGGAGGATGCGCGCGGCTTTCGCTACGCGCTGATCCGTACGCAGGGCGTCCGTTACGGGGCGCTCGGCTGTCAGATCGAATATGCGCCCCACCCGCGCGCCGCTTCCTTTTCTTCGGCCGACCGCCGCCTGACAGAGATCTGGAATACCTCCCTTTACACGATGGAGCTCACCGCGCGCGAGTTTTATATCGACGGCATCAAGCGGGACCGCTGGGTGTGGATGGGCGATACGGCGCAGAGCGTCATGATGAACTGGTATTCCTATTATGAGACGGAGATCGTGCGCCGCACGCTCACCGCGCTCGGCGGCAAGGGAGAAGTGACCCAGCACATGAACACCATCAACGACTACACGCTGTTCTGGTTTTCCGCGCTGCTGGATTACTGCGAACACACGGGGGACGAGGCGTTTCTCCGCAGCATATACGGCAGGGCGCTCGCCTACATGTCCTTCATCAGAAGCCGGCTGAACGAAGACGGCATGATGGAGGGGCTGGAGGGCGATTGGGTGTTCGTGGACTGGGCGGACGGACTCGTGAAAGAGGGAACGCTTTCCTACCTTCAGATCCTCCTGTGGCGCGCTTACGTAAGCATGGCTGAAATTGCCCGCGTCGCGGGAGATCGGGGGGAGGAGCAGTCCTATCTTCGCCGCGCGGCCGCGTTGAAGGATGCCGTGAACCGCAAGTTCTGGGACGAAGGGCGCGGCGCGTTCGCCTGGTCGGAGGAGAAAACCTTTTTCCGTCAGCCGAGCGTGATCGCCGTGGTGACGGGATTCGCAGACGGCGCGCAGAAAAAGCGCATCCGCGCTTTCCTGAAAGACGACGGCGTTCCGCCCATCGTCACGCCCTATATGCGCTTTTACGAGCTCTCCGCGCTGGCGGAGCTGGGCGAACGGGAATATGTCCTCGGGGAGATCCGCTCGTACTGGGGCGGTATGCTCGACCGGGGCGCCACTTCCTTTTGGGAACGGTACGATCCTGCGGAGGAGGGAGACGCGTGTCTTTCCATGTACGACCGTCCTTACGGAAAGAGCCTGTGTCACGCGTGGGGCGCGTCGCCGCTCTATCTGCTCGGCAAATACTTTGTCGGGCTGACTATGAGTCCCCGTTCCTTCACGCTTTGTCCGGCGCCCGAGCTGCCCGATTTTTCCGCGCGTTATCCCCTGTCCCGGGGAACGCTCACCGTCCGATCGTATGGCGGGGAGATCGCCGTTTCCAGTTCCGCGCTCGACGGGAAGCTGATCCTGCCGGACGGAAAAGAGTATGAAATCAAGCGCGGCAAGGCGTATGTCTTTCCGCAAAGGAAGTAACATGAGAAAACTTTACGATGATAACCGCCCCATTCTGTTCCGTCCCGAGCGTTGGAGCGTCACGGAAGACGTCTTCGACGAGGGGACCAACCGCGTCAGGGAGTCGGTATTCGCCGTCGCAAACGGCTATATCGGCGTCCGCGGTTTTTTTGAAGAGGGCTTTGACGGCGCGCCGGAGCACACCGATCCGACGGTCATGCTGAACGGAGTTTACGAATATCACGATATCGTTTATAATTGGCGCCGCCCCGGTTTTCCGGGGCGTACCCAGGTCATCACCCGCCAGGCAAATCCCCTGGACGTCACGGTATACCTGGACGGCGAGCGGGCGGCGATGACGCGGGAGGGATATTCCCGCAGCCTGAACCTCAAGAACGGCGTGCTGACGCGCACCTTCGTCTTCACGACGCGGACGGGAAAGAAAGCCGTTCTCACCTTTGAGCGGTTTGCCTGCCAGCAGGACAAACACCTGCTCGCGGCGCGCATCACAATAGAAGCGCGCGCGCCCCTGTCCTGCCGCATCGTCTCGGCGCTCCGCACGGCGGACAGCCGCATTCACGACGGGGAGGGAAAGGACGCCGTTTATGAGCCGCTCGGCCTTTCCCGCACGGGAGAAGTCGCGACGGCGGCGTACAAGACGAAAAAGAGCGGCTTTTCCGTCGCCTGCGCGGCGGCGGAGCGTTTGTCCGTTCCGGCGGAAGCGGAAACGTCAGAATCCGGCAGTGCGCTCGTCTGTTCACGCAGTTTTTCACTGGATGCGGGCGCCGTCGCCGTTTACGAGCGGACTGCGGGGTTCGCCTGCGATAAGGACGTCCCCGATTATGCTTCCTTCCTCGCGGAGAAAGTGCGCAAGGCGGCCGCGCGGGGATACGAGGCGCTACTCGAAGAAAACACGAAAGAAATCGCGGCGTTCTGGTCGTATTCGGATATCGAGATCGACGACGACCCGCTCGTGCAGCAGGGGATCCGTTTTTCCCTCTTTCAGGTCTATCAGTCCGCCGGCAGGGACGGCTATACGAATATTTCGGCAAACGGGCTGTCCGGCACCGTTTACAGCGGGCAGACCTTCTGGGATACCGAAATGTACATGATGCCCATGTTCACTTACGGCGCGCAGGCAATTTCCCGCGATCTGCTCTTGTACCGCTATCATCTTCTGGACCGTTCGCGGGAGCGTGCGCAACAGATGGAGGACGTCGGCGCGCTTTACAGCTGGAATACCATCGACGGAGAGGAGTGCGGCGCGATCTTCGAGGCGGCGACGGCGCAGTACCACATCGACGCGGATATTTCCTTCGCAATGCAGGCGTATTACGACGCCTCCGGCGACGAGGCGTTTATGGTCGATTACGGCGCGGAGATGCTCTTTGAAATGTCGAAGTGTCTCTCCCACCGCGGCAGCTTCATCGAGGCGCGGGGCGGAAAGTTCTGCATCAACGTCATCTGCGGGCCGGACGAATACAATCCCATCGTGGATAACAACTTTTATACGAACTTTCTCGTCAGGCGCATGTTCGATTTTACGCTTGAAACGCGCGCGCTGCTGGCGGAAAAATATCCCGAACGGCTGGCCGCGCTCTGTCAAAAGTGCGGCATGACGGAAGCGGAGTTCGGGCGCATCGAAGAAGCGTCCAGAAAGATGTATTTCCCGTATAACGAGGAATACGGCATGTATATGCAGGACGACAATTTTATGTACAAAGATCCCGTCGATCTCGCGTCCGTCCCCGCGGAAAAACTGCCCCTTCTGTTTACGCTGCATCCGCTGAATCTTTGGCGGTGGCAGGTGTGCAAACAGGCGGATATCGTGCTTTTGACCTTTCTGTGCAGCGAATTCTTCGATAAGGAACAGATCAGAAAGATCTTCGACTATTATGAGCCGAAAACCATACACGACAGCAGTCTGTCCGCCGCCGTCCACTCTATCGTCGCCTGTGCGATCGGCTATCGCGGTGAGGCTTACAGCTACCTCAAGCACGCCGCGCGCATGGATTTGGACGACGTCAACGGCAACACGGCGGCAGGGCTGCACGCGGCCTGCATGGGCGGCGCATGGATGCTCATCGTCAACGGGTATGCGGGCCTGCGGGTTTACGGCGGCACGCTGCACTTCGACCCGATGCTGGACGACAAGTGGAAGGGCTATTCTTTCAAAATTCACTATCACGGGTGCATGCTTTCCGTCCGCGTCGCGCGGGACGGCACGCGCTACCGGCTGGAAGAAGGAGAGCGCCTCGAGATCTTTCACCGCGGCGAGGCGGTGACGGTAGGGCGGGAAGAGATCTTTCTCCCGCATGCCTGAAAAGCGAAAATCCGAACGACGAAAAAAGTCCGCGGTCTGCGGGCTTTTTCTTTCTCCCCGCAGGCGCAAAAAATCGTATTTTTTTTGAAAAACAAAAGTCAAACGCTGTGCAAATTCCGCCGTTTGTAGTATAATAGGAAATCGGTGAACGTATGAAAGACAACAGCGGCCGTCTGGGGACGGAAAAAATATGGAAACTCGTACTGCAGCTCGCGATTCCGGCGATGCTCGCGCAGTTCGTCAACGTGGCTTACAGCATCGTCGACCGCATCTATATCGGCAATATCCCGGAGATCGGGGGAAACGCGCTCGCGGGCGTGGGCGTCTGCGGGCCGATCGTGACGCTGATCTCTTCTTTTGCTTACCTGGTCGGGCTGGGCGGCGCGCCGCTGATGGCGATCCGCCTGGGCGAGGGGGAGGAAAAACGCGCGCGCGATATTTTATCCACGGGCTTTCTTCTCCTCGTGGTTCTGTCCGTTATCCTGACTGCGGCGGTCTTCTTTTCCAAAGAGCTTCTGCTCGGCTGGTTCGGCGCATCCACGCCCGAACTCTTCTCGTACGCAGAGGAGTATCTTACCTGGTACGTCTTCGGCACGCTCTTTGCCATCCTGGCGGCGGGGCTGAATTCGTATATCGTGGCGCAGGGCTGCGCGAAACTGGGCATGACGGCGTCTCTGATCGGCGCCGCAGCCAACATCGCGCTCGATCCCGTGTTCATCTTCACGCTGGATATGGGCGTTGCCGGCGCGGCGATCGCCACCGTACTGTCGCAGGTTCTGTCCGCGGCGTTTTCCGTCCTGGTGCTGATGAGCAAAAATCGAGCCGTGCGCCTGAGAATAAACGGTTTTTCGGGAAAAACCGCGCGGAAGATCCTCACGCTCGGCATTTCTCCCTTTCTGATTATCGCGACGGACAGCGTCATGCTGCTCGCCCTAAACGGCGTGCTGCAGCGTTACGGCGGAGAAAACGGGGATCTCTATATCACCGCTGCCACCATCATGCTCTCCTTTATGCAGGTCATCACGATGCCGCTCGGGGGAATCTCCTCCGGTACGCAGCCCATCTTGAGCTATAATTACGGGGCGTGCAGAATGAAGCGGATCAAGGAGGGAGAGAAGTGGATTCTGTTTCTCGCAATTCTGTTCACCTTCGTGATGTTTCTGGCCGCGCAGTTCTTTTCGGAGCCCTTTGTCTCCGTCTTCACGCGGGACGAGGCGCTGCAGGCGCTCTCCGTGCGGTTTATCCGCGTCTATACGCTGGCGATCATCCCGCTCTCCTTTCAATACGTGTTTGTGGACGGGCTCACCGCCCTCGGCATCGCGCCGATCGCGATCACGCTTTCGCTGTTCCGCAAACTCGTGGTCATGCTCTCGCTCACGTTCCTGCTGCCCATGTATTTCGGCGCGGAAGCGGCGCTCTATGCCGAGCCGATCGCGGATACGGTGAGCGCGCTGGTGACGAGCGCCGTGTTCCTGAGCACGATCAATCCGATCCTGCGGCGGCGGCAGGCGCGCCTGGAGCATGCGCACGCCTGAACCGACAGAAGAGACGTTTTTTGCGTCTTTTTTTGTTGCAAAAAAACCGCGTCGGACGCGATAAAATCTTCGTTATGTCTTGAAAAAGCGTGTTTGTTGTGATATAATCTTATCGAAAGCCCGTTCAATGGATGCGGCGGGCAATATCGACGAAAAGGAGCGCTTATGAAGGTAAAACAGACGGCAGGGCGGGACAGCCTGGGTGATTTTGCTCCCGCGTTTGCAAGATTGAACGACGACGTGCTGTTCGGGGAGGTGTGGTCGGAGGAAACCCTTTCCCTGAAAACGCGCTCGCTCCTCACGGTGAGCGCGCTGATCAGCAAGGGAATGGTGGACGAGTCCCTGCGCTATCATCTGGAGACGGCGAAACGGAACGGCGTCACGCGGGAGGAAATGGCGGAAACGCTCACGCATCTCGCATTTTATGCGGGGTGGCCGAATGCCTGGGCGGCGTTTCGCCTGGCAAAAGAAGTTTATGCCGCGGGGAGCCAAACGGCGGAAGGACGCGGCGGTCTGTTCGGGCTCGGCCGGCCGAACGACGCTTACCGCGCCTGTTTTACGGGCAATTCCTATTTGAATCCGCTCACCGATCCCGGGCGCACCGTGTTCATGGCGAACGTGACCTTTGAGCCGGGCTGCCGCAATCACTGGCATATTCACCTGGCGGAGAAAGGCGGCGGGCAGATCCTGCTCTGTACGAGCGGAAAGGGCTGGTATCAGGAGTGGGGAAAACCCGCGCGGGAGCTGAACGAGGGGGACGTGGTGACCATTCCTGCCGGCGTGAAGCACTGGCACGGCGCGCAGAAAGGCGGCTGGTTCTCCCACGTAGCGGCGGAAGTTCCCGGTGAAAACGCAAAGACGGAATGGTGCGAACCCGTTTCGGACGAAGCATACGATTCATTGTAAGGAGGAAATCAAATGGAAACAAGGAAACTGGTGGCTTATTTTTCTGCGACCGGCGTGACGAAGCGCGTGGCGGAAACGCTGGCAGAAGCGATCGGCGCCGACCTGTTCGAGATCCGCCCGGAGATCCCCTATACGGCGGATGATCTGGATTGGACAGATCAGAACAGCCGCAGCACCCGGGAGATGCGGGATCCGGAATCCCGCCCCGCCATCGCCGTGCGGGCGGAAAATATGCAGGCGTACGGCGTCGTGTTCCTCGGGTTTCCGATCTGGTGGTACAAAGCGCCCGCCATCGTGAACACCTTTCTGGAAAGCTATGATTTTTCGGGAAAGACGGTGATTCCGTTCGCCACGTCCGGCGGCAGCGGAATGGGGAAAACGGAGCAGTTTCTCCGCGCGCTCTGCCCGGAAACGACCGTGTGGCGCAAGGGCGGCGTGCTGAACGGCAGGCAGACCGGGGAAACATTGGCAGAATGGGCAGAAGAAGCGGCCGGCCGCTGAACAAACGGATGGTATTACCGGAAAAAAGGAGGAAATTATGAGATATATCACTTTGAGAAACGGCGTAAAAATGCCGCAGCTGGGATACGGCGTGTATCAGGTCTCGCAGGAAGCATGCGAGCAGTGCGTTCTGGACGCCGTCGCCGCGGGGTATCGCTCGATCGACACCGCGCAAGCTTACGGCAACGAAGAGGCGGTGGGAAGCGCAATCGAAAAGTGCGGCGTCCCCAGGGAAGAGCTCTTTATCACCACGAAGGTCTGGATCAGCAACGCGGGCGAACGAAAGGCGGGGGAATCCATCGGGCAGTCGCTCGCAAAACTGCGCACGGACTATGTGGATCTTCTGCTGGTGCATCAGCCGTTCGGCGATTACTACGGCACCTACCGCGCGATGGAAGAAGCATACCGGGCCGGCAAAGCCAGGGCGATCGGCGTATCCAACTTCTATCCCGACCGCCTTGCGGATATCTGTCTGAACGCGGAGATCCCGCCCATGGTCAATCAGGTGGAGACGCACGTCTACCAGCAGCAGACTTCCGCGCGCGCCTGCATGGACCGATACGGCGTCGCGCACGAATCATGGGGCCCGTTCGCGGAGGGAAGAAAGGATTTCTTCCGGGATCCCGTCCTGACCGCGATCGGCGCGAAATACGGCAAGTCGGTGGCTCAGGTAGCGCTGCGCTTTCTGATTCAGAAGGACGTCATCGTCATCCCCAAGACGACGCATGCCGATCGGATGCGGGAGAATTTCGACGTCTTCGGCTTTTCGCTCAGCGAGGAAGACATGTCCGCGATTGCCGCGCTGGATCAGAAAGAGAGCGCGTTTTTCTCTCACTACGATCCCCGAACCGTAGAACTTCTCCTCTCTTACGGGAAGTAACGCAAAGCGGCTTGTCCGCCGGTTTTGCTTAATGAAAAAGCGCCGGCGTTCCCGTAATCTGCATGGAGATTTATCACAGAACACAGGCATAGCGCACGTTACCTTGCACGCAAGGCGCGTGCGCTTATTTATTTTACTTTTTGAGCCGCGCGTGCTATAATGGGGGCGTTACAGGCAGGTGCGCGGCGGGGTATGGATTACTGCGAGACGGAACCTCCGTGCGAATAGATTAAGCTGCGCATTCCGAAGCACATGAAAAAGACACAGTCGTATTTTGCATATTTTTTTACGCTCTTTTCCTCCCTTTCGGTTGCGGTGATGGTCGTTCTGGACGCGATATTATTTCCGTCAGAGACCGATACGGAGCCTTGGTATTATTTTCTCTTTTTCTCGCTCTTCAGTATTATGACCGTGGTTGGGTGGGGACTGAGTTTCCGCCTTCGGAATCCAAACACGACTTCAAAGAAAGAGGCAATATTTTCCTATTGCGCCATGGCGGCGGGCGCGGTTCTGATGGTCTTTCCGTTTTTTGACGAGGTAAAATATCTGACGGCGGGAGCGTGCGGGCTCGGTTTGGTAACGGTCGGGATAGCTTCGTTTTTATCCACAGAACTCGGCCTGATTGCAAAGACGAAGAGCGGCTGGGAAAATACCGTTTACATGGCTTTTCCGAATGCAATCCGTCCGGATGCGCAGACGGCCGTCAGATGGATAAAACGGAACCGTCAGGTCAAACCGAATTGCGTTCTGCTGCCTGCCGCGTATTATCGTGATTTCGGGGAGGTCTTTGTTCCGCGCAGGGTAAATTTCCGCGATTTAGACGCTTCCGGCGCGTGCGGCGGGAATGCCGGGATGATATATTGGTGCCTGCAGACGAGAAATTCGGACGGAAAAATCAGGGAAAAATATGTGCGCAAAATCCTGGAGAGCGACTATCCGTCCTGGGCGATTCCCTATATCATAGAGGCTTCCACCGACTATGTCATCGAGATCGTTGCCGCGATCTATGAGCGGGTGAAGGGAAAGCCGAACGATGCGATCAGAACTTACTATAAAAGTGATTTAAAGAGGTTCAGGCGCGATTACAGCAAAATGCTGAGTTATTGGAACGCGTATTATCGGCAGAGATACCCCAGGTACGCGGATTATCCCGGCTATAAGCTCTTTACGGAATGCTACGGTTTCAAAAAAAACTATTACAGGGAAGCCGGGCAGGAAAGCATATCCTCCGGGCAGTTGAATCAACTGTGGGATCTGTATTCCGCGGATCAATTAAAAGGTACGGTGTTCTTTCTGTGCGATTATTACAGCGGAGTGATGGGCGAGGGGCACAGCGGGTTTTTCTTCAATACCGAAAACGGCAGAAACAACCATCCTCTCCGCGACTATGTGACCAACCTGAAAGAGATTCTTCCCGAAGATCTGTACTTGAATCTGGTCAGCGCCGTCAATTCGTTTCAGACGCGGAGAGAGACGGCCGTCTGCAAGAAAGCGGACGCCTGCTTCTTCGAACACCAGGACGAGTATACAGCGCTTCTGCGGGAATGCGCCGCAAACATTGCCCTTAACGGAGATGCCGGCGGCGGAATTGCAAATTGCAGAGCGAAGCACAGGAGCGATTAGGGTATACAACAGTTTTTGTAAGTAATTTTTTCGTAAAACATAAGAATAAGCGCGCTTATTTACTTTATCTTTTTGTTTTTTTGTGTTATAATATACGAAAAATACATCATTTACAAGGAGAGAAGTGAGATGTACGAGTATAAAGTTGAAACCTACAAGATCAAGGATGCTGCTGACGCTATGAACGCCCTTGCCGGACAGGGATGGAGAGTGATTGCCGTTTCGCCGAATATGGCGCAGGGTTTTGGGATAGTGGTCACTTACGAAAAGAAGATTTAACATTGAAACTTACAGGTTATTGCGCAGAAAAGAGCGAAGAATGTAAAATTCCCGCTCTTTTTTTATTGGCGCTTCCGCCTGACAGATTTCCCGGTTATACCGGGGCAGAGATAAAAAATAACAAGACGATCATCAATGAAAGTGAAGAGGAACTTGTTTTCAGGTGAGAATAAGACGCCGTCATATATGCGATACCCGTTGACGGGGCGGCTGACGGTTTTCCCTTATAGAGTATACAAAAACCACCGGTGAACCGATGGTTTTGAGTTGCGGCAACGGACTTACTTCCGGCTCTTTTCTCCGTTTTGTAACGGCGCCTTTCAGGGCGGGCATTTGCCGCCCCGGTTCTCTGCGCCGCTCTGCATATAATCCTGCAGACTTTCGAGATAATTTTCGGGGCGATGCGCGTCGATGCAATTCCACCTCCCTGTTCCGATTGTAATCAGCCTGCCCGCGTGCCGGTACAGGAGAAAGACGGGCGGTACGTGCGTCACGATGTCTTTTTTGTTCCGTATGACGAAGAACCCCCTGAAACGCTCCTTTACGGACTTTCTGAGGTGCCCGAACGCCACGCGCGGGCAGCCGAACCCGTATCCGGTTATGCTATTTCCGATGTCGCGGCGGTTGAATTTGCAGTATTCATGGCACAACAGGGCCAGCGCCGCGCCGTGGGAATACCCTGCGATGAGGATTCTTTTCACCTTCCTGTCGTTGATGACGGGCGCAAGCCTCTCTTCGATTACCTTCCATACCCTTAAAAAGCCGCGGTGCGCGTACCAGCAATCGGGCATTTCCCGGTAGTGCTTTGCGGGGAAATCCAGGTTGTTTTTCCAGTCGGTCGCGCCGTTGCTCCACTCAAAAAACAGATAGAGAACGTCGCCGTTCAGATGACAGGAATACGAGGCGGTCTCCTCTTCCAGCTGAATATATTTTTCGTTCAGCACCGTCTGAAACAAATACAGCAGATTCATGAAAATTCTCCCCGCAGGCAATATCTGTTTCAGAATATGCGGCTTCTTCGGATAAATTGACGCATGCGCAGAAAAGTCTGTCAAAAAAACTGTCCGCCGCATGTCCCTTTTCTGCGGACGGACTCTGGAATGCGCCCGCAGCCCCTCCCGGTCGGCGGCAAACGCGGACAAATGAGGCGAAAGCGCTTGACATTTTGCGGAAAATTCTTAAGATAAAAAATAATAAAGCAAAAGTCGGGAGCGGGAACGTTATGGGAGACAGGGATATCCGCAGCTGTCGGGTGTTGCCCTTTTGGAGCTGGAACGACAAACTGAACAGAACGGAACTGATGCGTCAGATCGACTGCTTCGCGGCCGCGGGCTGCGGGGGATTTTTCATCCATTCCAGAGTGGGGCTGATTACGCCCTACCTTTCGGACGAATGGATGGAGCTCGTGAAGGAATGCTGCGCTTACGCAAAGGAAAAAGGCCTGCTCGCCTGGCTGTACGACGAAGATCTGTGGCCGAGCGGCTATGCCGGCGGAAAGGTCCCCGCGCAGAGCGACCTCTTCCGCGACCGGTATCTGTGTCTGTCGGAGGAAGGGGCGCAAAAGCCGGGCGACCGCGCCGTAAGGGCGTTTGACCGGGGGGGAAAGCATTACGCCGCCGTGATCCGCGTTTCCCCTGCGGGGAACGCAAGGTTCAACGGGCAGAGTTATATCGATACCCTCAACCCGGACGCCGTGCGGGCGTTTCTGGACTGCACGCTGGAAGCGTACGAGCGCGCGTTCGGGGGAAAAATGAAAGAATACGTCGGCGGCATCTTTACCGACGAACCCTGCTACATCATGCGCGCATTCAGCGGCGGTTGCGCCGTGCCGTATTCCGATTGCATGGACGGCTTATACCGAAGCGCGTCCGGCAGGGAGCTCGCCGAAGACCTGCCGAAATTGTTTTTTGACGACGGCGATTACCGGGCGGTGCGCTTTCACTACTACAAATGCCTCTCCGAGCGCTTTACGGAAAGCTACGTCCGACCGTACGCCGCGCGCTGCGCCGCGCACGGCATCCGGTTCACCGGGCATCTCATGGGCGAGGAAACCTGCGTGACCCAGACCGCCTGGATCGGCTCGGCAATGGCGAATTACCCCTGGTTCGATATTCCCGGCGTGGATAAGATCTTCCGGGGAACGGACGATCTGGTGCAGTATAAGCAGCTGACTTCGGTCAGCGAACAGTGCGGGAAAGAAGGCGCTCTCTGCGAATGTTTTGCGGGGATCGGGCAGGAATGCGGCATGATCGAGAGAAAGCGGATCGTCGATTTTCAGGCCGTGAACGGAATTACATTGGTCAATCCGCACCTGGCGCTGTATTCGATGCGGGGGGAGCGAAAGCGGGATTATCCCCCGAATCTGTTTTTTCAGCAGCCCTACTACGCGCGGGAAAAGGCTTTCGGCGATTATACCGCGCGCATCAGCGCGGCTGCCGGATTCGGGCGGCGGGACGTGCATATCTTGATCGTTCACCCCCTTTCGACGGTCTGGAGCACCTTTCTGCCCGCTCCCGTCGAAGCGCTGACCCCGGCCGCATGCGATAAAGCGCTGAAAGAATTGTCTTACGGCCTGCAGGCCTGCGGCATCGAGTTTCATTACGGGGACGAACAGATCCTGGCGGCGCGCGCCCGCGTCGAGGGTAGCCGCCTCATTTTGGGGGATTACGCTTACGATAAAGTCATTCTGTGCGGCAACGAAGTCCTGTTTGCCTCCACGCTCCGCCTGCTCTCCCGTGTGCCGGTCTATGCGCTCGGCGGCACGGTGCTGGAGGACGGCTGCAAAGAAGTCCGGCTGGAACGGGCAAAGGTATTTCCCGACCTTCGCGCAATGATAAACGAGCTCCGGAAAGAGGAGACCGCCGCATTTACGGGAGGGAAGGGAGACGTGATCTGCTCTTCGCGCGTCAGCGAAGAGGAGCGGGCGTACTTATTTGTGAACAAGGCGCGCGCCGTCCGTACCATCCGCCTTTCAGAATCGCTGTCCGAAGCGGCTGAAGAGGATCTTGTGACGGGAAAGACCTCCGCTCTGAACGCGCGCTCGTTCGGGCGCTTTGATCCGCTGCAAAGCAAGTTGCTGCGTCTGCCGGCGGCGGGGGCGGCAAAGCTGCGGAAGGGAAAAAGGATCGCAGGCCGAACGCTGCGCGCAAAAATCTGCGATCTCAACTGCCTCTGCGTGGATCGGGCGGATCTCTATCTCAACGGCGCATTAACGTGTCGGGACGAGCACCTCAGCAAAATCTGGCACAGCCTGTTTTATCCGCTGCCGGACGGCACTCCCTATGCCCTGGAATACCGCTTTTTTTACGAGGGGGGAGAGGTGGAATTCGCGGCGGTGGAAAACGCGGAGAACCTGGAAGCGGTCTTCCTCAACGGCGTGCGGACGGAGCCCATTCGCCGCCGCGGCGAACCGCAGACGCTGGACGAAAAGGCATACATCGACCCGTGTCTGACGCGGGTTCCGCTCCCGGGCCTCAGAAAGGGCTGGAATGTCCTGCGCCTCGAAGGGCGGAAAACGAACAACATCGCGGGCATCGGCATGCACCGCGCGCTCGCCTCTTCCGCATACGAGCCGACAGAGGCGGAATTCATCTACATCGTCGGCGCGTTCTGCGTCCGCGGCGGAAAAATCGCAAAAGGAAAGCGGACGGTTTGCGGCAATCTCGCAAAGAGAGGCTTTCCCTACTACGCGGGGCGGATCGAAGGCGAGACCGCCGTCTGTTTCAAGGAGAGCGGCGATTTTATCGTCGAGCAGAGAGGGGGGAACGCCGCCGTCTTCGCGCTGTATCTGGACGGGGAGGATCAGGGCAGCCGCTTCGCCCCGCCCTACCGATGGGAAGTACGGGCGGAAAAGGGCAGCCATACGTTTTGCCTGAAAGCGTACGGCACGCTCTTCAATTTCTTCGGGCCCCGCTATCTCCGCGGCTATCGGAAGCGGCCGTGGATCACGGCATGGGACGCGGCGGCTCCTTCGCTGTACCGCAGGCGCGAAATCTTTCAGCCGCTGTCGTTGGGCAGACTGATCGTCTCGGAGGGCGGGCGCCCGGCGGAAACGGACGCATCCGCCCGCGCGCCCGCTGAAAGGGAATCATAAAAAACCGCGTGAAGCGGGGACGAAAACGCCCGCCACTTCACGCGGTTTTTTCTTCACAGAAGGGGGAGTCCGGTTCCCTTTTTTTTCGTCATCCGGAAAACGCCTTGGTGGATCCCTTGATGACCAGTTTGGAAGAAATTTTAATATTCTGTCTGAGCTCGTCCGGCGTCTGAATGTTCCGGATCAGGATCTTGGCCGCCGTCTTCCCCAGCAGAATGGTATTTTGGTGGATAGAAGTCAGCGGGATCGGCAGGAACTTATCCATGCCCGAATAGTCGTCCGCGTAGGCGACGACGGAGATGTCGTCCGGAATGCGTTTGTGCAGGGATTCGAGCACGTGCAGCGTTTTGAAGCAAAGATCCGAATTGAAGATGATGACGGCGGAGAGGGAGCGGTTTTTCCGGAAAAAATCGCCGATCTTTTCCTCCCACTGCTCGTCGTAGTTTTCCAGGTCGTACAGTTTGTAGTAGCCGTGTACGGGAATGTGTTTGGCGGAGAGCGCCATATCGTAGCCCTTCAGCCGCTCGATGATGGTGCTCGTCCCGTCCGGTTTGGTGGAGATGATGCCGATGTCCCTGTGCCCGAGCGCCAGGAGGTGCTGCGTGGCCTCTTTCACGTCGATCGTGTGGTTGCTCATCACCGAGTGCGCGTTCAGCCCCGGGAGGGTGCGGTCGATGAAGACGAGGGGAAATTTGGAGCTGACGAGTTTTCGCAGTTCCTGGCTGTAAATTTCCTGGTCTACGGGGTATATCAGGATTCCCGCCACGCCGATGTCGGTCAGCTCCTGCAGAGCTGCGATCTCCTTTTTCTGCGAGAACTGCGTGCAGTAAAGCAGGAGGCGGTAGTTGGTCTCGCCGATGTACCGCTCCACGCCGTTGATGATGTTCAGCATGAATTTACTGCCGAGATCGGGGAGCACCAGCCCGATGAGTTTCACGGCCTCTTTCTTCTCGTTGTGCAGTTTCTGCTTGGCCTCGAACGAGATGAAGGTGCCTTTTCCCTGGTGCCGGTAAATGAGGTTTTCCGCCGCAAGCTCCTGAAACGCGTTCTTCACCGTGATGCGGCTCACATTGAATTTCATGCAAAGCGCGTTTTCGGAGGGCAGCAAAAAATTCGTCTCCGATTTATGTGCATTGATTATATCATACAGATAGTTTTTTACGATATTTGTCTTCTTCTGCATAGTAAACGCCCCTTATCCCGCTTCTGCAACTTGTTATATCAAGTATATTACAAAATTATGAAAGAAGCAAGGATTTTGCCGATTTTTTCAAAAAATGAGTCTTGACAAAGCAAAATTTATGTGATTAAATAACAGCGCAGAGTGCAAAAAACGCAAAATTTTTAGGGGTTATACAGAACTGTGTTGAAAATTCAGAACGGAAAATTGACGGAAACGGAATATTGCATCGAAGCGGAGGCAAAGAACGCGGCGATATTTACGACCGGCAACGGTTATATGGGCGTGCGCGGCAGTTTTGAAGAGTTCGGCTCGATCCGCGTGCAGGGCATTTATGTGCGCGGGTATATCGGCACGATCATCGAGATCATGGAGCCATTCCCCGATAACGAGTACATGAAGAATTTTTACTTCAACGAAGAGAAGCTGAAGGACTTTGAAAAACAGGAGAGCGTGATCAATCTCTCGGATTTTCTGCTCGTGCGCGTTTCCGTCGACGGGGAAGTCTTCTATCCCTGGAAGGGCAGAGTTCTTTCCTGGGAGAGGACGCTGGATCCGGCGACGGGCGTTCTCGAGCGAAAGGTCGTCTGGGATAACGGAACGGGAAAGCAGACGGAATTTCTGTTCCGGCGCTTCGCTTCCTATGAGAACAGGCACAAGTATTGCATGTATGTCTCCGTGAGTCCCGTCAATTACAGCGGCACGGTCAAAATCCTCTCGGGGATCGATACCAAGGTCAAGACGTGCGGTCAGAAAGTGCTGCACGAGGTCGGAAAGTGGGGAGAAGAATGCCTGCTTCAGCAGGTAAAGACGGCCGATTACTACGGCTTTGAAGCGGTGATCGGCGTCCGCAACGGCTTCCGCCTGAACGGGGACGTCGTCGGGCGGACGGCGCGGGAATGCAACTGCGTATTCGCGGACGTGCTGGAAAAGCGCCTGGATCCCGGCGACGTGCTGGAATTGGATAAGACGGTCTGCGTCTACACCGCGAGGGAATGCGCTTCGGGCGAGGAGATGAAAGAAAGCGCGCGCGCTCTCTGTACGTCGTCGAAACCTTTTGCGGGCGAACTGAAAGCGCACCTTGTCAGATACCGCGCGCTGTTTGAGAAGACGGATATCGAAATCGAGGGAGACGAAGAGGCGCAGGGCTATCTGCGCTACGCCAACTATCAGACGCTCATCAGCGCCTGCGACGACAGCGTGCACAGCTTATCGGCGAAGGGGCTGACGGGCGAGCGCTATAACGGGTTCGTTTGGTGGGACTGCGAAATTTATCAGCTTCCGTTCTTTATCTACACGCTTCCCGCGCTCGCAAAGCAGGCGCTCCTGTACCGCTACCGGCTCCTGAATCAATCCAAACAGAACGCGGCAAAGGACGGGCACAAGGGCGCGAAATATGCGTTTTGTTCCTCGGTGACCGGCGACGAACGGGTCTGGATCTACGCGCGGCATCCCTTTCTGCAGATTCACATCAACGCGGATATCGCGTACGGGATCATCAATTATTACCGCGTGACGGGGGATACCGCCTTTCTCCTGGAAAACGGGCTGGAAATGCTCTGCGAGATCGCGCGGTACTGGATTTCGCGCGTGCAGTGCGAAGACGGCAGATATGAGCTGAAAAACGTCACGGGGACGGATGAACATCATCTGTACGTGGACAACGACGCTTACACCAATTACCTGGTTCACTTTACGCTGAAAAAGACGCTGGAATACCTCGGCCGGTTCTCCGGTTCCGCCGGCAGTTGGAAACTGACGGAAGAAGAGGCGGCGAAGGTACGGGATATCGTCGAAAAGATCTATCTTCCGCTGGAAGAAAACGATCTGATCCCGCAGTTTGACGGCTACTTCGGCCTGTCGCGGACGCTGCCGACGGCGGGCGGCTCCTCCGCAAAGTCCTTCCAGATGAAACAGTCCGGCCTGTACCATCTGAGCCAGATCATCAAGCAGCCGGACGTCATGCTGCTGTTCAGTTATATCTACCGGGAAGACGAGCGGTTCACCGAAGAGCAGTATCGTCTGAACTGGGATTATTATGAGGCGATGTGTGAAACCGCTTCTTCGCTGTCCTTCCCGGCGCACGCGATCTGCTCGGCGGACAACGGCAGAATGCTCAGCTTCTATCAGAACTTTCTGAACAGCGTGAAGATCGATATCGACGATCTGCACCACTGCGCATGGCAGGGCGTTCATTCGGGGTGTCTGGCAGGGGGATGGATCTCCGTCTTCCGCGGGCTGTTCGGCATCAACATGGCGGAGAACGCCATTTACGTCGATCCCAACTTCATGCCGCTCTGGAAGAAGATTCGGCTGACGTTTGAATACCGCGGCGTCCGTATCGCCGCGACGATGGAGGGAAAGTCGCTTGCGTTTGAGAAAGCGTCCCCCGCGCCGCTGAAAATCATTTTCAGGGGAAGGGAAACGCTTTTCGAGGGGCAGAGACTGGAATTCAAGGTATGATGGGGAAAAGAGGACGCAGGCTCTTCTGCCTGCTGATGGCTGCAACGATGTGCGCGGCGGCGTTTGCCGGCTGCGCGGACGAACGAAACATTCCTGCGGAGGAGAACGGTATGATCGAAATTCTGAAAGACAGCAAATTTGAAAAGGGGTTCGGCGCGATGGGGCTCACCAGCGCCGAAGGCTACGTCGTCAGGCGCGTGCTGGATCTGGACGGCGGCAATCACTACGACTGGCTGCTTGCCCAGTGGGCGACGCGCCACTCCTTTGAACAGGAGATGGAGGTCGTGAAGGAGGGCGATTGGGTCAGCTTCAGAAATACGGCGAAAGAGGTCAAAGTGCTTCCCGGGCAGGGTAAGATTCAGCTGAATGCCGCCGCGAGCCGGGAGTACGAGGCGCCCCGCCAAAGCGGCAGCGAGCCGTGGGTGCATCTTCTGATCGAACAGGTGTTCAGCGGGGAGCAGAGAGTTCCCTTTTCGGAGATGGAAGAGCTGGTTTTAGAGCTTCAGTTCTCCGTCAGAAAGTGTGAAAACAAGATGACGGCAGCGGAATACAATCCCGGTCTGCATGCGGCGCAGATCGCCTGGTTCATCACGGTGGAAAATCCGGAATCGGACGAAATTACGCCCGAAGGCCGCCCCGATTATATGTGGTTCGGCCTGTCCATATTCGACAACCGCTCGGACGGCATGGAGGACGGCGAGGCGCCGGACTTCGGGACGCAGAAGCTCATCTCCTCCATCGGCAAGGCAAAAACGATCGGCGAGCCCGTGGAGGTCGGCAAGACTTATACGATCAAATACGATATTCTGCCCGAAGTGAAAAAGGCGTTTGAACGGGCGCAGGGCTACGGATTTTTAAAAGGCGCAGACTTTGAAAAGATGGAGATCGGCAGCATGAATCTCGGCTGGGAACTCCCCGGCATCTTCGACGTGAGCTTTGAGATCGATAAAATCAGCATCGCCTATAAACCGCTGAAAGGATAAGGCGCAGTTTTTTCGGGAATTTCAAAAGGGGTACCCCTTTTCGGCTGCTTTGTGAGAAACACAAAGCAGCGCCCGATTATCAGGAAAGTAAAAAATGTCGGAAGACAAATAAATAGAAAGGAGAAAAAGGATGAAAAAAGTAATCAGTAGTTTGTTGGCTATGTTGTTTCTGTTTGTGGGCTGCATTGCGCTGACGGCCTGCGACACCAGAACCGGCGACGTCATCGAGATCGAAATCGACGGAGGCGGCGACACGGGGAATTTCAATACGACCAAGGCAGAGCCTTTCCCGTATAACGAGCTCAAGATCCTGCTTCAGGAATGGGAGGAGCTCAACCCCGGTTACAAAGTCAATCTGCGCCGTGTTTCCTACGGCGGGGACCAGGCGAGTCTGACGCCGCTGCTGAAGGCGAGAAAGGCCCCCGATATCATCTATCAGAACGGCTCCGTCAAGGAATCGCATATCGGCAACAACTATTACGTGCCGTACAACGACTATCTGGATAAACCCAACCCGTACAACGACGGCAAGCCGTGGAAAGAGGTCTATCAGGATACCGAGCTGGAAGCGACGGTTGCCTCCGACGGGAACTATTATTACATGAACCTGGAGCGACTTGCCGCGGGCATTTTGTACAATAAGACCTTCTTCACCGAGCATAATCTCAAAGTACCCGAGACGTTCGGCGAGTTCATGGAGGTGCAGGAAGAGATTGCCGCGCTCGGCAAAATTCCCTATCTCGCGCAGTATCCCTGGTACAACATCATTCTGGAAACCAATATTTTCTCCGACATGATCGAAGAGTTGGATGTAATCCGTCCGAACGGCGTCGTCGACATGGAAGAGATGGTGCGCGGCTATAAAAAAGGCATCTGGACGCCCGACTGCGAAGAATACAAGAGATATATCGACCTCATTTGCGAAAAGGCGCAGTACGAACCGGTCGGCGGCGCGGGCTATTCGCCCATCGATTCCTTCCTGCGCGGCGATACCATCATGATCGAGGCGACGGGCGAGAGCATGCGCAAGGCGCATTACAACACGACAAAGGGCTTTGAAGAGGGCGTGATGGGCTATCCCTACCTCACGGCGGAAGATCTCGGCCTGGAAGGCAAGGAACCCGGCGCATACTGCTACCGCGGCACCGCCGGCACGGCGACTTCCTGGTGGGTGACGCAGTCCGCCACCCGCAAGGGCACGGTGGAAGCCTGCATGGATCTGATGATGTTTTTGACCTCTCCTCAGTATAACAACCGCATGATCGGCAAGATGGCGGGCGCGATCCCCCTGGATCCCACCGCGCAGGTAGACGATTATCTGCAGCCCCTGGTCGACCTCTACAATGAAGACGTGGCAAAGACAGGCGACGAGAAGTGCGTCGGCTGGGGCGCGTTCTCCAGCTGGGGCTGCCTGGGCCTGGAATACAACAGTTTTTTCCTGCAGGAAATCAACACCATGCTCGGCAAGCGCAATGCCCAGACCGGCATCGTCTCCGAGGCGGATAAGCAGACGACATGGCAGAACATCATCGAATATACCGAAGTAAAGATCAATGCGCTGTATACCGAAAATGTCTACGACGAGAGCAAGTGGTAAGCACCGTCTCGGCAGTAACGCAGAGGAGAGCAGCAGATGATTTTAAGTGCTAAAAAAGGCGAAGGGATCGGAAAGCGCAAGAGAAAGGAAAAGTACGACTATACGGCGTTTATATGGCTCGCTCCGGCGTTGATCATGATGCTGATTTTCTGTTACTATCCCCCTATTTACGCCGCGGTTCTGTCGTTCACCGATTCGACGGGCGGCGATTCCTTCAACTTTATCTTTTTTGACAACTACATAGAGATTTTCTCGGACAGAATTTTCTGGCTGGGCATGCGCAACGTGGTGGTATTTCTGATCTGGGGGCTGATTTCGGGCAACGTGGCGCCGCTCCTGCTGGCGGAGCTGCTGTTCAACACGAAGTCCGTCAAGCTGAGCAACACTTTACGCTTCCTGTTCATCATCCCCACGCTGATTCCGGGCGTGATCAATATGATCCTGTGGCAGTTCATCATCCTGGGGCCCGAACCCACGTCCATCATGAACAGCCTCATCGGCCTCTTCGGAGCCGATCCGCTCGCCTGGTATTACGACTATTCGCATACGCCCTGGATCACCTGGTTCAGCCTGATGTTCACGGGATTTCCCTACCTGGGCGGAACCTCCTTCCTCATCTACCTGGCGGGGCTGCAGGCCATCCCCGAAAGCGTGATCGAGGCGGCGAAGCTGGACGGCTGCACCGGATTCGGCCGGGTATGCAGGATCGATCTTCCCTTCCTGCTGGGGCAGATCAAATACTTCCTGATCATGGGGGTGATCGGCGGGCTGCAGGGCTTCGGCATGCAGATGCTGTTTACCGGGCACGGGCCGGAAAACGCGGCCACGGTTCCCGGCTTCTACATGTACAACGCGGCGTTCGGCGGGTATGACAGGTCGCGCTACGGCTACGCTTCCGCGGTCGGCATGATCATATTCGTGATCACGCTTACGCTCACGATCGTGAATATGAAATTTATCAACAAAAAGGAGGATGCCTGAGAATGGAAGATGCAATTCGCAAGGGCAGGGCGGGGAACCGCCCCGTGCGCGTCTCGCCGAAACGGGTGCGCAGGCACAGCCCGAAAATGATTGCGGCGCAGTGCACGATCATCTTTTTCACGGTAGTCCTCCTGGTGTTTCAGTTTATCCCCATTTACATTACGGTGGCGAAGAGCTTTAAGAATCTCGAACAGGACTTTCTGAATCCGTACGGCCTGACGTTCCCGTTTGCGTGGAGCAACTATGAATTTGCGTGGGATATGGTCAAAAGTCTGTTTCTGAACACCTTTATCCTCGCGTTTGCCAACGTGTTCGGCACGCTCGCGCTGAGTTCGCTGGGGGCGTTCGCCTTCGTGCGGTTCAAGTTTCCGTTTAAGGAGACGATCTTCACGGCGATCCTCGCGATCATGATGATTCCCGGGACGCTGACGCTGGTCGCCCAGTTCATGCTGGTAGATTCTCTGAGCCTGCTGCACACGCGGTGGGCGGTCATTCTGCCGACGATCGCGGGCAACTCGTCGTTCAACATCTTCCTGCTGCGCACCTTCTTCGGCGGGGTTCCGGGAGAGGTGCTGGAGGCATCCGAAATCGACGGCGCAAGCAAATTCCGCCAGTTCTGGAATTTCATGCTGCCCCTTTCGCTGCCCATCGTCTTCACCGCGGGGCTGATGCTGTTCATGCAGTCCTGGAACGACCTCATCTGGCCGATGCTGGTTCTCAAAGAAGAGCACTACACCATCGCGACCGGGCTGCTGCCGTTTACGACGGAGTATTACCGCATGACCAACTCCTATACCGTGCCGATGGCGGGCTACGTCTTGTCGAGCATTCCGCTTCTGGTGATCTTCTTCTTCACGTCCAAGCAGTTCATCAGCGGACTGACGAGCGGCGCGTTCAAAATGTAATTCAATCAAGGAGGGAAAGATGAAAAGAGTTTTGGTTTTCTTGCTGAGCATTGTATTCGTCTTCGGGCTGTTCGGCGGCTGTACGCCGGAGGAACAGACGCCGGGAGAGTACGACGGTTACACCGAATTGCTGGGAGATCCCAAGTTTCAGGGCGGCATCAACATCGACGCGACCGGCTTCGGCACCGATGTGGACGGGCGGACGTTTGCCGACTACATGGGCACCGCCACGGACGACACCTATTGGAACTATTCGCAGCACAACTGCAACCTTTCCACCCGCAACGGAAAGGAAACCAAGGAAGGCGACTGGTACGTGTATACCGACAGCCAGGATGACGCCGCCGTTTCAAAAGTGCTGAAGGTGAACCCCACGGCGGGCTCCGTGGCGCTGAACTGCGACGCCAGCAAGGACTATACCGAGCCGCGCACTTCCGGCAACGATCCCTGGGTGCACATGCTTTTAGGGCAGGGCTTCTACGAGGAGAGCTTCGTCTCCGAAATGGACGAACTGATCCTCGATATATCCTGGACGCTCACGAAAATGGAGAATCTGACGGGAGACGCCTACAATCCTTCGCTGCACGCGGCGCAGTTTCAGCTGTTTTTCGTCGTGGAAAGCGCAAATCCCGCCGAGTCCAGCGGTCTTTGGTTCGGGATGCCCTTCTTCGACAACCGCGAGACCGAGCTCACGCAGCCGAACGGGCTGTTCGACCGCGGCACGATGATGTATATTTCCAGCATGGGAAACGCCGCGTATATGGACGAGCTCGCAACGGTGGGCAATAAGGTCACCATCAAGCACAATCTGCTTCCCGAGATCAAGACGGCGCTCGAAAACGCGCAGAAACTCGGTTATATGCAGTACAGCACATTTGACGACCTGTACCTTGTGAACATGAACATCGGCTGGGAAATTCCCGGCATCTTCGACGTCGGCGTCGACATTCACAATTTCAATCTGAAAGCGAAATTCAAGGAGGCTTCCTGATGAGAGGTAAAAAGTTGCTTTCCCTTTGTCTGGGCGCGGCGTTCTGCCTGGCGGCAGTGAGCGGCTGCACGGGCGACCCCGAAAAAAAACCGGACGACGAAGGAAAAAATCCGCCCGCCGTCGTGGACGACAGGGTGGAGATCATGGGCGACACCGATTTCTCGACGGGCATTCATCTGCTGGGAACGGACGCGGGAGAGGACGGCAGAACGACCTACCGCAAACTCACCTGGGGCGGCACCGCCGAAGAGACGGAAACGCCCGTCTGGGTGATGGCGCAGTGGTGCAGCAAGTACGACATGTCCGACGAGCTGGATGCGGGCAGGACGGTGGAGCAAAAGGAGGGGAATACGTACATTTACGAGGATCCTTCCAAGACGCTCCGTTTCAACGCCGAGACCAAGGCGATCGATCTCATTTACCGCGCCAGCGTGGATTACGATACGCCCCGCGTGGGAGATCAGGGCTGGTCGCACATGCTGCTGGAACAGAACTTTGCAAATCCGCCCCTGATCAGCGCGCTGAGCGAAGTGCACGTGGCGATGGATTTCACCATCAACCAGATGGATCTTAAAATGACGGAGGAAGAGTATAATTTCAACCTCCATACGGCGCAGCTGGTGTGGTTCATCACCCTCACGAACATGAGCGATACGTACGGCACCCCCGGCGACTATATCTGGTTCGGCGTCCCGCTGTACGACGCGCGCGGCATGGCGCGGGAAGATACCGTGCAGTTCGACAAGGGCACCGCGCATTACATATACGGCGTCGCCGTGCACAACTATATGGACGAATACATCGAGTCGAGCACATTTGATACCGATTATCTGCCCATTCAGACGGATATCAAGTTCGATTACAACATTTACCCGCTGTTTAAGAGCGCCTTCGAACAGGTGCAGGCGAGCGGCGGAATGCAGGGCGCCAGGTTTGAAGACATGGCGGTAACTTATATGAATATGGGCTGGGAGATTCCCGGAACATACGATGTCGGCGTGACTATCCGCGGAATGGATATTTACGGAATAAAAAAATAATCAGGAGGAGTTTAAATGATGAAACAGAACATCCGCATGAAAGCGCTCGTCTCTCTTGTGATCGCTTTCGCAATGTGTCTTGCGGCGGCGTTTGCCTTTACGTTTACGGGCAAAGTCAGCGCGAGCACGGCTAACCCCTATGAAGTGGGCGTGAACGCAACGTCAACCCCAGTTACGAGAGAAGGTAAGACCGCATATCAGATCAGCCTGGAAGGGGAGTATGGATGCAGAGCCGCTTACGAAAATCCCGTCGATATCACAAAAGATTTTTCGATGGATCTCTACGACGTGAGCGAATGGCCCGTCGGCGAATTGGCAAATTCGCTGTTTATCGCCTTTACAAACGGATTCAACCGTTTTTATAATGAAGAATATGTGAACGGCGTGACGCTGGGCCTGTTCCATAAACTGACGGAAAATGTGCACACGTTTGAGCTTGTCCTTTACAAGGGCTGGGTGGGCTCTCCCTATACGCCGGACGGAGTCAGCGTTTATGCGACGCCCGCCGTTGCATCTCCTGCGGGCGATAAGCTGACGATCGAGCTCGGATACAGCGCCGATCAGTCGACCTGGGATATCTCCCTGAACGGAGGAAAGGTCTCCGTCCCCGCCGATCTGTTTGGCACGGGCAAAACCTTCTATCCCGAAGCGGACGTCAGCATGAATAATCTGTATATGATGGTTTCATCCATGACCAAGGGGAAGATTACCGTCTCTGCGCCCGGCGCGGAGGATCCCGCCGCTGGGATTTACGAGGCTGCCGTCGCCGCGATTGCGGAGTACAAGGCGCTCGTAGATGCAAATATCACCACGCAGGCGGGCTATGACGCCGCCATGGCAAAGCGCGCCGAGATCAACCTCGCCGGCCTGACGGCGGAGCAGACCGCCGAACTGCAGGCGCAGATTACCGCGATCGACCTGAAGCTCGACGAGGCGCTCGCCTATTTCAGCTTCGATAACCGCACGCCGTTTGCCATCGGCACCGGAGGAAACGGAACGGTCGGCAGCCGCCTGATTGCCGTAAACGGAACGAACGCGTATAAACTCGGACTGATTCCGGGATCGAACGGCGGTTTTGCCTGCCGCATTTCCTCCAACGTCGCCTACGATCTCACATCGCTGGAATTCGATATTCTGCGCGCCAGCGAATCCATCGTACAGACGAGAACGGATACTGCAATGCAGACGTTTATCGGCTTTACGGACGGGGAAAACAGATACCTCACAGAGGATAAAACCTCCCTTACGCTTGCGTTCGAGCATACCGTCGAGGGAACCTCTCACAGCTACAAACTGCTGTTCTGCCGCGGCTGGTTTGAAAACACCTGGCTGACGGACGGAAGCGGCGCGCTGTATGAGATGGTGGTGACCGATCCCGCGGACGACAAGCTCTCCATTAAGTTCTCCGTGAGCGAAAACGGGGCCAACCTGAATGTCTCTTTCAACGAAAAGAGCGTCGCGATTCCCATGAGCATGTTCGGCCCCGGTACGAATATGTATGAGGAGAGCGCAGACGCGATCCACAACGTATATTTTATCTATGGCACCATGAATATGGGCAACAACAGCATGGTCGTTGCCAACATCAGCGATTCTAAGATTCAGGCATACCAGGCGACCGACGCGTACAAGAACGCGATGGAAGGCCTCTCAGAGTATATCGGCATCATGGGCGACGGCATTGCGGACGCCGCAGAGTGCATCGAGGCGATCGAATGCAAGAACGGCATTTCCACCGCCGGGCTGCGCAGTTATGACGTAAACTACATCAATGCGATCCTCGCCGCTTACGAACCGACTTTGCAGGCCGCGAGAACGCAGTACGCCGCCGAGCTGCTCGATTTCGATATCACCGCTTATGAGAACGCGGTCGATGCGATTGCGGACGTACAGGGCTCTTTCAATGCGCAGGCGCTGAAGGCGCTGATCGATGAAACGCTGCTCGCGGCCGCTCCCGAATCTGCCGCGCGCGTCGCCGCGGCGGACGCGCTGTTCACCGAGAAGACGGACGCCACCGCCAAGGCGGTTGCAGCGGATATCCTCTCGCAGCTGAACGCGGCCAAAACGGCTGAGGCGATCCGCGTGGCGCGCGCGCTGAAAAATCAGGTGACGCCCGCATATCTCGCGTTCCTCTCCACGGAGGCGCTCGCCGAAGTGAACGCACAGCTCGCCGAAATCGAGACCAGGCTGGGAGAACTGATGACCGTCGCCGACTGGTCTATGAACGGAAACGCCATCATGACCAGGACGGAAGACGAGACCCTGAACTTCATCGGCTCCGCCTATGCCGGCATTTCTTCGACGGACGGCTCTGTCCTGCCGCTGAACGACGCGATCTTCTACGACAAGGCGTTCCAGATCACCAATTTCTCGATGGATTTCGTGTTCGATACCGATCTGCAGTCCGGCTGGTTCTCCATCGCGCTGATGACCAACAAGAACGACGTCTTCAGCGCGCAGGGCGACGGTGAAGCCGCTACCAGCAAACACAAGGGCATCATGATCTGGCTGCAGCCCCAGCCCAACAACAGGGTAGGCATCACCGTGTTTGCCATCAAGGACGACACCACGCAGATCTATGCCGGCAGAAAGACCGAGATGATGTATCTGGATGCACCCGCAGACGGCGTGTATTCGCTGAGAATGTATCAGGCGCCGGATTCCAACGAGCTCTCGATGCTGCTGAACGGCACGGATATCCTCGCTTCCAAGATCCGTATTCCCGAGCTGAACACCATTTACGGCGCGAAGACCGATCCCGCCCAGCACGTGGGCTATCTGACGGTCATCGGCAGCGTGGGCAACGACGGAGACTACTTCGATTTCGAGATCTCCAGGATCAACGGAAAGAACGTCTTTGCGGCAGATATCACCACGCCCGATCCCTCCAACGTCCCCGAAAAACAGGAGTGCCAGCACCAGTACGACTCGGATACCGGCTACTGCATCCTCTGCGGCGAACTGAATCCCGACTTTGATCCGAACGGCGGAGACGGCGATAAAGGCGGCTGCGGCTCTTCGGTGGGCGCGATGAGTCTGTTCGCGGCGGCGGCGCTGTTGGCGGTCGCGGCGATCCTCATCAGAAAAAAGAGAAACTGATTAAAACGGTTGAGATGAAGCGCGTATGCCGCCCGCCGCAAAGGGCGGGCGGCATGCCTTTTCAGGAAAAGTATGAAAAAATTTGGTTTTTTATTTTTGGCGGTGATTTGTATGCTGAGTTGTTTTGCGGGCGGCTGTCAGCCGCAGAGAGAAAATAATACGGAAAAGCCGGAAGAAAAGCCGTTCGTATACGATTACGGCTTTCACGAACAGGTCATGCCGTTCTGGCAGTCGGATGTGATCTATAACGAGCCCGTTCTTCTGCTGGAAGAGACGCCGGGCGGCGTTTCTTCCGGAAAGCTGATGCTGGAGCCGGCAGAGATTTACAGCGTCCGCGATTATTCGCTGAAACGCGAGTGGAAAAGGGGCGTGGACTGGGAATATCGGGACGGGAAAATCGTGCGGCTGGACGGCTCGGACATTCCCTATTTCACGGAGGAAAACCTGCACGGAAGAGACCTGATGCGCCGCAGTTACGGCGAAAACGGCGAAATCATCCGCGAGCCGTTCGGAGTGGAAAACCCGACGTTTCAGACCGTTTCGGGGGAGGACACCGTGATCTATACGGAGACGCCGCTCATCTTTGAATATCAGATTTTCGTCACCTACAAATACAAAGAAGGCGCTTACAAGGGGCCCGTTCAGCCGTATCTGGGCGATAAACTGCCCCTCCTCGAGCAGAAGATCCGAACGGGAGAGGATATCCGCATGCTCCTTCTGGGCGACAGCATTTCCTGCGGCGGCTGTTCCTCCTCCAACATCAACAGCGAACCGTTCATGAAAAACTGGTACGAATTGTTCGCAGACGCGGTTGCGGAGGCATCGGGCGGGAACGTAAAAATGGACAACTCTTACAGCGTGGGCGGGCAGATTTCCGACTGGTCTCTCAGTTCGAGCGGCGAAAGCGTGAACGGCGTCAGCCTGAACAAGGCGCAGGCCGCCGTGCTCAAAGAAAAGCCCGACCTCATTCTCATCGGCTGGGGCATGAACGACGGTACCTGGCACGAAAATCAGGATCTGCTGGCGGAAAACGTGCTGAAAATCATCGATTCCATCACGTTCGTCTATAAGGAGCCGGTGGAGTTTATCGTCATCGGCACCTGTATGCCGAACGATAACGGCGCCTGCTACGTGTTGGATTCCGGGGTACGCAAACCCCTGTACGGGTTCCAGCCCACGTACAGCGCGAGCCTCGCCGAGATGTGCGCTTCGGTGGACAACGCCGTGTTTGTGGATGCAGGCGAGATTCACCGCTATGCGATTGCCAATAAGAAGTATGAGGATATGACGGTGAACAACGTCAACCATCCAAACGACTTCGTCATCCGGATGTACGCCATGAATCTGTCATCGGCGGTCATCAGGGATTTCGGAAAACAGGGGCAGGGATGAAACGGATTTGTGTCTGCCTGCTGGCGCTCGTCACCGCGCTGTCCTTTGCTGCCTGTGAGAAGAACGGGCCGCCGGAGCCAAAGGAATATTACGGCGAACTGACGGGGGCGCTCCTTTGTAGCGGGGACTACGTGAAGTGGCAGGGCAGAAATTATTTTGACGAAGAGAAACAAGCCGTCTGGTTCAACCTATCCGCTTCCGGCTTTGAAGTGGCGTTCGAGGGAACCGAGCTCACGGCAAAGCTGATGGGAGAGTGGCAGAACGAGGTCGTCGGACAGGGCGTGCAGTATCCGTATATCGGCGTGCTCATAGACGGCGAAACCGATCCGCGCCGCGCCCGCAGGGAAGAAATTTACATGCGCGATCCCACCGAATACGTGCTGGCGGAAGGGCTAGCTCCCGGGAAACACACCGTAAAGGTGTATAAACTGAGCGAAACGTCTGCCAATCGGCTGGCGCTCGTGTCCTTAAAGACGGACGGAACCATTTTGGATGCGCCTGCCGCCGCGCCCCTCTCGATCGAATTTTACGGCGATTCGGTGACCTGCGGCTACGGCATTGATTTTACCGATCAGACGGCCTTTTCCACGGATACCGAAAACGCGATTCTGACGTACGCCTACCTCTCGGCGCGCATGCTGGGCGCGGATTTTTCCATGATCTGCGCCAGCGGCTGGGGCATGGCGCACGGCCTGGGGGAGGATTCGGCGATTCCCGATTGGTTTGCATACGCCGATATCCGCTCTGAGGCGCACTGGGACAACGCTTCGCACGTCCCCGATATCGTGGTCATCAACCTGGGCGCGAACGACAACCAGTATATCCTGGGCAACGTATCCGGCCCGGCGGACGATGCGGAAAAAGCAAGGCGGCTGGAAAATTATCTGGAAGCCTACCGCAGTTTTGTCAGAAAACTGCTTTCCGTCTACGGAAGGGAGACGCCCGTATTCTGCTGCTATGGCACGATGGGGGAATCGAACATCTATATCCCCCTCGAAAATATGGTCTACGATTTCCAGGACAGCGGATATCCGAACGTGTATCCCGTAAAACTGTCCGACGGATTCGGAAACGGCACGCCCGCTCTGCACGGGCATCCGAATGTGAAAAGCAACATAGCGTCGGCGGATATTTTGGTGAAAAATATCGCCGAATACACCGGCTATACGGTGCAAACAGAAAATATCAAAGCGGAGGATTGAGAGAAACATGAAAAAAATCATCGCATTGTGTGTTGCCTGCCTGTTAGCGGTTGCCTGCTTCGCCGGGTGCACCCCGGAAGAAGAAGTGCCGCAGAAGACGGCGCAGGATATGTACAAGCCCGTTTGGCTGGGCGATACCGTGTATGAGGAGTCCCTCGTCGTGGTGGAGGAAGCGGACGGCACGAAAGTCGGCAAATTGCTGTACGAGCCCACGGAGATCATCCGCGTAAACGACTATACGCTGAAAGAGGAATATGCGGCGAGCGAGTACCGGATCGAGGGCAAGAACCTGATCCTGACCGAAACTTCCACCATGCCGTACCTCACGTATGAGCAGTATTACGAGGCGGATATTACGGATATGCCCGGCATGCAGACGCAGACCGGGAGCGAACCGGGGAGAAATATTCTCTTCACCGAGAGCGCTTCTCTTCTCCGTTACCACGTCAACGTGACTTACAGGCATGCCGATACCTGGCAGGGAACGGTGCCCGTTTATCAGGGCGACAAACTGCCCAACACGATGAAGAAGCTGAAAGAGGACAAGTCCCTTTCGCTCTTTATGACGGGAGACAGCATCGCCGCGGGCTGTTCTTCTTCCGCACTGCTGAACATCGAGCCCTTCCGTCCCTCGTTCGGCGTGGGGTTTGAACTTGAACTGGAAAGCTGGTATGACGCCGATGTCGAGTTTGAGAATAAAGCGGTCGGCGGCTGGACGAGCCAGAACGGCAGGGATCATATCGAGGAACAGATGGTGGAATACGCGCCCGACCTGGCGATCATCGCCTTCGGCATGAACGACGGTTCGTTCAACGTGCCGAACTCCACGTTCGAGTCCAATATCCGCGATATCATCGAAGCGGTCCGCGATGCTTCGCCCGACTGTGAATTTATCCTGATCGCCACCATCCTCGCCAATCCCGAATGGAGCGGCGTAGGGACGCAGGGCAATTATCTGGAAGTGCTGAATACCATCGCCGCGGATACCGCGGGCTGCGCGGTAATGGATATGACCTCCTTTACGGAGGAGCTGTATAAGCACAAGCGCGGCATGGATATGCTGACCAACAACGTCAATCATCCGAGCGACTTTTTACAGCGCGGTTACATCGAGCAACTGATGACGCTCGTGTGCGAAAATTATCAGTAACGAAAACGGCATGACGCGTGACAGGCGCGTCATGCCGCCCTTTCCGCGCTTTTGCGGAAAACAGGATCGGGAGTATCGACATGCAGAGAGATTTATTTTGGTTTGACAGGCCGTCCCAGGATTTTGCGGGCATCAATGCCGCGCTCGCCTTCGGCAACGGCTACATGGGCGGGCAGGTAGAGGACAACCTCGTCTTTGAGACGATCACGCTGAACGAGAGCACGATGTTTACGGGGGCTCCCTATGAAAATCACGTCGAAGGGGCTTGCCGTTATCTGGAAGAACTGCGCAAAAAAACGCTGGAGGGGCAGCCCTGCGACGTCGAGTGGGGCAGCCGCTTTGTCGGCATGTTCGGCGGGCAGATCTTCGCGCCGGCGGGGAATCTCGTGGTTCACACCGACGTCCTGAAAGGGGTGAGCGGTTACCGCAAACAGATCGACCTGAGAAACGGCGTCCTTTCGACGACCTTCAAAGAGGGCGAAGTTTTTTTTCAAAAGACCTATTTTGCAAATTATAAACACAACGTGATCGTGCTGAAATACGAGAGCAGCCGCCCGCGCAGTTACACGTTTGAATACCTGTCCAAAACGGACGGAAAAATCGAATTTGCCGAAGACGGCTCGATGGTGTTTACGGGCAGCGTTCCGGGCGGGAAGGGGACGGACGGCGCGGTGCGGTACTGCGTATGTTACAGCGTCCGCACGGACGGAAAGGCTGAGGTTATTCGCCATAAGACCCGCGTCGCGGAGGCGACTTTCTGCGAAGTATATCTCACGATTCAGACGAATTTCGTGTCGCCTTCCGAATTTTCCTCTTCGTACAGGGAAAAGGCGCTCTCCCGGCTGCAAGCGGCGCGCGAAGCCGGGTATGAAAGCCTGTATTGGGAGCATACGGCGTACTTTTCCGAACAGTACGGTAGAACGGCCGTCGAATTCGACTATCCGGAAAGCGGAAGGCCGGTCAACGCGCTGATTGAGGACTATCCGGAAGACAAAAACATCGAACTGATCGAAAAGATGTTCCAGTTCGACAAATATCTCATCATCTCCTGTTCGCAGGCGGGGAGCGAGCCGCCCAACCTGCAGGGAATCTGGAACGCCGATTTTACGCCGCCGTGGGATTCCAAATACACGGTCAATATCAATCTGGAAATGAATTACTGGAGCGTGGGGGCTCTGAATCTGTGCGAATTTGCCGCTCCGCTCTTTGAAAAACTGAACAGGCTGATCCCGCACGGAAAGACCGTCGCGCGCGAGCTGTACGGCATCGAGCGGGGGGACGCCTGGTGCCTGCATCACAACACCGACCTCTGGGATGTCTGCGGCGCGATCGACGGGCCCTGGGGACTGACTCCGGTCTGCGGCGCATGGCTCATAAACACAGCCTTTGATTTTTATCGGTATACCGGGGAAGTACGCCTGCTCGAGAGGCTTTACGGAGCCATCAAAGGGGCGGTGGAGTTCTTCGCGGAATTTCTCATCGATTATACCGCGGGGGGTCAAACTTACAAAATAACGTGTCCCTCCACTTCTCCCGAACGGACAAACGGCAAGCAGGGGTATGTGTCCTACGGGAGCATGCACGACAACCAGATGATCCGCCAGCTGCTTGAAAATTATATCCAGACGGAAAACGTGCTCGGCCGCGACGAAGCGCTCAAAGCCGAGGCAGAAAATCTGTTGAAGCGGCTGCCGCCGCCCGCTTCCGTCTCCTCGGACAAAGTGCTGAAAGAGTTTTATTTCCACGATAACGACAGCGCGGAAGATACGCACAGGCATCTGTCTCATCTGTACGGGCTGCATCCGGGCAGCGTCATGCACGTGAGCGGAAACGAGGAGTGGCTGAAAGCGGCGGAGTACACTTTGGATTGCCGCAGCAAGGAGGGCGATTGGGCCGGCTGGGGAATCGTCTGGAGAATTTACCTGTATTCCCGCCTTTTCTGCGCGGAAAAAGCGGGGCGTATGCTCGATCTGCTGTTCGACGAACAAAACGGCTTGCTGCTCCCCAACGGCTTTGCCGCGCATCCCTATGAATGTGGGCATATTTTCCAGTACGACGCGAACGCGGGGTTCCCCGGCGCGCTGCTGGAGATGTTCGTCTCCTGCCCCAAAGACGCCATCCGTCTGCTTCCGGCAGTTCCCGCCCGCTTTCAGAGCGGCAGAATCCGCGGCGTCCGTACCTTCGGCGGCTTTGTCGTGGAGGACCTGGTTTTCCGGGACGGAACGGTGGTAAGCTGCACGATCCTGAGCGAAAACGGCGGCGCGCTCTCCGTGGAGATTAAGGGCAGGCGTTTAAGCTGCGACACAGAGCGGGGAGAAAGATACGCCGTCGGCGAGGGCGGTTTCGTATTGCAGAGAATTTCCGATGCAAAATAACCTGAACGGAGAGAAAAAATGGAACAGCAAAGGGAAAAAATAATCGTGTTTGCCGGCGATTCGACGACGGATGCCGACAAACTCAGCACGCCGGATCTGATCGGCACGGGATACGTCAGGCTCGTGCGCGACAGCCTGACCGCGTTTCGGCCGTGGGAATTTTACAGGGTGTTCAACGCCGGAGTCAACGGGCACACCTCGCGCGATCTTTTAAAACGCTGGGAAAAAGACGTGCTGTCGAAGGCGCCGGATACCGTGTTCTGCATGATCGGCATCAACGACGTCTGGCGCCGCCTCGATCATACTGCGCCGTCTGAGGATCTCGTATCGCCGGAAGAATACGGAGAAAATTTGAGCGCAATGGCGGAAAAAAGCGGGGACGTCAAGGATTTTTACTTCATGACGCCGTTTTTCATGGAGCGCAATCCGCAGGACGAAATGCGCGCCATGACGCAGGCCTACGCCGACGTAATGCGCCGGGTGGCGCAGAAATACGATCGGCCCGTTTTGGACATACAGGCGGAGTTTGACGCATATATGAAGAGCCGTTCCGGGCTGTCGATCTGCGGCGACAGGGTGCACCCTGCGTCCGTGGGCGCCCTGCTCATCGCCCGCCGCATCATGGAAGGCGTCTTCGGCTGCGCATTCCGATTTGAGGCGGGGAGAGAAACGTGCTGAAAGGCATGCCGAAAATTTTGCCGCCGGAATGACTGACCGTTTCCTGAATCTGACCTCTTAATGAAAAAGGGATATGCTTTGGCATATCCCTTTTTCTGTACACGCTGCATGCAAACGATTCAAAATGAGGACAGATGAAGCAGGTTATTCTCGTTCTGTCCGCCGCAGAGCAAAAGTTTTATAATGAGCATGAAACGTGTCAGTAAGCTATTGACACATTTGAAAAGTAAGGTATAATCGAAGTAATCGCGGCGGGGCATCTAAACGGCAACTGAATCGGCGCATATAAAACGGACAGATTGATCTGTCCGTTTTATAATCGTTAAAAATTCGTTATTTTGCATGCCTGCGATAACATTGACCTGTCGGGAAGGAGGCGATAGAAAGAGTAGAACAGCTAAAAGGAGGGACCGTTATGTAAAAAAGAAAGAATTAAACTCAAACAAAAAATCAAAGCTATAACTAAAAAATAATAAACAGGGAGAAAAAATGGAAAAATTAAAAAAGAGTTTAAAATTAAGTTCATTGTCGCTGAGCGATTGTAAAATCGGAGTGTCCATGCCGCATTATGAATATGATCCAACTGAAAATGAAATTGTTCAGGCGTTACAGAGTGTTTTTCAGTCAATGGGATACGGCGATATTGAAGTGAGATATGCTCAAAACAATTCTGAAGCGCAATATATGGATATTACTTATATGATCGATGAAGGCTGTAATGTCATAATTCTTTGGGCGGTAGATGGGAATGAAATCGGCACGATTATGGATGAATATCCCGACACATATTTTATCGCTTTATATGATCTTATATACAATACGGGCGAATTGAATTGTTTTATCGAGCCGGATTATAAAGAACTCGGCAGAATGCAGGGAGAGTATATCCGGGACACTTTTGATCTGGATAACGCGACCGAAACGTTTCGGATCGACATGGTGATGTTTGATTCCGACTCCGATCGAGCGATGTACGAGGGAATTACGGAAGTTTTAAACGGCTATCTTGATAATCAGATCATCTTGGAACCACCGATTTACATTGAAAGTTGTATTTTGGAAATAATGCAAGAGAAATTGCAAGACACGCTTTTTGATAGGGGCGTAGGTTCGGCAATTCTCTGCTGTTCCGATGCCGTCGCAGAGGGAGTAATAGAAGTTTTGGGGCGATATGACGGCGATACCTCCGAATTGCGCGTGATAACAGGCTGCGGGGGAGCGTCCGATGCGCTCGACAGAGTTTCAACCGGCGTACAGACTATGACGATCAGGATCATAGACGCATTGGCGGATGCCGTCTTCGGTTGGCTTGACACGAATATTTCAAACATCAATCTTTTCAGTGATGACGAAACGGTAGACAACGGTGCAGGAGAAATTCCCGTAGTCCGTGTGACGGGAGAAATCATAGCAAATTACGACTATAATCGTTGGCCCGGCTATTCTCCTGGCATCGACCCGTCTCAGAAGCAGGTGCAAAAAATCGTTATTGAAAAGATGCCCACAAAAACCGAATACTATGAGTATGAAACCTTTGACCCGGACGGTATGGTTGTCCGCGTTTATTTTACGGACGGCTCTGACCAAAAAATAACCGATTTTAACTATACTTCGGTCACTTTGCAAGCGGAAACGAAAGCCGTGACGATTTCTTATGAATACGGCGGCAAGGTGGTCTCTGCTCAGGTCGATATCTCGGTGGAAAGCAGAACCGTTCAGTCAATAAAAGCGTCTGCAGGGAGAGCATATTTTCGATACAAAGACGTATTGACGAAAGACGATTTTATTGTCAACGGATATTTCGATAAAGGGCCGGTCACGCAACTTAAGGAATTTACTTTTACGCCGGGAAGGCTCGATAATCTGGGAAATCAGGTGATAACGTTTGCAGCGTTGGGGCAAAATACGCAGCTAATCATCGACGTTGTCAGGCGGTTAAATTCCATTGAAATCACTGAAGCGCCGATGAAAACCGTCTACATGGAGGGAGAATATTTTGATTCCTACGGAATGCAGGTAAAGGCGTATTATAACGACGGCACCAGCAGTTTTGTATCCGATTATACGGTAAAGCCCATGGAAATATTGAACGGCGACGATCTGACGGTATCATATACCGAAAACGGAATTACGGCGACGGCAAAACAGGCGATTACGTTCCTTGCAAAAAAGCTGGAACGAATTGAAGCGGCGGCTCCGCGCAGGCGGGAATATCTGGAAGGAGAAATTTTTGATCCGACGGGATTGAAAGTTACGGCATTTTACGATAACGGCACCCAAAAGAGAGTGAACAACTACGTCATAACGGAAGAGGATAAGGCGCTTACCGAACAGGATACCGAAATCACGGTAACCTATACGGAAGAAGGCGTTACAAAAAGCGATACGGTAGATATTACGGTACTGAAAAAGGTATTGACGGGGTTGCGCTGCGTAAAATTTCCCCATAAGAGAAGATATCTTTTAGGGGATGCCTTTGAACCGTACGGAATGGGCTTTATGGCGCAGTATTCCGGCCGCATCTACGAAGAGCTTGAGACATTGCCTGAGATAACGCCTAGCAGGTTTACCGAATCGGGCACTGTTTCCGTGACGTTTACATACAGCGAAAACGGCGTCAGCGTCTCTTCCAGCATCCCCGTAACCGTAGATCAACCGGGTTTATATGCGTTAAACGTAGGCAGTCAGCCCCGGAAACGCAGATACAAAGCCGGCGAGACGTTTGATAAAACCGGGATGACCGTTACTGCCTTTTTCAATGATAATCCTGACCTCGAAAGGAAAGACGTAACGGCTTCAGTCGGCATCGATAAAGTTAAATTGTCCGCCGAAGATCGCTTTGTCACGCTCTCTTATACGGAAAACGGAATTACGAAGTCCGACCGCGTTGCCGTGTCGGTATATGAAGAGGGAGAAGATAACAGCGTCGACGGACAGGCTGAACTGAAATACGCTTGCGGGGCAGGAGACGCCCGCGTAAATTTGTTTTACGGAAGACTGGCGTTTGAGCATTTTGACGTCGGAATCGGCGCAAACAGCTATACGGTCGGATGCAGCCACATCTTTAATTCGCTGTTTGACGAAAAGAAGGCGCTGAAATACGGCGATGCGCATTATAAAACGCATATGGGAAAAGGGTTCCGGCTTTCGGTGCAGCAATATCTGATTTATGATTCGGAGGCCGATCGGTATCGTTATTTCGACGGCGCAGGATATCGTCACAGTTTTGTCGCTTTGGGGGATGGAAACCGATATTACGATACGTCAGGCTCCGATCTGCTGCTGAAACACGACGGGAACTGCGAACTGATTTACGACACGGCGGGAAATCAGCTGTATTTTGAAAACGGCGTTCTCGTAAAAACCGTTTCCTGTTATAACCAGCTGACGAAGCGACTCGTCTATAACGCCGCCGGCCGGCTCACGGAACTGTACGATGAAAGAAAAGCCTACAATAAAATAGCCTTTGAATACGATGAAGTAACAGAGCTGCTGACGGCGATCAAATGCACGCAAAGCGGCAGCGTCAAAAAGACGCTTACCTATGATTACATTTCGATTGACGGCGATTATTATCTCAGCAGAATCACGAACGGAGACGAAGAAACCGTCTTCGGATACGGTGCGGACGGGCGTTTGCAGTACGCGGCGGACCGAGGGACGGGCTCCTGTCTGAAATTTGACTATCTGAAAGGCTGCATTTTTGGCATTACGGAAGGAACGGCGGAAATCACGGAGCAAAATGACGGAGCGTTTGCCTTTGCGCTCCCTGACGGCAACGTAAGACAGCGCAACGTCATCCGCGAAGAAGACGAGAACAGATTTTCGGTCAGTGTCCGCAATCAGAAGGGAACTTCGGAAAATAACGAAAAAGACGTCGTTATGATGTATTATTTCAATGCAAGGGGAAATACGACGGCGGTTCTGGAAGCGGACAAAGGGAATAAAGCCGACTTGCGGAGCCTGGAAAAACTGCCGGGGACGGAGGTGAAAATTAACCCGTCCAGTAACGGGCGCGGGCTCAATACAAGGGGCATCGACAGCGGGTTCAGCGATGAAATTGCAATCTGCAACCCCGGCGATGTATCCGATTACCGAAAAGGGAAGTGCAGTAATTACGATCATTTTACCTTCGGACTGTGGGTAAAGCTCGACAGTGTGCTGAAAGATCCGAGACTTCAGGTATACGTGTATTCCAAAAATATAAGCAAATATTATACGACCGGCGAAGTCATTTTGGATAACAGCGCCGTGAACGTATGGCAGTACGTGACCGTGCCCGTATATATTGAGGGAGATACCGTCAAAGAAATCAAGCTCATCCTTCCCGGCGGCGAATACGACAAGATTTCCACTGCGGATATCAGGATGTTCCCGTCGGCGCGCATGGACTGGAAAGTGTGGCTGGAATCTTCCATGGGAAGAGATCACGGTCTTCTAAATACGGTATATAAAATTGATTGGAAATCGGCGGTTACCGGAACGACAGGTGGGGGAACGATCAGTGAAACCTGCTATATGTCGGAAAAGGATTTGCAATCCACCCTTTTGAGCATGTATCTGGAGCGCCCCGAAGGAGAAAAGCTGACGGCAGAATCCAATTTTATCCTGAGCCTTTGCGACGGAACGAGAAAACTGTGGGTCAGCAGAGCGATGCTTTTCTCGCCGCAATTCTCAGGGTACGATTTTGATCCGAATATCACGGTGAACAATGTCGTCCCTATGTTCAATCGCGGCTTTATCCTTTCGATCAAGCCGATTGCCGCGTCGGGAGAGGAGCCTGCTTGCGGGGAGCTGTCTTACTGCTGCGACGTCGTTTCCCCGGATGCTTTGCTGACGACCCGCAGCTCGGTGACGGTGTATCCCTCCATGGCGATCGGAAGCTTTACCGGTCCTGTCATGCGGGAACGCACCGTAGCGACAACAAGCGGAAAAGATCCCAAAAGCTCCGAGAAAAACACGTATTATGATCTTACGGGACGGACGCTGCGGGAAATCGACGAATACGGCGTGACCGTTACGTATGAATATGACGCTTACGGCTCGGTCTCGAAAAAGACCGTGAGCCACAGCGATACGACGGAAACGCTGGTGTTTACGGCGGCGCATTCAAGTACGGAGACGGTCAGTACGAGCGCGACAAGCTATGAACGCAGCGTTTATTCGGATCCTATGGGGTATCTCGGCGCAAGAGAATTCGGCGGAAACGGAGAAGCTGCGTCAGGCCGTTTAACGGAGACGTATACGTACGATACGTTCGGAAACCGTTTGAAAACCGTGAAAAACCAGTTGGGCGGCGGAAATTATCTCGATTACGACGCTGCCGGCAGGCTGTCTGAGGTATCGCCCTTTGCCGTTGCGCAGAACGGTTATTACGGGTATCGTGCGGCTTATGACCGATACGGAAATCCCTGCAAATTTGAGCTGTTAAGCGGACTCGGCAAAGCCGCGCAGCTGTTGACGGAAAAAACGGTGGATTACGGTCAGGGAACGATCACGACGAAACAGTACCGCGTCGATGAAGACCATGCGGATATTACCGCAGTTACCCTGGATCGGTACGGGAGAACCGTTTCGATGGAAGAAAGGAGCGATACCGAGCCCGGCATCGACAAAACGACCTTTCAACGCCAGGCGCTTTGGGAGAGCGCAGGGGCGACGGAAGTGACCGAAATGATTGATCCGTTTGAAAACCGCACTTATACGTACAGCTATGACGAATACAATCGATGCACGGGATATACCGGTACGGCGGAGAGCGGCAACTTCAGCGTAAAGAAAACCGGCGAAAATACCGTTACCTATTTTGAAAGTCCCAATTCAAGACATACGGAGACGAAGTATGACGAATCCAAACTGATGGCTCCGAGAGTCGAATCAGTCAACGATTTAGCTGGTCAGTTTTGCGTTGAATGGGGAGAAACGTTTGACAGCGATATCGGGCAAATGTCCTATACTTATGATTCTTTAGGAAGAATCAAAGGGAAAAAGTTAAGGACAATGAGAAGCGATGATATTGCTGTAGAAAACGAATATCAGACGGGCACATGTCTGAGAAATAAAATAAAGGTAGCATTTAAAGGCGATTATAGCCGCGAATTTACCTACCGTTACGATGCGAGAGGGCGGATTACGCATGAAAACCCCGCTTCTTCTTCCTCCTCGCCCACCTACACGTATGACGCTGCAGACCGCCTGCTCAGCGAAAAAGTCGTCTGGGGAACCAATGTAAGCACGAAGACTTACGAATACAATGCCGACGGGAGCATCAAGTCCGAACAGACTTCGGGCAATGCGAAAATCGGTTATACCTATGATAAGGGGCGCCTCGTCAAGCGCGGCGAAAAAACGTATGCGTACGACAATATCGGCAACTGCACCGACTTTGCGGGAACGGCGCTCAAATGGCATAGGGGAACGCTCTTAAAACAGTACGGGGCGGACGTAAAGTACGCGTACGACAGTCAGGGAGTGCGGTTCCGAAAGCAAGTGGGAGATGTAACGACGACTTATTTCCACGACGGAGCGAAGATCATAGACGAACTGCGCGGAAAAACGAGAATACAGTATCTGTATGATGCAGAAGAAGTCATCGGATTCAAGGCACAGTCTTTTTATTATTACTTTGTGAAAGATGCTCAGAGCAACGTGCGATCTGTCCTTCAATTCAGCAACGTAGGGCATCAGCCGAAAGAAGTAGCGCGATACGACTACGACGCCTGGGGAAACGCAATGGTTACGGCGGTCGGCGACGAGAAGATTGACGGGATCAGTGTGGCGGAATTCAACCCGATCCGCTGGAAGAGCCAGTATTACGATACGGAGAGCGGCTTGTATTATATCAACGGAAGATATTACAGCCCTATGACCAAGCAGTATCTGAGCGGAGCAAACGTTGAGAGCACGATGCTGAACGCTGCCGCAATATACAGTTTATGTTTATATTCGTTTACATTGACAAACCCGGTGAACATGGGATATAATGGATATACAAGCGAAACGAACCGGCCGCTGGTATATGATCCGCCGGAGCTGAACGCATGGGAGAAATTCTGGCAGAGCACGCTGGGGGAGATCATAGCGGGAGTGCTGGCGTTGGCGGCGATTGTGCTCAGCGCGGTGACGGGGCAAATCGAAGCAGTTTTGATTACTGCAGCAGTGACGGTAGGTTCGCTGACAATTTTTGCAGCGATAGCCGGGTATCAGAGCAGTTTAAGGGGGAAAGGATTCTGGCGAGGGTTCGAGCAGTATATCTGCGGAGAATGGGCGCAGGAAGTGGCAATCACGGCACTGCTGGTAATCGTCAGCATAGGAATCAGCGCCATTGCGGCAGGTACAGCCAAATCCGGCAGTACCCAGGCTCCGGCAAATGTTTCCCAAGAAACGACGAATCTGAAACCGTATGAGCTTGATCCCAGGAGCATAGAATTGGCTAAACAAGGCGATCCGTCTTGGAGTACATTCAGAAAACGCGTCTGGCAAAACGAAGCTAAATTGAGACCCGAATTGTATGGAAAAGATAATGTTCGGTTGATGTCAAAAGGGCTAGCGCCTATAGTAAACGGCAAATCAATGCACCTGCACCACGTAATCGGGAAAGCGAACGATATGTATACGGTGGTAAAAATGACGCAGCCACAGCACATATTATTCCATAAGACATTCGGATATCATGTGAATGCGGCGTGGAGCTGGGAAACGCTGATAAAATTTATGGGCTAGGAGGAGAGAAAAATGTTGCATAGAAATAGAGAAAAGGCAATACAAAGTATTGTGGATTATGTTGAAGGGAGAATGCCGATCAATGTTTTTCGGGAAGAGTTCTTAACCAACAGCAATCTGCAAAAGGTATTAAAAGAACCGATGGATCAAAAATATGAATATCTAAAAGATTATGATTTTCAGCTATACAATTTATTTATGAATGGATATATTTATAAAAAAAGTAATTGGAATACAGTCCGCATAAAATTTGGATTACAAGCTGAATTAGAAGAATTTTTAGATCAACAAAATATTATATATAAAAAGTTTACAAAGTACGATGATGCTTATTCTTTTATATTAGACATACAGCCATCTTGGGTGTTTTGTGTAGATGACCAAGGGATATACGATAAAATACTGGAAGAAGTACCAAAAGATATCTCAAAGACGAAGCAAATTGCGTGGGGAAAGGCACGGATAAAAGAGTTGTTTCGATACGATAAAACATATCCGCGTTGGGTGCAATCGCCGGAATGGCCGATTGTAAACGGAAAGCCGTTGGTGTTCAGTCATCAAAGTAAAGAAAAAAAGGATGACGAGCGAGTCTATTACAATTTCTATGATCCGGAAACAAAAGAAGAAACGGTAGTAATGCAACTGTATTAAGCTCCGTAAAAACAAGAAAAAGGAACTGCATATTTGCAGTTCCTTTTTTCATAAAGAAAATCAGACTCGCGGCAAATCGCGCCAGAAGGGCGGCGCAAAAATGCGGCGGAAAATGACGCGGGGAAACTGGAAATTTGTGCAGACGGATGATGAGATTGACCGATTTCGGCCGATACGTCCCCATTGAAAACGGCCTTTTATGGTGCTTCCTGTAAAATAGAAATGAACTGTTGCTTAAATGACATTATTTTTTATGTAAAAAGTTGTATACAGTATGCGTTTAAGTCTCCCCGAAAACAGGTTTGTCCGTTATACTGATATCTGGAAATAATTTCCAAAAGGGGGATAAACAAATGAAGGGAAATCGGCGTGCTTTCACGATTGTGGAGGTAGTCATCGTTCTTGTGATCGTCGCTGTTCTGGCGGCGATTTTAATTCCGTTTTTTTCCGATCTGATCGCAAAGGCGAACGAAAGCGCGGAGCAGATGAATCTCCGTAACCTCAACCAGCAGTTGATTGCGGCGGAAGACCCGCCGGATCGGGCGGAAGAAGTTCTGGATTATTTGGAGAAAGGAGGGTGGCTGGAGGAAGCTGCCTTTTCTTCCGGGGAAATACTGGGCTGGAATGAGGAAAAAGGCTCGTTTCTGCTCTTTGACCGGTCCTTTCGCGTATTGGCGGGCGACGAAGTTTACGCGCCGCGTTCGGTCTGGCTGTTCGTTGCTTCCTGGCGCGTCGCGGAAGAAGCGCTTGCCTCCGGCCTGCAATTTCATTATTGTTATATCGGAGAGGGCGCCGGAGACGGCTGTTCGCTCCGTTTTTCTTACGGCGCCAATCTCATCGCGCGCGAAAATACGGTGATTTCCGGCCTGTCCGTTTCCTATGAGGGCGAGGAGGCGGGCGCGTTTCGCATCGGGCTGTCCTTTCAGGACGGAGAGATATCCGTCGATATGCCCCGCGCCTCCCTCTCTTTGGAAGGGGATTTTGCGGCGGAAGTCGCCTCGTTGGAGATCTGCGCGCGCGAATTGTCGCTCTCCGGAGCAGTGCGCTGCGCGCTCTCTCTGCGAGAAACGGATCTGGCTGTCCGCGCGAAGGCTTATTGCAGAGAAATCGGAGGGGACGCCCTGTCCTTCGTGGAAAATTCCGGCTCTGTTTTTCTTTTGAACAGCGCCGTGCCGTATGCGGGCGGCAAGCCCGTCGTATACGCGGGGGAGGAGAAATGGGAGATCTGCGCGGCAGACGCGGATTCCCTCGCGGAAGTATTCAGGGCGCTCTCTTTGCAGGACAGAACGCTGCGGGCGGAATTTTCGTTTCAGAGCGATATTGCCCTGACGAAGGCGCTCGCTCCCTCCGTCTCGGTCATACAGCCGTCCGATTTTGCGCTGAACGGCTATACGTTCGCCTACGACGGTTCGCTTCGGTTTATAGGCGACGTTTCCTTTTCGGGCGGAACGCTTCGGCTGCATGCCGCCGCGCCGACTTCCGACCCCGCCGTTTTCTGTGCCAAGGCGCTGACGATGGAAAACGTCTCATTGGAGATCGGCAACAGGAACGGCGTACAGCTGTACGGGAGTTACGGGATTTCTTCTTTGTCTTCCGTCCGCATGGAGTGCATCGGGGCGGAATATGCGCTGAGTGCCGTCGGCTGCTCGATCCGCATGGAAGACTGCGCCGTCCGCTCATCCGGCGACGCGCTGCGCCTTTTAGACGACGGAGATCTATGGATGCGCAGAACGGAACTCAGCGGCGATGCGTGCGGGCTCACATTGAAGGACAGTCAGGCGCGCTGCGACGGGAAATTTCTGATAACGGGCGGCACGGACGGGATCCGCGCAGAGGGAAGCAGTCGCACCGCCGTCTATCTGCTGGCGGGAGAAACGGACGATTCCCTCGTAAAGGGGCGCCAAAACGGCATTTCGTTCGGGACGCTCACGGGGACGATCGAGTTGACCGTATCTTATACTTCGGTGACCGGCGGCGTTTACGGCATTGAGGGCAGCGGGGAGCGGATTGCCGAATGGAAAGTCGGAGACGGCGCCTCCGTCAGGGGCGGGCTGGCGGCGTATTCCTGGGAGGAAAGCGAAATTTCCGGCGATAATTTGCTTCTCTGCGTATAAAAAAAAGATCTTCGGTGAAAAATTACCGCAGGGCGAGAACGACGATTCTTCTGTCCGTCATAAACTGATAGGGGAATACTTGCCTACGCGGAGACCGGAAATCATGATAAAACGAGGAGAATTATATTACGCCGATTTAAGCCCCGTCGTGGGGAGCGAGCAGGGAGGGATCCGTCCCGTTCTGGTCGTACAGAACGACGTGGGCAACAAATACAGCCCTACGGTAATCGCCGCAGCGGTGACGAGCAAAATAGACAAGGCGCGCCTGCCCACGCATATCGAGCTTTCGGCGTGCGAATTCGGGCTGGCGAAGGATTCCGTCGTTTTGCTGGAACAGATCAGGACGCTGGATAAGCGCCGCCTGAAAGATCGCATCGGGCAGCTGTCGCCCAAAACCATGCAGCGCGTCAACCGCGCTCTGCTGATCAGCTTAGGCTTTTCCGGAGAGGGAAACGAACTTCCCTACGCCGGCAGACAGATCAACTGAAAACGCCCGCCTCTGCGGGCGTTTTCTTTTTGCCGCGCAAAAATTCTTCCCCGATAGGTTTACAAAAGAGAAAATTTGTTGTATACTATTCCCGTACCCGAATAAAAAGGAGAAAATCATGAAAAAGAAGCGTTACGCGTTACTGGCGGCGATCGGCATCATCGTGCTGGCGCTCGTGCTGATGCTGGTCAACCTGAATCGGATGGACTCTCCCGTCTCCAACCCCTTCTGGTGGTTTTACATGGTCATGACGCTCGGCTTCGGGCTGCTGGCCCTTACGCTGGGATTCGTCCGCAGCCGCACGGTTTATTTTTTCTTGGCGGCGGCGCTGCTGGACGGGTTTCTGATCTATCTCATGATCGACGTGTTTTCCCTGGTGTGGTACGCTGTGGTGATCGTGGGGGTGATGTTCCTGCTGATCGTGGGGCTTCTGGATCTCTTTTTATTGGGGAACAGAACGGAGGCGATCGCGCAGAACGAGGATCCCTCCTACCGCACCTATGCGCAGAAAAAAGCGGAAGAGGCTGCCGAACGGGAGCCCGACCCCGAGAAGGAGAACTGAACAACCCGATGGATCGCAATTTAACGTTATTGACCGATCTCTACCAGCTGACCATGATGGACGGGTATCTCGCCCGCGGGCGGCGGGAGGAGATCGCCGTGTTCGACGTGTTTTTCCGGCAGAACGGCATGATCACCTATTCCCTTGCCGCAGGGCTGGAACAGGTCGTGGATTATATTATGAATCTTCGTTTCGGGGAAGAGGAGCTCTCCTATTTAAAGAGTCTGAACCTCTTTTCCGAGGCGTTTCTCGCTTATTTGAAGACCTTCCGCTTTACGGGGGACGTCTACGCCGTTCCGGAGGGGACGGTGGTCTTTCCGGGAGAACCCATCCTGACGGTAAAGGCGCCCGTGATGGAAGCGCAGCTCGTCGAGACCGCGATCCTGAATATCCTCAATCATCAGACGCTGATCGCCACCAAGGCTGCGAAGGTCTGTTACGCCGCGAAAGGAGACGCCGTGATGGAGTTCGGGCTGCGCCGCGCGCAGGGGCCGGACGCGGGCATTTACGGTTCGCGCGCCTCCGTGATCGGGGGGTGCGGCTCAACGTCGAACGTGCTCGCGGGGCAGCTCTTCGATATCCCCGTCGCGGGGACGCACGCCCACAGCTGGGTGATGAACTTCCCCAGCGAATACGAGGCGTTCAGGGCGTATGCGGAGACGTATCCGAACAACGCGCTGCTGCTGGTGGATACGTACGATACGCTGGGGAGCGGCGTGCCGAACGCAATCCGGGTGTTCCGGGAAATGCGGGAGAAGGGGCTAAAGCCCAAGGGAATCCGTCTGGATTCCGGCGACCTCGCCTATCTTTCCAAAAAAGCGCGCGCCATGCTGGACGAAGCCGGATTCCCGGATACGGTCATCTGCGCCTCGGGCGATCTGGACGAGCATTCCATCCGTTCCCTGAAGTATCAGGGGGCGAAGATCGATCTGTGGGGGATCGGGACGAAGCTCATCACCAGCGCGGATATGCCCGCGCTCGGCGGCGTCTACAAGCTGGCGGCGGTTTACGAGGGGGAGCGGGAAATTCCCAAAATCAAAGTCTCGGATAACGCGGCGAAGATCACGAATCCGGGGTTTAAAAATATCTACCGCGTCTATGACGAAGCGGGGAAAGCGCTCGCCGATCTCGTTTATCTCAGGAGCGAGGCGCCGTACGACGAATCCGAGCCGCTCACCGTCGTGCACCCCACCGAGCGCTGGAAACGCACGACGTTCGAGCGCTACCGCCTGCGTTCGCTGCAAACAGATATCATCCGGGGCGGAAAATTGGTCTGTTCGCTTCCGCCGCTGAAGGAAATCAGGGAATACGCGCAGCGGGAACTGGACAGTTTTTGGGACGAATACAAGCGGCTGGATCAGCCGCACGTCTATAAGGTGGATCTCTCCGAGCCGCTCTGGCGGCTGAAAAACGAACTTCTGGAGTCGGTCGGCAGAAAGGGTTAGGATATGGAACTCGACAGGAAAAAGTATAAAGCGGAGGAAGTTCAATCCCTTCTCGACGAACTGAAAACCGAATATAACGGAAAACTTGCCGAGCGGAACGAGGAGATTTTCGAGCTGAACGGCAAGTTGAAGCGCATGCGGGCGGAGCTGGAGAGCTTTAAGAACCGCGATTCGCTGATTTCTTCCTCCCTGCAGGCGGCGGAGGAGCAGGCGGAAAAAATCCGGGAGACCGAGCGGCTGCAGTATGAACTCGCGCTCGCGCGGCTCAACGATTTTCAGCTGAAATGGGAGTCGTATTTTGAATATCTCTTTGAAAAATATCCCTATTACAAGATCACCGAGCAGACGCTGAACATCGCAGTCAGGCTCAAGCAGGTGTTGGGTTCGGGGGAGGCCGCCATCGAGAAGCTCGGCAAGCTGGACGATCTCATCGAGCGGGAGACGGCGGCGGCGCAGTTCAACCCCAAAGAAAAGATAGAGCGCTATATCGAAAACGACGTCAACGGATTCAACCTGGAAGAAGTGCTGAACCCGGGGGAATTACAATTGGAGGATCTATGCAGAGAACTGGGACTCATGGAAGACGACTGATCGCGGCGCTTCCCGTGATCGTATTGATATTGCTGATTTTGGTGGATCAGCTGACTAAGCTGTATTTTCATCTTTACGGCGTCAAGGGCAAGGATATCACCGTGATTCCGGGATTTTTTTATCTGAACTTTTCCACCAATACGGGGGCGGCGTTCGGGAGCCTCTCGGATAAAGAGTGGGCGCAGGTCTTTTTCAAGATCACCACGGCCCTGGCGCTGATCGGCCTGACGGTATTTTACTACTTCGCGGCGGATCACGGGAACTGGCTGAAATACGGGCTGATCCTCGTCATCGGCGGCGCGGTCGGCAACTTCATTGACCGCCTTTGTTTCAGCGAGGTGGTGGATTTTCTCTCCTTCGATTTCGGCTGGCTGGGCGCGGGGCGCTTCGCGACGTTCAACTTTGCGGATTCTTTTTTGTGCGTGGGGGTCGCGATGATTCTCATTCACTATCTGTTTTTGGACAAAGACGCGGTATTCCGCTTCAAAAAGCATGAAAATTAAAGAGTTTTCCGCCGCTGCGGAACAAAACGGCGTCCGTACGGACGTCTTTTTAAGTGAAGCCGCGGGCTTGACTCGTTCGCGCGTCAAGCGCCTCGCGGACGACGGCAGGGTGGCCGTCAACGGCGAGGCGTCTCCCGCGAAGCGCCTGCTGAGGGAGGGGGACGTCGTCCGGCTGGAAATTCCAGATGAAAAGCCCCTGGATCTGGAGCCCAAAGACATCCCGATTACAATCGTCTATCAGGATGACGATCTTGCGGTCGTCGACAAGCCGCAGGGGCTCACGGTTCACGCCGGAAGCGGGACGGAGGGGGATACGCTGGTCAACGCCCTGCTGTACCGGCTGGATAAACTTTCCGGCATCAACGGCACGCTTCGTCCGGGGATCGTGCATCGCATCGACAAGAATACTTCCGGCCTTCTGGTCGTCGCCAAAAACGACCGCGCGCACCTCTCTCTGTCCGCGCAGATCGCCGATAAGACCTGCCGCCGCGTGTACGTCGCGCTGCTGGAGGGCGTCCTGAAAGAAGACGAGGGGCGGATCGAGACCTATCTGAACAGAAGCGACCGCGACCGCACCAAAATCGCCGTCAGCTCGCACGGCCGTCTCGCCGTGACGCACTTTTGCGTGCTGGAGCGGTTTGCAAATTATACGCTCTGCGAATTCCGTCTGGAGACGGGGCGCACGCATCAGATCCGCGTTCATGCAAAACACATCGGGCATCCCGTGGTCGGCGATCCCGAATACGGCTATAAAAATCAGAAGTTCAGACTGAACGGGCAGCTGCTGCACGCGCGGGAGCTCTCCTTTCTCCATCCTTCCACGGGAGAGAGAATGACCTTTACCGCTCCGCTTCCCGATTATTTCGAGGCGGTGCTGAAGAAAATCAGAAACGGCTAGGTTATCGCAAAAAAAGCGCGCTCCAAAAAAGCGCTTAAAGACAGCGGCCGCGCGGAAAATTTCCGCGCGGCCGCTCTTTGATCGTCCCGCTTATTCTTTCTGACGGGAATACTTCAAGCCGAATCGTTGACAGATGTTCGTTTGTTCAGATCGTCATACCCGTTTTCGCGTTCTGCCGCAACAATTTGAGCGGTATACCGTTTTGTGTCCGTTTTATTTCGTTCCGAAGATGCGGTCTCCCGCGTCGCCGAAGGCGGTCACGATGTAGCCGTGCTCGTTGAGCGGCGCGTCCGCGTAATGGGCGACGTAAATTTTGACGTCCGGATGGGCTTCGACGACGCGTCTGATTCCCTCGGGCGCGGCGATCAGGGAGAGCAGTTTGATGTTTTTGAATCCCTCGTCTTTGATAAAGCGGATGGCGGCCGCCGCGCTGCCGCCCGTCGCCAGCGCGGGATCGACTACGATGACCTGCCCGTCTTTGCAGTCCTTGGGAAGCTTGCAGTAATATTCGTGCGGTTCCAGCGTCTCCTCGTCGCGGTACAGGCCGATGTGTCCGATCTTCGCGTTGGGGAAGAGGTTGGTCAGCCCCTCCACCATGCCGAGCCCCGCGCGCAGGATGGGGACGATCGCGATCTTTTCGTCCACGACGGGCGAATCGAAGTCGGAGATGGGCGCCTGAATGTGCACCATCTTTGTCTTGATGTCTCGGAACGCCTCATATCCCATCAGCATAGCGAGTTCGGATACGATCTCGCGGAATTCCTTGGTCTTGGTATTGACGTCGCACAGGTGCGTGATTTTGTGCGCGATGAGCGGGTGATCGAATACGGTTACGTTTTTCATGAATTCTTCCATAAGTAAAAGCCCCTTTTTGAATTTCTCTTTCTATTGTACTATAAAGCCCCGAAAAAAACAAGTCAATCGGGAAAAAAATTGACTTCGCGGGGGCGTTATGTTACAATAAAAGAAAACGCACATTCGGTTGGAGTCAATATGAAATTCAAAGCCAAAATTTTGGATGAAATCACCATCCGGCGTTCGGTCACGCGTATCTCGTACGAGATCATCGAGCGCATGCCGGATCTGAAAAACGCCTACCTGATCGGCATCCGCACGCGCGGCGTGGAACTCGCGCAGGCGATCCGCTCAAACATCGCCGCTTCCACGGGGACGGAGCTTCCCTTTTCCGAATTAAACGTCAATTATTATCGGGATGATATCCCCGCTTCCGAGAAGTCGGGGGAAAAGTTTATCGCTCCCGTCGCGGGAAGAGACGTTATTTTGGTGGACGACGTCCTGTTTACCGGCAGGACGACCCGCGCAGCCATCGAAGCCGTGCTCGACGCGGGGCGCGCGGCGAGCATCCGCCTCGCGGTTTTGGTGGACCGCGGCCATCGGGAGCTGCCTCTGCGCGCGGACTTCGTCGGCAAAAACGTGCCCACTTCCATGCGGGAAGAGGTCGTCGTCAAGCTGGCGGAAACGGACGGGGAAAACTCTGTCTCCATCTTTGAAAAAGATGCCTGAAAGCAGTTGAGTAGATCAGAAAGTCAACGCCATCGGTTTTGCCGGCGGCGTTGACTTCCATAGCGCTTTTGCTTGAAAAATCCCCCGTTTTACCGGGAAAACAAAAGTGCTTTGGTAGATCACAACAATGATAGAAGTTACTGATTGTCAATGATAATCAGGTTTTAATTACCCGCCCGCCGCCTGAGCCGTTGCGGGCAAGAATGGGAAACGTCAGACGATCGGAATACCGCGTACAATATTTTCTTTTGCGCTCGTTCGCCTTTTGCAAACGAGCGCATTTTTCGGCACATGAAAGAGAAAAACGCTTGAATCTTATTCCATGAAGCGCTGGGCATAGAAAATACGTTATGGGTGCGACAATCGCACGCCCGCGCGTTGGCGGCATCCGGGCAGAAGGCTTTCAACGAAAAGCCTCCGGCTGAGCCGGAGGCGGGGGATTAAGTCGTACGCGATCAGAAGGTGCGGCGGGAACGTGGTTCGGAGGGGAGTATTATTTTGCGTACCGCTCCTGCGATCTTTAAGGCAAGCTATTTCCCGCGCGGACGGCGCCGTTCAACTTTCGTGTTTTCTCCGGTTTTTCCCGTTACAGCAGCGCTTCGGTGAGCTGCAGCGACTTCTGTTCCCAATGGTCGGAATCGTGCCCGACCATGACGGAAATTTCGCCGATCGCCCGGTCCTTTTTCATATCCGCGCCGTAAAACGCGAGCGCCTCATAGGGGACGGAAAAGCGGACCGTCTTTTCCTCTCCCGGCAGGAGAAAGATCTTCTGAAACGCTTTCAGTTCCCTGACAGGCCGCACGCGCTGTGCGACGGGATCCCGCGTGTACAGCTGAACGGTCTCTTCCCCGGCAACGCTGCCGACGTTTTTCACCCGCACGGAAGCGGTGAAGCGGCCTTTTTCCGCCTGTACGGCAAGCCCCTCGTAGCGATATTCCGTATAGCTCAGTCCGAAACCGAACGGGTACAGCGGGCGGTAAGGCGCGTCCGCATACCGCGCGGAAAAGCGCTCTTCCGAGCGCGGGCGCCCGGTATTCGGGTGATTGTAGTAGGCGGGGTTTTCTCCCGTATAATGGGGAACGGTGACGGTGAGGCGGCCGCTCGGGTTGTATTTTCCGGTTATAAGGTCCGCGGCCGCGTTGCCGGCCTCCGTGCCGCCGTGCCAAAGCATCAGGACGGCGGAAGCGTGCGCGGCGATTTGCGGAATTTCCGGCGGACGGCCGGTACAGACGAGCGCGATCACGCGTTTTCCGGCTTCTGCCAGGCGGAGAACCGCTTCTTCCTGTCTTCCCGGCAGCGCCAGGCGGCAGAAGGAAGCCGCTTCTCCGCTGTTTTTCTGGGGTTCGCCCACTACCGCGATCACCGTTTCGGTCTCCGATCGGCAGACCCGTTCGATTTCTTCTTCGTTCCATGCCCCTTCGGGGGAACAGCAGGGGAAATAGTCAAAGGGAACGCCCGCGCCGCGCAGACCGTCGGCGATGCTGACGGCTTCTTCTCCCTTGCCGAGGATATTCCAGGTTCCGAGCAGTTCGTCCGGCCGTTCCGCGAGGGCGCCGATCAGCGTCACCCGCCGTTCCGCCCGCAGGGGGAGAACGCCGTCGTTTTTCAGCAGAACCGCGCTTTTCCGCGCCGCGTCCCGCGCAGCGGCGCGGTGCTCCGGAGACGGATAGACCGCTTTTGTCTCCGCCGTATAGGGCGAATCGAACAGCCCCAGTTCGGCTTTCAGGAGAAGAACGCGCCGCACCGCTTCGTCGACTGCGGACAGGGGAACCCTGCCCTCCTTCACGCACGCGGTCAGATGACGGACAAACAGGTGAGACCCCATGTCCATGTTCAGCCCTGCGAGCAGGGTGTTCGCCGCCGCGTCCGCTCCGTCCGCCGCCACGCCGTGGGGAATGCACTCATATACCGCGTTCGCGTCGCTGACGATCATCCCTCGGAAGCCGAGCTGATTCCGCAGAACGTCTTTCAATAAATAGGGGTTTGCTGCGCAAGGCACGCCGTTGAAATCGTTGAAGGCAGACATCACCGTTTTAACGCCCGCTCTGACCGCGGCCGCAAACGGGGGCAGGTAAATTTCGTAAAGAGTCTGAAGGCTCATATCCACGGTGTCATAGTCCCTTCCGCCCGCACAGGCACCGTAGGCGACGAAGTGTTTGGCGCAGGCGGCAACGTGTTGTCCGTCCGGCCGGCCGTCTCCCTGAAATCCCCGCACTTTCGCCTCCGCGTAGCGGGACGCGAGGCAGGGATCCTCTCCCGGGCTTTCGGCGATTCTGCCCCAGCGCGCGTCCCGCGCGATGTCCAGCATGGGGGCAAACGTCCAGCGGATCCCGTCCGCAGCGGCCTCTTTTGCCGCGATTTCGGCGGAGCGCTCCCACAGCGCCTCGTCCCAGGAACAGCTTTCGGCAAGGGGAATGGGGAAGATCGTATGCTGTCCGTGTATGACGTCCTGTCCGAACAGCAGCGGGATTTTCAGGCGGGATTCCTCCACGGCAATTTTCTGGAGGCGGTTGCAGCGCTCCGCCCCGACCACGCAGAGAAAGGAGCCGATTCTGCCCGCCCTGATCTCGTCTTCCTGGGTATCCCGCCAGGCATTGCCGACGGATTCCCGGTACTGTTCGGGGGTAATGCGCCCGTCCTCCAGCATCCGTTTCAGTTCTTCGGGGTAAACTTCGATTCCGCCCATGGGGGAAGGTCCCACCTGGTTGAGCTGCCCGATCTTTTCCTCGAGCGTCATTTCTCCGATCAGCCGTTCGATCCTGTCTGTCATCGCTTTGTTCTCCTGTCGTTTGTTTCATTATAGCATGCCGCAGCGCACAGGGCAAGCGAATCCCGCTGATTTCTCTTCCTTCACATTCGTCTGTCGGCAGCAAAAAAGCCGGGCGGTTTTTCCGCCCGGCCGCGCTTACGCGTATGCTGTTTTATTCCGGCATGGATTCCTGCGCCGCTTCGGTGACGGCAGCCTCTTCCGTTTCTTCAGCCGTTGCATTTTCGGACAAATTCTGTTCGTCCTGATTGCGTTTGCCGACGATGAGATTGGTGATGAGGCCGACGATGAGCGCCGCGGCGACGGAAGTCAGCGAGAACGCGGCCTGCCCCGTTAAACTGTTGATTCCGAAGTTGAAAGCCAGCCCGCCGATTCCCGTAACTGCAATTGACGCGACAACGTAGAGATTTCTGTTGTCGCTGAGATCCACTTCTTTGAGCATCTGCAGACCGCTGACCGCGATAAATCCGTACATTGCGATGCACGCGCCGCCCATTACGCATTTGGGAATGGAGTTGATCACTGCGACAAAGGGGGTAAAGAAAGAGAGTACCATACAACCGATTGCCGCCGTGAAGATGGAGATGGTGGAGGCGTTTTTGCTGATTGCAACGCAGCCTACGGATTCCCCATATGCGGTATTTGCGCACCCGCCGAAGAAAGCGCCGACGATGGAGCCGATGCCGTCGCCCAGAAGCGTTCTGGTAAGACCGGGATTTTTAATGAGGTCCACTTCAACAATGGAACTCAGGTTCTTATGATGAGCGATGTGCTGAGCCAGCTCGACGATTGCAATAGGCGTGAACAGGAAAGCAATATTGAAAATGGCGGAAGCATTGATGGGATAGCTGTTTGCCGTTTCAAAGGCCCTGAGAAAAGTAAATTTGGGATAATCCAAAAAACTGGTAAATTTGATCTCACTGAATTTATCGATAAAAGGCTGGAAATCAAGAATCTGCATGTATTCCACCCCGGCAGCTTTTCCGATAACCGTCAAAAGGAGCGCAAGCAGGTAGCCGGAGCCGATACCGATGATAAAGGGAATGAGTTTTAGGGTCTTTTTTCCGCGCGTGGAAATCAAAACGATCATGAAGAAAGTGAAAATCCCGCACAGAATCGCCAGGAGGTTATAAGAATCCGTATTCGGGGCGTTATACATAACCCATGTGATTGCCGTTCCGGAAAGACTAAGCCCGATCACCATGACGATTGGCCCTATAATGACTGCGGGGAGGAGTTTGTTAATCCAATTCGTCCCTACGAATTTGATGATAATCGCGATAACGACGTAAGCGAGCCCCGCGAAACCGACGCCGATGATCAGTCCCCAATATCCGTAGTTCTGAGCAATTGCCGCGCTCATTGCCCCCATAAATGTAAACGAACTTCCTAAAAATACAGGGCTCTTTGCTTTTGTACAGATGATGTAAACGATTGTCCCGGCGCCCGCCCCGAAGAGTGCCGCAGCGGGATCAAGCACCATGTCGACAGTGCTGACCATCATGGGGACGAGCAGCGTCGCCGCCATAATGGCGATCATTTGCTGGAATGCAAACAGGAGCGTTTTTCCTACGCTCGGTCTGTCCGAGATGCCGTAGATAAGTTTCATATATCTTCTGTCTCCTTAAAAAAATTTTTTCGGCTGTAAGGGAAGTTCTTTATGCAGGCGCCCTTTTCCGGAAAGTTCCGCAAAAAAAGGCTCGCCTTACGGCAAGCCTGCTTTGATCGTTTCTCCCGAGAAAGTCTTGCCGATATCACTGTATCGCATTTAAAGATTTCTTCCGTATTGCATTCTAGCATATTGCGCGGGCTTTGTCAATAAATTTCGAAAATTTCTCCGCCCGCGGATTGATTTTTTTTTGCGGTTATAGTAAAATAAAGAAAAAAGGAAAAAATTGACGTGAAGATATTGGTCAGCAAGTGCCTTTTGGGGGAGAACTGCCGCTACAAAGGGGATAACTGCAAAAACGATAAGGTTCTGGCGCTAGGAGAAAAGTACGAAATCGTCGGCGTCTGCCCCGAGGTCATGGGCGGGCTGCCCACGCCCCGGCAGCCCGGAGAGATCGTGGGAGACAGGGTGATCGCCAAGGACGGGGCGGATATCACGGCGGAATACGTGCGCGGCGCCGAAGCTGCGCTGGCGGCGGCGAAAGAAAACGGCGTGGCGTTCTGCGTGTTGAAATCCAGGAGCCCGTCCTGCGGAAAGGGCGTCGTGTATGACGGCACGTTTACCGGGAATCTCACCGCCGGGAACGGCGTTGCTGCGGCGCTGCTGATGAAAAACGGCTTTTCCGTGCTGGATGAAAACGAGCTTTGACGAAAAAGGGCGAAACGGAGAAAAGGAAAGCCGGTTTTTCTTTTTTGCTTCATTTCGGTTGTTTTTCGGCGAAAAGATTGGTATAATATAGAAAATCAAAATAACGCATTGCGGGAGGTTAAACTTATGTCCGAATCCAAAAAAGGCGTTTTCAATCTGTTCTCTTATATCGCGCTGATTCTGGCGGCGCTGCTGCTGGTTGTCTATAACCTGCTGCCGCTCGTCGGCGTAAATGTGGGAGGAACGTTCTTCGGCGTGCTCGCCATGATCAAGGACGTTCTGATGGTGATCGTCGTGGGGTATTTCGCTTATTATTTCGCATATTCCACCAAGGGAAAGGCTTGGAAGATCATATTCTGGATCGCGCTTGTCCTGTACATCGCGGGTGTCATACTCGGGCTGTTTTAAGAAACTGAGCCGCTCGCCCCGAGCGGCTTCTTTTTACGGGGCAATCTGAAACAAGGAAAGATACGAAAATGGCAAAACCGATCGTGGCGATCGTCGGAAGACCGAACGTCGGGAAATCTACATTTTTCAATAAAGTGGCCGGCAGGCGCCTTTCCATCGTGCAGGATCGGCCGGGCGTCACGCGCGACCGTCTCTATGCGGACGCCGAGTGGTGCGGGCATTATTTTTCGCTGGTGGATACCGGGGGGCTGGAACTCGGCTCGGAGGACGAAATGTGGCGGCATATCAAGGCGCAGGCGGAGGCGGCGATCGAAACGGCGGACGTCATCGTCTTTTTTGCCGACGCGAAGAGCGGCCTCACCGGCGCGGATGAAGACGTGGCCGATAAGCTCCGCAAATCGGGGAAACCCGTCGTTCTCGCCGTCAACAAGCTGGACAGTTACGTCCCCGAAAAGCTGTACGATTTTTACGCGCTCGGGCTGGGGGAGCCGTTCGGCATCTCCGCCGAGCACGGGACGGGAATCGGCGACCTGTTGGACGAAGTGGTGAAGCATTTTCGGGAAAACGGGACGGAAGAGGAAGACGGCTCCGTCAAAATCGCCGTGGTCGGGAAGCCGAACGCGGGGAAATCCAGCCTCTGCAACCGCCTGCTGGGGGCGGACCGCACCATCGTTTCGGATATCGCCGGAACCACGCGGGACGCCGTGGATACGCCTTTTTGCCACAACGGCAGGCAGTTTACGCTGATCGACACGGCGGGGATCCGGAAAAAGAAGAAGGTGGAAGAAGACCTCGAATATTACAGCGTGCTGCGCGCGCTGGGCGCCGTGCGCCGCGCGGACGTCGCGCTCGTCGTCATTGACGCCGCAGAGGGGCTCACCGAGCAGGACGTCAAGATCTTGGGCTATGTGCACGAGCAGGGCAAGCCCTCCGTCGTGGTCATGAACAAGTGGGATCTGGTGGAGAAAGATACGCATACCGTCGAGAAGTTCAACGCCGGGCTGAAAGAAGATCTCAAGTTTATGGATTATTTTCTCCCCGTCTATATCTCCGCAAAGACCGGTCAGCGGGCGGAAAAGGTCCTTTCGCTGGCGGAAGCGGTGTATGAGCGCTCGCGCTTCCGCGTTTCCACAGGACTTCTGAACGATCTGATCCTGGACAGCGTGCGCGCCAACGAGCCGCCCTCCATGAACGGCAAACGGCTGAAGATCCTGTACGCCACGCAGGCGGATATCTGTCCGCCGACCTTTGTGTTTTTCGTCAACGAGAGCGCGCTCATGCACTTTTCCTATCGCAGATATCTGGAAAACTGCCTGCGCCGCGCCTTCGATTTCAGCGGGACGCCCATTCGCCTCGCTGTCCGCGAGCAGGAAAAGGAAAATTAAGCGGGGAGGGGACGGATGGCAAAATACGCATGGCTGCTGGCGGGGCTGGTGCTGGCCTCCTACTTCGTCGGCAATATCAATTTCGCACTCATCATTTCAAAGCTGAAAAAGTCGGACGTCAGAAAACTCGGCAGCGGCAATCCCGGCACGCTCAACATGAGCCGCAACTTCGGGCTGAAAATCGGCCTTTTGACGCTCTTTTTGGATATGCTCAAAGGGGCGATCCCCACGCTGGTCGGGTATTTCGCCTTCTACGGCGTCTTTGTCGGCGAGGGCACGCCGCAGTTTTATCTGCCCGATCTCGCAAAATTCGCCTGCGGCTTTGCCGCGGTGCTGGGGCATATTTACCCCGTCTTTCTCAAATTCAGGGGGGGGAAGGGCATTGCCTCCACCATCGGCGTGTTTCTGGTCGCAATGAGCGTTTCCGGCGTTTGGGTGGTGGTGGGCATCATGTCCATGGTGGCGGCGGTGCTGTTCATCTATTTTACCGAATACGGCGCCATGGGCTCGTTCATCGCGATCACGCCGCCGGCGATCGCGGAGAGCATCCGCTTCTTTTTCGCCTATCGGGATAACAATCACATCGTCCTTTACTATATTGCGGCGAACATGCTCATCTTTCTGATCTGCTTTTTCACCTGGTTTGCTCACCGGAAGAACATCGAGCGGATGCTTGCGGGGGAAGAGCACCCCACTTCCATCCGGGAAATGCTGATGAAATATAAAGCGAAAAAACGCGCGCAAAAAGAACAAGGAAACAACTCTGCATGAAGAAGAAAACACCCTACGCAGTACCGCAGAAACGAAAGCCCTTTTTCAGAGGATTCAAGCAGTTTTTAAAAATTTTCATCCGGAAGCCGAAATTCATCTATCTCGGCGGCATGCCGGAGGAAAAGGCGATCATCGTCTCCAATCACAGCGCGGCGAGCGGGCCGCTGACGATCGAACTCTATTATCCGCGGTTTTTTATCCCGTGGGGAACTTTTGAAATGTGCCGCAACTACCGCGGCAGATTTCAGTATCTGTACCGCGTATATTATCGGCAGAAGAAAAAGTACCCCGCATTTTTCGCCTATGTTTTCGCCGCGGTCGCGGCGGCGGTGACCAGGGGCGTCTATAAGGGCATGCAGCTTTTGCCCACCTATCCGGACGCGCGCCTGATCGGCACCATCCGCAAAAGCATCGAAATTCTGGACGACGGGAAGAGCATTCTGATTTTTCCCGAAGATTCCTCGGACGGCTATAAAGAGTTTCTGACCGAATATTACCCGGGCTTCGTGTTTGTGGCAAAGACCTACCGCCGCCTGCGCGGGGAGGATCTCCCCGTCTATAACTGCTATTTTCATAAAAAGAAGAAGCTCTTTATCGTGGACCGGCTGGTCCGGATCGGAGCGCTGCTGGACAAAGGCATGACGGAGCGGGAGATCGCCGCGCTGTTCCGGGACAGAGTGAACGCCCTCGCGCACGAATATCTCGGCAAATAACGCACAAATTTTACAAAAAATTCATATCATAAAAGAACCTCTCATATAGTAAGTAATGAACTACGGGAGGTTTTTTTCATGGAAAAATACGATATCTACAAGGACATCGCGAAGCGCACCGGGGGAGACGTCTACATCGGCGTAGTCGGACCGGTCCGCACGGGGAAATCCACATTTATCACGAAATTCATGCAGGAGCTCGTCTTGCCGAATATCACGAGCAAGCTGCACAAGCAGATTGCCATGGACGAGATGCCGCAGTCTGCGGACGGTAAGACCATCATGACCACGCAGCCGAAATTCGTGCCTGCCAACGCGGTCAAAGTACAGCTGCGCAGCAAGGTGAACTGCAACGTCCGCCTGATCGACTGCGTCGGTTATCTCGTGGAGGGAGCCGCGGGGCATGAGGAGGGCGGCGTTCCCCGCCTGGTCAAAACGCCCTGGAGCGAGGAGGAAATGCCCTTTGAAAAGGCTGCCGAGATCGGCACGCAGAAGGTCATCCGCGATCATTCCACCATCGGCGTACTGGTGACGACGGACGGAACCATCACCGACCTGCCGCGCGCAAACTACGTTTCGGCGGAAGAGCGTGTCGTAAAAGAACTCAAGGAGATCAGAAAGCCGTTTATCGTCGTCCTGAACACCAGGACGCCGGAGGGAAAGGAGACGGTCGCCCTGAAAAATTCCCTTGAGAAGAAATACGACGTGCCCGTGCTCGCCGTCAATGTGGCGGAACTGGATACCAAGGGCATCGCCGGGATCCTGGAAAAGGTGCTCTTCGAGTTCCCCATGCAGTCCTTCGATATCGAACTCCCCAAATGGATGCAGGCGCTTCCCGCCGATTCTTCCGTGATCTCCGAAATTTTGGGAGAAGTGCGCGGAAAGGCGGAGGAGATGGAGAAGATGCGGGATTTCGACCGCGTCGTCGGCATGTTCGAGGGCAGCGAAAAGCTGTACTGCCCGGAGGTCAAAGAAGTCAAACTGGGCGAAGGCGTGACAAAGTACGAGATCGCCGCGCAGAAGGGGCTCTTTTACGAAGTGCTTTCGGAAGAATGCGGGGATGAGATCCAGGATGACTACCATCTGATGAGTTACGTCAAATCCCTTGCCGTGGCAAAGCGGCAGTACAACAAACTCAAAGACGCGCTCGCCGCCGCGGAGGAAACGGGCTACGGCGTCGTCTCTCCTTCTGCGGAAGATATGATTCTGGAGGAGCCCGAGCTCGTGCGCCAGGGCGGCCGTTACGGCGTCAAACTGCGGGCGACTGCACCCAGCCTGCATATCATGAAGGTAGACGTGGCGACCGAAGTCAGCCCGATCGTAGGCACGGAACAGCAGGGCGCCGAGTTCGTGGATTATCTCGCCAAAGAACTGGAAAACGACCCGCAGGGAATCTGGGGAACCAATTTCTTCGGGAAATCCCTGCACGATCTCGTCAGCGAAGGAATGGCGGGGAAGGCGAGCAATATGCCCAAGGAAGCGCAGACCAAGATGCGGAAGACGCTCTCCAAGATCGTCAACGAGGGAAAGGGCGGCATCATCTGCATCCTTTTGTAACACAGGGACCTCCCGCCGGGCAAATCGAAGAAAAGCGCACTCCTTACGGGGTGCGCTTTCAGCATAGAGAAAATCAGCGGGAGAGAAAGCTGCGGGGAACGGTTGTCTTTTTGGTCTTTATCTGCTATAATAAAAGACGCCGAAAAGGGATCCCTTTTCGCCTGCCTTATTGAAATAAGGCAGGCACTTCGTTTAACGGAACGGGAAAAGCGCCCAGCATTCGCTTGGTACCGGGCGCTTTGGCGCATTCTGTTTTCCGCCGTTTCCGCCGGCCGAAATTACTTGTGCGCGGAAGGCGTCTTGTTCAGATAAACGGCGTCGAAATAGAAGGAGCAGGGCGCTGTCCTGGGAACCCAGACGGAGATGCTCAGCGCGTTGAAATTCCGCGGATTGACGCCGTTTGCCAAAAGGTGTTCGGTGGTCACTTCGATATACGTCCAGTCTTTCGCTTTCAGTTCGATTTCCTCCGATCCCTGCGCGGGATAGTTGACGCCGGTGGAGTAATGATACGAGGCGCGCAGCATCAGGGGCTCATGCCAGTCGTTGTATACCCAGAAGCTGTAAGAGTAATAATCGCGCATATCCTTGACGCCCGGCGTGATCTTCCAGCCGACGTTGTAAGTTTCGCCGTCTCCGGTGATGCCCCAGTTGGGGACGTTGGTCACGCGGAAGGAGCCTTTTCCCTGTTTGACGTAACGGCTGTCCGAATTGTAAGAGAGAACGGAAGGCGCATAGATATAATTGTTGATGTTGGACCACGCCATCAGATAGTCCGCGCTGTCGCACGACTCGATCTCGTCTTCCTCCCGGAATTCGATGTCCTCGATGGGATCCTCCGTCGTGGAGTAGCGCAGGTTATCGATGTAAAATATCCGGTAAGGCTGATTGTATTCGGTCGCGCAGTCGAAGGAAAGGCGGATCTGCAGCACGTGTCCGAGATCGACAAAGCAGTTCATCAGGTCGCGGTTCAGCTCGAATACCAGCGTGGCGGACTGCTTTCCGCCGATGGTGCAGGGCGTCTCGTTGCTGGGCGCAGTGGCGTAATTTTTCTTCAGCAGATAGCTGAAATAGACGGTCTGTTCGGAATCGTTGTCGTTGTAAACGTCCAGATAAATCCTGTCGACGTCCGAAAAATCCGTTTTTTCAACGTATTCCGTCTGCGTGGGAATCGCCAGCACGGGATGAGCGGAAGATGTGTATTTGCCGTTTACGGTCAGCTTCAGCCCCGTCGTCCCGTCCGTGACGTGGTCTTTGGTCAGCTGCATTTTCCCGAAAGAGTTCAGCATGCGCATCTGTACAACTTCGTCATATGTTTCAAAGCTGGAGATCAGTTCCCTGCCGTCTGCCTGCGCGGGAGATTCCGTTTCCGCTTCGGGCTGCACGGCAGCCGATCCGGAGACGGTCGGGGGCTTTGCGCTTTCGCTCAGTTCCTGCGGCTTGCAGGCGGGGAAGAGAAGTGCGGAAAGAGCCAGGACAACGCTTAACAACAAAATGAGATAGTTCTTTTTCATCGTGAATTCTCCTCTCGGTTACAGATAATTTTTGACGGCGGAAGAGTCCTTTTGGATTGCGGTTATCATCTCGGCGACCTTTGCTCTCGCCTCCAGAACGAGGGTGTAATCCTGTTCGGGCACGGCGCCGCGGTACAGCGTCGCATAGATATCCGCCATGATTTCGTCAAAACTTCCTTTGAAGTCATGTTCGGCGAGCGCGTCGTTCACTTCGTTTTCCAGCAGGTAGAGGAACTCGTATTCCTCGAATCCGTCTCGGAGTTCCATCAACCGCATGGTGGGGATGGGGGTATCCGTCCCGTATTTCGCGCCGGGGTAGACGAGATAGCCGTCCCCGTTCGCGCCGGCGAATACGCCGTCCGCCTGTTCGTATACGTTGACGGGTTTCTGCCCGTCCTGATCGAAGCGGGTGGCAGAGGAGAAGTACGTCATGGTTCCCCAGTAAATTAAGCCCTCGATATCGTAGTCGTACTGCATCCAGGAGAGCACGCGCGCCGCGGAAAGATCCATATCGATGTTGAAGTTGGGGTAGGGATCATACGGGTGCACGCAGACGTACCACCAGGTAGTGCCGTAGTCGGTGCCGGCGAGTTCGTTGTTCTTGCCGAGATAGGGATTTTTGCGGTACTCCTCATACCTGTCGCGCATGGCCTGCGTGTCGAAGTCGCTCGCCAGCGCACAGTAAGTGCGCAGCCCCTCGATCGTGTTGATACTTGCGGTGAGCGTGATCATCACCTCCACGCCCTCGATATCCGCCTTCGTGAGCCCGTATCCCGCGAGCTCTTCTTCGGTATACGAATCGGCGAGCGCGATGAGTTCGTCTATCTTCCGATAGTAGGTTTCGGACGCCTGTTCCAGCATGGTATAGGGTTCGTCAAACAGATAGAAGAAGGCTTTGTCCAGCAAATTGAGTTCGGGCGTGGAATTCTCGATCAGCGCTTTTAAAAGCGTCATGCCGTAATGGCCGTCTCCGTGTACGTTGTAAGACGTCACGCGCGGGTCGGCGGCGTATTTTTTGACCTGTTCCACCCAGTCCTCGGTGTTGTAGTCGAGGGAAGCGATCTCCGTCGTGCTGATCCTGTAATCCAAAAAGTAATCCACGTATTTCTGATAGCTCTCTTTCGTATTGTCCCACTGTCCGTTGGAAAGCTCGTCCTGGAAGAGGTAGAAGGAGTTTCTCGCGTGGACCTCGTCCGGTACGGTGAAATCCCACACCGTCACGGTCACGGGGACGTCATACTTCTGTCCGTCCAGCGACAGGCTGAAAGTCCCCGTATATTCGCCGGCGGGCGTTTCTTTCTCCGTTTTCACCGTGATCCAGATGCCCTGGTTGTCGCCCGCCGCGATCTTGTTTTCGCCGAATGCGGCGGAGAGATCCTGCGGGATGAGCGCGTCCGGGTACCATCCGGCGGGGCGCTTGGAATCGGGCGCGGTTCCCTTCTTGACGTATACGTAAAATTCGTTATATACCTGAATGTTTTCAGCGGGGATTTCGCCGCCGTTCCCGTTGGTCAGGCCGGTTACCGCGAGTTCATAAGCCGCGATATCCGTTTCCGGCGTGATCATCAGCTGCATGCTCTCGTACTCGTTTTTCGCCATCGCGTATTCGAGCGAGGCGTTTTCCTCATAGTGAGAGGAGCAGTCCGCCTCCCGCAGAACCTTGACGGAAGAGGGGAGCGTCCAGATTTCCGCTTTCAGCGTTTCGGCGGGCGGGTCTTTGCCCGGATCATCCGGCCCCGGCTTTCCGGATTCCGGACCGTTGCACGCCGCCGCGGAAAACGCCATCAGCAGCGCAAGCAGAATGCAGTAAAATTTTTTCATCGTTACCTCCCTTGTCGTGCGCCCGCACAGGGCGCCGGATTAAGGCGTGCGCCTCGGTTTTATTGTAACCGAAAGAAAGGCGGGGAATCTATGGTAAATTCTCCGAACTGATTGGGGAATCGTCTTTTTCGCATGCGGCGCGAGCCGGAGCGCGCCGCACGGGGAGGGAATATTCGCGGATTTTCGCGTTTTTATCTCAAAACCGCCGCGTTTTTTCGCGTTATAATACATAAGATGTGCTTTCATCATCCGCGGTTTCAAAGGGGCTCTTTCCCTCATCATTTATGAAATTTACCATAAACATAAGCAGATTTCCTATTTATTTGATGAAAAAACAATGTTACAATAATGTTGCCGCAATGATTTTGCGCTTGAACAAAATGAGGAGGAAAGGATGATTTCGGTAAAGAAAATTTCCAAAAAGAAGTGGAAGGAAATAGGGTTTTTCTCCGTGATGATCATAATCCCGATCATACATTTCTGCATCTTCTGGATCGGCGTGAACATCAATTCGTTCGCGATGGCGTTTCAGGGAAAGAACGGCCCTACCTTCGACTACATCAAACTGTTTTTTCAGGAGCTGACCACCGCCGGGACAAGCAACAAGCTGCTCGAAGGCATCAAAAACACCCTGATTATCTTCGGGCTGAACATTCTGATTTTACTGCCGCTCAGCGTTCTGTTTTCCTATTTCCTTTATAAAAAGCTGATCTGCTACAAATATCTGAGAGTGGTTTTCTTTCTCCCGAGCATCATTTCCAGCGTCGTCCTGGTAACGCTTTACAAGGAGATTCTGAACGGCCCCGTTTCCAACCTTCTCATGCAGATTTCGGGATCGTCGTCTCCCATTCTCTTCTTCGACAGCACGAAATACGCCTTCCGTTCCGTCCTGATGTACATTACCTGGCTGGGACTTGCGGGGAACATGGTCATTTACAGCGGAACGATGTCCCGCACGCCGACAGAGATCGTGGAGAGCGCGAAGCTGGACGGCATCGGCTATTTCGGCGAGCTGACCAGAATCGTCCTGCCGCTGATGTGGCCCACATTGTCCGTGATCGTTCTGCTGGCGGTCGTCGGTATCTTTACGGCGGACGGCCCCATCCTCCTGATGACGCAGGGGCAGTACGAGACGTATACGCTCGGCTACTGGTTCTATGACAAGACCATCGTCAATCCCAACCTCAACTACGGCGCCGCGGTGGGAATCTGTTTCACGCTCGTGAGCATTCCGCTGACGCTGTTCGCGCGCTGGCTGGTAAACCGGATCGACGTGGACGTCGAGTTTTAAGGAGGAATCCGATGCGAAAAGAAAGAAGAAAGACGATCAGATCCAAACAGGAAATCATCGTATCCTGCATTGTGTTTCCCATCCTGTTTCTGTGGTCGCTCACGCTGCTGTATCCCTTTTTGTGGGCGTTTCTCAATTCTCTGAAAGAGCCGGGGGAGTTTCTGCTGGACTCCTTCTCTCTGCCCGACAAGTGGCTGTTTTCCAACTGGGCGACGGCGGTTAAAACGCTGAACGTGCCCAAGAGCAACCCGCTGGAGACGGTGGGGATCCTGGGAATGATCGTCAACAGCATCTGGTGGATGTTCGGCTCCGTGCTGGTCAATACCGTCGTCACCGCGATGATGGCTTACGCGCTCGCGAAGTATCATTACCGCATCGGGAAGTTCCTGCACGCGTTCAGCCTGGTGGTCATGACCATCTCCGTCGTCGGCGCGTTTCCCTCGCAGTATGCGCTGTACAACAAACTGCACATCACCAATTCTCCCGCGATGCTTCTGACTTCGGCGGGCTGCATCGGCACGAGTTCACTCCTGATTTATTACAGCTTCTTTAAAAATATCTCGTGGTCGTATGCGGAAGCCGTCTTTATCGACGGCGGCGGGCACTGGACGGTGTTTCTCAAAGTCATGATCCCGCAGGCGATTCCCATCATCTCGGCGATGGCGGTCATCGGCTGCATCGGGTTATGGAACGATTACTTTACGCCGTATATCTATCTGCGCGATTTTCCCACGCTGGCGACCGGCCTGTATTTGCTGCAGACGTCGTCGCTCACGGTCAACAACAAGCCCCTCTATTTTGCGGTCGTACTGCTTTCGGCTCTGCCCATTTTCATCATCTTCATGTGCTTCCAGGAGAAGATCATGACGAGCGTCTCGATGGGCGGGCTGAAAGGGTAAAATATAGTCTGATAAAGGAGAAAAAGAATGAAAAAATTTTTGGCGTTACTCTTTACTGCCGTCGCCGCCTGCACCGGATTGCTCGGAGCCTGCGGGGAGACGGTGCGGAACGAGGAAACCGACCTCGTCATTCAGGCGTATCTCGGCGGCTACGGCGTCGCGGGGATCCAGGCGGTTGCCGATCGCTTTGTGGAAATCAATGCGGATAAGGGGTATACCGTCACGGTCACGCCCAACGCGAACATGGTATACAAGGGCGTGTACGATCAGATCCGCATGGGACCCAACCTGGAACCTTCGGATATGTTCATCGCCGGGCTGAATTACAAGACCGTGGTCTACGAAGGCGATACCTTCGTCCAGCAGGACTGGGAGGGAGAGGTCGCCCTGGCGGACCTGTCGGACGTCTATGCATCCAAAGTCTACGGAGAGGATACGCTGTTTCGGGACAAGATCAACGTCTCCTATCTGGAAAATAACGAGATGAACGGCAAGTACTACGCCGCGAGCTGGGCTTCCGGCGTGGCGGGCATCATGTATAACAGAACCCATTTTGAAAACAACGGATGGGAGACGCCCGTCACGACGAACGAACTGAACGAGCTCTGTGAAAAGATGAAGGCCAAGGGCTTCTATCCCTTTGAATGGGCGGGCGGCGCCTCCTATTGGGAATACTGCGCGCTGCCCTGGTGGAGACAGCTCATCTCCGAGCAGGAGGCAGACGATTTCTATAACTGCATCGATCAGTACGGGGAGGAATCGGCGGAGGTATTCAAATCCTACGCGCGCCTGAAAGCGTATTCACTGGTGCACGATTACGTCTCGGTGGCGAGCGGAAACAGCGCGCCGGACGCGATCAAGACCTCGCACACGCAGGGACAGATGGCGGTCATGCTGGATGCGAAAAAAACCTGCATGATGCCTACCGCCGACTGGGCGGAAAACGAGATGAAAAACATCGGCGTGACGGGCAACGTGGGGCTCTTTAAAGTTCCCGTCGTCAGCGATGTGATTTATGTGGACGGAGATACCTCTGTCTACCGCTTTGAGACCGTCCGCACGGAGGCGAAATTGAGAGAAGTCATCCATGCCATCGACGACAGAGCCGAGAAGCCTGCGGACGTCAGCCAGGAAGATTTCGACGCACTCAAAAAGATCCGCTCGTATAACGGCACGGAGGGATACTCCCACCAGATCGTGATCCCCGCGTTCTCCAATGCGATTCCGCTGGCGAAGGAATTTCTCCTCTTCCTCGCGTCCGACGAGGCGCTCCAGATTTACTTCGACGTCACCGGCTGCACGCTGCCCTACAACGCCGAGAATCTCGATACCTCCAAGGGATCCGAGTTCCAGAAGGATGCCGCCAGGATCGGGGAGACCAGCGTTTACGTCAACGATATGCAGTCCAAAAACCCGCTGTACTTTATGACCGAGCTGGGATTCAACAACGACCAGTATTTTATGGAAAAGCGCATGGGTACGAGCGTCGCGGAGGACTATCTGGACGCAAAGGGCTGGTACGACTATATCTACAATTACTTCAACGACAACTTTGAGAATTACCAGGCTCTGGTCAACATAGGGAAATGAGTATGAAGAGAGTAACGAGCTTTTTCTGCGCCCTGCTGCTGGCATGTTCCGCGGCGGCATGCACGGACGTTCCTTTAAAGGAAGTGGAAGCGGAGATCTGGACGATGCCCTCCACCGTCAAGGTGCTGCGCGACGAGTCGTATGAGGAATACTATACGGATTCTCCCGTTCTGGAAGTGAAACTCGCCAAAAACGAGTCCGAGGGCGTACAGCTCATCGTGACGCCGGAAGAAGACGTATCGTATTACGACGTCTCCGTCGGCAGTCTGACGAATGCAGAGGGCGCCGCGCTCGGCAAGGCGGACGTCTATGCGGAGTACTACGTCCCCGTGACGAAGATGACCAATCCCAACTCCGTCCGGCCCAAGGGGTATTACCCGGATGCGCTCATTCCGATGGAACTCTCGGTCGAAAGCGGAGAGAACGTCATCGGCGCGGGGCAGAATCAGGGAATCTATATCTGCCTGACGACGAAGGAGAGTACGCCTGCGGGGGAATACCGGGGGACGGTCACGCTGACCATCAACGAAAAAGCGCACCTGATTCCCATTGTGGCGACGGTGTGGGACTTCGTCGTCCCCGTCGAAAATCACGCCCGCTCTACCTTCAATCTCATGCAGGAATACATGATGGGCGGGCAGCTGGACAATACGACGGAGACCTATCAGAACACGGTGGACTTTCTGTTGGATTACCGCATCACCACCACCGAGATGGCTTCCTGGGACTACAACCTGGACGACTGGATCGAGGTGATCAAACGATACGCCGCCGATCCGCGCGTGACTTCCTATAATGTACACGGAGACGGAACGGTCGGCATGACCCGCCTGAAAGCGTGCATCGAGAATTCCACGCCCGAGCTGAACCTGGTGGATAAGGCGTTTTTCTACCTGCACGACGAGCCCTTCACCATGATGGAGCAGGCGAAGATCAACCACGACAACAAGATCGACGAGCTCATCGCGCTGGCAAACTCCTATTCGGAAGAAGAGCTCGCGGGGTACGGACTCACACGCGAGGACATCATGGGGGTGGAAGTGCTCATCACCATGACGGCCAGCATCGACACCATCGACGGCCTGCGCACTTACGCGGCGCTGGCGAGCGATTTCGACACGCAGTCCATGCGCGACATGTACGAAGAGTTCCGCCGGAACCCCTATCTCGGCAAGAACAACGAACTCGCGGGGACGGATTTCGGCACCACCTGGTGGTACGTGTGCGTGCACCCGTACGAGCCGTACGTCAATTTCAACATCGAGATGGACCTGCACTCCAACCGCGAACTCCTCTGGATGCAGTACGACTACGATATCGAAGGGCTCCTGTACTGGGGCACCGCGATGTATGTGGAGACCACTTCTTCCATCGACACGATCAACGGCGCGGTGACGGGGGACGTCTATCACAAGACGAACGGCGTCTACACGGGCGCAAACGGGGACGGCTATCTCGTCTACCCCGGTGCGAAATACGGGCAGGACGGCGTGCTGCCGAGCATTCGCCTGATGTCAATCCGGGACGGATTCGAGGACTACGAATACCTCTATCTGCTGGAAAACCTCTACAACGAAAAAGCGGAAGAATACGGCGTGACGGATATGAAGTTCGACGCCATGATGCGCTCCGTTTACGACAGCATGTACACCGGCACGATCGCCAACGACGACTTTGAGGCAGTTCTCAGAGCGCGGGAAAAGATCGCGCAGATGATCGAACTGCTCTCTTCGGAGGTCGGGGCGGTCTATTCGGTCGGCGAGGTAGATGCGCTCTCCAGGAGCGTGGATATCACCGTCGTCGCGAAGAAGGGCAGCGTGCTGAAAGTGGGAGAGGAGACGATTTCCGGCACCGATTACGGCAACGCAACCAAAATCGTTTACACAATGCCTCTCGGCGAAGAAGCAAACCATTTCAGCGGCACGATCGTAAACGGCGACAGCGAAGTCGCTCTCGCATTCTTCGTGACCAACGGCGTCGTCGGCGTGACGAATTTTGAAGAGGAAAAAGAAATCGGCCTCGTCGGGGTTTCGCAGCGGCTGGGAACGCCGAAAGATCACATAACGGCGTCTTACAACGCCGCTCCCGCGTATGTCAAGAGCGGCGCCGGTTCTCTGAAGCTGCAAGTCGCCGCGCAGGAGTGGACGATGGCGGAACTGGCGCGTTACCGGCCGTATTTCTACTTTGAAAAGAGCGCCTTCGGGGATGTGAAGAAAATCCGCACCTTCGAGATGGATGTGTTCAATCCGGGAACGGAGACGCTGGCATTCTCCGCGGAGCTCTCCGCGCTGTCTGAGAGCGGCGCGGTGCGCAACAAGCGCCTGCTGGAGACGGAGCTCGCCCCCGGCTGGAATAAAATCAAGATCGACAACTTCGCCTCGGGCGAGTGGACGCTGAACGGGGAAGAGCTTTATTCCAAGGTCGTTTCCGTCAACTTCTATTTCGACCTTCTGGAAACGGATATCACGGTATACGTGGATAACGTCTACTGCACCGGGCGATGAGGAGGGAAAGGATTATGAAAAGATGGATTGTTTTGCTCCTGGCTGTCATGCTCTTCCTCTCCGCCTTTTGGGCGGCCGGCTGCGACGCGCAGGAAGAGGGAACGCTCCTTTCCTCCTTCGAGTCGTACGACGAACTCATCAATATGCGCTGGCTGAACGACTTCGGCTCCGCGAAACTGACGACTGACGAGCGGTACGTGACGGACGGCAAGTACGCCGTGCACCTTACGGTCAACGGCGACTACAAGACCAACCGCAACCCCGCGATGGGGCTCGTGCTCGGTACCCGTTACGAAAAGACGGATTATTCGGACGTCGACAAGATCTCCGTAGACGTCTACAACGACAACGACTTCACCGCCAACATCTATTTCCAGTACCTGACGAAGAGCAAGGATACGCCGATGCTGTCCAGCGAAAACAAAGCGGAGCTTCCCCCAAAGACGATGACGAAAGCCGTGTTCGAGATTGACCGGGACTTTCTCTCGCAGCTTCTGAACATCGACCAAGTGCTGCAGGTGCGGCTGGTGTTCGACCGGGCGGATTCCTATATGCAGCCTTACCGCAGCTTTTACGTAGACAACCTGCGCTATCACACGACGAATGATCCGATCGACGAGAGCTATCAGATCCGCCGCGCGGATGAAATCGAGTCGGCGGACCGGCCGGAGTATCTCTCCGCATGGCAGAACATCAACCAGTACCAGTACACGCCGTCCAATTTGGAATTCAACACCGATCCCGCATATATCAGGGGCGGAGCGGGTTCTTTCAGGATGAGCAATATCACCGGGTATTTTACGACGCCGACTTACGGCGCAGGCTGGAAGACCGTTCCCTATATTACCGATATCAGCGGGTACAAGAGTCTCTCGTACTGGATTTACAACCGGGGCGAAGCGGACGTCAGCGTGCTGATGGCGAACGGCGACCAGTCCGCGCAGGTCTACGTCGGCCTGGCGAAGGCCAATCAATGGACGGAGATCGTGATCCCCATCGAGACCTTCCGGGAAAACAAATTCGATCTCAAAAAATTCGAATCCTTCCACGTGGTGGTCGGCTTTCCGTCAGATACGCCTTGCAGCATCTATTTCGATGAGATCGTGATGAACAGATAGCGTTTTTGGGACGGGGGAAAGGCGCGCCCTGCGCGGGCGCTGAACGGGAGTTTTGCGCGTACAGCGTGAAATAAAAAAATGTATAAGGAGAAAAAAGATGAAAAGAGCAAGCAAGTTGGTTGCAGTCTGCCTGGCGCTGCTGATGTGCCTGACGGCCGGCGTTACGGCCGCGTGCAAGCCGGACGGCCCTTCGGGCGGGAATACCTATACGGTTACCCTTCCCACGGGACTGACGGGCGGCAGCGTCACCGCGGACAAGAAGGAAGTGGAAGAGGGCGGCAGCGTCGTGATCACCGCCGCGCCGGATGAATCGTACGAACTGGACTGGATCAAGATCAACGGCGAAGATCAGGCCAAGACGGGAAACAACCGGTATGAAGTCAAAAACGTGAAGGAAAACATCACGGTCACCGCCGCGTTCAAACGCAGCGAGGTTCCCTCCATGTTCCTCGCGTTTCCGGACGACAGGCTGATCAATTCGGCTTCCGATCTCACCTATTACGTCAACGAATCGGGCGAGCAGGAGTATCGCAGCGATCTCCCTGCGCTGGAAGCGGGCGCGGAACTCGGCGTCATGGTCACCATGAAGGCCGGCGCGCTGGACGAACAGCTGGAGTTTCTTCCCGACAACCCAGATTACGCCATTTCGGGCGGCGTCAAGACGAACTATTCGGAAAACGGATTTGAAAAGGGCATTCTGACGGACGTCACCGACGGCATCTACATGAAGCCGTCCTGCGCGTACGAGATCGCCTACACCGCGTCCAAGGCGGGCAGGACGGAGACGCGCATTCAGACCGTCCTCGTCGCCAATACGTACGATCTCGTCTCAGACCTTTACGGTTCCACGTACGACGACGCCGTTATCATGAACATGGAGCTCGTCGACGCGCCCTCCGCGATCTATGGGGAAGACAAGGTAATGAAGCTCAACCTCCCCGAAAATACCGCGGAAAAGAGCGGGATGTTTGAAAAAGCGGGCATTTATCTGGGAACGAAACTGACTTCCGATTTCCACTGGCTCATCTATAACGACAGCGACACCGAGGTCATTCTCGCGGTAAAGGGCGTATCCAACGTCATGGATCCCAAGCTGGCGCCGCATTCCTATATGCTCTGGAACCCGTACACGAGGCCCTATTATCAGAGCGGCGGATCGATGCCGGACGGTTCAAACCCGATTTTCGATACGCACGGCTATATCGATTCCGCCACCGGGGCGTTAAAGACCCTTCAGTTCACCTGCGTCCCCACCGATATGAGCAAGGAAGTCAATATCTACATCGGCGGTCTGCGCGGCACCGCGGTTCCCTATACCGAATTTGCGACTTTCCCCGAAGACAGAGTGATTTCCTCCGCAGAGATGAGCGATCCGTACGGCATTACCTACTACGTCAACGAATCGGGCGATCAGGAATTCCGCAGCGATTTCCCCACGGCGAAGAACGCTTCGACGGAAATCACGGCCAAAGCAACAGCGAGAAATTTCCGCGCCGCCCCTTATTTCAACGATCTGACGCCGCCCACCGGCATTGCGGCAGACCAGTTCAGCCAGGGCGTGCTGGACGACATTTCGGACGGCATCGACATGCTTCCCGGATACGCTTATTATATCGAGTATACGGCAAAGACGGCGGACGGGGCAACTGAAACGAGAACGCAGACGATCATCCTCTGGGATATGGCGCCGTTTGTGCCGGATGTCTATACGGGGGCTTCCTTCCGGCTGGCAAACGAGGCGGAATCCGTCACGGTCGAGGAACCCGATTCCGCCCTGATGGGCAGCAGAATGCTGAACATCAAATTCGGCGATCATTCCGCTCATCTGGACGCCCGGAGACAGGTCTGGTGGACGAAATCCGGCGTCAAAGTGGCGGGCGACAGGGCGACCCAGCGGCTGGAATTTCTGATCTACAACCCCAATGACTTTGCCATGAGCATGTTCAACGTGATCGGCGTCAACAGCTCGTGGGGATATATCACGATGGAACCGCATACGTATCTGCTTTGGGATCCGTATTCTCTTTCCGGGTGGTCCGAGGCGCTGTGGGGAGACGGTTCCGCCCGTCAGGACGGTTTGATTACGGAAGCCAACGAACTCGGCAGCATTGGTTTCTATTTTGATGCAGCGGAGGGCAAAGCCGGCAGCCTGTACGTCGGTCAGTTTATGGCGACGCTTCCCGCCGCCGAAGCTGCCGCGTAAAAAGATAGGATTACGCCAGCAAAACGCCTGTTGTTTCAGCAATGGGCGTTTTGCATAGCGCAGCAAGGGGAAAGATATGGAAATCAGCAGCAGAAAACCCTTTCACGCGGTCCTGGCATACCGCGGTGCGGCCGATCCCGAGCGGTACGCTTTTGAGCAGCTCGGAAAATACCTGAAAAAGAGCGTCAACGTATTTTTGGCAAAGTGCAACGACCTCATGCCCGCGCATGAATTTGAAATCATCATCGGCAAAACCGCCCGCAGCGAAGACTTCTGCGAGACGTTCGGGCTGGCGGAAGACGGTTATTATATCGTCTGCCGCGGGGGAAAGCTCTATCTCGGCGGCAGAGGGCGGGGCGTCATTTACGCGGTGTTCTCGTTTCTGGAACAGTTCGCCGCCTGCCGTTTTTTTGCCCCCGACGAGGAGTATGTCCCGAAACTGGATGCGATCGAGATCCCGGAGGGGTACGAGGCGCATTTTTCCCCCGTCTTTTCCATGCGGGACGTGCTCTGGTCCACCAATTTCGACATCGATTGGAGCGTCAAGCAGAAGATCAACCGCGGGCATTACCGCAACTTCTTCGGCGGCACCGGGGGAGAAAAGGGGTTCGCCGGCTACTTCGGACACACGCTCGGAGAGCTCGCCGAAACGGGATACGACGCGCCCGAGCCCTGCCTGACGGACGAGCGCATTTACCGCACGGTGGTGAAGAACGTGAGAGCGCTCCTGACTGAAAATCCGGGCGCCGCCTTCGTCTCCGTCTCCCAGAACGACGATTTCCGCGTCTGCACGTGTGAAAAATGCGCCGCGGTCGATGGGGAAGAGGAGAGCCATGCGGGCACGATGATCCGCTTTGTCAACCGCGTCGCGGAAGAGCTGGAGGGGGAATTTCCGGGCGTTCTGTTTCATACGTTCGCCTATCAGTATACCCGCAGGCCGCCGAAGTACGCGCGGCCCCGGCACAACGTGGTGGTACAGCTCTGTCCCATCGAGTGCTGCGCGGGCCACTCTGTGGCGACCTGCGACAGCCCGACGCCCGCGCCGTGGGCGGAAATGGTATCCGAGCGCTCCTTTCGGGAGGACTTTTTGGGCTGGGCGGAAATTTCCCCCGCGCTCCAGATCTGGGACTACACCACCG
>ERZ1106952.15-NODE-15-length-160783-cov-29.948559_pt1 | contig 160783 bp, 145 predicted proteins | sample MGYA00403677_ERZ1106952 | MGnify/ENA primary metagenome ERZ1106952 (study PRJEB35170, sample SAMEA104062415) | human gut metagenome | biome: human gut; feature: human-associated habitat; material: faeces | place: Denmark | collected 2012-05-14 ... | reverse complement strand
ATAAACGCTGAAAGCATCTAAGCGTGAAACTCGCCTCAAGATAAGATATCCCATAACGTAAGTTAGTAAGACCCCTCAAAGACGATGAGGTTGATAGGTCGGAGGTGTAAGCGCAGTAATGCGTAAGCTGACCGATACTAATAGGTCGAGGGCTTGATCTCAGCAATGAGAAGAGAGCGAATTAAAACGAAAACTTATGCGGACTATATTGAGCTGAGCCGAAAGAAGTACAGAGACTAGGAAAGAGATTCTATGCAGTTGTCAGGTTGCCGGAAAGAGAAGGCAAACTGAATCGAGAGAGATATATCCGGGAGAGATCCCGTATATATACCATAGCAGTGACGATGGCGATGAGGCTCCACCTGTTCCCATCCCGAACACAGAAGTTAAGCTCATCTGCGCCGAGGGTACTTTGCGGGCGACCGCACGGAAGATTAGGTCGTTGCTGCTTTTCATTAGGACTTGCTGAACAGCAGGTCCTTTTTTCGTGCCGGATGCACGCCTGCTGCCGTTTTTGCCGCGGCATAGACGGAATGCCGCAAGGATAAGAAAAATTTCCGCGGCATTTGGTTAAACGGAGAAATGTGTGTTTTGGAAAGGAATCGTTCCGTCTCCCGCCTGTGGGAGAGATAGGGATAAGAGCGGGAACAACGGAAAAGGATTTTTCCCGCAGAGACTGCAACAACACCCTGTAAACAGACGCTGTAAAACCTTTAAAATGTAAGTTTAAAATCTTTCTGCCGGCGCGCCGCTTCTCTTTGCAGGGCGTTTCTGCGATAGATGCTCATACGAAACAAAGAAAAAAGCGCGCGGAAACGGAAAACGCGCACCGGTCATCGGTGCGCGTTTTCCGTATATTTTAGGGAGAGAGTATAGGCGTAAACAAGAGTGTTGGTCTCTGTTTACGCCTACATGATACCGCGCGAAGCTTAAATATACCTTGAAAATTATCTGAAAATATAAAAATTTTTAAAAATTTTATTTTTATTTCTTTTTCGATCATGTGAAATTGTAGAATTCATTGTTTATAACTGCATGTTTTATTCATAAATATGCAAAATGAAAGGGGTGACCACTTTATAAGGAAACCGCATCATAAAGAGGGGAATGAGCGGCCGATTGCGCCGGCTGTATGAAATCAAAAACAGGCGGCGCGGGTTTGCCGCTCTTCTGCGCTTTTGAAAAGGACAAAACCTGCAGCGAGAGAATAGCTCCGAAATCTTAATAAAAAGAATCGTTTATGAACGCGCGGCATAACAGGCGCGGGCTCCATGGTTTATAGGGGAAGCAGCGGCGCTGCCGTCGGCAATTCCTTTCCCTTGTGCGCGTCAGCCGGCGTGCTTTCGCTGTCCCTTCGGAATGCGTGAAAATTTTTATCGAAAATCCGAAATATATTTTCAAAAACACTATTTACATTTTTGTCTTTCAATGTTATAATAATAAAAACAGGGAAGGCGTTTTTCCCTTCCGCCCGGAAAGCCCGCAGAGCGACGGCGGCAGAGAGGAAACGGCTATCGGCAGTGAAAACAGGTATACCTGTTTTTTTGGCGCGAATGCGCCAAAAAGGCAAAACGCGGCCGAATTCGCTCCATGACTGTTTTTAAAAAAGGAACTCTTGAAAGTGCAATCTCATTCCTGCGCTTTTTTCAGTTAACTAAATTGTATCAGGAGGTATTATCCATGTTTGGCGGAAGAAAGAAACTGCTTCTCGTTTTGGTTGCCGCGTTCTGTCTGCTGTTTGCGGCGTTCGGTACAGCGGCCTGCAAAGACAATACGACGGAAAACGACAACAAGTACACCGTGACCTTTATGGCGGACGGTGAAGTTTACGATACCGTCGAGGTCAGCAAGAACAGGCTGATCCGGAATAAACCGACGGATCCGGTGTTTGAAGACGGGCGGGTGTTCACCGGTTGGTTCCGCACCGAGGATTTTACGGGCGAATGGAACTTTTCCGTCGATATCGTGACGGAAAATATGACGCTTTACGCGGGCTATCGGACCATATCCGAATACCCGAGCGAACTGGCGATGGCGGCGGAGGCGTGTACCAGCAAGCTGACGTGGACGCAGGCCGCGGCGTCGCCGGCGGAAAATTACACCGTTACGCTTACGGATAAAGCGGGGCAATCCGTCAACCTGACGGGATCCGTCGCCTTTGACGAAGCGTCGTTTGTCGTGACCTTTACGCCCTCTGCGATTCCGCAGGGCGGCTATCGGAGCGTCACGGTGACGGACAGCGCTTACGAAGGGCAGACGGCGTCGGCGGATCAGCTGCTGTTCGGCGGCGCGGGAACGCAGTCCAATCCCTATCTGATCGGCTCTGCGCTCGACTTTACCAAAGTGAACGGCGAAAACGTCTCTTCCGGCACCTATTTTTCAATGGCTGCCAACATTACGCTGGAGACCAGCCGCGCGGCGCAGCGCGGATTTGAATTCAACGGCGTTCTGGACGGCGCCGGCAGGACGATCACCTTTGAAAACGCCAATTCCGCGGCGATTTATAAGATCGGAGAAAAGGGCGTCGTCAAAAATCTCAATATTGCGGGCAAGATCACGAGCACGTCGTTTGACAGCATCGGCACGGTGGCGGATTTCAACGCCGGCAGAGTGGAAAGCGTGAACGTGACTGCCAACGTGGAGAGCACTTCGGGCTCCGTCGGCTCCAACGGCTTTGCCAACGCGCTCAACGAGGCGCTGGAAGACGGCAATGGCGCGCGCGGCATTGCCGGCGGCGTGGTCGGGACCAACGAAGAGACGGGCGTCGTTTACGACTGCAAGATCGTCTCCTCCTCTTCCGCGACGGGCGTCGTCAAGGCGGGGATCGGCGGCGGATGTATCGTCGGCTATAACAAGGGGCTGGTCGAGCTGTGCGTCAGCGAGGGCTGTCTGGGCGCGTATAACTCCGTCGAGAGCGGCGGAAAGTCCCTTTCCAATTACTCTTACGGCGGAGGCGTCGTGGGGATCAATGCGGGCATTGTGACGAAGTGCGCGACGGAGGGCAGCGGAAAGCTGCTGGCGCAGCGCTATGAAGACGCGGGCGCGGTCGTCGCCGGGACGACCAACAGCTATCTGGGCGGCATCGTCGGCTACAATCTGTCGGGCGCGACCGTCTCGCTCTGCTCGTTCTCGGGCATCCGCGTGCACGGAGATGAAAACGTAGGCGGCATCGCGGGCGCGAACGCGGGGACGATCACCGACTGCATGGCGGAAGGTATCTATAAATCCACGCCAAAAATCGTCAGCTACGTGGGCGGCAGAACCAATGTCGGCGGGATCGTCGGTCTGGATGAAAACGGCAGCGTAGACAACTGCGTTGTCACGGTAAACGTATTCTGCTTTACGGAGGGCACCGGTTATGCCGTGGCAAAGACCGCGAACAGCAGCGTATATCTCTCCGCAAACCCGAATGCGAAGAGTCTGGCGGAAAATCCCGCCGCTGTCGCTTTGACGGAACCTCAGGGCGCAAACAATCAAAAGATGGAAATTGCCGCCGGTTCGTACGACGGCAAGACGGAGAACGTGCTCCTCGGGGAATCCTTCCTCGGGACGATCAACGGCAACAACGCTTTCGTCTTTGACGGGACGACGATCAAGCTGAACGTCGCGTACGCGGAGGAGGAGACCATCGAGGTGATTCTCTATAACGGCGGGGAGGAATGGAAGACGGTGACGGTCGCGGAGACGCCTTCCGTCATCTCCGGTCCGTCGAAGAGCGGATATCGCTTTACCGGATGGGCGCTGACCGAAGGCGGCACAATCGCGTTTGCGGCCGGCGTGGGGATTTCCCTTTACGACCTGCTGGACGTGACGGCGGACGGAACCGCGAAGCTGTACGCCTGCTTTGAGCAGCGCGAAGAGACGGGTTCCCTCTATGTCGCCGTGTACGACCGCTATATCGGCGCGGCACAGGGCGACAAGATCAAGGAGGATTACGTCTCTTATCTGGGCGCCGCGGCGACCTATGAGATCAACTTTGTCCACTTTGAAGGAGATAAACTCAGTGTGGCAGACTTCGGCGCGCAGGTCAATGCGTATGAAAAACCCATCGACGTCATCATCGGCAGCGGAACGAATATCGCTACGACGGGCGGCGTATCCATTCTGACGAGAGCCGCGATCGCCGCTCAGTTCGAGACGGCCGAAGCGAATCGGCAGGCCGCGCTCCTGACGGATACGGAGTACGCGCTGGCGTTCTACTCCTATATCACGGGGATTGAAAATCACAGCGCGACGGTGACCGTCGTCGGCAAGACGGCGATCACTACGGAGATCAACACGCTTCTGGGCGTCAGCGCGGAGATTCCCGAGGTGGAAGTGCCGGCGGGGTACGTCCAGACGGGCTGGGCGACCTCCGAAAACGCGGCCGAAGCGGAAATAGAGGGCAATACCATCACTTACGAGAAGGTGGCAAGCCTGCTCGTGGACGGAAAGGTCACGCTTTATCCCGTATTCGCGGCGCAGCAGGCTGACCTCGTCGTGATGATTCACGCTTCCGCCTCCAAAACCGTTTACATTACGGACGAGGAGATCGCGGCGGTGAAGGCCGGATTTGCGGCGTTCCTGACGGAAAAGGGACTGGACGCGCTGAACGTCGAGTATGTAATCGTCACCGGCGCGAACGGAGACGGCTTTGCGCAGGCGGTGGCGGACAACGGCGCCGCGGATGTCCTGATCGGCGGAAACAATATGGATACTTCCACACCGGCAGTCACGCTGGATTCCCAATACGGCAAAGCGTCGGTTTTGGAGGGGATGTTTGAAAATACGTCCCGCAAAGTGGGCGTCGTCGCCGGCTGTGCGAATCGGGACAATGCGGTTTTGTTCTATTCTTATATGACGGGAACGCCGGAACCCGACGAGCCGGCATCGACCGTGCTGCGCGTGGGGTATTATTTCCAGAGCTCCAACCCGATTACCGAAGCGGAGCTTGCCGCCGTCAAGGCTGCATTTGAGGCGGCGAACGAGGGAATCACGATCGAATGGGCGGAATATAAATACAGCAAGTCGAGCTTCACAATCAACGACATGATCAAGGATATCAACGCTAAAAACAGCGATGCGGATGAAACAAACAACATCGACTGTCTCGTCAATTTCGGGAAAAATGCCACGACGGCGACCGAAACGGGATCGGAGCAGACCTTGCGTTACGTCAACAACGTGCAGGTGGGAACGCGCTATGTGCTTCAGCTGAACGACAGCGCCGCCGCCGCTGCGTTCTATGCCTTTGCGCAGAATAACGAGACGCTGAAAAACCTCGGCGCCGCGGCATAAGAGCAGTTACGCGCAATCGCGGCGTTCCGCCGCCTTTGCGCGGCAATGATACGGAGAAAATATGGGAAAAGTTAAGAATTTTTTCGTCGCCTTAGGGAAGTGGTTTAATCTGAAAGACCGCCCGAAACGCATTCTGATCATCGCGCTCTGCCTTGTCCTAGCAGGAGGACTGCTCGGCAGTATGGTGCAGACGGATTTCTATCGTTACCGCGTGTATTCCGAGACCATCGAGACGGTCCCCGTTTCCAGCAAAGGCGAGGCTTTGTATGAGGAGACGGGCGTCAAGAGCTGGAGCACGGCGGATATCTATCAGCCGAAGAGCGCTTCCTCGGAGGACCCGGTGCCCCTCGTATTCGTCGTCCCCGGCATTCAGCGGACGAAGGAAACGCAGGCTTCCTTCTGCATCGAACTGGTGCGGCGGGGATACGCGGTCATCTGCATCGACCCGTACGGGCAGGGGGAATCTTCTTCCTCGTACGAGTCGCAGTCCGCCACGCAGGAAGGGTACGGGCTCTTTTCCTGGATGGATTATCTGTTTGAAAATCCGGACGGGAAGTTCGACTGGGTGGATTTTGACCGCGTGGGCGCGTGCGGGCACAGCGCGGGCGGAAACGCCTGCCAGAAGCTCGCCGAGCGCGAGGGACGGATGGCGGCGGAAAACAAGACCGTTTCCCGCGTGCACGGGGTATACATAACCGGATACATCCGCGGACTGACGTGGAGCAACACCGCTTGCAACGTGGGAATCAGCTATTCGCAGAACGACGAAGGCGCGTTCCAGAATTCCACCGCGCAGAAAAAGGCGGAGATTCTCGCCAAGGATCCCGCCGACCGCACGGAGGAAGAGGAGTGGTGGCTCACCGTCGGCAACGCCGATCTCCGCTACGCGCAGGAGTCCATCGACCTCGTGAACTACCAGCTGAAGCGCGGGGGAAGCGAGCCGATCGACGAAGTGGAAATCGGCTTTCAGTACGGCAACCCCTATCAGTACAACTACGTCATCGTCAACAACGAGACCGCCCTGCACGCGCTGCAGCCCTATGATTCCGCCACCATCGCGCATCTCGTCGAGTTCTTTGACTATACGTTCGACAGCGAGAGCGGGCTCTCTTCTTCCAACCAGCTCTGGTGGCTGAAGGAAGCGGGCGGAGCGCTCTCTCTGGTCGGCGGATTCATGTTCATCTGCGCGCTGTTCGTTCTCCTTCTGAGGACGCGGGCTTTTCAGAGCATCGGCAAGGGGATGCCTCCCCGCAACGCCGATCAGAAGGTGAAAGGGAGAATCATTTTCTGGATCTCCTTCGTGGTCTCCGCCGTCATCGCGTGCGTGCTCTACATGGTGTGCGTGCGGCTGAGCGTGGAATGGTTCCCGGAGGCGGCGGGCAGTTCGCAGACCTGGTTTTTCCCGCAGCGGTTTACGAACGCGGTCATGCTGTGGGCGGTGTTCAACGGCTTGATCGGCATTGCGATTTTCTTCCTCACCTGGGGGTTAAAGTACGCGATTGATTATTTTGCCGCCAAAAAGAAGGGCGCGGCGGAAGGGGAGGCGCTGCCCGTCGCAGACGTACACGCCTCTTACCGCTCCATCCTGAACCCCCTGAAACTCGGCTGGAAGGACGCTTTGAAGACCGTAGGCATGGCCGCGATTCTCATCTGCGCTTTCTTTGCGCTCGACTATCTGATTTACGGCATATTCCATACGGATATGCGCGTCCTGTTTATCTCGGCGCGGGTATCTTTCAGCTGGCGCGCGATCCTCGCGATTGCGATGTATATTCCTTTCTTCTTTCTCTTCTACTTTTCCAATTCGCTGCGCGCAAACTGTTCCATGCGCCCCGCGAACTGGAAGGAGTGGCTGAGCAAGCTCATCGCCGTGCTCTCCAATACCGTGGGGCTGATTGCGATCGTCTTTATCCAGTATATCCCCATGATCGCCTCCGGGCAGATCGGGTATACGGGCACGGTGGGGCCGGAATGGCTGTTTGTCAACCTGCTGTTCAGCATCATTCCCATGATGGCGGCGCTGCCCCTGTTCAACCGGTTCTTCTTCAACCGCACGGGGAGCGTATGGCTGGGACCGATCGTCACGTGTGTGATCTTCATCGTCATGACGGGCGGCGCAACCACCATTTATTTTGCCCTGTAAGGAGGCACCGATGAAGCGCTTTGCGATCTTTGCGGCGTTCGTCGCCGTGTTCTTTTCGCTTGCTTTTTCCGCCTGCGGCGAGGCGAAAAAGAAAATCAATTACCTCACGGACGAGCAGCTGATTTCTTCCGAAGACGGATCGTTCGTCAAGTGGGAAGGAAGGTACGAGTATAAAGAAAGAGACGGGGAAAATCCCGGGATGGTCTATCTCTATCACACCGCAACCGGGTTTACCGTCGATTTCACGGGTACGGAGCTCTCGGTGGATTTCTTTGCGGACGTCGCGAACGACGGCGCCGCCTCCCGCAAGCCTTATTATCAGGTCGCCGTGGACGGCGAAGTGCTGCCGGCGGCAGATCCCGCGCGCGTTTTCTGCCTGGAAGACGGCAGACAGACCGTGACGCTTGTATCGGGGCTCGACGAGGGGCGCCACACGGTCCGCTGTCTGAAAACGAGCGAACCGTACGACGCGACAACCGCTGTTTACGGCATGGAGACGGACGGGGCTTTTCTCCCGCGCGACGCGGAGGAGGACGGCTCCAATCTCCGCTTCATGTTCGTGTGCGCTTCGGGCGGCTCGGGGCACGGCGCGCTCGCATACGGGCTGAAAAACACGCACCCTGCGCGGACGACGGCAAACAGCAGCAGCCTTCATTCTTTCAACTATCTCACCGCCCGCATGTTCGGCGCGGACGTGCAGTATGTGGCGACGAGCGGCTGGGGCGTATTGTATCCGCGCTCCATTTCCGCCGTCATGGACTATACGGGAATCACCGTTTCCAACTCGGTCGAGGGGGCAAAACAGACCGCGCTCTGGGACTATGACAGCTGGGTGCCGGACGTCATTTTGTTCAATATCGGCGGGAACGACACCGTCTCTTCCGGCTTCGAGCAGGAGCCGTACCAGCAGGAGGTGGTGAAAATGGTGGAAAATCTGCACGCGCATTACCCCGACGCAAAAATGATCTGGACGCACACGGGGAGCAATGCGGGCAAGCTCGCGCTTGCCGCCATGACGGACGCAGGCATCATGGGGGCGGGCTATCTGAAAGAAGTCGTGATCCCCGGCGTGGGGGAGGGCGCAACGGGCGCCGGCACTTACGGCGCGAACAATCACAGCAGCTTAATGACGCATATCGACGCGGCGGATATCATCGCCGCCAAACTGAGCGAGTTTTGGGGATACCGGGCGGTGCTCTCCAACATCGCGTTTGAAGATTACGAGGCGCAGCTGCAAAAATTCTGAACGGAAAACGGAGTAAACACGGCGGCGGAAAGCGTTGACTTTTTCGCCGCTTTGTCGTATAATACCGAAAACGCACATCATAGGGGCATACGATGAAGATCAACGCGGATATCGACAACAATTCGGTCAGAGCAGACCGGCAGGTCAGCGAAAAATTCAAACTGTTCAATGAAAACGAGAGCGGTTACAAAGTGCTTTTTCTGGGCAATTCCATCACCGTGCACGAGCGCGCGCCGCAGATCGGCTGGGATCACAACTGGGGCATGGCGGCGAGCAGGGAGGCGAACGACTACGTTCATCTCGTGCTCAGAGGGCTGGGCGAGCGTTACGGCGCGCTGAATTACTGCATCGCCAACGTGGGAACCTGGGAGCTGAAGTATTGGGACGGCGAACTCCTGAATTCCTTTTCGGCAGCCAGGGATTTCCGCCCCGATCTCGTGATCGTGCGGCTGGGCGAGAACGTCAACCGGGCGATGTTCGGCGAATACGATTTTGCCGGGCATTTCGCGGCGTTCCTCCGCTATTTTCACACGCCCGGCAGCGAACTCGTCGTCACGGGGCTGTTCTGGGAGCACGAGGAGACCGAACAAATGATCAGAAGAGAAGCGGAAAAAGAGGGCGGAAAATTCGTCGTGCTCTCCGATCTCGGCTATCGGAATGAGAACAAGGCGCTGGGGCAGTATGCGCATCCCGGCGTGGCGCTCCACCCGAACGACAGGGGCATGCGCGCCATCGCGGAACGCATCCTGGCGGCCGTACGCGCGTGACGTATGCGCATATATTGGGAAAAAGGCAGCTTTTTCGGTGCGGGAGGAGGGATTCATGTTTCATAAGAGGAAAGCGGGGATCCTGATGCCCGTTTACGCGCTGCCGTCGCCGGGCGGGATCGGTACCTTGGGGCGCGCGGCCTATCAATGGATCGATTTTCTGCGGGACGCCCGCATCGGCGTATGGCAGATGCTCCCCGTCGGGCCGACGGGGTTCGGAAACAGCCCCTATCAGTCCTGCTCCGCGTTTGCGGGGAACGAGTATTTGATCGATCTCGACATGCTCGCCAACGAAGGGCTGTTGAAGGCGGAGGAATACGAGCATCTGGACTTCGGGCGCGATCCGCGGCGGGTGGATTACGGTAAGCTGTACGAAAAGCGGCTTTCCGCGCTGCGCCTGGCGTTCGGGCGATTCCGCCCCGAACGGTATGCGGATTACGAGGTGTTCGCCGCAGACGGAGAAATGCGCGACTACGCGCTGTTCTGCGTGCTGAAAGAGCGTTTTTCCATGCGCTGCTGGGCGGATTGGCCGGAACCTTACCGCGACCGGGACGAAGGGGCGCTCGCGCGCTTTTACGCAGAACATCGGGATGCCGTCGACTTTCGCCTGTTTTTGCAGTTTGTCTTTTTTTCACAGTATCGGCTATTGAAGTTGTACGCAAAGGAAGCGGGCGTCGAATTGTTCGGAGATATGCCTTTGTACGTCTCTTACGACAGCGTGGACGTATGGAAGCGCCGCTCCGCGTTTTTGCTGAATAAAGACGGGACGCCCACCGCCGTCGCGGGCGTCCCGCCGGACGCGTTCAGCGCGGACGGGCAGCTTTGGGGCAATCCGCTGTTCGACTGGGACGCTATGCGCGCGGACGGTTACGCCTGGTGGAAGGAGCGCATCGCGCGCGCATTCAGGCTGTACGACATTCTGCGCATCGATCATTTCCGCGGGTTTGACCGCTATTACGCCGTCCCGTACGGCGAAAACAGCGCGAAGAGGGGAACGTGGCGGCAGGGCCCCGGCGCTGCGTTTTTTGACGGTTTAAAGGAATATTCCATCGTCGCGGAGGATCTCGGCATCATCGACGAGGGCGTCTGGCAGCTCCTCGCGGAAACGGGATACCCGGGCATGAAAGTGCTGTCCTTTGCGTTCGACGGAAATCCGGACAATCCTTATCTTCCCTCCCGCTTCGGGGAAAACGCGGCGGTCTATACCGGCACGCACGACAATCCTCCGGTAAAGGCTTGGCTCATGGGGCAGAGCAGAGAGGAGCGGTCCCGTCTGACCGCCATACTGAAGCGGGAGTGCAGGGCGCTGTCTCTGCCGATGCGCGCGGAAACGCCCGATTCGCTCACGGATAAACTGATTGAAGTCGCCTTCGCTTCGCGCGCCGCTCTCGCGGTCATTCCCTATTGCGACCTCCTCAAACTGGGGGAAGAGGGGCGGATCAACGCGCCCTCCACGCTGTCCGACCGCAACTGGAGCTATCGCTGCTTAAAAAGCGACTTTACGGGCGCGCTGCAAAGACGCCTGTCGTCTTTGGCGATGCGCTTCGGGAGAGGATAAGGAAAAGTATTTACTGGATAAGCATTTTGCGCTGTAAGCGAAAAAAGAGGCGGGCGCCCCACAGATCGGGGCGCCCGCCGTTTGCAGAGGTAAAAGTGCGGTCAGAACAGATTTTCCAGGCGGAACCGGAAGGTGTGCGGGATCTGCTCCACCAGTTCGGCGAGCACCTCGATCTTGGCGCGCGCTTCCTCCCAGTTCTGCGATTTGACGTAGCTCACCGTTTCGGAAAGCCACAGGTCGATTTCCTTGATTTCGGTGTGCGGAATGAACACGTGCATGTGTTCCTTGTGCGTGAGCCAGTTTTTCTGCACGGCGAGAGCGTCTTCTTCGGTCGCGGTTTGGGCGGTCACCTTTTCGTCCAGCGTCTCGACGACCGCGGCGAAATCGCCGAATTCTCTGTGGATGTAAGTTTGCTCGAACGCCGCGCCCGCGATCAGAATGGAAAGCGTGACGAGGACGGTGACGATGCTCTTTACCATGCCACGCCCTCCTTCAGCGGAAGGGTAAGGGTCTGATAGGACTGTCCCTTCAGCTGCAGATATACTTTTCCGTTGTTGTCCAGCGTCATAACCGAAACCTGCCTGACGGAGGCGTTCTGCTCTTTCAGAAACGCGGCGAGCTCCTCTTTCGTGATCCTGGTGAGCTCCAGGTTTTTAGTGTTGATTTTTCCCTCCGATATAAAGAGAAGGGGCAGTGCGGGGGGCTTTTCCCGGTTCTGCTTGGCCAGAACGGAGAGATTTCCGTTCGCCTCGAAGATGGCGTAATCGGCGTCGTCCAGAGAAAAATAACCGCCGGCGCGCATGGACTCGATCAGATCCTCCACGCCCAGGTTGTTGCGTTTCAGTTCGAGAAAATTCACGCCTTCGCGCGTGATGACGACGCTGGGCTTCCCCGAAACCAACCGCTTCGCAAAGTCGCCGCTCTGTTCGATGAGCGAGATCAGCTGGTGCAGAAGAAAGAGCACCAGTATGGAAACGATGCCGTAGAGGAGGGGAATGGAGACGTCTGCCATCGGCACGCAGGCGAGATCCGCTATGATCAGCGTGATGACGAATTCAAAGGGCTGCATTTCCCCGATCTGGCGCTTTCCCATAAAGCGCATGACGACGATCAGCGTCAGATAGATGATCAGGGTGCGGAGACTGATGACTAACATACCGGCAGTATGTCAAAATTTGTAAAATTTATGCGCGCCCCGCGAAACGGTTGACTTTTTTCTTTTGTTCCTGTATTCTTATTAACGCAGAGTAGCCGTTGGCGCGTTAAGTGCCGCAAAATGGGATGTCGTTTGCGGACGAAAGGAGCTTTTCCTGCGGTGCCGCGGCGCGTCCGTTGCGTCGCCCGATCGATTCGGGCTTGTTTTCGGGCCTCTACGAATTTTTCGGGAGGTTTTTTTCATGAATGAATTAAACGTTTTGCTGCTGTTTGGCTCTTTGGTCATTTTGGCCGTTCTCTTTGCGTTCTGTCTGATCTTTCCAAAGAAAAAATTGGGTGCGGTGCGCTTTACCGTCCGCCTGTGCTACATCGCGGTCCTTTCCGCGCTGGCGGTGGTGTTTAACGCCCTTACCATACCGCTTTCGGGGAGCAACTTTCTGAGCTTTGTCCCGCTGATCGGGTTTATCGCGGGCGTTTTATGCGGGCCGATCGGCGGGTTTGTCGTCGGTTTTATCGGCGACCTCATCTGCGGGATCTTGTTTCCGCTGGGGGCGTATAACCCCGTAATCGGCATCGCCAGCGGCATGCTGGGCTTTATCCCCGGCTTTCTCTTCGCGTACTGCAAGGGGAACATCTATCTCAAGACGGTAATTTCCTTCGTCTTATGTTTTTTCATCGTGACGGCGGGGCTCAATACGTTCGCCCTGTATCTCATTTACGGGTACGGAAAAAAGACCTTCTGGGCGTATCTCGCCGTTCGGGTCCCCTTCCAGCTGATCGGCGTGGCGGCGAATCTGGCCGTTTCTCTTCTTCTCGTCAGATTTTTGTCCCGATGGTCGGCTGAGCGGATGCACGCTTAGCGCGCTTTTTCCGCGACAGTTTCTCCAGGATCCATTTGAGATCCTCCCGCGCGAAGACGAGATAGAAGAGGAACTGAAACGCGACGCACACCCCGCCCACGACGAGGACGGTCAGGAAATTTCCCATGACGTCCAACAGGAGGTTTTTGAGCAGGACCCCCAGGAGCGCTGTGGGCAGCAGGGATAAAAAGGAGACGAGCGTGAATTTTCTGTACTGAAGAGGCAGCTTGCTTTTCCTGTTCAGCAGCCGCATGTTGAAAAGGGCGGTGAGCCCGAACACGAACGTGAACCCGACGAGCAGCGCGTATACCCCGATCGCCGCCGGCAGAAACCAGATGCAGGCGAGCATGATTGCCGCGCTGATCAGGAAATACCGCAGGGTATTGGTCTCAAAGCCCATGGAGTTGAGAATGCTGGTGCTGATGTTGGAAATGCTCATCAGAAACATCAGGTAAGCGGAGTGCCCGAGGTAGATGCCGCCCTCGTAGCTGTTGAAAATGAGAACGCCCAGCTCTTCGCCCAGTACAAAGAACGCCGGGACGAAGAGGGAGGAGACGAACAGGCAGGCTTTCAGCGCTTTTTCGATGTCCGCTTTTAAGGCTTCGTGCTTTTCCCGGTAAAAATTTTCGGATATTTCCGGCACGAGCACCAGAGAAAAGGAGCCGAGAAGCGTCGAGGGGACAAACAGCAGGGGCATCGCCATGCCGAACGCCGCGCCGAATGCGGAGAGCGCTTCCGAATTGGTCATGCCCGCGGCGACCAGGCGCATGGGGAGCAGGATTGCCACGAGGGAATTGATGAGAGAACTCGCCGTGCGCATCGCCGTGATGGGGACGGCGGAGGAAAGGAGGGGCTTTAATTCGCTCTTCGGATTCCGGAAACGCCCGCCCTTGACGAAAAAGACGACGGCCGCCAGCGTAAAGGAAAAGAGATAGGAGACGAGAACCGCCACGCCGGCGCCGTAGGCGCCCTCGAAGATGTCCGTCGCGCCCGAGATCAGGAAGATCCCGACGAGGATCATGCAGGCCTCTTCCAGCAGTTCGATGATGGAATAGGAGAGAAAGTCCTTGTTTCCCCAGAATACGCCCCGCAGGACCGCATAGAGAGAGGTGACGATGAGCCCCGGCAGAATGATGCGGAAGATGGGCAGGCAGCGCTCGTCCGTAAACAAAAAGGAAAACGCCGGCGCGCCGAAGAAAAATACGAGAAAGAGGATTACGGACACGACGAGCGTGGCCAGCAGTCCCGCCGTGATGACCTTTCCCTCGCGCGCGCTCTGATTTCTCGCCTTGTATTTGGTCATCAGCCGGGAGACGGTGATAGGCGTCCCCGAGCAGGACACGGTCAGCAGAACCGCGAACACGGAGAGCGCAATCTGATAGAGTCCCACGCCTTCCGACCCGATGGTGCGGGAAAGGAAGATGCGATACAAAAATCCCAAACATTTTTCCGCGGTGGAAAAGACCGTTACGATCGCCACCGTCCGAAAGAACTTTCTGATAAGATCACCTCGCTGTCCGGCGCGTCGATCGCGCCTCTCTAAAAGATATTCGGGTTGTCCGGTTTTTATGAGCGGCATAAATTGCGCCGCCGCGGCATAACGTATGGATATGAACGGTTTTTATTATCGCGTCAGGGAGGGCGAAACGCTCTTCTCACTCAGCCATCGCTTCCGCGTTCCTCCCGTTCTGCTCGCACGGGAAAACGGGCTGACCGCGGAGCCGGAGGAAGGGGATATCCTCTATCTTCCGCCGCCGCCCGCCCGCACTTACCGCGTCGGCGTGACGGATACGGAAGAGACGCTTTCCGCGCGCTTTCACCGCCCCGCAAAGGAGATTTTCTCTGAAAACGGGATCGAATATCTCTTTCCGTTTCTCGTCCTTTCCGTCTGACGGAGGTCCGAAAGAAGGAATTTTTCCCGGAAGCCGGAGCCGTATGGCGCTCCGGCGTTTTTCATTAAAGCCCCGCATGAAATACGCAAGTGCGGGAGAGGGAAAAGAGCAGAGGTGTTTTCATAACGGCAAAGAGGGGAATAAAAAACGCGGACGGATTGCGGGCGGCAAATGCCGAAAGGCCGTCATACGCGCGGCTTGCGCGCCGCCGATTGCAGGAGAGAAAACGTCCCGAAATAAAACAACCGCCGTTCGCCGGCGGTTGTTTTATTTCGGGACTTTCGCTTACTGCCCTGGTTCTGCCGCGAAAGACCGTGAATAAGATCGGCGGAGTCTGCAGGAAAGCAAAGAACTTGCCATACGGTGCGCAAGGGCAGATCGGTTTATATTTTTCTGTACAGAATGCACAAGCGTTTTATTCAAAATGCCGAGATTTCCGAAAAAAAATAAAAAAACTTGAAAAAACCTTGAAACGGCATGAAAGTTGTGTTACAATAAACATGTGTTCAAACATTGCATTTTTCGGCCGGATCGGCGCAGGTTCCGTTCGGCGTTTTATGGTTTGACCGATGTCACATAAGAAATTTTTTTGGAGGTTTTTTTAGTTATGTCTGGTTTTCTGAACAAGGCGTTCAAGCTGGAAGAAAACGGAACGAACGTAAAAACCGAGTTATTCGCAGGCTTGACCACTTTTATGACCATGGTCTATATCCTCATGGTCAACGCGGGAATGTTTGCGGAGCTCGGCGTGGTTTCCTACGGCGCGATTTACATCGCGACAGCGGTTTCCGCAATCGTCGGCACCGTGCTCATCGGCTTGATGTCCGGGCTTCCCCTGGCGCAGGCTTCCGGTATGGGGCTCAACGCGTTTTTCGTGTACACGTGCTGTTTTTCGTTTAAGCTCTCGTATGCGAACGCGCTTGTCCTCGTTTTGCTGGATGGCATTATTTTCGTTCTGCTGACGGTCACCGGCCTCAGAAAGCAGATCTTCAAGGCGATTCCGGACGCCGTCAAAGTGGCGATCCCCGCCGGTATCGGTCTGTTCATCGCGTTTATCGGACTGCAGAACGCCGGCATCGTCGTGGGGGACAGCGCTACGCTCGTCAACCTCGTTTCGCTGAACTTTTTGGGCAGCGCGACCTGGGCCAGCGTAATGCCCATCCTGGTGACCTTCGCCTCCCTCATCGCGATCGCCGTTCTCTCGGTCAAAAACGTGAGGGGCTCCATTCTGTGGGGAATCATCGGCGGCGCGCTTCTCTATTATCTGCTCGGCCTCACCGTTCCCGGCTTCTACGATCCCTCGGCGATCACCCTGATCAAGGACGATGCAGGGGTGATTACCGGCGCGACCAGCAACTATTTCCTCGGCATCAGCCAGGTGATGGAAGACGGCGTCGTTACCGGGTACGTGGCAAATGCGTTTAACTGGAATCCGTTTACCGCTTTCGCCGATTTCGGCACGCAGGCGGTGGGCAAGGTCTTTACCGAAGGCTTTGATTTCTCGGCGTTCCTCGCGATCGAGGGCAACAATACCGGTTCGCTGATCCTCGTCGTCATCACGTCTGCGATCGCGTTCTGCATGGTCGACATGTTCGATACTATCGGCACGCTGTACGGCGCCTGCGCGCGCGGCAATCTGCTGGACGAAAACGGCGAAGTTCCCAACATGAACAAGGCGATGCTTGCCGACGCGATTGCGACCTGCACGGGCGCGATGCTCGGTACCTCTACGGTTACGACGTTCGTCGAATCTTCCGCCGGCGTCGCCGCGGGCGGCAAGACCGGGCTTACCTCTATCTTCGTCGCGCTGTTCTTCTTTGTGGCGATGTTCCTGAGCCCGATCGCTCAGCTCATTCCCTCTTGCGCGACCGCCGCAGCGCTCGTTTACGTCGGCGTTCTGATGATGAACTGCGTCGTGAAGATCGACTGGCTGGATCCCTCCGTCGCTCTGCCCGCGTTCGTTACGGTCGCCATTATGCCGCTTACCTACAACATCTCTTACGGTATCGGCCTCGGGCTGATCACCTACGTGTTGGTAAAGCTCTTCTCCGGGAAGTGGAAGGAGATCAATCTGGTCACCGTCATCATCGGACTGATGTTTGCGGTCATGTTCTTCCTCACGCACTGATCAACGAAAATACCGAAAGCCCCGCAAATGCGGGGCTTTTGTCGTATCCCGAAAACACCGCCGCGACTGCGCGGCGTTCGGCCGCAAAATAGATGCGTAAATAGGGGAACGGAAAGAGGCGGAGCGGGCAACGTCTGCAATTTTACGCGCACCTGTGCGAAGGAGGGGAGAATCGGGTTTTACCCGAGGAATGATTGCCATCCGCTTTGCGGGGGATTTTTTCTTTTCCGTTGACAGGCGGCGGGGCGGATGGTATAATATCCGCGGGAGGAAAAAAATGAAGTTTTATGATTCGAAGATCGTGCAGAAGAGAATGTCCGTCTTTGCTTTGGTTGCCGGATGCGTGTGTTTATTGGTTGCGGCGGTAGGCGGAGGCCTGGTGCTTTTCGGTTCGCCGCGTGTGCGGGGGATCGGCGCGGTCGTCGCCGGGATACACGCGGTGATCGCCGCCGTTTTGTTCGTTGCGTTCGCCCTTTGGCGGCGCATGCTGAAGAAAAATGCCCTTCCGCAGCCCGGAGACGTTCCCCGCGATTTGCAGAATTACGGGTATATTAGACTCCGCCTGCAGGGAGTCTCTTTGCTGATTGCGGGCGTCATCCTGCTGGCTGGCGGACTGATCGCCGCGTTCGTTCTGTCCGGGCGGGGGGATCGCATGCGTGCCCTCCTTTACGGCGGAACGGGCCTGCTCGCGGGATGTGTTTGTCTCGTTACGGGGATTTGCTTCGAGCGGATGACGGGAAGGGATGCGGACTCCGTTCAGCCGGCGTTCGCAGCGCCCGCCCGGCCGGCGGCCCAGGAAGAGGGGGAATACCGCGTGACGGTGTTTCTGCCCGGCTCTGCCGTGCGGGGCACGCCTTTTTACGTGCGGGTGGAGAGCGAAAACATCTCGGGACGAACGCTTGAGAGCGCCACGTGTTCCACCCTCTATAAGCGGGGCACCGCCATCGAAGTGTATACCGTGACGCCGGCGGGGGAGGCCCTCTATTTGCAGGACGAATTTCTCGCGGTCACGCTGGATTACCGCGTGCAGGAGGTCCTGCCGGGAGAAGTTCTCGCGCATGACTGGAAGTTCGACGGGACGCTCACGGCGGAATCCGCGGAAAAAAACGGGGGAGACGGCATGGCTCCCGCGGGAAAGTGCTTCGTCAGGGACTATGCGGGGCGTATTTATTCCTTTGAATTGAAGTGACCGCCTTACGGCGGACGAAAAAGCAGCCCCCGCCGCAGATTTGCGGCGGGGGCTGTACGCGTTCCCGCGGAAGATTCAAAAAGCTGTGCATTCCCCGTTGATAAACACCGCCGGAGCGGAAACAGCGCAGGTAACTCCTCCAAAGCTACCTTATGGCACACGAACCTCACCGCTTAGTGCTGCTGTATCCCTACCCTGACACGGTTCACGGCAGTCCGTTGCATAAGACCTTGCTATCAACATCCCTTGCGCTGCGCAGCCTCCCACGGCACAGACCGCGGGGGACATTCAGCCTTGCTGAAGCGAATTGCAAGTACAGGGCATCGCTAACTCCCCGCCTAGCACAGCTCCTATATCATACCCTAAAAAATAAAATTTTGCAAGTTATTTTCGGGAACTGTCGTAAAAAACTCTTTTTTACTTTACAAAAATGCGAAAATCGTGTAAAATATCCCTGTAAATGCGACGATGAAGGACAAGTCCCGTCCTGTTCCGGCTCCATAGAGAGTTCCCCCGCAGGCTGAAAGGGGAACGGGCGGCTTTTCGGGATATCACCTTTTAGGCACGGCGGCGAACGGAGTAACCGGCTGCGGGCGTTTCCCGTTACAGAAACGAGAGGGCGCGCCTTTTTCGGCGCGAACAAGAGTGGTACCGCGGTCTTTCGTCTCTTAGGCGAAGGGCCTTTTTATTCGGAAGGAGTATTATGTACAGAAAAGTCGACACAACGCTGAATTTTCTGGACCGCGAGAAGGAGGTTCTGGCGTTCTGGAAGGAAAACAAGATCTTTGAAAAGAGCGTGAAGAAAAACGAGGGCAACCCCTCCTTCACCTTTTACGACGGACCGCCCACGGCGAACGGCAAGCCGCACATCGGGCATATTCTCACGCGCGCAATCAAGGATACGATTCCCCGCTATCAGAACATGAAGGGGAAATACGTTCTCCGCAAAGCGGGCTGGGATACGCACGGCCTGCCCGTCGAACTCGAAGTGGAAAAATCCCTCGGCATCGACGGCAAGCAGGAGATCGAAAAGTACGGGATCGAGCCCTTTATCAAAAAGTGCAAGGAGAGCGTATTCAAGTACGTGGACGAGTGGCAGAGGATGTCCGACCGGGTAGGCTACTGGGTGGATATGGAGCATCCTTACGTCACGTATCACGACGATTATATCGAGTCCGTATGGTGGGCGATCCGGCAGATCGCGGACAAAGGGCTGCTGTATAAGGGGTACAAGATCGTGCCGTACTGCCCCCGCTGCGGGACCGCGCTTTCTTCACACGAGGTGGCGCAGGGCTACAAGGACGTCAGGGAAAAGTCCGTTTTCGTGAAATTTAAAGCCAAGGGGCGGGAAAATACCTATTTCCTCGCATGGACGACCACGCCCTGGACGCTCCCTTCAAACGTCTCTCTGGCGATGAACCCCAGGGAAAACTACGCCGAGATCGAAGCGGAGGACGGCGCGCGCTATATTCTTGCGGAGGCGCTCGTTCCCGCTCTGTTCGAGCATTACAGCACCGTCTCCGTCAAAAAGGGAAAAGAATACGAGTATGCGGAATACGAGCCGCTCTTTCCCTTTGCCGCCGGAAAATACCGGGAAAAGGGCTGGTACGTCGTGAATGCGGACTACGTCACGCTGACGGACGGGACGGGCATCGTGCACAATGCGCCCGCGTTCGGCGAGGACGACGCGCAGGTGGGAAAAGCCTATGGACTGCCGTTCGTCAAATTTGTGGACGACCGCGGCCGCATGACGGAGGAGACGGGTGCCTACGCCGGCCTCTTTGTCAAGGAGGCGGACGGGGCGATCATCAGGGATCTGACCGAGCAGGGCAAGCTCTTCAAAGTGATGGAGTTTACGCACAGCTATCCCTTCTGCTGGCGGTGCGATACGCCGCTCATCTACTATGCGCGCGCTTCCTGGTTCATCAAAATGACGGCGGTAAAGGAGCAGCTCCTCGCCTCCAACGAGTCCGTCAACTGGATTCCCGATTCCATCAAGCACGGCAGAATGGGAAACTTTCTGGAAAACGTGATCGACTGGGGGCTTTCCCGCGAGCGGTACTGGGGGACGCCCCTTCCCGTCTGGGTATGCGACAAGTGCGGGAAGATGCACGTGATGGGCAGCAAGGCGGAGCTGAAGGAAAAATGCGGCGTGGAGGGGGATATCGAACTCCATCGCCCGTACATCGACGACCTGACGTTCTCCTGCGAATGCGGCGGCACGTACCGCCGCGAGAAAGAGGTGATCGACTGCTGGTTCGACTCCGGCTCCATGCCCTTCGCGCAGTACCACTATCCGTTTGAAAACAAAGAGCTGTTCGAGCGGCATTTCCCCGCGGATTTCATCTCGGAAGCGGTGGATCAGACGCGCGGCTGGTTCTATACGCTGCTCGCCATCTCCACGCTGCTGTTCGGGCGTTCTCCCTTTGAAAACTGTATCGTGCTGGGGCACGTCAACGACAAGAACGGCGTCAAGATGAGCAAGCACAAGGGGAACGTGGTGGATCCCTGGAGCATTCTGGATAAACAGGGCGCGGACGCGGTGCGGTGGTATTTTTACACCGGATCGGCGCCGTGGCTGCCCTCCCGCTTCTACGACGATGCAGTCAGCGAGGCGCAGCGCAAGTATATGGGGACGTTCTGGAACACGTATGCGTTCTTCGTTCTCTACGCCGAGATCGACGGATACGATCCCGCCCGCTATCGGCTGGAAGACTGCAAATTATCGCTGATGGACAGATGGATCCTCTCCCGCCTGAACTCGCTGATCAAGACGGTGGACGAGGGGCTCTCGGTCTATAATATCCTGGATTCCGCGCGCGCCTTGCAGGCGTTTGTGGACGACCTCTCCAACTGGTACGTCCGCCGCGGCAGGGAGCGCTACTGGGGGAAGGAGATGACGGAGGACAAAGCCGCGGCGTATACCACGCTTTGGCTCGTCCTGGTCACGCTCGCCAAGCTCACCGCGCCCTTCACGCCGTTTATGGCGGAATCCGTCTACCAAAACCTGGTTCCGGCCTTCTTTAAAGACGCGCCCGAATCGGTGCACCTCTGCGATTTTCCGTCTGTCGATGCGAAAATGATCGACGCGGAGCTGGAGCGGGGCATGCAGGAAGTGCTTGAGATCGTCGTTTTGGGCAGGGCGGCGCGCAGCCGTTCCAACCTGAAAAACCGCCAGCCGCTCTCCAAGCTGTACGTCTGCGCGGACCGCGCGGTCAAATTGACGGGCGGACTGCTGGAGATCGCGCGCGACGAGCTGAACGTCAAGGAGTTTGAATATCTCCGCGACGCCACGCGTTTCGTCTCCTATCAGATCAAACCGCAGCTGAAGACGCTGGGGCCGAAATACGGCGCGAAGCTGAACGCGATCCGCAGCTATCTCGCAAACTGCGACGCGAACGCGGTCGTGGCGGAGGTGAAAACGGGCGGCGTTCACCGCGTGAACCTGGAAGGGACAGACGTGGAATTTTCGCTGGACGATCTTCTGATATCCTCTTCCAGCGCGGAGGGATTTGTCGCGGAGAGCGAAAACGGCATCACCGTGGTGCTGGATACCAACCTGACGCCCGCGCTCATCATGGAAGGCGTGGAGCGCGAACTGATTTCAAAGATTCAGACGATGCGCAAGGAAGCCGGTTTCGAGGTGACCGACCGCATTGAAGTGTATTATACCGCCGAGGGCAACGCCGCAAAGGCGCTCGCGGCGGGCGGCGGCATCGCCAAAGTCGTCCTGGCCGATCGCATCGCCGAGGGAACCGCGGAGGGCTTTACCCGCGAGCAGGACGTCAACGGCGAACGCTGCACGCTCACCGTGGTGAAGAAAGCATGAAGACGGCGGATGGCTGGCGGGATTACCGCGTTATCGCGACGGGAGACGGGTATAAGCTGGAAGACTGGAAGGGCGTCCTTCTGCTTCGCCCCGATCCGCAGGTCATCTGGCCGAGCGGAAGAGATCTGGACGGCTTTCCCGGACTCAATGCGAAATACGTGCGGAGCGAGACGGGCGGCGGGAGATGGAACGTCCTGAAGAAAATGCCCGAGGAATGGACGGTCTCCTACCGCGACCTGAAATTTCTCGTTAAGCCGATGGGCTTCAAGCACACGGGGCTCTTTCCCGAGCAGGCGGTGAACTGGGATAAAATGCGCGCGCTGATCGAGGGCGCGGGGCGGGAAATCTCCGTCCTGAACCTCTTTGCCTATACCGGCGGCGCGACGGTCGCCTGCGCGGCGGCGGGCGCAAGCGTCTGCCACGTGGACGCCGCCAGGAACATGGTGGAGCGCGCGGGAGAAAACATGCGGCTTTCGGGGCTTGAAGATCGGCCCGTGCGCTATATCGTGGACGACTGCAAGAAGTTCGTCCGGAGGGAGATCCGCCGGGGCAGAAAGTACGATGCCGTCGTCATGGATCCTCCCAGCTACGGCAGGGGGCCGAACGGGGAAATGTGGAAGCTGGAAAACGAGCTCTTTCCCCTCGTGACGCTGTGCGCGGAAGTCCTGTCCGATCAGCCGCTCTTTTTTCTCATCAACAGTTATACCACGGGGCTGCAGCCGCAGGTTCTCAGGAACATCCTCGCGCTCGCGCTGAAAGGCCGGGGCGGCCGGGCGGAAGCGTATGAAGTGGGGCTGCCCACGGAGGAGGGCATCGTCCTCCCGTGCGGCTGCTCGGGGCTTTGGACGAAGGAGTAATATGGAAGACTTGATTATTTTACATGAAGATAACCATGTGATCGTGGTGTTAAAGCCGCAGAATGTCCCTACCTGTGAGGATGCGAGCGGCGACGAAGACCTCCTTACCATGGTAAAGGCGTACATCAAAAAGACGTACGACAAGCCGGGCAACGCCTATGTGGGGCTGGTGCACCGGCTGGACCGCCCGACGGGCGGCGTCATGGTGTTTGCGAAGAGCTCCAAGGCGGCGGCGCGCCTTTCCGAACAGATGAAGACGGGGGACTTTGAAAAGCGCTACTATACCGTCCTCGCGGGGATCCCGCGGGAAGAGAAGGCGACGCTCGTTCACTACATGAAGAAGAATGCGGTCAACAATATGGTCTACGTCTGCGCGCCCACCACAGAGGGCGCAAAGCGCGCCGAACTGGACTATGCCGTACTTGAAAAGAACGGGGATATCTCCCTGGCGGAGGTGCGCCTCCATACCGGCAGGAGCCATCAGATCCGCGTGCAGATGAACGCGATCGGCACGCCCGTATACGGCGATATGCGTTACGGCGGGGAGAAGGCGAAAAAAGGCTTTCTCGCGCTTTGGGCGCATTATCTCGCCTTCACGCATCCCGTCACCAAGGAGCGGCTGGTATTCGACGTGCAGCCGCCCAAAGACCTCTTTCCCTGGACGGAATTCGATCTCGACGCGCTGATGCGCATCGTCAAGCCGCGCGCTTAAAGCAGGGCGGAAAGTTTATAGAGCCCCAGCAGCGCCAGTATCAGGGGGGACAAAAAATCCGCTTTTTTAAAAAAGGAGAGCGCGTTTGTGTCCGAAAGAGAGATCCCGAGATAGATCATTGCGGCGTGCAGGAGCGCGATGAGCGCGGGCACGACCACCCCCGTATATCCCATCAGGGCGAGGGAGAAATTGGCGCACGCGCCGTCCAGCCCGACGGCGAGCCCGACTACCACGCTCTGGCGGAAGGGATCGTGCGCCGTGTTTTTTCCTTCCCTGCGGGGCATGAGGTTGAAAATCGCCACGCCGATCAGGACAAGCCCGCCGAGCGCGGCGACGTCTTCGTTCAGAATGCCGGACAGCGCCGTTCCGAGCGCGTCCGTGATGAGGCACATAAGAAATACGGTGAGGGCGATGCCCAGGACGACGGGCAGTTTTCTGCGTGCGTTCAGCCCGAGCGAGAATCCGCACACGAAAGAGTCGATGCTGACGGCGAGCGCGGTGGAAAAGAGAAAGAGTAAATCCATTGTTTTATCCCGAAACGTATTGGAAAGCGCGGCGGTGCCGCGCCTCCCTCTCAATATCCTATGCAAAATACTTTTCCGCCGTGAAAAACCCCGCATAGAGGCTTGACAAACGTATGAAATTTTAGTAAAATAATAAAGATTATGAGAAATTATCGTTTTTGTGGAAATTTTTTCGCAAAAGTGGGATTTTTTTTCTGAAAAAGATCCCGGCGCGTCCGGGAAATCACAGCAGGAGAATAGCATGAAACTCACTCGAACCTTTAAAATTTTCTGTTTGGTTCTCGCGTTCGCGGTCTGTTCCGCGGGGGCGGCGCTTTCGTTCGGGGGCGCGCCCGCGGCGTTCGCCGCCGATCAGACGACGACCAACTTCTTTTCGTTCCAGGAGAGCGAGGGGACGGAGACGTCGAGCGCCGTTCTGACCGGCTCCGCGTTGAGACTGGACGTACACGACGGCACGGAGGCTTCTTTTATCCGCGAACTCGTGATGGATGATTTTTCCATGACGTTCACGGCGGGTTCTTTCCGTTCGCTGTCCTTTGTCTTTTCCTCCGATTCCCCCCTGTTGACCAGCGATGAAAAGGTGGAAAACGTCTTAAAGCTCACGGCGGACGGAGGCAAGCTCTATGCTGCCGTCAATCCCGGGGAAGATGAGAAGGGGACGGAGATCGGGACCTTTGCGGCGGATTCGACGGAAATCAATATCAAAATTTCCGATCTCGCCGTCAGCGTCAATGAAAAATCGGTCGGCGATTTCGACGCCGTGCGGAAATACGACCGCCGCCTCGCGGATCTTTCGGTCACCGTGGAAGCGGATGCGGATCTCTCCGTCACGGTCAGCGAGATCAACACGCAGACGTTTGCAATGGACGACGAGGGGAATTACACGAACGTCGTCAAACAGACCGTCCTTTTAAGAGATGACTTTTTCAACGAAGTAGACGGCGAAAACATCAAGATTTTCGGTTATAAAAACCGTATTTCCTATACGTTTTACAGCGTTCTGCCCACTTCTGCTTACAATACCTCCACTTCCGATCTGTCGGTCAGGCCGGCGGAAGGGCAGGAGGATAAAATGGAATACATCGCGGAGACTTCCTCCCGCTATCTCGTATTCAACGAGGTCGGTTCGTATTCCTTCGATGTGATCATGGAAGGGGACGAGGGAGAAGATCCCGTCGTTTACGGCACCTATTCCGTAACGGTGATCAAGGACAGCGAAAAGCCCGCTTATCAGACGGATAACGCCGAGGCGATCGAAAAATTCCGCCAGGATCTCGAGGACGCGGTTTGGGAAGACAAGGAAGCGGGCGAGTATATTCAGCTCGGATCCTCCGAATATCTCTCCCTTCCGTCCATGGAAGATTTCGTGAACGGCAACGGCTGCAGCTACGGCGCGCTGAGCTATACCATCGAGTGGAAGTCGGACAAGACCACCGGCACCTCCACCACCTGGAGAATCCCCATCGCCAGCGCGGGAGACTATTCTTTCTACGTCAAGTTCTATAAGTCCTACAACGAGAAACTCACGATGGAGGACGAGGACTTTGAAGAGGGCGGTATCTACGAGGAGATGGTGTTCCGTTTCAACATTCAGGACAACCATAAGCCCGTCGATATCTCCGCGCCCAGCACGCAGGAAACCGCCTATGTCGGCGTTTCCTATACGGCGAGGAGCTTCACCTTCACGGGCGTCGATTACTCCACTTCGTACAAACTGTTCTACAGCCGCAACAACATCGGAACGGATGCGGACGGCTGGACGGAGATCAAGGCTTCCGGCGATCTCGACGAGGACGACGAGAACTACGAAACCATGGCCGAGATCAACTACAACGGCTCACTGAACTTTACGCCGCACGCGCTCGGCTATTATAAGATCGAGGTGACGGCGGTAAAGGATCTGGACGGTTTGACCTCCACTTCCTCCACGCTCATCGAGGTGAAAGAGCGCAACAAGACGGTCACGCCTCCCAGCGACTGGCTGGAAAATAACGTCTGGACGGTTGTATTCCTCTCCATCGGAACGCTCTGCCTGATCGGCATCATCGTACTGCTGTGCGTGAAGCCCAAGGAAGAGCCCGCGGCGGAGACCAAGAACAAGAAGAAATAACAAACCATCGAAAGCTCTCCGAAAAGGAGAGCTTTTTAATTGAAAAAAGAAATCATCTGAAAAAAAATTGCAGCCGAACCCTCATGTGTTGGGGGTGACGAAGAAGCGGGGAAAGGTTTCTCCGTTTTTTTGTAATAAGAAGTAAGAAGTTTTTACTTAAATGCCTTTTTAAAATTTAAAATTTTTTCAATGGCGGCCGAATAAAGCAAAATAGCAAAAACTGCCATACCTGCGCGGCGCGGCGCATAAAATTTAAGGATGAAATTATCCGATGCGGCGCGCGGCAGGCGCGTCAAAATTTTAAAGATTACGGCGGAACCCGCGCTGATCGCCCGCCTGTCCGGACTGGGGCTGGAAAGAGGGGGATATGCCGTCGCGGTGCGGGATGCGCCGTTCCGCGCGGGGGTGCTCGTGATGACGGCGGCGGGCTACGCCGTGCTGCGCGAAAATCTCGCGCGCGCAATCGAGGTGACCTATGAATGAATTTGCATTGATCGGCGCGCCGAACGTGGGGAAAACGACGCTCTTCAACGCGCTCACCGGCAAACAGGCGCGCACGGGAAACTATGCGGGGGTCACGGTGGGGATTCGCTCCGCAAACATCAAAGGCACGCATGCGCAGCTGTATGATCTTCCGGGCATTTATTCGCTTTCTTCGTACAGTCTGGAAGAAAAGACGGCGGCGGATTTTATCCGTCTGCGTACGGATTGCCTGTTCGTCCACGTGGCGGCCGCCGCCAACCTCTCCCGCGCGCTCTCCTTTACGCGGGAACTCGCTGCGCGCGGGCGCACGGTGCTGGTGCTGAGCATGTACGACGAATTCACGCGGCGGGGCGGGAAACTCGACCTTTCCGCACTTTCCCGCACGCTGGGGATTCCCGTTTTCGCGGTGAACGGAAACCGGAAAAAAGACATTCTCGCGCTGAAAGAATTTCTCTTTGCCTGCGAAAAGAATCCGGGCAGGCTGAAAGATTCGTATGAACTCGCCTCCTGTTACGCCGCCCCTTCTCTCAGGCTTTCGGGGCCGGACAAGATCCTCTTTCATCCCGTCGGCTGTTTTTTGGCGTTTTTGGCGGCGGTGCTGGTCACGTTCTGGCTGACGTTCGGCAGATTTTCGCCCGGGACGTACTGCTCTTCCCTGATTGCGGACGGAACGGACGCGCTGGCAGACGCGCTCTCTTCGGCAATGTGCGGCGCGCCCGCCTGGCTCCGCTCGCTTTTCACAAACGGGGTGATCCGGGGAGCCGGCGGGGTGCTGTGCTTTCTGCCCCAACTGGCGATTTTGGAATTTTTCCTCATTCTGTTGGAGGAGAGCGGCTTTCTCGCGCGGGCGGCGTTTCTGACGGACGGGCTTTTCCGCAAGGTGGGGCTGAACGGGCGTGCGGTCTTTTCCATGCTGCTCGGATTCGGCTGTACGGCGATGGCGGTGCTCTCCACGCGGAGCGCGGACAACGAGGCGCTGCAGAAGAAAACCGCGCTTTCCCTCTGTCTGCTGCCGTGCGGGGCGCGCATGCCCGTTCTGCTGGTGCTCGTCAACGCCTTTCTGCCGGGCGGGCGGTGGCTGTTTCTGGCGGCGCTCTATTTCGGCTCGCTGATCGCCTCGTTTTTCGCCGCCTGGGTGCTCAATCGGTTCTTTCCGGGAGAAGAGAACTTCCTGCTGGAAATGCCCCCGCTGCGCGCCGTCAACGGGAAAAGACTGTTAAAAGCCTTGCTATTCTACGTCAAAAACTTTATAATAAGGATAGGAAGCGCAGTGCTCGCAGTGGCGCTCGTTCTTTGGGCGCTCTCGTCGTTCGACGCAGGGCTTCGCTACTGCGCCGACCCCGCTTTGAGCCTGCTCGCGTATCTCGGAGAGGGGCTGAAATATCTGTTCTATCCCATGGGAATTACCGACTGGCGGTTCGCCGTGGGGGCGGTGACCGGGCTGTTCGCCAAGGAGAGCGTGCTCTCCACGCTGCTCGTGCTTTGCCCGGAAGGCATCGCCGCGGCTCTGACGGCGGATCAGGCGCTCTGCTACGCCGTATTCTGCGCGCTGTATACGCCCTGTTTCGCCGCGCTCGCGGCGCTGCGGCGGGAAATCGGATTGAAATACGCGCTTTGGACGGCGTTCGGGCAGACGGCGTTTGCCTTTGCCGCCGCCTATCTCGTCAGAACCTGTCTGCTGCTGTCCGAGCGGGGGCTTTGGTGGCTGGCGGCGCTTCCCGTTCCCGCGCTCATTCTGGCGCTTGCTTTCCGCAGAAAAAGGTGCGGCGGCTGCGAAGGCTGCCGCGGAGACAAAAATGAAGGAGTTTGTAGGAGAATCCCCCCAAAAACTAAGTAAATTCCTGGCGCGCGTGTACCCTGCGCTCTCCTATTCCGCCTTTCGGAAACTGCTCCGGAAGCGGGATATCAAGGTGGACGGCGTGCGCGTCGGAGAGGACTGTACGGTCGGGCCGGGCAGCGTCGTTCAGGTCTATTATGACGCCCGCCCTCCCATTCCCGTGCTGTTTGAAGACGAGAACCTGCTCGTCGCGGACAAGCCCAGGGGGATCGTCGCGGAGGAGATTGCGGCGCTGTTTCGGGAAGAGGGGAAGGAGATTGTCCCCGTTCACCGTTTGGACCGCAACACGCGCGGGATTCTGCTGTTCGCGAAGAACGCGGCTGCGGAAAAGGCCCTGACCGACGGGTTCCGGGCGCGCGCGTTTGAAAAGTATTACCGCGCGCGGGTATACGGCGTTCCGGCGAAGCGGCACGCCTGCCTGACGGCGTATCTCGTGAAGGACGCCGCCCGGGGATTCGTCAAAATTTACGATGAAAAGGTGCCCGGCGGCGCGGAGATCCGCACCGAATACGAGCTGGAGCGGGACAACGGGGACGGGACATCCACCCTTCTGGTGCGTCTTCACACGGGAAAGACGCACCAGATCCGCGCGCATCTGGCGCATATCGGGCACTTTATCGTGGGGGACGGAAAGTACGGCAAGGCGGAAATCAACCGCCGGTACGGGGAAAAATCGCAGGCGCTTGCGGCAGTGCGGCTGGTGCTGCACTTCCCGCCCGATTCCCCGCTGTCTCAATATGAAGGAAAGGAGTTTAAACTGTAAATGCCGCAGGATGCGCTGACCATCCGCCGCTGTGCGGAAGAACTGAATGAAGAACTCGCGGGCGCAAAGGTCAACAAGGTCGCCCAGCCGACGGCGGACGAGGTGATTTTGACTTTTTACAGGAACGGGAAGACGGCCCGCTTCGTTTTTTCCGCAAACGCCGCTTCCTGCCGGATCTCGCCCGTTTACGGAGAGCAGGAGAATCCCCCCGTGGCGCCCAATTTCTGCATGCTTTTGAGAAAGCACCTTACGGGCGCGGTTTTGGAGCGCGCGGAGCGCGTGGGGGAAGAACGCATCGTAAAGCTGACTTTTTCCGGCAAGAACGACTTTTTTGAGACCGAAAAAAAGGAGCTCTGCGCGGAAATCATGGGGAAGTATTCCAACCTCATCCTGGTCGGAGACGGGGCGGTGCTGGGCTCGGTCAAATCATATCCGTTTGACGAGACGAACAAGCGCCCGCTGATCGTCGGCATGCGCTACGAACTCCCGCCCGCGCAGGAGAAGATTCCCCTGCGCAAAGAAGCGCTCCGCGGGTATCTCGCGGGCTATGCGGGCGGCGGGCTGGGCGCCTATCTCTTCCGCGGCGTCGCGGGGCTCGCCAATACGACGGCGGGAGAGATGGCGTACCGCTTTTTCGGCGAAGGGGAGCCCGACCGGCTGAACCGGGAGCAGGCGGAGGCGTTCGCTGATTTTATCCTCGCGTTTTCGGAGGAATTTAAGCCCTGCGTGCTCGTCAGAGATGAAAAGCCGATCGACTTTTTCCTCTCTCCCTACCGCTCGCTGTCCGGCGAATATCGGTTTTTCCCCACGCTGCTGGAAGCGGAGGGCTGGTTTTACGGCAGGAAAGAGGAACTCAAGCGCTTTGCGGAGCGCAAACAGCGGGTGCTGCATCTCGTCGCGCACGCGGAGAAAAAACTCATGAAGCGCCTGTCCGTGATCGCGGACAAGGAGTTCGACTGCCGCGACATGGAGGAAGAGCGCGTCAAGGGAGAACTGCTTACCGCAAACGGGTACCGCGTGCCGAAGGGCGCGGAGCGGGTGGAACTGGAGAACTATTACGACCCCGCCTGCCGGCCGCTCGCGATCCGTCTGGATAAAAATCTGACGGCGAACGAGAACGCGCAGGCGTATTTCAAGCGGTATCAGAAGAAAAAGCGCACGCTCGCCGCCGTTCTGCCGCAGCGGGAGGAGGTGGAGGCGGAACTCCGCTATCTCTCTACCGTGCGCGCGGAAGCGGAGCTTGCCGAGCGGGCGGAGGAGTTTGCCGCACTGGAAGCGGAGCTCGCGAAAAACGGCTATCTCAGGCTTCCCGGAAAAGCGGACCGCGGAAAAAAGCGGACGAAGGAGCCCGAGTGCCGCGTCTATCTGATCGGCGGATTTACGGTAAAGGCGGGAAAGAACAATCTCTCCAACGATTTTGTCACGTCGAACGCCCGGAGCGGGGATCTGTGGCTGCATACGAAGGGGTATCATTCCGCTCACGTCGTGATCGAGCGGGGAAGCGGAGATTTCCCGGAAGAGGTCATTCTGCGGGCGGCGCAGATCTGCGCCTACTATTCGGAGGGGCGGAACGGCAGTAAGATCGAGGTGGATTACACGCTGAAAAAACACGTCAAAAAACCGCCGAAAGCGAAGAGCGGTTTCGTCTTTTACACGGATTTTAAAACGATTATCGCCGACCCGGATAAAAACGAGGCGTATCTCGCGGGAAATTCGGGGGAAGTTCGCGGAAAAAGGTCATAAAATCATTGCAATTTCGGTGCGGGTATGATAAAATAGTACCCGAATGAAACGAGTAGGAGTACGTTATGGAATACAAAGTGGAAAAAGCGGAGAAAAGCACGGTAAAGATTTCGATCACGCTGAATCACGAAGAGTGGGAGGCGGCGCAGGAAGCCGCTTACAATAAGACGAAGGGAAAATATTCCCTGCCCGGGTTCCGCAAGGGGAAAGTTCCCATGAAAATGCTGGAGAACGCTTACGGAAAAGGCATCTTTTACGAGGACGCGATCAACGAGTCCTTCCCCAAATATTACTACGAAATTCTGGAAAAGGAGCCCTCCGTCGAGGCGGTCTCCGCACCCGATCTCGATATCGGCGATTTTTCGGACGACGGCATCACTTACGTCGCGACCGTGGCCGTCAAGCCCGAAGTGAAAATCGGCGCGTATACGGGTATATCTTTTGCGAAAACAGAGTATAATGTTAAGGACGAAGCGGTGGAGGCGGAGATCGAGCGCCTGCGGGAACGCAACTCCCGTACGGTGGACGTGACGGACCGCCCCGCGGAGGACGGAGACGAGGTCGTGATCGATTACAGCGGCAGCGTCGACGGAGAGAAGTTTGAAGGCGGCACCGCCGAGAAGCAGCCCCTGACCTTGGGTTCTCATTCGTTTATCCCCGGATTTGAAGAGCAGGTCGTCGGCATGAGCATCGGCGAGGAAAAGGACATCGCCGTCAGGTTCCCCGAAGATTACCATGCGGAAAATCTGAAGGGAAAGGACGCGGTGTTCGCGATCAAGCTGCATGAGATCAGGAAGAAGGAACTCCCCGAAGTCAACGACGAGTTCGTGAAGGACGCCGTCGGGGCGGAGAGCGTGGAGGCCTATCGGAAAGAGGTGAAAGAGCGCCTCGAAAAACAGAACGCCGACCGCGCGGAACGCGAGCTCGAAGACGAGATGGTGAAGAAGATCGCCGAGACCGCCGAGATCGAAATTCCGGACGCGCTCATCGAAAACCAGGCGGACAACATGGTGCGCGATATGGAATACCGCCTCATGTACCAGGGGCTCCGCATGGAGGATTACTTAAAATACGTCGGCAAGACGAAAGAAGAGTACCGCAAGGAGTTCTTCCCGCAGGCAGCCGAGATCGTCAAACAGCAGCTCGTTCTGGACAAGATCATCACCGATCAGAAGATCGAGGCGACCGAAGAGGATATCGAAAAGCGCATCGAGGAGATGGCGAAGGATACCAACATGGCGGTTCCCGATTACAAGAAGCACATGCAGGCCAAGCAGATGGATTACGTGAAGAACGACGTGATCGTCAAGAAGCTCTTTGCGTTTCTGAAGGAGAACAACGAGATCTCCGTCAAAAAAGAGGGAGCGAAGAAACCCGCCGCGAAAAAGAGCGCGAAAGCGAAGGCCGCCGGAGAGGCAGAACAGAAATAACTACTATGGGGACGCGTCGAACGTCCCTTTATCATCAAAAGGAGCGTTATGGAAAAGAACACGGTGATTCCCTACGTGGTAGAAAATACCGGGAAAGGGGAGAGAAGCTACGATATTTACTCCAGGCTGCTGGAAGACCGCATCATCTTTCTGACGGGGGAGATCAACGACCAGGTGGCGGACGCGATCGTCGCGCAGCTGATCTATCTCGAGGGGAAAGACCCCGATAAGGACATCAGCCTCTATATCAACAGCCCGGGCGGAAGCGTCTCCGCGGGGCTGGCGATCTACGACACCATGAATTATATCAGGAGCGACGTCTCCACCATCTGCATCGGGCTGGCGGCGTCCATGGCGGCGTTTCTCCTCTCCAGCGGCGCAAAGGGCAAGCGCTACGCGCTCGCAAACAGCGAGGTGATGATCCATCAGCCTTTGGGCGGCGCGCAGGGGCAGGCGAGCGACATCAAGATCATGGCGGACCATATTTTGAAGACCAAGCGCAAGCTGAACGAAATCCTCGCGAAAAACAGCGGCAAGCCGTATGAAATCGTCGAGCGGGATACCGACCGGGACAACTATCTTTCCGCCGAAGAGGCGAAGGAATACGGTCTGGTCGATCAGATTTTCGTCAAGCGCCCGTAAACAATCTCTACATAAACGGAGTGAAATGAAAGAGAAAGAATTATTTTGTTCCTTCTGCGGGAAGCCGAAGGAACTCGCAAACAGGCTGATCGCGGGGCCGAACGGCGTCTATATCTGCGACGAGTGCATCGAGATCTGCAAAGAGGTCCTCAACGAGGAGAAGGTGAAGCGGGGCGATCCCGTCGAAGTGGTGAAGCTCATGAAGCCCGCCGAGATTAAGGCGCGGCTGGACGAGTACATCATCGGGCAGGATTATGCCAAGCGCGTGCTCTCCGTCGGCGTATATAACCATTATAAACGCGTCAACGCCAAGGCGAACAAGGATGACGTCGAGCTGGAAAAGTCCAATATTCTCCTGCTCGGGCCCACGGGCTGCGGAAAGACGCTGCTGGCGCGCACGCTTGCGCAGATATTGGATGTTCCCTTTGCGGTCGCGGACGCGACGACGCTCACCGAAGCGGGTTACGTCGGCGAGGACGTGGAGAATATTCTCCTGAAGCTCATTCAGAATGCGGATTACGACATCGAGCGCGCGCAGCGCGGGATCATCTATATCGACGAGATCGACAAGATCGCCAGAAAGTCCGAAAACGTCTCCATCACGCGGGACGTATCCGGCGAGGGCGTACAGCAGGCGCTGCTGAAGATCATCGAGTCAACCGTCGCTTCGGTGCCGCCGCAGGGCGGGAGAAAGCACCCCCAGCAGGAATTTCTGCGCATCGATACAACGAACATCCTGTTCATCTGCGGCGGCGCGTTCGTCGGGCTGGATTCCATCGTGCAGAAACGGAAAGCGAAGTCCTCTCTGGGCTTCGGCGGCAGCGTTCAGACGGATACGGCGGAAAATTCCTACGAATTTATCCGCGACGTCCAGCCGCAGGACCTCATCAAGTTCGGGCTGATTCCCGAGTTCGTGGGGCGCGTTCCCATCGTCGTGGGTCTGCACCCTCTGGACGAGAAGGCGCTGGTCAACATCCTCACCGAGCCGCGGAACGCCCTCGTCAAACAGTATAAGAAGCTGATCGGGCTGGATAACGTCGAGCTGGAGTTTACGGAGGACGCCATACTGGAGGTGGCGAAGCGGGCGATCGAGCTGAAAACGGGCGCGCGCGGGCTCCGCACCATATTGGAAAATCTGCTGATCGACAGCATGTACGACCTGCCCTCCGCGGGAGACGTAGAGAAAGTCGTCGTCGACCTAGATGCGGTGAAGGGAAACAAAAAACCCGAAATCGTCAGAAAAATCGCATAGTTTCGGTTACCCGCGGAAGTTTCCGCGGGTTTTTTGCGGAAAATTTCTGTCAATTCTTTCGGGCAACGGTTGACGGACGGCGGAATTTGTATTACAATAGGGATATTGACGGAAACGAAAAGGATAAAAACATGAAAAAAACATACCGCACGGAGAGTGATTCCATCGGCGAACTGCAGGTGGAGCGGGACGCCTATTACGGCGTGCAGACGCTGAGGGCAAAGCGGAATTTCAGCATCACGGACAGTAAGATGAACTTTACGTTCGTGAAAAATATCGTCTTGATCAAAAAAGCCGCGGCGCTCGTCAACGGCGTTTACGGCATACTGGATCAGGCGCGCGCGGAGGCGATCGTCTCCTCCTGCGACGAAGTATTGGCGGGCAAACACCGCAAGGAGTTCGTGGTGGACGCGGTGCAGGGCGGCGCGGGCACGAGCGCGAACATGAACGTCAACGAGGTGATCGCGAACCTCGCGGCGGTAAAGCTGGGCGGCAAACCCGGCGATTACGCGCGCGTTCATCCCAACGATCACGTGAATATGGAGCAGTCCACCAACGACGTGATCCCCACGGCGGGAAAGCTCACGGTCATCGTCCTGAGCCGCGCGCTGCTGTCCGAGCTGAGGCGGCTGGAGCGCGCGCTGAAAAAGAAGGCGGAAGACTTCAACGGCATCCTGAAAATGGGGCGGACGCAGCTGCAGGACGCCGTTCCCATGCGGATGGGGCAGGCGTTCCACGCGTTTGCGACGGCGATCGGGCGGGACATCGGCCGCATCGAGCGGAGCCTGTCCGAAATGCACGTCGTCAACATGGGCGCGACGGCGATCGGAACGGCGATCACCGCGCGCAGGGAATACTTTGAACATATCACCGAAAAGCTGTCCGAACTGTTCGGGGAAAAGCTGACCCGCGCGGAGGATCTCTTCGACGGCACCCAGAACGTCGACTGTTTCGTCGCGGTTTCGGGCGCGCTGAAAGCGCTGGCGGTCAATCTCTCCAAGATGTCCAACGACCTGCGCCTGATGGCGAGCGGTCCGCGCACGGGGCTGGGAGAACTGCAGCTGCCCGCCATGCAGAACGGCTCTTCCATCATGCCGGGGAAGGTGAACCCCGTGATCCCGGAGGTCGTGAACCAGGTCGCATTTCTCGTCATGGGGCACGACGTCACGATCACGCTCGCCGCGGAGGCGGGACAGCTGGAGCTCAACGCCTTCGAGCCGGTGATCTTTTACCAGCTGTTCGAGTCTGTCCGCGCGCTCACGGGCGCCGTACACACGCTGGTCGGCAACTGCATCGACGGAATCGCCGTCAGCCGCGAGCGCTGCGAGGAATGGGTGAACCGGAGCGTGGGGATCGTCACGGCGCTCAATCCCTATATCGGCTACAAAAAGGCGGCGGAGATCGCCAAAGAATCGCTGAAAACGGGGGAATCCGTCCGGAACATCGTCTTGCGGGAGGGGCTGATGGAAGAATCGCTTCTCAACGAAGTTCTGGATCCCTTTGCCCTGACGCAGCCGCTGGGAGCGCACGGCGTCATCACGATCAAGTGACGTATGCGCAGCGGTGCAAAGGATTGGGGGAAACATTGACGGAGGAGCATATATGAAAGAACAATTCTTCATAAAGGCATGCAGCGGGCGGGCGATCGACGTGAAAAAGGGGCAATGGATCACCGTGACCGACCTGGAAGGCGGACAGGTCGTGGATTTTTTTGCGGAATGCGCTCTTGATCCGGGAGAATTTTTATCCCCGGGCGTCACGATCGACGTCAATGAGTCTTTGAAACTGCATGTGGGGGATTCGATCTATTCCAATCTCTACCGCCCGCTTTTGAAGATCCTCGCAGACGACGTGGGCGAGCACGATCTGCTGCATCCCTGCTGCCGGAGAGAGATGTACGATTTTTTCTATCGCAACGGGGAAGGACATCCGAACTGCCTGGATCATATCAACGCGTGCCTGAAAGAGGCGCGCCCGATCATTCATCCCGTCAATCTGTTTATGCACACAGAGATCTGCACGGACGGCAGGATTGCCGTCCGCCGTCCGCTCTCCGCTGCGGGAGATCGCATTGTGCTGCGGGCGGAAACCGATCTCCGGCTGGGAATCGCGGCTTGCAGCGTTTCGGAGAGCGACTGCAACGGCGGGAAGTGCTCTCCGGTCGCCGTCCTGATACAGGATCCGGACGAAGCAATGCCCTGACGGAACAGAAAAACACGCCCCGGAGGTATCCTCCGGGGCGTGTTCTTTATCTTGTCGTGGAAGTGTTCCCGCAATTACAGCCCAGTAAGTTGCTGCAATTGGTCGTCGTCAGTAGCGCCAGCAGCAGAAACAGCTGCGTCGAGCTGATCGTGCTGTTGCTCGTAAGCAGAAACAACAGGGCGATCAGAACCAGATTGTCCGACATTTCAAGTCCTCCTTTCGGCAAAATAAGCGCTTATTATACAATATGCGTCATGTTACGAAATATGTTTATGTGATGAAATGTGTTACAATGGATTCAGGAATGAATTGTATCACGGAGGTAACAAAAATGCAGGAAATGTTGCTGGACCGCCGCACGCAGAGCCTGGTGAACGATTACGTGCCCGAAGGGGAAATTCTGGACGAGCTGGTCTGCTTTTTTACGATCTTTGCGGATTACACGCGGCTGCGGATGATCTCCGCGCTGGCAATCAGCGAGATGTGCGTCACCGATCTGTCCCGCCTGCTGCGGCTGAATCAGACGACGGTCTCCCATCAGCTCCGGCTGCTGAAAAACCTGAATGCGGTGACGACCCGCCGCCAGGGGAAAGTCATCTTTTATTCGCTGCGGAACGAATTGCTGAACGACGTCCTTTTAAAGGGCGTGGAATTTCTGGGGTACTGAAATTGGCTGTTATCTGCGAACGAAGAGCGGGAAAACAAACCCGCTCTTTTTTGGTTTTAAAATGCGGGTACGTTGTTTTTTGACTGATACATAAAATGTATATGATAAAAAATACTCGTTATATTACATTACAATAGAGTTGTCAAAGACTGTTTGCGAAGAAAGTGGGGGCGTTTTTTTCGCCGAACGAAAAAAATTTTCAAAAAAATTTAACGGAGCTGGGTAAAAAGAGCATAAAAATTTGAAAATCGGGTGGACAAATGAAGCTCTCAGTCTGTATATATAATAGAAACGACAATAAATCGACGATTTGCGGCACCGGCGGATGATGCGGGAAAATAGTTTTTGGTAAAATCTAAAGAACAGGAGAGGGAAGATGAAACGAATTATAATACTTATGGTGTCCATAGTACTCTTGGTAAGCAGCACGGCGGTGTTTTTTGCATGCGAAGAGGAGTATGATAATTATGCCGCGGCGGTGGTCATCTATTTGAATAGAAAAGTATTGATGAAAATCCCTGCAAGTGAATTGGAGGACGGCTTATGTGAAAGGGAAATAACCTTGGAGTTCAGTGAAGCGGAGTTCGGTTCTTTTAATTTTGAACTTTTGAACAAAGAAGGGATATATACAGAATGGATTGGGTTGGATAACGGGACACCTAAATTGATATCGCTAGTAGACACATATTATTATAATAAATACGAAACAATTATTTCGATAAAAACGAGAGGCCAGTATGTATATGAGATAATGTGGGAAATAAATAACGCATTTCATTTTAAAGATCTATTGTATTTAAATGTTTATATCAACGTAATATAGCAAAGATCGATGATATCTATTAAAAATTATTGATAAAAAGATTGAACAAAACAAGATTCAGAGGGTCTTGTAAAAGAGAAAAAGCGGGAGGTGAAAGATCGATGAAACAGGAATAAAAAATAATCGCTACAGTATCAATAAAAAAGAAAGGAGAAAAAAATGAAAAGATTTGTTACTGGTATTATGGTTGCTATCATGTTATTCAGCGGCGTATTTATTTTCTCCGCATGCGAAGAAGAGTATGATAATTATGCCGCGGCGGTGGTCATCTATTTGAATAGAAAAGTATTGATGAAAATCCCTGCAAGTGAATTGGAGGACGGCTTATGTGAAAGGGAAATAACCTTGGAGTTCAGTGAAGCGGAGTTCGGTTCTTTTAATTTTGAACTTTTGAACAAAGAAGGGATATATACAGAATGGATTGGGTTGGATAACGGGACACCTAAATTGATATCGCTAGTAGACACATATTATTATAATAAATACGAAACAATTATTTCGATAAAAACGAGAGGCCAGTATGTATATGAGATAATGTGGGAAATAAATAACGCATTTCATTTTAAAGATCTATTGTATTTAAATGTTTATATCAACGTAATATAGCAAAGATCGATGAATACAACGTTATAAAAAAGGAGAAGAACAGATGAAAAAATCAATCAGATATTTAATTGTGACCGGCAGCTTTATTTTATTGTTATCTTGCCTTTTCAGTTTGGCTGTATTACAGGGAGGAAAGGCTTACGCGGAAGAAGTACACTCTTTTTCTGCTGAAAAATATACAGAAACTGATTATTTATTGAATGAAGACGGTACTGACTCAGAAAAAATGCTGAGAGACTACGCAAAAGAACTTAAAATGAAGCCGGAAGACGAGCCGATTACCGACTTGGATAAGATTATTCCGGTTGAATATCTGCGCGTCGAACAGAGCGGAGCGGCCGGCGATGAAAAACAGTTTTCTTACATGGGGAAGGAATACGGCTTTTTTGTTAAGCATCGTTTGTTCGATCCGTATCAGATAACATACGGTATAGATATAGTATTGATTGATTTTAAGCAATCCTATAATAAGGACACGGGGGAAGCCTATTTTGAAGTAAGACCCATTTTAAATGAGTCTTTTTGGCATCGAAGCGTAGGTGGAGAAGACGTATGGTATCGGGCGAAGTTCGTCAACGTCGCGGGGTCGGAAGGACTTTTATACGTGGGAGAGGAATATTTTATCTCCAACCCCGTAATCACAACCGCCGTTTTAAATGAACATGAATTGAATTACGGGGATGCCGGCTATTCAAAAGCGAACGACACGGGAAATATCATCTCGCAGGCGCGCGTCAATTATAATGCGGTACAGTTAAATAACGCAACGATAGTGCCGCTAGTCAACATGAGCGTTCGGTATTTGGTCGCTTCAATTCCGGTAGTGGGGCAATATGTGGATTTGGGGCTTAATTTAAGAGATTCGCTGGAAGAGATCAAAAAGGGCATGAAGGAAAATGTTTCCGCAACAGACGAGAACCTGGCGATTTTTCAGAACGAATCGAAAGAAGTGCAGCGACTCGGGGGATCTCCCTATACCAGGGCGATGAGTATGCAGGCCGATCAGAGCTTTTTACTGTCTTCTAAGGATCTGGAAGAGGATCACTATTTCAGAGGAATTACCGTACTCGACAATACGGATGCCTGCATGAGAATGAAGCAAGTCTGTTCATTTGATATCATAACGCGCAAGGGGAGTTCTGTTACTTATCATAATAATCAAAACGAAGAGGGGACCAGAGTTCCGTTTCAGGCGGTAAGCGAGTCGGTGTTGCAGGAAGAATATGGATATCAAACGATCTCATTGCAGGAGGAAGACAACGCCTATTTTCTCCCTAACGGAACCAGTACCTATCTTTTTACGCCCGCATTTACGGGAGAGTATACTTTAAAGAGCAGCGCTGCGGCCGCTGATTTTTCCGTGAGAGAGAATGGAACGGAAATCCCCCTTTTATCGGAGTTAGACGCAGAGGAAATATGCGTTTTGCTGGAGGCAGGAAAAACGTACCTCATCGATTTTTCTCTGACGGATCGAACAGCATACGGGCAGTTCCCGTTTATCATCACTTTCCCGTCCATTGAAAAAGACCGGTCAGTTACGGTTTCGCTGTCAGCAGGGAAAATTGCCGCCTATTCCTTTACCGTTCCGCAGAGCGGATATTATCGGTTTGACTTCGGTTCAGCGATCAATTCTGCTTTTATCGGAAGGAACGGTCAATTCGGCGAATCCGCCGGCAAAAAGAATTACGGTTATTTTCTGCAGGATGAGCGGTATAGCGTCATACTGTCTTCCTCTCAGTCTCTTTCCTTGACGGTTTATTTTACGGAAGTCGACGCTTTGACTTTGGGAGAAGAAATGCCCGTATTCTCTTATGAGAACGTCTATTACGCCTCTTACCGCAACAATTCAAACGCGTTGAAAAATTACGTTGTTTCCGTTTTAACGGATTCGGATCAGGCAGCGCTCATATGGGAGATCAAAGACGCAAACAACGATACTTTGTTGGCTACAATTCTGGATTCTTACCGCAGCGCAATGTTTGAGATCCCTGCAAAAACGACCGTATATATCGGCGTTTTCTCCTCTGACGTCATGTCCGATGCGAAAATAGTGCTGCGGGAAGAAGCGGCGGCGCATCACTGGATTGTTGACGGCGTGCCGATTGAGGGCGATACGTTAAGGCTTGCGAGGGGCGCTTCCGTAAAAATCGGGTTTCAAATCGGCAATGTGGAAAAAGGTCTGATGAGTAAAACGAATGACGTATTCAGTATTTCCAACTCCCGTTTAACGGTGAAAGCGGATGCCCTGCTTGGGGCCTATGAGTATGTAGCGGCGGACGGATTGCCGTCCGGATATTCCTATGCGCATCAGTTAAAAGTATACGCGATAATGGAGAAGATAACGGACATCACAGTAGAAACAGGCGGCACTTCCGATGGCAAAGAGGACGAAATTACATTGAAATGGGGATGTGATGCGATCACCGAAATTAGATTGACTTTTTTGCCTGTTTCCGGTGAAATCTGTTCGGTTACGCTGGGAAATCTGCTGGGTAAGAACGAGTTTTATTTCGTGGAAATGGTGCGGACCGACAAATATGAATACACGAATTTTTTCCTGGACAGGCTGTCCATATTCGGCGGAGCATGCGTGATTCAGGTCGACTGGGTGAAATTGGATCCTCTGGAATCAGCTTCGCGGTCTGCCTATCAGATTTTGAATCATACTGATGAGATGGAGGTGGCGGACGGAAGCTGTACGCCTTATTTTAAAGGAGGAAGCGGAACGGCGAGCGCGCCTTATCTTTTGTCGGGGATTCAGCAATTATATAATATTCGATATGATAACGATGCCCATTATTTAATGACCGGGTCTATGTTTTTCCATCTCGGCATCGCCTGGACGCCTATTCCGGAATTCAGAGGCGTTTTGATCGGAGATTTTAGGAGTTTCCTCTATCCTATACTGGATGTTAGCGTAACCAATATCGGCATTTTCGGCGTAAATCGCGGTACCATACGCAATGTAAAGCTGATCGGAGTCCGCAATGACGCGAATTGGGGGATTACATCTCGTACATTTTATTACGGCGGTCTGGTCGGCATCAACTACGGCGTAATTGATAATTGCACCAACTCGAGCGATACGCTCAGTCTGCAGGGATATTATAACGCGTGCATCGGAAATTTTGTCGGTAAAAACAGCGGCGGAACCATTCGCAAAGCCTCCACCTCCAATTTGCTGACGGGATCCGGATATGTCGGAGGGATTGTCGGCAGAAACGAAGCGGGAGGGACGGTGGAAGATTGCTCCTGCTCGGGATACATTGAATATGTCTGGACGACGGCCAATCGGTCGATGGGCGGACTGATCGGTTATAACGACAATGCTACGGTCAAAAACAATCGATTCAGCGGGAAAATCGTCTGGGTATGTGAAGAGAGGAATAAAGATATTCTTCCCAGCATCGGGCTGATCGTCGGCTATAACACGGGCGGAACGTTCTTTGAGAATGACTCTGAAGATGCTACCTATCATATCGATTGTGAAAGCCTATATGTCATCATTATGATCTGGGATCAGAGCGGACGCGTCATGAAAAAGGAAAACGGACAGGTCGGCTGGGAAGAATAGCGCTTTTTCAGGGGCGGCGGAGGCGATCTCCGCCGCCGATTTTTTCGAGAACTAAGCGAATTTAGACAGCGTTTTAAAGACAGAATCGAAAAGGCGACCAAGGGAGGCGCCTTTTTTGTATGATTTGATCATGTGGTTAGGGGAACCGTATCCGGAAAATGGAATTTCCGTTCCGCAGGACAATGAACACGGCCAAGTTGGCACGATCGCCGCCTCATGCCCGCCGGATAGATGATAGATTGGTTTTCATGTATTTGAGTAGTTGCCTTTGGGGGATTTCGCAGATTGTTGAACGGAAAAACGCTTGTAAAATTTCCCTTTTAACGCTATAATAAAGGTATGACGGAGATCGTAACCGAAAAACTGAAGATGCTGCCGACTGATCCGGGCGTCTATATCATGAAAAACGCCGAGGGGACGGTCATCTACGTGGGAAAGGCCAAAAACCTCAAAAACAGAGTCAAGCAGTATTTCTACACGGGCGTCAAGACGGATAAGGTCATGGCGATGGTCTCGCATGTTTCGGATTTCGATTATATCATCACGCCGACGGAGATCGACGCGCTCACGCTGGAAAACAATCTCATCAAAAAGCACAAGCCGCGCTATAACATCCTTCTGAAAGACGACAAGACCTATCCTTATCTCGCCGTCAATTTGAAAGAGCCGTTTCCGACTTTCCGCATCACGCGCAAAATCAGGCGGGACGGCAGCAGGTATTTCGGCCCTTATATGGGAGGGGTTTCCGTGCGGGAAGTGCTGGAAATTTTATCGCTCGCCTTTTCCCTGCGCCCCTGCGCGACGCCGATCGTGCCGGAAAAACTCCGCCGCCCCTGCCTGAATTATCACATCAAGCGCTGCATGGCGCCCTGTGCGGGGCTGTGCACCGCGCAGGAATATCGGGAAAAGGTGGACGCGGCGATTGACTTTTTGAACGGAAACGAATATAATGTAGAGAAAATCCTCCGGGACCGCATGCTGAACGCCGCGGCGAACGAAGAATTCGAGCAGGCCGCCAATTACCGGGACAAGCTCGGCATGCTGGAAAAGGTGAAGGAAAAGCGCCTGGTGGCCATCAATCGCTTTCTGGATGCGGATATCGTTTCCTTCGTCACCAACAACGTCTATTCGGCGGTCAATCTTCTTGTCATCCGCAAGGGCGTGATGCTGGGGGGAAAGAGCTTTTCCATGGAGGAGGCCTCCTTCGACCGCGCGGAGGCGCTCGCGGAGTTCATCGCGCGCTATTATAAGGAGGGCGCGGAGGTGCCGGACGAAATCGTCGTCAACGCGGAAGGGAATTTTTCACTGCTCGAAGAGTATTTTAAGGAAAAGTCGGGAAAAATAGTCAATATCCTTTGCCCGAAAATGGGCGTAAGGAAGCAGCTTTCGGAGATGGCGGAGAAAAACGCCGCCGACTATCTGGAAAAGACGGTGGATAAGATCCGCCACAAGGAGGACCGCACGGTGCTTGCCTGCCGCAGATTGCAGGAGGCGCTCCGGCTTTCCCGCTATCCCCGCCGCATGGAATGTTACGATATCTCCCATATCAGCGGCGTGGACAAGGTGGGCTCCATGGTCGTGTTTGCGGACGGCGAACCCGAGCGGGACAGCTACCGCCGCTTTAAGATCCGGACGGTGGAGGGCTCCAACGACTTCGCCTGTCTGCAGGAAGTGCTGAAGCGCCGCCTTGGCAAGCTGGGAACGGAGGAGGAAGAACGCTTTCCCCGCCCCGACCTCATCGTGATCGACGGGGGAAAGGGACAGCTCTCTTCGGTCAAGGAGATCTTCGACGGAATGGGCGTGGAGGGAATCGACCTCGTATCCCTTGCCAAGCGCGAAGAAGAGGTGTTTACGCTCTTTTCCCGTGAATCCGTCCGTCTCGATCACAGCGACTATGCGCTGCAGGTATTGCAGCGACTGCGCGACGAGGCCCACCGTTTTGCGATCACGTATCACCGGACGCTGCGCGGGAAGCGCGCGCTCTCTTCCGTGCTCGACGGGATCGAGGGAATCGGCAGGAAGCGCCGGATGGCGCTGATGGAGCGGTTCAAAGATATTTACGAGATCGAAAAAGCCTCGGTTTCCCAGCTGACGGAAGTGGCCGGCATCGGGAAAAAACAGGCGGAAGCGATCGTCGCTTATTTTTCAAAAGAGGAGAATCATGAAATATAAAATGGTTGTCGCCGATTTCGACGGCACGCTGGGAACGGCTCCCGATCACATCGAGGAAAGCACGGTCGCGGCGATCAGGGAATATCAGAGAAAGGGCGGCAGATTTGTCGTCTGCACGGGGCGCATGCTCTCGTCCATCCGCCCGATTTGTCTGAAATACGGCCTGACCGGGGACGTGATCGCGGCGCAGGGCGCGATCGCCGCGGATATTCTGACGGGGGATATCTTCTATTCCTCCGGCATTCCGCCCGCGCTCGCCCTCGAAGTAGTGACGGATTTGGAGAAGGACGGAGAGCCCGTGCTCGTCAACGTCGGCGACGTTCTGTATTACGCCGCGGGAAACGCGCTCACGGAGACGTACGAGAAAAATTCGGGCGTGAGCGGCGTCGCGGTGGGAAAGCTCTCTGATTTTCTGGCAAAGAATCAGGCGCCCGTGCAGAAGGTCATGGCGATCGTCGGCGCGGGGCGCGTGGAAGATAAAATGGAGCAGTACGCCGAAAAGTACGGCGGCAAGTGCGTGGTGAACACCGGATTCGATCCGGACAGGCTCCCCGCACAGATCGCGGCGTACGCCGAGCGCTATCAGGGGCGGCTGGTGATCAATTCGGGATTTCAGTTCCTGATGGAGATCATCTCTCCCGCCTGCACGAAGGGGAATACCGTCCGCGCGGTAGCGAAGCGCTGCGGCGTGGAAGAAAGCGAGATCTTGACGGTGGGGGATTCCACCAACGACCTCTCGCTGATCGCCGTCGGGCACGGGGTCGCCGTCGGGGACGGCAGCGCCGCACTGAAGGCGGTCGCTGAGGAGATCGCGCCGCCGTATGCGGAAAAGCCGGTGGAGTATCTCCTGAAAAAATATTGTCTTTAATAACGGAAAGTGAATGATGGAAGGAAATGAATTGATCAAAGAGGAAAGGCCCGTTTATCCGGTCATACCGCTGCGGGGAAAAGTGATTTTTCCGAATACGTTTGTGAATTTCGACGTCGGCAGGCCGATGTCGCTGAACGCCGTCAAGGCGGCTTCCGACGGGGATCTGAAGGTGTTTATCGCCGCGCAGAAAAACGCGCTCGTGGAAAACCCGAAAAAATCCGATCTGTATCAGACGGGCGTTCTCGCCAAGATCCGGCAGGTCATCAAACTGCCGAACGGCAACGTCAAGGTGAGCGTGCAGGCGGTCGCCCGCGCGCGCGTTCTCACGCTCGTCAAGAGCAAGGAGCGCTTCGACGCGACGGTGGAGGAGCTTTCCTATACGACGGCGGACGAAATCGAGGCGGAGGCGTATTTCCGCGTGGCGAAGGCCGCGTTCTGGGAGTATTCCCTCTTCGACAAGAAGATGGGAAAGGACGTTCTCACCACGCTTGCGGAGATGAATTCGCCCAACGAGTTTATCGACAACGCCGTCGTCGTGCTCACGCTGAAGGAGTCGGACTGCCAGAAACTTCTGGAAGAGAGCGACACCGTGAACCGGCTCAAGCTGTTCGAGAAGCTGATGGTGAGCGAACTGGAGATCGCCAAAATCGAGCAGAAGATCAGCGCCGAAGTGCGGAAATCCATCGACAGGGGCCAGAAGGAATACTATCTCCGCGAACAGCTGAAGGCGATTCACACCGAGCTCGGCGACAACGAGGATGAAAAGCAGTCTCTGACGGACGACATCAAAAAGAAGCACCTCCCCGCGGAAATCGAGGAGAAAGCGCTCAAGGAGATCGCGCGGCTGGATAAAATCAATCCCTCCTCGCCGGACTATTCGGTGATCCTCAATTACATCGACTGGATCAAGGAACTGCCCTTCGGCGTCTATACGGAGGATACGGAGAGCCTGAAAGAGGCGAAAGCGGTTTTGGACGCCGACCATTTCGGTCTGGAAAAGGTGAAGGAGCGCATCGTCGAATATCTCGCCGTCCTGCATCTGACGAAGGCTCTGAAAGGTCCTATTTTATGTTTCGTCGGGCCTCCGGGCGTGGGGAAGACCTCTATTGCAAAGTCCATCGCCCGCGCGCTGGGCAGAAAATTCGTGCGCATGAGCCTGGGCGGCGTGCGCGACGAGGCGGAGATCCGCGGCCATCGGAGAACGTACGTGGGCGCCATGCCCGGCCGCATCATTTTCGGGCTGAAAAACGCGGGTTCCTCGAACCCGGTGTTTTTGCTGGACGAGGTGGATAAGCTCTCTTCGGATATCCACGGCGATCCCGCTTCCGCGCTGTTGGAGGTGCTGGATCCCGAACAGAATTCCACGTTCCGCGACCGGTTTATGGAGATCCCCTACGATCTCTCCAAAGTGATGTTTATCACGACGGCGAATTCGCTGGATACCATTCCCTACCCGCTGCTCGACCGCATGGAGATCATCGAGATCAACGGCTACACGGAGGAGGAGAAGGTGCAGATCGCCAAGCGCTATCTGATTCCCAAGCAGATCGCGGCGAACGGCATCACGGAGGAAAAGATCGCGTTTACGGACGACGGCATCGTCGAGATCGTCCGCGGCTACACGATGGAAGCGGGCGTGAGAAATCTGGAGCGCGAGATCGGCTCGGTCGTACGCAAGGCGGCGACCTTCGTCGCCGAAGATCCGGATACGCCGCAGAAGATTGTGGACCGGGAAGCGGTCCCCGCCTATCTCGGCATCCGCAAGTTCCTGCCCGACGAGGAGCGGAACGCGGACGAGGTGGGGGCGGCTACGGGGCTCGCGTGGACGGCATTCGGCGGCACCACGCTGACCATCGAGGTCAGCCTGATGCGCGGGAAGGGCGAGATCCTGCTGACGGGCAAGCTGGGCGACGTCATGAAGGAATCCGCCCGCGCGGCGATCAGCTATATCCGCGCCCATGCGGACGAATACGGCATCGAGGCGGACGCGTTTGAGAAGAACGACATTCACATTCACGTGCCGGAGGGCGCCACACCGAAGGACGGCCCCAGCGCGGGGATCACGATGGCGACCGCCATTTTGTCGGCGTTTACTTCCCGTCCGGTGAAGCGGAGCATCGCCATGACGGGGGAAATCACCCTGCGCGGCAAGGTGCTTCCCATCGGCGGTTTAAAGGAAAAGGCGCTCGCCGCCCGCCGCATCGGCATCCGCGACGTGATCATCCCCGCGGGGAACCGCAAGGACGTGGAGGAGATTCCGGCGGAAATCAGAAAAGAAATCAATTTTTATCCCGTTGAGACCGTAAGAGAGGTTTTCAGCAGGGCAATCGGCAACATATGATCATAAGAGACGCGCAGTTTATCACTTCGGTGGCGCACGAAAACAATTTTTTAAAGTCAGACCGCCCGATTGTGGCGGTGGCGGGGAAATCCAACGTCGGCAAGAGCTCGTTCATCAACATGCTGGCAAACCGCAAAAAGCTCGCAAAGACTTCCAATACGCCGGGGCGCACCCGCCTCGTCAATTACTTTGATTTCGGCCCGTTTATCCTGGCGGATCTGCCGGGATACGGCTTCGCGCGGGTGTCGAAGGAAGAGCAGCGGCGCTGGGGAAGGCTGATGGAGCGCTTTTTCGAGCGGACAGAGATCGCGCACGTGTTTTCCCTCCTGGATATCCGGCACGATCCCACGGCGGAGGATCTCCAGATGATCGCCTATCTGTATCACTACGCGCTTCCCTTTTCCATCGTCTGCACCAAGGCGGACAAGCTGGGGAAGAGCAAGGTAAAGCCGCGGACGGCGGAGATCGCCGCGCGCGTCAAGGTGGGGGTGGGAGACATCATCGCGACGTCCGCCGAAACCGCTTACGGCAGAGACGCGGTGCTGTCCCGGCTGGACGGAATCCTCGCGGTACATAACGAAGCATTTGACGACTGCGACGGGGAATAATTTTTTTTGCGTAAGAGACGGAAAAATGTTCCGCTCCTTCGGGGCCCCGCGGCGAACAGTGATGAAAATGACTTTCGGCGACAGAAAAAGCGCTGTTCCGCATCAAGCGGAACAGCGCTTTTGATCGATAAGGAATTGTTTATATTTACGAAAAAACGACTTAATTTTTAAAAAAAGGTTGCAAAGAGAAAAAAGATGTGATAAAATACAGAAAAACAGGAGTAAAAGTGCGGGAGGAATAAACGGTTTTCTGCCGTAAGGCGTATACGCCTTTTTCGTTCGCATTGCGAACGAAAAAGAGAGCGGCATTGCAAGCGCACCATGGCGGTCGCGTTTGCGGGGATGTATATGTTCTTCGGCATCATAACCGCGCGTTTTTGATATAAAAATCAGGAGGGAAGAGATGAAAAAATTTATTTTGGGATTGGTGCTTGTCTTATTGTTTTCAGCGCTGTGCACGGGATGCAATGCCCCCGGCGCGTTTTATTCGTTGGATGAGGCGTACGATAACGGTTGGCTGACGCAGGAAAATTTGAAAAATATCGCATATTATTACAACTCATACAGTGCGCCGGATCTCGAACCGGATGATACGTTTATTCCTGAACCGATTGACCCGAATCAATTAGATAACCAAACAATCAGAAAAATGAAGAAAACATATCAGTTAACTATACTGAAGGATTGGAAAGCTCCGTTAAAATCTGTTTTTTTAAAAGTCTATTACGGTACTTATCAAAATTGCGTTATTGCAGAGTGGGGTCATAATTGGTTTGCATATGATCCGTATTATGAAAATGAAAAAATGATAGGAGATGTTTTATTTTATAATTACAACAGCTGTCTTCTTGTCTGGCGAGAAGGCTGAGTAAAAAGAGGGGGCAGACGTCGGTCAGAAACATCGCCCGCTCTTTTTCTCGTTTTGCCGTTTTTTCCCTTATCTCTTGCCGGTCTGTAAAGAGCGGCCGGAACGTATCGGGCCATGTAAAAAGGTCTGAACGGGATAAATTGTAAGAGAAAACCCTGAAAGCGATTCAAAACGCCTGTTTCATATAACGGGAAAAAGTTTTCCGCCGGGGATTGACAACCGCGCGGGCCTCTGCTATAATGAAAGCAAGCGGACGTTTGCGCCGCATTTTTTCAGGAGGGTATTATGGGTAAAAGAAAAAAGAAATTGAGTCTGATCGGAATCATTCTGCTGGTTGCGGCCGTCGCCGGCGCGATCGTCGCCGTCACGGGAATCTTTCTCAGCTGGTTCAAGGGCACGTTAAGCAGCGGCTTTATGGGCCTTGAAAAGTCTATGGAGTACGGGCTTTTCGGCGACCTTTCCGCCGAAACGGATTTTCCCCTGTGGCTGGTGCAGGTCATCGCGATTGCGGCGGGCGTCTTTGCGGTTCTCTCCGCGGCGGTCACGGCGCTCAAGGCGTTCGGCGCGGTCAAAATCGGCTTTTTGGCAAAGATCCTGCTCGCGGCACTGACCATCGCGCTCGCCGTTCTGGCAATCATCTTCGGCTTTACCTATGTGGGGCAGTTCGCAGAACTTAACGGCGGAGACTTTCTCAAATATACATGGACGGTCGGGGCGGGCGGTTATCTGACCGCGATCGGCGGCGTTGTCAGCGGCGCCGCGCTCCTGTTGAAATAAAAAAACGGCCGCCGCGCGCGGCCTTTTTTTTGCGGGGAAGACAGAACATGAAGAAATTTTGGTGTATTTTACTCTGCGCCGCGCTGCTGTTTGCCGGCTGTCTGCCTTCGGAGGGCCGCGTCCCGGAAACGCCGGGCGAATCCGAAACGCCGGCCGAACCTGCGGATCCGGAGACTCCGGCCGACCCGGAACCTCCCGCGCCGGCGGCTTATCTCGTATTCACGTTGAACGGGGCGGAATACGCGCGGATGCCGGTGGCGGAAGACGGGCGTTTTACCTTCCCCGCGAACCCGAAGGACGGGGACAGGGCATTCACCGGCTGGTATGTTTCCGGGACGGATGAGCGGCTTACCGAGGATTATTTTGAAGGAAAAGCGCCCTGCGATCTCACCGCCGAACCGCGGTGGATGGAGGGTTACGGCGTTCCCATCGTCATGGTGGATACGGGCGGCAAAGAGATCGAGAGCAAGGAAGATTACCTCGACGCGGAGATCTGCCTGTACAACGCCGCGGACGAATATTGTTTTTACGACGTCTCCGCGGGGGTGCGCGGGCGGGGGAATTTTACCTGGACCAACCCCAAAAAGGGGTATCGGATCAAGTTCGGCAAAAAGCGGGCGATGCTATCCGATTACGCCGCGAAGAGCTGGACGCTCATTCCCTCCTACAACGACAAGACGCTGATGCGCGATTATATCGCCTTGGATTTTGCGCGCAATTTGGATGGGATCGAGTGGACGAGCAGTGCGGAATACGTGGAGCTCTATCTGAACGGCGCCTATAACGGCGTGTATCTCCTGTGCGAACAGAACCAGGTGAACGAGAACCGCGTAGACGTCGAAGAGGGCTCTCTCGAAGTCGACACGGGGTATTTTATCGAGCGCGATCAGTACGCGCCGTCCGATCCGACGCTGACCGAAAACGTGGATTACTTCTATATCGAGGGCGATGCGTATCCGTACAACATCAAGTCTCCCGAGCGCCCCGCGCGGGAGGATTACGGTACGCAGGCGGAATATGACGATGCGATGGAGGCGTTTGCGGCGCAGCGGGAATATATCAAAGATTACATGACGCGCGTTTTCGCCGCCGTCCGGGCGGGGGATTGGAGCACCCTGACGGAGCTGTGCGATATCCCTTCCATGGTGGATTTTTTCATCCCCGACCAGGTCTTCCTGAACTGGGAGATCGACCGGTTCAGCAACCTGTTCTTTTACAAGGACAAAGGAGAAAAGCTGAAATTCGGCCCGCTGTGGGACTTTGAACTTTCCGCCGGCTTTGTCGAGGGGTTTCAGCCGGATACCTTTTACGCCAATAACCATTGGTTTTCGGGGCTGTATGCGATTTCCGCCTACAGGCAGGCGTTCGACGCGCGCCTGAGGGAACTGGACGGCGCATACGACCGGATTCTTACCCTGATCGACGCGGTCTCCGCGCGCTGCCGCAAGGCGTTCGACCACAATTTTACGCGGTGGGAGATCACGCGGCACGACTTTCCCGAAAACGCCCTCGCGCACCTGAATACGTACGAGGACAACGTCGCGTTTTATCGGGACTTTATGGAGCGAAGAATCGGCTATCTGAAAAGCCGCTGACCGCAAGGGCAGGTAAAAATGCCTTTGCAAGGGAAGAAAAGGCGAAAAATGCGCATTTTGGCGAAAAAAATAAAAAAAGTTCTTGTCATTTGTTCTCTTTTGTGATAAGATAAAGGTAACGAAATCAATGGGTATACCCATTTTTGTTTGCCGAAAAGTAAATTCGGCAAACAAAAATGGGTATACCCATTTTTGTTTGCCGAAAAGTAAATTCGGCAAACAAAAAGAGGGGGCCTAAATGAAAAAGGAGAGGAACCATGAAGAGAAACAGAAAGGGTTTTACCATTGTGGAGCTGGTAATCGTCATCGCGGTGATCGCGATTTTGGCGGCGGTGCTGATCCCCACGTTTTCCAGTCTGATTCAGAAAGCGAATCTCTCTGCGGACGAGCAGGCGGTCAGGAGCATGAATACGGCGCTGATGGCGGACGAGGCGATCAACGGAAAGCCCTCCAATCTCGGCGAAGCGCGCGCCGTGCTGGCGGCGGCGGGGTACAACGCCGAAAGCTATCATCCCATTTCCGCCGGCCATAATTTTTACTGGGATGCGGAGCTCAACTGCATTCTGCTGGTGAAGGGCTCGCGGGTGACGCAGGAGGTCGTCTATCCCACCGAATACGCGGGCGCGGGGGAGGATTTCTTTGCGAACGACACGAGAAGGTACAATCTCTTTGACGGCTGGACGCTGGGTGACGAGACCATCGTCGCGGAGGTGGACGCGGGCGTCACGCTCACCGCGGACGAGACCGGCAAGGAAAAACTCGCGGATATCATCCGCATCGGCGCGCTTTCGGGCGAGACGTTTGACGGCGGAAAGATTACGCTGGCGGAAAACGCGACCTATGACTTTACGGATTCGCCCATCAAGACGCCCATCGTCAAGTTCGAGGGGACGATCGACGGCAACGGCGCCACGCTCAAAGGGATCGATATCACCCCCGTGCACGGAAAGGACGGCAACGGCTGCCTTTACATTGATTACTATGACCCCGAGCAGGGCGTTCAGAAATCGAAATACGGCGTGGGGCTCTTTGATTATCTGGGAGAGGGCGGACTGATCGAAAACCTCACCATAGAATACAGCGATACCGAAACTACGCACGCCATGCCGGACAGCGAGTATACCTACTTCGGGGGGATCGTGGGCTGCCTGAACGGCGGAACCATCCGCAACTGCGCAGTGACGGGGGATATCGTGCAGTACAACCGCGTGGGAGGGATCGTCGGCTCCGCGCTCGCGGGAACGATCGAAAACTGCAGCGTCACTGCGAATATCACGTCTTTGGCGGTGACTTCCTCGACGAGCGGCAGAACCTCCAACTTTGAAGCATACTCCTATGTGGGCGGCATCGTCGCCTATGTGGGAAATGCCGGGAAAGCCGTCAACGATCAGCTGACGATCAAAAACTGCACGGTCGGAAAAACGGAAGGCACGATTGAACTGACAGCGAATTTCTGTGCGGTCGGCGGTATTTTCGCCTGGTCTGCGGGCGGAACGGACGTCGAAGTGAGCGACTGCACGATTCGGAACGTATCCCTCGACAAGCCCGGCTCCACAGACTGGGGCGCCGGCCTGGTCTGCGGTTTTGCGCATGCTGACGACGTGACCATTGCGCTGTCCGGTATCTCGGTTCAGGGATGCACCGTCAAGATGAACGGGGTTGTACAGGACGCCTCCAAAGCGGCAGTCAAAGACGAATCGGGCAACATTCTCATCTGGAGTGCAGAAGGTGCCGTCACCGTTCAGTAGAGTTTCATAACGACAGCCCCGCGTTCGGCGGGGCTGTTTTCATCCTCAAAAAAACAATCATGCAAAATTGCAGGCAATAAAACCGTGTCCGGCAGTTTCTGACAGGGCCGCCGCGGCGGACAGCAAAAAAGCCCCGCCGAACGCGGGGCTTTTTTCAGCGGAAAGAGGCGGCGCGTCACAGCGCCGTTCCCTTTTCAGGCGTTTTCAGGCGGGATACGTCCGCGCCTTCCAGCCGCAGAAGCGCGATCTTTTTGGCAACGCCGCCCGCGTAGCCGGTGAGGTTGCCGCCCTGCCCCAGCACCCTGTGGCAGGGGACGATGACGGAGACGGGGTTGCGGCCCACCGCCCCGCCGACCGCCTGCGCGGAGGCCTTTCTTCCGGCGGACCGGAGGCGGAGCGCGATATCGCCGTACGTGACCGTTTGTCCGTAGGGGATTTCCTTCAATATCGCCCAAACCGCCTGCTGAAAGGGCGAGCCGCTCAGGGAAACGGGGGGAAGAAAATCCGGCTCCCTGCCCTCAAAATAGAGATCCAGCCAACGCCTCGTTTCGAGAAAGACGGGGAGCGCCTCTTCTCTTTGCGCGGTCTCTTCTCCGCCGTAATACTTCTGTCCTTCAAACCACAGCCCCGTCAGCGCGGTCCCGTCGCTCGCCAGCGTTATGGAACCAAGCGGGGAGCGGTAATGTCCTTCGTAACGATTCATGGCTTATGCGAAAAAACAGGGGAGGTTGTCAAAGGAGGGCTTTTTTTCGCCCGCTTCGATCGCGCGCACGACTTCGATTACCTTGTCGTTGCAGGGCGTGGGAACGCCGTATTTTTTCCCGTAGCGGGAGACGACGCCGTTGATCGCCTCGATTTCGCAGCGCTTGCCCTTTTCGAGATCCTGCAGCATGCTCGCCTTTAACATGCGGTGCTTTTTCATGGCGATCGGGATGATGAAAAAGGAAATCTTCCGTTTGAACGCGCCCTTGTAATCCAGAAGTTTCACGACGTCCTTTCCCTGTATGGGCTCGATTCTGATCTGCGCCGCCTTCGCCACGTCGATGCACTCTTTGATGATGCGCTGGGCGATGAGGCGGCTCTTTTTGTTGTCCGAAACTTCCCCGAACGTACAGCCGAGCGCGGCGGAAAGCCCGCTGAACGCGCTGTTGATCAGCAGTTTGGACCAGCGCGCGCCCAAAAAGTTTTTCTCGATCTCCACCGTTCCCATGGTGCGGAGCAGTTCGATCGCATAGTCGAATTTATCGTCCCGATGTCCGTCCGTACTGCCGATGGCGAAGGTGAGGCTGTCCGGTTCGGAAGTGAGCTCGCTGACGCCCGGCCCGAGCAGGGTGGCGCCCCAACCCACTGTGCAGCCGTAAGTGCGCGCTTCCCCCACGACTTCGGAGACGGACAGCTCGGGCATGCCGTTCTGCATCGTCACGATCGCGCCCTCTTTTTCCAGGTGCGGGAGGAGCGAGCGGACGACCGCCTCGTTGTCCAGCTGTTTGGTCATGAGAAAGATGAGATCATACGTCTCCGTCATCTCTTCGGGTAAAAGCGCGCGGACGGGCACCGTCATCTCGACTTTGCCCACGATATGCGCGCCGCTCTCCTTCAGCGCCGCGACGTGCGCGGCGTTGCGGTTGATGAGGTCGATTTGGTACCCCGCTTTGGCGATATAGGCGCCCAGGACCGTGCCCAGGGAGCCCGCGCCGTAAATTGCCGCTTTCATGTTGATTCCTCCTTTCGGTTATATTGTTTTTTTGCCGTAAAATTTGGTGCGGGAGCGGGGGAGCGCGTCTGCGGAGGCGCCCAGGGGCTTCTCGCGGTTGCGATAGTCGTGCTTGTCGCAGAACCACTGCAATTCCCCGTTCATGCGCGAGAGATTTTTCTCCTCCGTCTCTGCGAGCGCCCGGATATAGTCTTTCACTTTGCCGCCCGCTTCTTTGGCGTTGCGCAGAAGCTCCGCATAATGGTGGAAGCAGAACCCCTTTGTCCCCGCGAGCATGGCGGGGAATTCCCTTTCATTGCCGTACATCTGCGCAATCGTCTTGTAATAGCGCTGCATGTTGAAATCGATGAGGTCGCAGATCAGGCAGGTTTCTCCCGCTTTGTCGATGGCGTCCGCCTGCCTGGCGGCGTCTTTCGCGTTTTTGGGTACGGTCACGTTCCCGGCGAGCGCCTTCATGCGCGTGATCGCCTGCAGCGCGACGCCTAGCTTCGAGTTGCCCGCTAAAAGCATGTCGTAATGGTGCGCGCAGAAGCCGCGCTTGTTGACCTTGTCGCGGTAATTGTCCACCATGACGGCTTCGTTCAGAAACTGATCCACGATCTGTTTTTCGACGATCGCTCTGATCTCGCAGACGGGGCACTCGCTCCCCTTGGGGAATTCCTGTAAAATAAGACCTGTGCTGATGTGATAGTGCATTGCGACCTCCGCGGGGAATTTTTCTTTTATTTTATCATTTCTTTCGTAAAAATTCAATAAAATGTTGACAATTAACGCAAATTGTGCTATAAATAAAATAAGAATCTTTGCAATGATTTAGGAGGACGACTATGATACCCGCAGGCAAATATGAATATACGATCAAAGGGAAGCTGGGAACGAAGAAAGGCATCATCGATTTTAAAGAGGTCGGAAAGAACGTGACCGGCGTCATGTATTTCGGAAAGTACGGCTGTGAAATCAACGGCAATACGGACAATAAAAAAATTCGCTTCTGGGGCAATTATCTGACGAAGTTCAAAAATCATTTTATCAACGTAAAGCATTGCCCGATGAAGGAAAACGGTTTCGAGGGCGAAATCGAATTCGGAACCAAGAAGAAGGCAATTTCCGCCGTCAAGATCGACGATGCGACTCCCGTTCCGGCAGATGCGGTCGTCACCGAAAAAGCGGAAAAAGCCGAAAAGGCGGAAGGTTAAGCAAAAGATAAAACTGCCGGATCGGCAGTTTTTTTCGTACGGAGGAAATATGATTTTTCGGAAAACCGATCTGTATGAGGCCTATTCGATCCGGAAAAAGAGGGGCGCGCGGGCAGAGCTCTTTGTCTACGCGTGGGAAAATTCTCCCGAATTTTGCGAAAATCGGCGCCGCCCCGCGATTCTGATCTGCCCGGGCGGCGGATACGCGATGTGTTCGGACCGCGAAGCGGAGGCGATCGCCTTCCGCTTTTTCGCCGCCGGGTTTCAGGCGTTCGTGCTGCGCTATTCGGTCGCGCCCGTGCGCCATCCCGCGCAGCTTGCGGAGGCGGTTCTGGCGGTGGATTATATCCGCAAAAACGCGGAAGAACTCAAGGTGATACCGGATCGGATCGCCGCCTGCGGCTTTTCCGCCGGCGGGCACCTGGTCGGCATGCTGGCCACGATGGCGGACGCGCCCGAAGTCGCTGCGTACGTCGGCGAACGGGACGGAAAGCCGAACGCCTGCATTCTCGGCTATCCCGTGATCACGGCGGGCATTCGCTCGGACGGAGAATCCATCCGCAACCTCACCGGAAAGGAGCGGGGGAACGGGGCGTTCTCCCTCGAACGCCGCGTCAGCCGGGATACCGTTCCCTCTTTTCTGTGGACGACGGCGAAGGACGGCGCGGTTCCCGCGCAGAACTCTTTGCTCTTTGCCTCGGCGCTCGCCGCCGCGGGCGTGGACTATGAACTTCACATCTATCAGGACGGTCCGCACGGTCTGGCGACTGCGGACGAAGAGACTGCGGTCCCGGGAGTGCCCGCGTACATCGATCCGCGCGCCGCGACCTGGATCCCTCTCGCGCTGTCCTGGCTGAAACGCCGGGGAATCTGTCTGGAGGTACTATGAAAAAACTGGGACTTGCCCTCGGGGCGGGCGGCAGCCGCGGCGTCGCGCATATCGGCTTTCTGAAAGCCCTCGAGGAGGAGGAAATTCCCATTGCGTGCATCTCCGGCACCTCGATGGGGTCGGTGGTCGGCGCGTGTTACGCGGCGGGGATTTCCGTTGAAAAAATGATCGGGGAGGTCGATAAGATCAAGCCCTCCGATCTCATCGACCTGTCTGCCAACCCGCTGAAAAAGCTGGGGCTTTTAAAAGCCGTCAAAATGAAGGAAAAGCTGCGGGAGCTCCTCGGCACGATCCGCATTTCGGAAATGAAGATCCCCTTTTGCTGCACTGCGGTGGATATCCTGAAGGGAACGCCCAAGGTGTTTGCGGGGGACGAGCTCGCGTTCGAGTGCGTCGCGGCAAGCTCGTCCATTCCGGGAATCTTCCGCCCGACGGAGATCGACGGCGTGATGTACGTGGACGGCGGGCTCATCAGCCGCCTTCCCATCGACGAGTGCCGCGCGCTGGGCGCGGAAGCCGTCGTCACGGTGGACGTCCTGGGGGAAATCCGCGAGGAAAAGCGGCTTTCTAATATCTTTTCCGTGCTGTTCCGCACCATCGACCTCTACGACGGGACTGCCACGCAGAGCAAGCTGAAGGAATTGAAGCCCGATCTGTACCTTGCGCCCGATCTGGGGAGTATGTCGCAGTACCGCTTCGAGGGAATGCCGGAAGCGATCGAAGCGGGGTACCGGCTGGGAAAGGACAATATCTCCGTCATCCGGGAGCTCTGCGAAATTTCAGGGTAAAAGCAGGAAAAATCGGCGTTTCTGATGTTTTAAAAATTGTATAAATTATTATCGCATGAACTGTGGTTTTGTGAGTTTGCTTTCAAAAAGCGGCAAAAAGCCACAGTTTTTTCACATATTTTTGCCGAAAACCGAAAAGAGCACAGAATTTTCGGGATTTTTCGCAAATTTTTTTCAACTTTTCGCTCCGTAGTCTGTGAAAAAATTTTTGAAAAGTTTTCAAATATCCCCTTCAAACGATTGACTATTTATTGAAATTGTATTAAAATAGTCAAAATTTATCTTTATCCGGCTGCGCCGTCATCTGCATAATCATGCAAAAAAGCCGTGAACTTTTTTGCCGATTATTGTCGATAGAAAAAAATCGGAGGTTTCAGAGGAATGAAAAGAGTCATCAGGTTGTTTTGTGTATTTTGTGCGATCGCGATCGCTTCCGCCTCCCTTCTTGCGTGCGGCGGCGGCAGCTATGATCCCGACACGATGATCTTTATCGGCGCGACCGGCCCGCTGACGGGCGGCGAGGCCAGCTACGGCATCTCGGTGCAGCGGGGCGCTACCGTTGCGGTGGAGGAGATCAACGCCGCGGGCGGGCTCAACGGCTACACGTTCTATTTTGACATGCGCGACGATCAGGCGCAGGCTACGCCGGCGGCAAACGCCTACACCTCTTTGATCGAGGCGGGCATGCAGGTCAGCTTGGGATCGGTCACTTCCGCTTCCTGCCTCGCGTTTGCGAACGAGGCGAAAAAGGATAATCTCTTCTTTATCACGCCTTCGGCCTCCGCGGCGGAAGTCATCAAGGAAGACAACGCCTACCGCATCTGTTTCGACGACCCCGATCAGGGGCGGATTTCCGCGGAGACGCTCGCGGAGAAATACACCAAAATCGGCGCGATCTACGATTCGAGCGATACGTATTCCAAGGGCATTTTCGACAGCTTCAAGGCTGAGATCCAGAAATACGAAAACGTCACGCTGACGGAGGCCTCCTTTGTGGAAGGCGCGGTGGACTTCAATCAGCAGGTGACCAATCTGAAAAACGCCGGCTGCGAGGTCGTTTACCTCCCCATTTACTATACGGAGGCGAACCTCATCATCCGCAACGCGGTGACGACGCAGGGCTGGCAGCCCGACTTCTTCGGGTGCGACGGCCTGGACGGGCTGAAGGCGCTGATCGAACAGAACGGCTTTATCGACACCGTGGAAGGGGAAATCTCCTACATGACCGCTTTTGACGCCGCGGCGACGGACGAAAAGACGAAGAAGTTCGTGGATGACTACAAGGCGAAATACAACGAGACGCCCGATCAATTTGCGGCGGACGCATACGACGCGGTTTACGTCCTTTACGAGGCGATGAAAGAGGCGAACGTGACAGACGCTACGATTTCGGTCAGCGATCTGTGCGAGATCCTGAAATCGACGATCAGCGGCGAGGGGTTTGTGTTTACCGGGACGACGGGGACCATGACGTGGGACGCTTCCGGCGCGCCGGACAAAGAGCCCGTCATCGTGGCGCTCACCTGAGAACAGAACGGACAGATTTTAGCCGGGCGGAGACGCTTCGGATACGGAAAGTAAGTTTTTCGATGAGAAAAACTTATTTTCATAAAGAGGAGAAATTATGGAGTTTGTCAGTACTCTCATCAACGGCCTGAGCCTGGGCAGCATCTATGCGCTCATCGCGCTGGGCTATACCATGGTGTACGGGATCGCCAAGATGCTGAACTTCGCCCACGGAGACATCATCATGGTCGGGGCATATTCGGTGTTCGTCTTTCTCGGCTGGTGGAATATGCCGCTCGTCGCCATGCTGTTCGCGGTCGTCGTCTGCTGCGCGCTCGGGTTCGCGGTGGAAAAGTGCGCATATAAGCCGCTCAGGGGCGCGTCGCCGCTCGCCGTCTTGATCACCGCGATCGGCGTCAGCTATCTCCTGCAGGGCGTCGCGCAGGTGGCGTTCGGCTCCGCTCCCGAAAACGTGGACATTGCAATCCGTTTCGGAGGAAAGACCTGGTTTCAGGTCGGGGGGATCACAATCTCCTATTCCACGGTCGTGACGCTCGTCGTCGGCGCGCTGCTGATGGCGGGGCTCACCGTATTTATCAAGCGGACGCGCACCGGGCGGGCGATGCTCGCGCTCTCCGAAGACCGCGGCGCCGCGCAGCTGATGGGCGTCAACGCGAACGCCCTGATCTCGCTCACCTTTATCATCGGCTCTGCGCTCGCGGCGGTGGCGGGGAGTTTCTATCTGATGCAGATTCCCACCGTCACGCCCTCTACGGGCGCGCTCCCGGGAATCAAGGCGTTTACCGCCGCGGTCATCGGGGGGATCGGCTCCATTCCCGGCGCGATGCTGGGAGGAATCCTGCTCGGCATTGTCGAGAAAATCTGCGAGAGCGTTCCCGTGCTCGCGCCCTTTACCACGGCGATCGAGTTCGGGCTCCTGATCCTCATTCTCTTGATCAAGCCGACCGGGCTTTTGGGCGTAAAACGCAGGGAGAAGGTGTGATATGACGGCGAAAGCGAAGAAATTTAAATTAAAACCCAAAAATTACATGAGTTACGTCGTCATTGGAGCCGTTCTCGCGGTGCTGGTGATCCTCTATTATACGGGCAACCTGAAGACCTCTTACACCAAGATGTTCCATCAGATCGCATACAGCATTCTTTTGGCGGTTTCCCTCAATCTCGTGGTCGGTTTTTTGGGCGAGCTGTCTTTGGGGCATGCGGGGTTTATGTGCGTGGGCGCATATATCGGCGGATATTGTTCCAATCTGCTGCATCAGGTGATTCCCGTTCCCGTGGTCGTGGTAATTTTATCCCTCGTCATCGGCGGCATTGCCGCGGCGGTGTTCGGCTTCGTCATCGGGCTTCCGGCACTCAGGCTGAAGGGGGATTATCTCGCCATCGTCACCCTGGCGTTCGGCGAGATCGTGCGGACGGTGTTCCAGAATATCGACGCGCTGGGCGGCCCCCTGGGCCTGCAGACGGAGACGTATTCCAACGCGCTCTTCATCATCTCCTTCGTCGTGCTGCTCCTGGGACTTCTGGTCATACAGAACCTCGTGAGGAGCAAGCACGGGCGGGCGATTACGGCGATCCGCGACAGCGAGATCGCGGCGCGCGCTTCGGGCATCAACGTCACGTTCTACAAGCTCCTGGCGTTCGTGGTGGCGGCGTTTTTCGCGGGGATGGCCGGCGTATTGTACGCGCAGGGCGTCACGCCGGTGTCGAGCAGCTTTTTCTCCTATAACTATTCCATCGAGATTCTGGTGATGGTGGTGCTGGGCGGCATGGGAAGCCTGAACGGCAGCATCGTCGCGGCGGCGCTGCTCGCCTATATCAACTTTAAATTCAACAATCTCTTTACGGGCAACATGGCGGCGTTCCGCAACATCATCTACGCGCTGGTGCTCATCTTCATCGTCATCGTAAACAACGCGCCTTCTTTAAAGAAGTTCCGCGACCGGTTCAATTTCCGCACCCTCGGCACCTTCCTCTCGGCGCAGGTTCAGAAGCTCGTGCGGAAATTCAGAAAGAAGAGCCCGGAGGAAGAGGAGGCGGAGATCGTCGATCACCCGGCGGACTGGAGCGACATTCCCACGAAAGTGGATATGGACGCGATTTTATCCGTCGATCTCCGGCACGACGGGGAAGAGGCCGAGGGAATCAAAGAACGAACGGAGGAAAAGTAGCATGGCGGAAGTGATTTTACAGGCGAAAAACCTCGGCATTTCGTTCGGCGGCCTGAAGGCGGTAGACGGCTTCAACCTTCAAATCAGAAAAAATCAGATCTACGGGCTGATCGGCCCGAACGGCGCGGGCAAGACCACCGTGTTCAATATGCTGACGGGCGTTTACAAGCCCACCGAAGGGGAAATCATGCTGGACGGCGAGAGCATCGCCGGGCTGTCGCCCATCGTCATCAACCGCAAGGGGCTGGCGCGCACCTTTCAGAACATCCGGCTGTTCAACAACATGAGCGTCATCCGCAACGTGCTCGTCGGGCTCCACAATCTGCCCGCGTACCGCTGCAATTTTATGGAGAGCATTCTCCGCCTGCCGCGGCACGCGCGGGCGGAAAAGGCAATGCGGGACCGCGCGAAGGAAATCCTCCGCGTGTTCGATCTCGAAAAGGAGCGCAACCGGCTGGCGAGCAATCTTCCCTACGGCAAACAGCGGAAGCTCGAAATCGCCCGCGCACTCGCGACGGAGCCGAAAGTTCTGCTGCTGGACGAACCGGCCGCGGGCATGAATCCGCAGGAGACGGAGGAGCTCATGCAGACCATCCGCTTCGTGCGGGACAATTTCGATATGACGATTTTGCTGATCGAGCACGATATGCGCCTGGTGGCGGGCATCTGCGAGGAGCTCACCGTCCTCAATTTCGGGACGACGCTGGCGTCCGGCGCCGTATCGGACGTGCTGAACGATCCCGCCGTCGTGCGGGCGTACCTCGGCGATTAGGAGGAAATATGGCGATACTGGAAGTCAGGGATCTGGAAGTCAATTACGGTCTCATCCGCGCGATCAAGGGCGTCTCGTTTGAAGTCGGGGAAGGGGAAATCATCGCCCTGATCGGGGCGAACGGCGCCGGCAAGACCACGATATTGCAGTCGGTCATCGGGCTGATTCCCATCAAGGGGGGATCGGTCACGCTGTACGGGCAGAACGTCACGCACACGCCCACGCAGAAGATCGTCAAGATGGGCATGGCGGAGGTGCCGGAAGGGCGGCGCGTGTTTGCCGAGCTCACGGTCTACGAGAATCTTCAGCTGGGGGCCTATACGCGCAGAGATAAAAAGGAATTTTCGGAGACCTTGGACGCGGTCTATGCGAAATTCCCCATATTAAAAGAGCGCGCCAGACAGGAGGCGGGCACGCTTTCGGGCGGCGAACAGCAGATGCTGGCGATGGGGCGCGCGCTCATGTCTCACCCCAAAATATTGCTGCTGGACGAGCCCAGCATGGGGCTCTCGCCTCTCTACGTGAGCGAGATATTCAAGACCATTCAGGAGATCAACAAGAGCGGCACGACCATTCTGCTGGTGGAACAGAACGCCAGGAAGGCGCTCTCCATCGCGGACCGCGCCTACGTGCTCGAGACGGGCACGATCGCGTTTTCGGGCAAAGCCTCGGAGCTTGCCGGCAACGATCAGATCAAAAAGGCGTATCTCGGCGAATGAAGCCTACGGGACGGCGCCCGAAAAATTAAAGATAAGCCGCCCGCGCAATCTGCGCGGGCGGCAATTTTTTGTTTTGATTTCTGTTCTGTTTTGATAAAGATTTTATAGTTTTACGAAGTCGCTCACACCGTGTTTGCAGATGGGGCAGATAAAGTCGGGCGGGAGTTCTTCCCCCTCATACACGTAGTTGCAGATGGTGCATCTCCAGCCCTTTTTCGCCTGCGCCTGCGGTTTGGGTTTGATGTTCGCATGGTAATATGCGTAAGTAAGGCTTTCGTCTTCCCCGGTGACGTCGCCGTCGACCACTTCCGCGAGGAACAAAAGGTGCGTTCCGAGATCCGTCACGGTCAGCACGTTGCAGCAGAGGTAGGCGTTGCATTCCCTGCGGACGTAAGGGATGCCGTTCGCCGCGCGCGCAAAGGGGAAGTTTTCAAACTTATCAGCAGTCCTGCCCGATTGGAAGCCGAACCGCTCGATGGTCTCCATCTTCGCGTTTACGGTCAGCATGGAAACGTTGAACGCCTTGGTGCAGGAGATCATCTCCGCCGTGTAGTTCGCCTTGTTGACGGCGATCGTCACGCGGTTGGGCGAAGAAGTGACCTGGACCAGGGTGTTAACGATGCAGCCGTTGTCCCTGCCGTTTTCGCTTGCGGTCAGGATATAGAGTCCGTAACCGATTTTAAACATTGCTTTGTCGTTCATATCTTACTCCTTATTTTCGTTATTTTCCGAATATTCTTCAGACTCGGCGTCCTCCGCATATTCGTCCGATTCGTCGTATTCCTCATATTCTTGTTCCGGGGCACCATAAGCGTCGTCTCCGTCCGCTTGCTCGAAGAGGTGTTTTGCCTCCAAAATTCTCGTGCGGATTTCGGCGATATCGCCCTTGAGCGTAACCGTCATTATGATTTCCCCGTTTTCCAATTCGAAGCGCAGTCTGCCGTAGCGCAGAATATAATCGTCTCCGGGATGGTGTTCCCGAATTTGGTCGATTTCCACCAGCGGGAACTGGCTGCATTGTCTGCCGTAATAGACGCGCAGCTCGTCTCCGTAGCGGATAATCGCGTTCTTTGGCGTTCTTCTCTGCTTGATGTAGTAATAGAGGAACGAGCCGTCTAATATCGACAGTAAAATGAAATAGAGGATCATATTGCGAACCTCGTATTCATCCATTCCCTCAGAACGGATACAGACGATCACGAAGGCAACGCTCGATACGGCACAGAGGAGAAGCATGAAGAAAAGGAGGATCTGCATTCCCATGGAACGCTCTGCAATCACCTCGACCGATTCCGGCTCGGGCGCATAGGACGCGGGCGGCGCTTCGTATTCCGTCTGCAGTTCTTCCTGCTGCCGGGCGGAAAAATCGGTTATTGTATCCGCGGAATTTTCTTTCAGCAGCTCGTCGAGATCCAAGTCCAGAATATCGCTCAGCCTGATCAGGGCTTCAATGTCTGGAAAGCTCTCATCCGCTTCCCATTGTGAGACGGTCTGCTCGGTGACAGATAAAAGCTCCGCAAGCTGTTCTCCCGTCAGCCCCTTTTTCAGGCGGGCTTCTTTCAAATCTTTTCCGATCGCTTTCATTTTGTTCTCTCCTCAGTGCTTTTATTGTAACATACGCGCGCGCATTTGTAAAGCCGAAAAAGAAAAAAGCGGTCAACTGTCCGTTGACCGCCGCGGTTTCGCGCTGTTTTTCTGTCTCCGGCGCGTCAGTTTGCTTCGCCCGCGGGTGACTGCGCGGCAAATGAGCGCAGTGAAATCCTCCGGCGGCGCGCATGCCGGAATGCCGCGGATCAGAATTCAAATTCCGTCCGCTCGTCCGGGAAGAGAATCTCTTTTTCGCGCTCGGCTTTCATTTCCTCGGTTTCGCTCTTGATTTTAAAGTACGTGCCCGTCGCAGTGGCGTAGACCGCGCCGGTCTCATCCGTGATCTTTCCCGCGCCCTCGAAGATACGGGAGGTGTTTTTGACGATTTCACCCACCACGTACAGCTCTTTTCCGAGCGGTACGGGCTTGCGGAATTTGACGTTGATCTCCGTCGTCACGGCGTAGATATCCCGTTCGACGAGCCAGAGCGCGCGCCCGATGGTCTCGTCCAGCGCCGCGGTGATCAGACCGCCGTGCATGCGTTCGGGGTAGGACTGGTGCTGAAAGCTCCCGTTCAACGTGCCGACGACCAGGTTGTCTTCGGTCTCGTAAAAACTCATGTGAAGGCCGAAGTCGTTTTCATAGCCGCAGACCAGGCAGCTTTTCGCGTTGATCTGCTTTCTTGCGATTTTATGTTTCATGGCCGAATATCTCCTTTTTTCTATCATAGCATGATTTCGCCGATTTTGCAAGGTTTTAAGTTGACGAATTTGGGGAGGTTCTGTATAATAAAGGCATGAAACTGAGCGATACGCTGAAAAATTATCGTCCCGCGCCCGGAGAAGAGCAGATCTACGCCGAGCTCTGCGCGCTGTATGAAAGTATGGGCAATTTCTCATGTGAACGCGCGTGCCCGGCGCACGTCACGAGCTCCGCCTTCGTGATCAACGAGGCGGCAGATGCCGCCCTGCTCGTCAGGCACGACATCATGGGGCGCTTCGTCTGGCCGGGCGGACATAACGACGGAGAGGAAGACTGCCTCGCCGTCGCGCTGCGGGAGACGGAGGAAGAGACGGGCCTGGCCGCGCGCCCCGCTTCCGGCATGCCCTTTATGCTGAATCGGTTTGCCGTGCCCGCTCATGTGAAAAACGGAGAAAGGGTTGCGGAACACACGCACTTTTCGCTCGCCTATCTTCTGATTGCGGAGGGAGAGCCCCGTCCCCGCGCGGGCGAAAACTCCGCCGCAATCTGGGTTCCCTTTTCGGAGTTGGAGCGCGTGTGGGCGGAGGGAGACCTTCCCCGCCGCTGCATGGAGGCGGCGCGCCGCGCCGCGGAGGAAAAGGCGCATGCGTTCGCGGCGATTCCCGATTTATTGCTGCCGTGGTTCTATGCGCATAAGCGCATACTGCCATGGAGGGAGGAGAGAAACCCATATGCCACGTGGGTCTCCGAGATCATGCTGCAGCAGACCCGCGTAGAGGCGGTCAAAGAATACTTCGTCCGCTTTCTCGCCGAACTGCCGGACGTCTACGCCCTCGCGGCGTGCGAAGAGGAAAAGCTGATGAAGCTGTGGGAAGGGCTGGGATATTACAGCCGCGCCCGCAACTTGCAGAAGGCGGCGAGAGAGATCGTCTCCGTCTACGGCGGAAAGCTGCCCGCCGACCGCGGCGCGCTGTCCCGCCTCCCGGGGATCGGGGACTATACGGCGGGGGCGATTTCGTCCATTGCGTTCGGGCTTCCGGAACCTGCGGTGGACGGAAACGTCCTCAGGGTCATCAGCCGCATTACGGAGGATTTCACCAACATCGACCTGCCCGAATGCAGGAAAAACATGACCAGCCGGCTTCGCGCCGTCTATCCGCCGGATGCGGGCGCATTTACCGAGAGCCTGATGGAGCTCGGCGCGATCGTCTGCGTGCCGAACGGCGCGCCCCTCTGCGACGAATGTCCCATGCAGGCAGTCTGCCTTGCCCGCCGCAGCCGCTCGTACGGGCTGCTTCCCGTCAGAAAGGAGAAAGCCGCGCGCAGGCGGGAGGATATGACGGTTTTCTTTCTGGAATCGGACGGGAAAATCGCCCTGATCAAGCGGCGGGAAAAAGACGTGCTGAAGGGCATGTGGCAGTTTCCCAACGTCCCCGGGCTGCTCGGCGAAGCCGACGCGCGTGCGCGCCTGGCGGAAATGGGCGTTACCGTGCGGGGCGGAATGCAGAAGCGCGCACATCTTCACGTGTTCACGCATAAGGAATGGAACATGACCTGTTATTACGCCGCCTGCGACCGGCTCCCGGAGGCGTGCGCCGCGTTTACGGCGGAGGAAATCGAGGAGCGGGTGAGCCTTCCCTCGGCGTTCAAGTGGTGCCTTTCCGAGCGCCCGTAATTTGGAAACAAAGCGAAAACAGCGCGATGAGCGCTGTTTTTTATTTTAAATAAAATCCGTATGCGGAAGCGGACGCGGCCTGCGGGTGCCGTCGGCACGCAGGTCGGATTGCGCGGTGGAAAACAAAACGCGCCCGGAAAATGGAAAAATTTGTAAAAATGTGAAAAATTTGTTGACAGACGGGGGGGGGTGTAATATATAATAGAACACACTTATCGGCGGTATTTTATAGTATCATCGCGCCGGGTATAGCAAATCTGAGTGAAAAAAGGCGCGCCGCTGTGGATAAACGGCGGATCGGGACAAAAAGACGGCTCAAAAGGCGCGGGCGCGCGCGTTGCCGCGCTTGCCGGGCTGAACCGCCGTCCGGAAGGCTGCGGCGGGGCGTTCCTGTTCCGGGGCTTTTAAAGCGTTAAGAATTGTTAAGATTGCGCCGATCGGGTGCAGAATGGTGGAAAATAAGGGATTTTTTTAATAAAATAAGAATATTATTTCACAAAATATTCTTTCAGGAAATCATTTTGCTGCGGGCACAGCTCGGTTCGCGCTGCCGCCGCGGGAGGATCATGGGACAGAACAGCGAAAATCAAACCCCGAACAGCGCTTCGGGCAGAGCGGAAAGAGGCGGCGCGCGAGGCGCAGTGAAAACGGCGCTTTTGATCGCGCTGTGCGCGCTGCTCCTGCCCTTGCTCGCCGTCAATCTCACGCTCATTATCAAGGGGAGCGTCAATCCCGGCGTTCCGCCGGATATTTTCGGGATCGCCCCGCTCGCGGTCACGGCGGATTCGATGAAGGGCGCGCGCGACGACAGTTTCTCCGCGGGCGCACTGCTCTTTGTCCGTCTGCTGGACGAAGAAGAAAAACAGGCGCTGACCGCGGGCGACGTCGTGACCTTCCGTTCCGGAGAGGTGTTCGTCACCCTGCGCATCGCGGAAGTGGTGCGGGACGGGGCGGGAAAGACGACTGCTTTTCGGGTGATCGGGGACAACGACGCCGCGCAGGAGAACGCCTCCCCGCTCGACGTATCGGCAGATAACGTGATGGGCGTTTACGCGGGGAGCGTGCCCGGGCTGGGCGGCTTTTCGCTCTTTTTGCAGACGCCCGTCGGCGTTCTCGTGTTCGTAGGCATCCCCGCGGTCGCGTACGTGCTGTGCGATATCGCGCGCATCACGGTCCGCAGCAGAAGAGGCCGCGCGGCGGAGGACGATGCGATCAGGGAAAAGGACGAGGAGATCGCCCGCCTGCGCGCGTTGGTGGACGCGCGCGACGCCCTTTCCCCGGAAGAAGAGGGAGAATAAATGCAGAGGTGCGTAAATACAGCCTGTGCCACACGCGGGCTGATTTGCAGATATTAAAGTTTCAAGGAGTAAGAAAATGACAGAAAACAAGACGGAAAAGAGGAGAGTGGTTACCAGGCTGTGCATCGCTCTGGTCGTCCTTACCCTGCTCAGCTGCTGTTTCCTCGGCAGTACGTTCGCGAAGTACGTCACGGGCGGCAGCGGAAACGCTACGGTCGGCATTGCCAAGTGGGACGTCGCCGTGACGCCTGCGGGCAGCGGAAACGTAGAATTCGGCAAACTGTCCCCCTCTGTGACGGAGAGCACGCATTCGACCGGCTATATCGTCGTTGCGGAAATCACCAACAGCGGAGACGTCGATGCGGAGGTGACGATCGCAAAAAACGATCTTCCCACGGCGCAATTAGCGGACGGTGCAGAATCTGACGGCGGGTATAATACTTATTACAGCGACGACCAGGTGGAGGCGATGTTTGCCATCAAATTCGTCGCGGACGATTCCGGTACGGCGCTCGCCGATACCTTTACGGTACCGGCAGGCGGTTCGCAGAAGATCTACGCGCAGGTCACCTGGACGACGGTCTCGGACCCGCAGGATACCTGGTACGGCGAATGGATGGAGAGCGTCAGCTGGACGATCAGCTACACCGCGACGCAGTCTACGCAGATTCCCGCGTAACTTTCATTTCAATTATTGGATGAACGGCGGACTTGCCGCGCCGCAGGTGTGGCGGCGGCGCGGCGGGAACCGCGTCTGATAAGGGGAGCGAAAAAGAGCCGGCGGGCGCGCAAAAACTTTGCTGCCGGCACAAGCCTTATGGGAGGGGGAACGGAAGAAAAAAGAGCTGCACGATGACTATGAATGAGAATATCCACGCGGATCCGTCCGATATCGGGCGCGATTCCGATCAGAATAACATAAAAAATGCTGTAAAAAACGCGAAACTTCCCGGATTCGGCGCCGCGGTGGACCGCGCCGGCGTCAGCCGGGGGAAGGTGCGCGGCCGCGTCTGGTACGATGCGGAGGGGAAGCGCAGGGGGAAATTTGTCCGGGAAGAGGGATATGTTTTCCTCTCGGACGGGGAGCACAACGTCGGATATGTGGACAAGAACCGGAACGTCTTTTCCATGGACGGCGCTTATCTCGCCACGATCCGCGGCTGCGGGATCTGGCTGATGGCCGTTCTGACCGTGCTCGCGCTGATCACCGGGATCACGGGGATCATCAGCGCCTGCTGCCTCGCGCGGTCGGCCGCCGATTACGTGCCCGTGATCTTTATCACGGACGAAGAGCACAACAGCTGGGAGCTGTTTGAAAATCTCCCCGTCTTTCAGAACGAGCGGTTCGGAGACCGCGCGATCGTCCCCGGAATGCGTGGGACGTATCGCTTTCTCTTTGAAAACAGAAATCCGAACGCTTTGACGTACGCGGTCTCGTTCGGCGAAGAGAACGAGCACGGCATTCGTCTGCGCTATCGGCTGAAGCGGGACGGTGCTTACGTGTCGGGCGCGGAGGGGTACGTCGGCATCGATTCGCTCTCCGTAAGCGAGCTTACGATTCAGCCCGACTCTTCCGCGTTTTTTGAATTGGAGTGGTTTTGGGAGGACGACGACCCGGTGGATACCGAAGCGGGCGAAAACGCCGCCGTCTACCGGCTGACCATCAGGCTGAGCGCCGCGGTCCTCGGAGAGGGCGGCGCGGATTGAGGAGTTTACCGGAAAAAATATGAAAAGGATACTCGGAGCGATCTTGAAAACCGGGCGCGTCCTGCTGGCTGTCGCGGCGGGGCTGCTGCTCGTATACAACCTGTATATGCTGGCGGCGCGCGCTTTCTTCGGCGAGGAGATGCCGATGTTTTTCGGCGTCGCCTCGGCGGCGGTCGTTTCGGGCAGCATGGAGCCGGAGATCAACGTGGGGGACGTGGTGATCATCCGCGCGCAGGACAGCTACGGCGTGGGGGACGTAATCTCCTTTTCCAACGGAGACGGCACCTACACCACGCATCGCGTGCGTTCCGTGCGGGAAGACGGCTACGAGACCCGCGGAGACGCGAACAACGTCTCCGAAGAGGTGGACAAAAGCGCGGTGGTTGGCAAGGTCGTGCTGGTGATCCCCGGGCTGGGCGCAGCCGCGGCTTTTTTGCAGACGCCCGCGGGCATGTTCGCGGTCTGCGGCGGGGCGGTCGCCGTGTGGTTTTTGGCGGGGCTGATCTCCCCGCGGAAGGAAAAGAGGAGGAAAGATGGAACGCAGGGGGATGCGGAGACAGAAAATTGAATATCCGTATCTGCGCTATCTCTCCGTACTGCTCGCCGTCGCGCTGCTGCTGACGGGCGTCACGTTCGCGGGGTACCGATGGGAATGGAACGGCCTGCGCAGCGTCGGGATCGGCGGCTTTGACTGCTCGTACGAGATCGAGAGCGTCAATTCCTCGGTATTTACGGACAGGGATTACTGGGTGGAATACGCCGGGCAGTGGACGGATCTGGGCGCCAACGACGGGCGGACCGTGCGCTTTACGCTGGAAAACAACGGGGGAACGGCCGTGCAGAGTACGTTCCGCATGTACGGGCCGGAAGAATTCTGGAGCAACCTCGCCCTGCAGCTGGTGCGGGAATATCCGTCCGGCAGCGACGCCGTACTGACGCCGCAGATCGTGCTCGCCGACCTCATCTATGAGGGAGAGAAGGAGGAGAGCGGCTATCGGATGAATTATGGAGATTACCGCGCATGGGGCGGGACGGGTTCCTTTTTTACGGGGGATTCCGTCGATTACGGCGCGCTGGGGGAGGGAGAAGCCACTCTCTCCGTGACGGGCGGCGTGGATGAAACCGGCGGCGCGCTATCCGCGAAATGGGCGGGCGGGAGCGTCTCGATCGAAAAATCCTTCCGCACGGAGCGCTATGCGGTGGGATTCGAGCGGGAGACGCCTGCGGGGAATACCGCTTCCGTGCTCTATCTGGATCTCGAGAAGGAAAACGTCCCCTATTACGCCGTCAGTCTCTCTCTGCCCGCCATGCTGCTGCAGCCGGGCGAACGGGCGACGTACGTGCTCTATCTGACCTGGACGAACGCCGTGGAGCTGAAGGGCGTCGGAAAGGCATGGCCGGGGCTCCCCGCCGCGGGAGAATCCTTCAACGATTCCGCCTGCGTCGGATACCATTACTCCGCCCTCGCGGAGATATGCGACGCGTCCGGCGCGCCGCAGGGAGAAACGACCTATGTGCGCGTCAATCGGGCGTTCGGCGGGGAAACCGCTTACGAGCATCTGGCGCGGCTGAAAGAGGAGGACTCCGCGTTCGCGCACCCCATCGCGATTGCGGATGCGGACAGGATGATCGGAAAGTGCGCGAACGCAGACAATCCCGTCTATATGCTGCTCAGCGGGCTGGACGCCGATCCCTCGCAGGGCTACGAGATCGGCTTTTCCATCGAAAAGAGCTACACCACGCGCTTCAACGTGCTCTTTGAGCAGGCAGACGCGCGCCCGGAGGTATCCGCATGAGAGAAAAGACGCGTAAACTCCTGCTCGCCGCCGTGATGGCAGCGCTCACCGTATCTCTTACGGCGGCGTCCCTTACCTACGCGTTCACGTTCGCAAAATATACGAAGGAAAAGAGCGCGGGCGGCGTGTACGGGAGCGAGATCGAATACGTGGGCGCGCAGGTATACGGGGTGAAGTCCGCAGAGGAGCTGAGCGCCGCGATCGACAACGGCTATTCTTACATCGAAATCGACGAGGACGCAAAAGATCCGTTCGACATATCGGATACCGTAGCGGACATCACCGCCGATCTGGTGCTCGATCTCAACGGAAAGACCATCCGCAGGAACAGCCGGAATCCCGTGTTCAACGTGCTGGAAGGCGTATCCGTCATGATCGTCGACGGCAGCGAAACCCTTTCGGGGGGGATCCGAAACCCCGTCGGTTCGCTCTTTCTGGTGGACGGCGGCACGCTTACGGTGGCGGCGGGCACGTTTGAGAGCGGACCGCGCCGGGAGAGCGCTTCCGTTCCGGGGGAAACGGCAGCGGCAACGCTGTATTGCCGGGACAACTATTCTGCCCTTGCGGCAAACCCGTCCGCGCGTGCGCAAACGGCGGGATACGCAGCGGTGGGCGTAACCTCCATGCCAGTGCTCACGGAAGACTTCTACTATGAGACTGCGTGGGGAGACGGCAGTTATATCGCGGCGGATACCTATCTGATTTATTCGGAAGAAGAGGATGCGGGAAATTTCAACGTCCTGTGCGACGCGGCTTCCTGTGATTTTTACTACACCTATCCGCTGGCGGAAGGCCGCATGGCGGTCGTTTACGGATATAACGACGTGCTGCGCGCCGCCGACCCCCTTGACGCCGCGCAGCCGGACGCGGGATTGATCGAGGGCGTTTCCTGGCCCTATGCGGTCATCAACATGGAAGAAGGAAACGCGCACGCGCGCGCCGGCGAATTCCATACCTGCTTCGGCAAGGAGTATACGTACGGGATCTATTCGCGCGGGGGCGTCCTGTCCGTCGGCGTGGAAAACAGCGCGGACAACGGCATAATCAACTTTTTTGCAGAGGGAAGCGGCACCTGCATTTACGGCGTGGGCGGCAAGCTGACCGTGGACTGCGGCACGTTCGTCTCGCAGGACGGCGATACCGTACATGTCGCCGGGAACGGGGAAGACGAGCTGATCGCAGTCAATCGGGGCGTGTTTGAAAAGACGCTCCTGTCGGATGCGGGGCGGGGAACGGCCGTCATCCGCGGCGACGGCGGAAAGATCGCGCTGAATCGCGCAGAGATTCATTTAAAAGGGGCGTTCTGCGCGGGCGTGCTGTCCCGCGGCGGGACGATCGCGCTCGGCGGCGGCACGGAGATCCGCGTTTCCGGCGCGGAGGGCAACCTGCTTTCCTCCACGGCGGTCAGTTCGGAGGGCGGCGGGCTCATAGAGCTGAGCGGAACCGTCACGATCCGCTCGGATTCTCTCGGCGTCACGGCGCGGGGAGACATCGAAGTGAAGTCCGATGCCGAGATCTTTGTCGGCACGGCGGATGAGAAACTACGCGCCACGGGAATTTACGTCAACAACGGCTCGATGACGGTGGAGGCGGGCGCCTCGGTCTCCGTATACAGCCAGATCGACAGTGCCTGGAAGTGGGTGGACGCAGACGGTAGCCCGCAGGAAACTTTCAATCAATATAACGGCGTATACGTGCAGGGCGGCTCGCTCGCATGTTACGGGGAACTGAACGTGGATCATACGGGCGTGGAGAGCGACGTGCAGTCGGGCTCTGCGGACAGAATGTACCGCGATTACATCGTGAAGAGTTACGCGGTCCGCGTGGAAAACGCGGGGGAGAACGCGGTTGTCGAGATCGACGGCGGCGCGATCCGGAACGCCGTGGGCGGCGGCCTGTTCGTGAGCGGCGGCAGCGTCGTGCTGGGAACGGCAAACGGCGGGCCGACGATCCGCACGAGCGGCGTCGCAGAGGAAGGAGTCAGCGAAACGGTATTTTCTTCCAATCTGCATCACGGCAACTGGCAGTACGCCTTTCCGAAAAAGGGCGGCCCTGCGGTGAAGATCGACGGAGGCTCGCTCTCCGTTTACGGAGGCAGCTACGAAGCGGGCCAGGGCGACGGCATTGCCGTGTTCGGCGGCGAACGCGTGCAGATTTTCGGCGGCACGTTCGTCGGGCGGGACAGCTATTGGATTGACGGGAGCGGCACGTACTATGGCGGCGGCAACGTGACGCCTCGTTCGGGGCCGGCCGCCTCCTATGCGTTCAAGGCGTACGGCGGAACAACGGAAATTTACGGCGGTATCTTCGGCACCGTTGCGGCGGGCGAAGTGGGAAGCGGCGCATACGTCACCGGCGATTCGGAGGAAGAGCGGGCGAGGGTGACCGTCGCCGGCGGAACGTTCTCGGTGAGCGACGGGAACAGCGGCGGTCAGATGGGGTTTGCCGTCGGTCCGTATGCAGAGGTGACGTTCGGCACAGAGCAGGGCACGGGCCCCTTCCTGAGCGGAACAGAAGCCGGCCTCACGCTGGAAGCGCATTCGCCCGATGGGGGCGACAGCGCCGGCGCTTCCGCCGTGACGATCCTCGGCGGCACGTTCCAAAGCACTTTGATAAACGATGAAGAGAAACGATCCAACGGTATCTATTACAACAACCCGAACGCGGCGCTCTCGGTATCGGGCGGAAAAATCTTCGGGGCACAGAATGCCGGTCTCTGTCTCGACGCCGCGCCGATGGCGGGAAAAGTGAACATTGCGGGCGGCGAATTGACAGGGCAGGCGGACGGCATTTATTACGATGAAAGCAGAAATGCAGACGGCGGCCTGACGATTTCCGGCGGTACGTTTACGGGAATAACGCGCTCCGGGCTGTATCTGAACGCCCAGCCCCGTAGCGGAAATTATTATCATATTCGATTATCCGGAGGGGAATTTTCCGGTAAGCCTTCAAGACAGGGAGTTTGGGGAAGTTACTATTGGATCAACGGAGCAATAGGTGCTCCTGCCGCTTGGGGCGGAGTGTCAGGGGTAGGGAATCAGACTCGTGTCGGATATTTATTGGAGACAAACTGCTATGCCGTTTGCTATTATGACGGCAATTCGCACAGCGCAGATAACGACAGCAGGTTGAGTCAGTCGACAGCGCGATCGGAAACGGTAATCATACAAAAAGGATAGTCCGCAGGCGACAAAATCGCCGTGGATCAAAAGAAGGAAAAAGAGAGAACCGCTTTGCGGTTCTCTCTTTTGTTTGCAAAAATTCAGCCCTTATTACCTGTTTTTCCGCTGAAAACTTTCCGGGGAAATTGCAGTCGGTTCTCAGCCGCTTTGCGGAGAACCGCTTTCATTCTGTAAAGCGGCCCGGAATTCGGAAGGAGGAATTCCGGTTTTTTTCTTGAACAGGCGGGAGAAATACGATTCGTCGCTGAAATTCAGCCGGTAAGCGATCTCTTTGATGGAAAGCCTGCCGTCCTGCATCAACAGCATTGCGTGCTGTAATTTTTTATCGATAATGTATTGCAGCGGGGGAATCCCTATGACCTTGGAAAAACAGTTTGAAAAATAGACGTCGTTCAGGTTGGCGAGATTGGCGAGCTCCCTGACCGTGATCTGCTCTTCGATGTGGTCCTCTATATATTGAATGATATCGAAAAAACGCAGTATATTTTTGTTTCTGAATTTTTCCTCGACGTCATTGCTTCTGAGAAAGCGGGACAGGATGATCTGCATCATGCCGTTCAGATACAGTTCGGAGGAGATGCCGCTGCCGTTTCCGTTGACGACGGAGATGATTTTTTCAAAGATCTCCGCGTCTTCCTTCTCCGCGGGAATACCGGTACTCCCCCCCCCCCCCCCCCCGACCGGGAGAAGAGAAGAAAGCAGGGTATTTCCGAGGTCGGTGGTTTCAAAGTGAATGAAGTAATGTTCCAGATATTCGTGATTGATCGCGGTGACGACGGAATTTTTCGGGATATAATACAGATTCCCCGCGGTCAGGTTCAACGACGCGGATTTCAGTATGATCTGTGCCGTGCCGCTTTTAATATAGTAAAAACGGTGCTGTTTCCAAAAGTTTACGATATCTTTCCAAAAATCCCCGACGGTCGCAAAATTCGCTTCCCTCACGTAAAAACCGATGGAGCGTACGATTTCCGACAGTTTTTCCATAATAAACTCCTTTTCCGTTTTCACAATCAGTATAACACAATTTGAGGCACCGCGCCCCAAAAATTTTTGTTAAAAAAAGAATTATCTGTGATTTGTGCAACTTTTTCTGTAATGTGTATCTTCACTTTCTGCAGATGTGACCTTATAATGAAAAAGATAAAACTGAACGAAAAAGAGGGAGAATGCCCATGAAACGATTTTTAACCCTTTTCCTCTGCGTCGTCACGGCGGCAGCCTGCGCCTTAACTGGCGCATGCAAACCGGACGCGCCGCAGCCGACCGATTATTCGGCTTTTCCGTTTTATACGGAAGATCCCGCATACGCATTCAGCGTGGAAGACGCGCGTTCGTTCGACGGGGCGACCGGGCAGTACGTCTGGTCGGACGCGCTGACCGAACAGCTGAATCCGTTCTGGATGGGGAACGTCGTCTACAACGAGACGGTAATGCTGTTGGACGACGGCGAATCGATCTCCGGGAACCTGCTGTTCACGCCCACCGAGATTTTATCCGTCCGGGATTTTGCCTGGGAGAGGGAATTCAGAGAAGGCGAGGATTTTACGGTAAACGGCAATACGATCACGCTCACCGAACAGTCTTCGATGCCCTATCTTACGAGCGAAAATCTGCACGGGGAAAATCTGCCGGAGGGATATCGGCTCGTGCAGAGCATCGCGAATACGGAAACGGACGTCGTGCAGATGGGCGCGACGATCTATACGGAGGGGAGCCTCATTTACGGGCATCAGGTTTCGGTCAGCTACGTTTACGATTGCGCCGCAGCGGATCTGAGCGCGTTCACGCAGTTTGACGGCAACGCCCTGCCGTCCGCGCGGGCAAAACTCGCGGCGGGCGACGATCTGAAAATCGGGATCATCGGGGACTCGGTCGCGGAAGGCTGCTCTTCCTCCTCAAAATTCAACAGAGAACCGTATCTGCCGAATTTCATCGATATGACCGCGCTGTATCTGAACGCCATGTACCGCGCCGAAGAGAAGGCGGGTACGGTGACCGTGCAAAATTACGCGAAGGGCGGCATGACCTCCGAATGGGGCGCGGCGCAGGCGCAGATCGACAGGATTATCGCAGGCGCGCCCGACGTGCTGTATATTCATTTCGGCATCAACGACAACGGTTCGGATTTTTCAAAGGGCACGTATACGGATAACATAGAATCGCTCGTATTGAAGGTGAAAAATGCGCTTCCGGACTGCGAGATCGTTCTGATCAAGGCGTTTACGCCGGAGACGATGACTTATAACGACGAGTTGTTCGCCGGTTACTGGAACGGGCTGGATTCGATCGCGGCGGGAAAAGGAATCTACACGCTGGATCTGTACGCCCAGAGCTTGAAAATGCTGGAAACGAAAAAGTATATGGACGTAACGGGGAACGGCATCAACCACCTCAACGATTATTCGGCCCGTCTGTATACGATGAATCTCCTGGCGTCTCTGATCGACTTTGTCGGTCGCTGATAAAATAACCGAATCAAAAATTCATTGCATTGGAGGAAAAAATGAAAAAAATCCTTGTATTTGTTTTAACTTTGCTGGTTGCTGCCACGGCATTGATCGGCTGCGCGCCGCGGGATCCCGAAACGCCTGAGACGCCGGACGAAGTGAATCTCGACATCGACAAGAATATTACTGCCGAAGTTTCCATACTGATCCCGAGCGGAAATGCCAACGAAAAGACGATGATCGAGGCGCTGATAGAGAGCTTTAACGAGATTTACCCGAACGTGACGTTCAAATATTCTTACGTTGCGGTCAATTCCTATGAAAACACGGTGCGCAACCTGTTCCGCACGGGATCTTTGGACGACATCGTCTGGACGAATTCGCCCGACGTTTATTATCTTGCGGATAAAAATATCGCGACCAATCTGACGCCGTACATCGAAGCGTCCGAAGAAGCGGGCGTGTTCCGGCTGGAAGAGGACTTCTATCAGGAATTTTTCGACGTCGCCGCGGTGGACGGGAAACAGTATGCGATCCCGCGCAGCGCGGACTCCGTCGTCACGTTTGTCAATAAGGATATCCTGAAAAAGGCAGGCGTCGATCTGGACCCCGAAACGACGCTCGTCAAAGACGGCTGGTCCTGGGCGGATTTTATGTCCGTCTGCGCACAGGTCCGCACCTATCTGGACAACAACGGTATGTCTGATTACTACGTATGCGACGCGAACCTGACGGCGTGGCTCTCCACCAGCTATCCCGTTCTCCGCTCCTACGGCGCCGATATGCTGGACGCATCGGGCAAAAGCGCGATCGACAGCCCCGAAACCAGGGAATGCCTGGCAATGATCCGCGAGATGGTGGATAAGCGCTATATCGTGGATACCTCCAAGGAATCCGCCAGCTCGTTTGAAAGCGGCACGTCCACTTTCCTGTTCCAGTCGGCCTCCATTTCGCTGTTTGCGAACCGCCCCGCGCTGAAGGGAAAGATCGACCTCGTTTCTTTCCCGCTGATTCAGGAGAAGAACACGCCGAAAATCGGGTCGGGCATCGCGGGGTATTCCATCAACGTCAACGCGAAAAACAAGGATCTCTGCTGGGCGTTTCTGAGCCACATGCTCTCCTATGACGGGCAGCAGGCGATGGGCGCCAACGGGCTGAACCTCGCCTCCATCCGGCGGGATCTCTCCGATTATAAGACCGCCAACTGGGGCAAGGGATACGAGGACATCAACCTGGGCGCCTACCTCTACGGCAGCGAATATAAGATCGGGCCGGATTATCTCGCCCGCGTCGACGCTTCTTACAAGAGCGACCTCGACCGCGCGCTCAAAACGCTGTTCAACAATGCCTGCAATATGTCCAAAACGGTTGAGGACGCGATCGCTACCTGCGTGAAGGATATCAGAAACGCAATGATTTAATCATGAAACAGGGCAAAAAATTTCGGTGGAAAAATTTTATCAGGGAAAATTATACGGGATGGCTGTTTAATCTCCCTTTGGGAATCGGAATTCTGGTATTTACGCTGATTCCGGTCGTCTGTTCGCTCTTCTATTCCTTCATGTGGAAGTACGACGGAATGACGTTTTCCGCTTGGTCTTTCCAAAACTACACCACGATCTTCACGGCGGACTGGGACGAAGTGTCCCGCTCCTTCCTCAACACCGTGATTTACTCCGTGGTTTCCATTCCGCTGGGGCTGGTCACTTCGTACTTTCTGGCGCTGCTGGTGAACACCAGGCTGAAAGGGGTAAAGGTTTTCCGCATTCTATACTATCTGCCGGTTACGATTCCGGCGGTGGTGAGCGGGCTCCTCTGGAAGGATATGTTCGGCCAGACCTACGGGATTTTCAACCGGATCCTCGGCATTTTCGGCATTCCGCCGTATCCCTTTTTCGCGGATGCGGATACGTCCATGATCTCCGTGTTTATCATGAATCTCTGGACGGTCGGCAGCGGGATGATCCTGTGGCTGTCCGCGTTCAAGAACATCGACAGGCAGTATTACGAAGCGGTCCAGATCGAGGGCGGGGGAAGGTTTGCCGGGTTCCTGTATATTACGATCCCGATGAGCACGCCGATGATCTTTTACAACGTGATCATGTCTACCATCAATACCCTGCAGTATAACGGACCCCTCACGTTCGCGCCGAACGGCGGAAGAGGGTGGGACGATTCTCTGTTTATGTTTGCGGTGAAGATCTATCAGGACGCGATCGAAGGCGGCAAGATCGGTTACGGCAGCGCGCTTTCCTGGGTGTTTTTGGTCGTGATCGCGCTGATTACGCTGCTGCTCTTTAAGACGAGCAAGTGGGTCTTTTACGGAGAGGAAGCCTGACATGAAGAGACAAAGGAAAAAAATCAGCCTTGTAAACGTGCTCCTCTACATCATAATGGTGCTGCTTGCGGTCGTGCTGCTCTTCCCGTTTTTCTATATGATCTCGAAGAGCCTGATGACCTCCGAAGAAGTCATCAACCCGGTCCCGCAGTTTTTTCCCGCGGTTCCGCAGTTCGGCAATTACCTGAGCCTGTTCTCGACGAACGAGTATCTGCTGGGCTTCGCTTATACGCTGGCGATCGTCTGCTGCAATATGATCTCGGTTCCGTTTTCCGCGGGGCTCGCGGCCTTCTCCTTTTCAAAGATCAAGTGGAAGGGGCGCGGCCTCATGTTCGCGGTCATGCTGGGGACCATGATGCTTCCCGGCGCGATCACGCAGGTGCCGCTGTATTCGCTCTACTTTTCGTTCGGCTGGATCGATACGCTTTGGCCGTTCATCGTTCCCAACTTTTTCGGCGGCGGCGCGGTGTACATCTTTCTCCTCACGCAGTTTATGCGCGGCATTCCGAAGGATATGGACAACGCGGCGAAGATCGACGGCGCGAGCGCGTTCCGCAGGTTTATCTCCATCAATTTCCCGCTCTGCAAGGCGGTTCTCATTTACGTCATCGTAAACGTATTTCTCGCCTACTGGGGCGATTATTACGGTCCGCTGATGTACATGCACAGCTCGAGCGCGCCGAAGACGTTTGCGCTCGTCCTGTTTGAAAAGGCGATGGATACGGACTCCGCGATGGACATGGCGAACATCCGGATGGCGGGCGGCGTGTTTATGTCCGTCTTCCCGGCGCTCCTCTTCGCGGTGTTTCAGAAACAGCTGATCGACGGCGTCATGATCGGCAGCGTCAAAGGTTGATTTCAGGGGGTATTATGAAAAAGATATTAAACAGACTGCTGGCATTTTCGCTTTCTCTCTTTTTCCTGCTGGGCGGCTGCGGGGGAGACGGCAAAGAACGCGTCCCGGACGAACGGAATCTCGATCCGTACACGTATACGACGCTGAATCTGTCGTCCACCGACCGCGAAGGGCGTACCGTCCGCAGCGCGGACAGGGAAATAGAGGGCAATTACGTCGGATTGTTTTACCACATCTGGCACGGAACGCATACGAACGGATATCCGAAGGTCTACGATATCACGCAGCTTCTCGCGGAAGACGCCGAAGCGTTCTGGGACATCAACAACAAGGACGGCGCCGAGAAGTTCCATTACTGGGGGGAACCCCTTTACGGGTATTACTGCTCGGACGACCCGTGGCTGATCACGCGCCATATCGAGCTGCTGACCATGGCGGGGATCGACTACTTGGTGTACGACACGACCAATACGGTGGTGTATACCCAGGCGATCGAGGCGATTTTCCAGAAGCTCGCATTTTTCAAAAACCAGGGATGGGACGTTCCGAAAGTCGCGTTTTATACCAACAGCAACTCGATGTCCACCATCAAGAGAATCTACGAAACCTGGTATGAACAGGGAAAGTACGAGGATCTCTGGTTCTCGTTCGGCGATAAGCCGCTGATCATCGGCGCGCTGGGGCAGGACGAGGGAAGCGTCATGACGCCCGAAGAAGTCCGGCGCCTGAACGAAGAATATCAGGAATTTTTCGATTTCCGCATTTCCACCTGGCCGTACCTGGATTACGTCAAGGATTACGAGCGCGGCTTTCCGTGGATGGACTGGGAATATCCGCAGTCGTACTTTAACGGGACGATGTCCGTCTCGCTCGCGCAGCATCCGGGTGCGCGGATGAGCGAGTGCGAGCAGAGCAACAACGGCAGGGGCTTCGATTACAGCACCTTCCGCAACGATCCCGCAAAGGCGGAGCTGGGCGCGAATTACGCGGGGCAGTGGCAGACGGTCTTCGACTGGAACGCCGAACATCCTGCCCGCCCCGTCAACAACGTTTTCCTGACCGGCTGGAACGAATGGATCGCGATCAAGAAGAACGACGGGGTGACGTATTTCACCGTGGATACGTTCAACGAAGAGTATTCGCGCGACATCGAGATGATGAACGGCGGTTATGAAGATAACTTTTACCTGCAGACGGTCGACAACGTGCGCGCCTTCAAGTACGAGCCGGCAAAGTCCTACGTGCTCGCGCGGAATACCATCGACCTCGACGACGCGTCGTTTGCCGGCTGGGAAACCGTAACGGCGCGGTTCAAGGACTTCGAGGGCGATACGCTGGAACGCGATTTCAGGGACGCGATCAATAAGGGCCGCTATACGGACGATTCCGGCAGGAACGACATAACGGACGTCACCGTCACGCACGACGCGAACAACCTCTATATCAAAGTGGATACGGCGGAGGACATCACGGCGCCGGAAGGCGAAAACTGGATGAACGTGCTGCTCAAGACGGATGAAGACCTCGCCGGTTCCTTTGCCGGGTACAAATACATCGTAAACCGTTCGCCGAACGGCAATACGACTTCGGTAGAGCGTTCGCGCGGCGGCTACCAGTGGGAAAAGGTCGCGGACGCCCAGCTGCGCGTCTACGGCAATACGATGCTGCTGTCCGTTCCGCTCAAAGCGCTGGGGCTTTCCGCAGACAACTGCTTTGTCCAGCTGAAGGTCGCGGACAACGTGCAGAATCCCAGGGACATCATGGACTATTACGTAACGGGCGACAGCGCGCCGATCGGCAGACTTTCCTATACGTACGGGTATTGACATGAAAAAGATATTATCCATCTTATTGACGGGAATTATGGCTATTACGGGAATGGGATGCGGAGGCGGCGATACGCCTCCCGTATCCGAGCGCGAGACGGACGACCGCGCGCTTTCCCCCGCGCAGTACACGCTGATGAATCTCGCGGGGACGGACGCGCTGGGCAGAAAAATCGAACCCATGGACGGCGAAAAAGAGGGAACGCGTTACAGCGGAATCTTCTATTCTCTGTGGCTGGGGCAGCATCAGTACATGCAGACCGCGATTTACGACATCAACGAGCTGCTCTCCACGGAGGAGGGCGCGGCGGCGCTGAAATCCACGGAGGCGAACAACCCGCTTTCCCCCGTCGGGGAATTTCATTTCTGCGGCGAGCCGCTGTTCGGCTATTACAATATGCGGGATCCCTGGGTGATCATGCGCCACATGGAAATGCTGACGATGGCGGGGATCGACTATCTTGCCGTCGACGCGACGAACGCGAGTTTCTATCCCGAAGTATGTTACACGCTGTTTGAGACGATAACGGCTTTGCAGCGGCAGGGCTTCACGCCGCCCAAGGTCATGTTCTACACGAACAGCAATTCGGGCACGACGGTGAAAAAGATCTACAACGAATTTTACCAGACGGAGAAATACGACCACATCTGGTTTTCGCCCAACGGCAAACCCATGATCGTGGGCATCACCGAAAACAACAACAACGCTTCCGATCAGACCAAATATCCCGGTACGTACGGGGAGTCTTCCAAGGATTTTATCCCGCAGGAGATCCGCTACCGCTTCGATATCGTCGAGTCGCAGTGGCCGAACGGCGATCTGAACAACGACAGCATTCCCTGGATGAGCTGGTCGTATCCGCAGCCGGTGCATGAAAACAGCAAGGCGATATCCGTTTCGGTCGCGCAGCATTCTCCCAGCCGCATTCACTATTCTTACATGGATCCGCAGTCCAGCCGCGGCTATGACTACAAGACGGGCAGAATCGAGGCGGACTGGCAGCGCGGCAAAAACTTTGAAAATCAGTGGCAGACGGTGTTCGACAACGAGGGGCTGGTGGAAAACGTCCTGGTGACCGGCTGGAACGAGTGGATGGCAGTCAAACAGCCGGACGGCAACTTCTGCGACGACTACACGTCCGAATATTCCAGAGATATCGAGCCGGATAACGGCCCGTACGGCGATAATTTCTACCTGCAGCTGATCCGCAATCTGCGCAGTTATAAATATACGCAGGCAAAGCACTATAAGTATCAGAAGATGACGATCGACCTTTCGAGCGAGAGCTCTCTGACGCAGTGGGATCACGTAAAGGCGCATTATCTGGACATTTCCGGCGACGCGATGGCGCGCGACTATGAGAACGCGGTCGGCACCGCGCATAGTTATACGGACAGCTCCAACCGCAACGATATCGCGGAAGTCAAAGTCGTACACGATTCCAAAAACCTCTACTTTTACGTTAAGACGAAGGAAGACGTGACCGCGCATCAGTCCGGCGATACGGGCTGGATGAACATTCTGATCTCCGCGGGGAGCGATTTCAGCGGAAAGAGCGATTTTTGCGGCTACAACTATCTGATCAACAGAACCCCCGATGCGGACGGCGCGACCTCGGTGGAGCGCTCGAAGGGGGGGTACGCCTGGGAGACCGCCGGCACCGCACAATACAGAGTTTACGGGAACGTGATGCTCTGCGCCGTTCCGCTGAGCGCGCTCGGGCTGACGTCCGACAGCTGCTACATTCAGTTCAAGGTGACGGACAACGTGCAGAACCCCGGGGACATTATGGACTATTACGTAACGGGCGACAGCGCGCCGATCGGGCGGTTGAGCTATGCGTACGGGTACTGAGAAAAGGGGGCGGAGAATGGCGTGTCTCCTCGCCGCGGCGGTCTTTGCTGTCTGCGGCGCGGGGTGCGCGCCGACCGACCCCGGAGAGGAGGAAAAGAGGAACATGACGAACGCTCCGGTATATGACGGCGTTGCCTTTTCGGAACGGTTATGGACCGCGCCCGCATACGAAGCGGATGCGGAGCGGGATCGGTCAGAAGAAATTCGCGCCATCTGGTACACGACTTATTACAAGGGCGAAGAGACCAAGGCGTTCGCATATCTGGGAATCCCCGCGGGCGCTTCCGCGGAAAACCCGGCGCCCGCCGTTCTCCTCCTGCACGGCGGCGCGGGGACCGCATATTACGAATGGGTGGAAATGTGGGTGAATCGCGGCTATGTCGCGCTCGCGCCCGATTTGGAGGGGCATGTTCCGCTGGAATCCGGGCGGATGAGCTCCGCGCCTGCGGAGCTGTATGAGCGCTCGGCATATCCTGCGCCGCAGAACAAAAATTACGGGGATGCGGCGCTTCCGCTCGATGAAACCTGGATGTATTACGCGGCGTCCACCGCGATTTTGGGGAACAGCCTGCTTCACTCGCTCGACATGGTCGATCGGTATAAAATCGGCGTGTGCGGCGTGTCCTGGGGCGGCGTGGTGACTTCCGTCGTCAGCGGCTACGACGACCGTTTCGCCTTTTCCATTCCCATTTACTGTTCGCTGAACGTCGGGGAGGAGAAGGGGATCCTCGGGGACGCCTACCGCGCGAATCCCGCGGCGCTCGTCTGGGACGACGACAGGGGGCTTGCCGCGCGGGAAACGCCCATACTCTTTTACATCGCCAATACAGATTCGGTCAGCGCCTGCTCCGCAAGCAGCGTTTCCGAGACGTACGAACGCTGCAAAAACGCGCGCATGCTCATCGTCGACGGACTGCTTCACAGCCAATACCATGCGGCGACGGCGGTCGAGACGTATTTCTTTGCGGACAGCATCGTAAAAAACGGCGCCGCGTTTTCCGCAATCACCACCGAACCGGATCAAGACGGAACGTCCGTCGTTTACCGGGGCGACGCGGCGGTCGAAGCGACGCTGTGGTATACGGACGCCGAAATTACCCAAACGACGCCGGAATGGTCTTCCCGCCGCTGTGCGGTCAACGGCACTTCCGTCGCCTATTCCGTCCCGGAGGGGGCGAAGTACTTTTATATTCATATCGACGACGGCGGTCTCGGGATCAGCACGCGCGTCGTAAAGCTGTAAATTCCCGTTTGAATACGGAAATATATTAAAAAAGGAGAAAATGTTGCAATGAAAAAACTGATGGTTGTCTTGCTTTCTCTGGTATGCGCGGTCTGCGCGACGGGCGCGGTGCTCGCCTCCGCCGCCGCATCGGTCACGCTCGTGCCGAAGGAAGTAAACTATTCTCCCGCTAACGGCGGCTGGGACGCGTACATGGTGGATTTTGCGGGGTCGACGCAGAATCCCAACGAGAATAACGTGATCGGAACCGATAACCCGTATGCCATGAATAAAATTACTTATGAGCGCGGCGGCTCGGCCTGTGAGGTCAGAAATATCTATGTGCTCGGAACCAATTTAGCCGCGTTTATCCACGGTGCGGACGGGAACCGGGTCGGCGCGCCGCAGCAGGGCGACAAGCTGACCGTACTTGCCGGATGTGGCTTCTTGGAAAACGAAGCGACGGACAAAGATTACGTCTTCCTCTACAACGGCTCCCGCTTTGAGCTGCAGGGGGCCGTCGAAGAGCCGCTTCCCCCCGAGAGCGAATGCACGGAAATTACAATCAAGGATCTTTACCACAACCCCGCCTGGAACAGTTCGAACGGCGCGGCGATCCAGATCGACTTCAACAATTTCGCGGGCGGTTTAGGTGAATGGGGCGTGGCAGCGACCGGAACGGACTACATCAAGTACGTGGATACGTTCGGCAGAGAACAGCCGATCGCCGATTTTATCTATCTCGGCGGCACCAATATGCTGATGAGAATCGGCCAGGATCTCGACCACGTCATCGACAAAGTGCGCATGGGCGATAAGATTACCTTCCAGAAGGGCCTGCGCCTCAACAAGAACGAAATGCTGAAGCAGGACGTCACGTACGTCATCGCGACCCCCTCTACGAGCGGCCCAGTAGCGCAGCCGCTGTTCGTATCCGATCCGACGGAATTCGAACTGATCTACGCCGAGGGCGGTTCACACCCCGCCGGGACGACCTGTCAGCTGGAGTGGACGATCGGACCGGAGAGCGCGTATGCGACGCCCGCCTTCGAGAGCCTGGATACCGAGATCGCCACGGTGGACGAGAACGGGCTGATCACGTTCAAAAAGGAGGGCTCCGTCACGATCAGAGCCACCGTGTTCGGCACGTTGAAAGAGGAGGCGACGTTCAGCGTCACCGCACCTTCAGAGATCAAAAAGATCGAAGATACCATCTACACCGTCTGGGTGATGAAGGGAGACGATCTCGCCTATCCGACCGACTGGAAGTACGAGATCGTCTATGAAAACGACGCGAAGGGACCTGTGACCGACCTCATCGTCGGCGAAAACCTCACGGTCGACGAAACGTCTTTCAAGAAGGACGAAGTCGGCGATTACCAGCTCCCCGCAAAGATTACGGCGAACGGCAAACAGTACGACACGCAGGTAACCGTGAGCGTCTACGAACCGATGGATCTCATCGTAAAGGAGCTGGGGATCGTGGATTGGTTCAGCTACGCTACCTTCATCCAGTATCCGGATTCTTCCCTCAACGACGGCAACCTCACGGACACCAGCAGCTTTGAAAACGTGCTGGACAAACTCGAATACAAGCGCGCGGACGGAACGGTCGTCGAATGGGGGTATTACATGCTCTCCGGCGGAAACTTCTGCGTCATGCCGCGCTTCCTGGACAGCGACGTTTCCATTGATAACTTCAACAAAGCGCCCTACTATCAGGAGGGCGATACGATCACGATCAAGGCGGGCATGCAGTTCTACCGCTGGACGGGCGCGCTCGCCCCGACGGAAACAGACCGCAACGCGATCAAGCCGGGCACCGGTATGTGCGTGGTGGAAACCGTCTGCCGGGAGGACATGACCTACCGCTTTGACGGAAACATCTGGGGCTTCTTCAAAGAATACACCGGCCTTTCGGTGGAGAGCGAGACCATCGCGATGTCCTTCGGAGAAAAGAAGGATGCGGGCGCGCAGCGCGTTCCCTCCAACGCCACCTCCGGGACCATCTCCTATCAATCCGCCGATGAAAAAATCGCCAAGGTCAATTCGCGCGGTTCCATCGAAGGCGTAGGCGTCGGCACCACGACGATCACCGTCACGCTGGACGGCGGCGAAGCGGGAACCTTCACCAAGACGATCTCCGTCACCGTCAGCGACGCGCTTACCGGCATCGCGCTCACGCCCGGTACGATCGAAATAAAGGCGGGGGAGGATCTGCTCTCCATGCTCACGGCTAAGACCGTCTGGGCGAGCGGAAAGGCGGGCTCTGACGTCGATCTTTCGGGCGCGCAGATCGTCGGCTTCGACCCGGAAAACACGGCGGACGAACAGACGGTCACCGTCAAAGTCACCGTGGACGGGCAGGAGCTTTCGGGTACGGTCATCGTCAGGGTTCAGAAAAGCGGCTGCGGCAGCCGGATCGGAAGCGCGGCGCCGATCGCCCTTGCGGCAGTCGGACTCGCCTGCGCACTGCTTTTGAGAAAGAAGAACCGCGGCGGAAATAACTGAAAATTCACTTCAATCAACGGGCGCGCGGCAGCTTTGGCGTTCGCGCGCCCTCTTTTTGCGGAAATAGTATGAAAAAATTGATTTTATTGACCGATTATCGGCAGAATCCGATCGGTTTAAACACTGCAAACCCATATTTTTCCTGGAAATACCAAACGGATGCCGGGGCTCAGCTCTCTTACCGCGTCGGCGTATCTTCCACGCAAGAGAAGGCGGAGAAACAGGAATACGATCTCTGGGATTCCGGCTCGGTCGCTTCGGCGCGCTGCACCGGGATCCGCTACGAGGGGAAACCGCTCTCCAGCCTGGCGCAATGCTATGTGCGCGTGACGGCGGAATGCGAAAAGGACGCGGCGGAAAGCGATATCGGAACCTTTGAAACGGGGCTTCTCGAACAGTCGGACTGGCAGGGGAAATGGATCTCCGTTCCCGTCAATTTTCAGGGCGGCACGCTCCGCGCGCGCAAGCGCTTTTCCCTTGAAAAAGAGGTGCGCCGCGCCCGCGTATTCGTGTGCGGCCTGGGCTATCACGAACTGTATATCAACGGAACAAAGCAGGGCGACGCCGTGCTGAATCCCGGCGTGACCGCTTACGACAAACGCGTGCTCTACTGCGCATACGATATCGGTTCTGATTTGCAGAAGGGCGACAACGTGATCGGCGTGGAACTGGGGTACGGTTGGTACTGCGGGAGAAAGCTGATCGCGCAGGTTTACGTCGAATATACGGACGGAACCGTCTACCGCGACTATACCGCCAACGGATACGGCTGGTGGATGGGCGGCGCGCCCGTCACGGAAAACAGCATATACGGCGGCGAAGTGTACGACGCGCGGATCGAATCCGTTTATCCGCTGAACTGGGCGACGGCGGATTACGAACCGACCTGGGAAAACGGATGGATGTATCCATTGATCGTGGAAGCGCCCGGCGGCGTGTTGGAGGCGCAGTCCATCGACGAGATACGGGTATGCGGGACATTCCCCGAAATCGCGAGAACCCGCATCTCGGATACCGTTACCGTGATCGACGTAGGGCAGAACCTCGCCGGCTGGGCGCGCATCCGCGTGCGCGGCGAACGCGGCGCGGCGGTCACGCTGCGCTATGCGGAGGGCTTAAAGGAAGACGGAACCGTCAATCAGCTCAATCTGCGCAGCGCGCGCTGTTCGGATACCTACATTCTGAAGGGCGAAGGAACGGAGGAATGGGCGCCCCGCTTCACGTATCACGGCTTCCGTTACGTACAGGCGGAAATCAGCGGAAAAGCGGAGCTCGTTTCGCTTACGGCGGAATACGTGCACTCCGACGTGCGCCCCGCGGGAACATTCGCCTGCTCGGACGAAGCGCTGAACCGGCTGCACCGCAACGCGGCGATCACGGAGACAAACAATCTGCATTCGATCATGACGGACTGCCCGCAGAGAGACGAGCGTTTCGGCTGGCTGAACGATCTCGGCTCGAGGCTGTACCAGACCGTCTATAATTGCGGGATGGAGCGCTTTTTCCCGAAATTCGCCGCGGACATCACGGATACGATGGACGATCACGGCGGGATCGCCGATACCGTTCCGTACTTTACCGGCGGCAGGCCGGCGGATCCCGTTTCCATTGCATATCTGCTGATCCCGTTGTTTTCGTACCGCTATTACGGGGATCCTTCCGTCATTCTGCGCGAATACGACGGCATGAAGAAATGGGTGGATTTCCTCCTGTCCCGCAGCGATCATTTTATCATGAATTATTCCTACTACGGCGACTGGGTGCCGCCCGCATGCTTTGAAGACGTGGCGACCGATCGGTTCTACGTCTCTTCCGCATATCTCTTTTGGCACCTTAAACTGTTTGCGCAGGTCGCAGCCATCGCGGGAAAAGAGGAAGACGCCGCAACATACGCTTCCCTTGCGGAAAGCAGCCGCAAGGCGTTCAACGAGAAGTATTTTGACGCCGGCGAAAAACGGTACGCGAGCGGCACGCAGGCGGAAAACGCGATCGCGCTTTCCCTCGGGCTGTGTCCGCCCGAATACGCTTCCGCCGTCGCCGCGCATCTTGAGGAGGACGCCGTGCGGCACGGCCACCATTCTACCTGCGGCAACGTCGGTTACAGGCATTTCTTTTACGCGATGTCCGACTACGGCTACACCGACGAGGTACTGCGCATTTTAAAGAACCCCGCGTATCCGGGATGGGGCTATATGCTCGCAAACGGCGCAACCACCGTTTGGGAGAGATGGGAAGCTGAAATGCAGAACGAAATGCACTCCTTCAATCACCCCATGTACGGCAGTTACGACGCTTGGTTTTACCGCTATCTGGCGGGAATCGCCGTGCAGGAAGACGCCGTGGGCTGCGATAAGATCGCGATCGATCCCAGGTATCCGGAAACGCTTTCTTTCGTCAGGGCGACCTTTGAAACGGTACGCGGAACGATCGAATCCGGCTGGGAAAGAACGGACGGAAAAATCGTCTTGACGGTTACGGTCCCGCCCACGGTCAGCGCCGCGATCATGGCGGAAGGCGTCTGCGACGGCAAACCCTTTGCAAAAGGAAGCGTCGTCGGCGCGGGGACGTGGAAAATCATTCTCAATTAAATGGAAATGCAGCAAAACAGACCGTTCCGGTCTGTTTTGTCTTTCAGTGCGGCAGCCGGCACAAGTCATTTTTTCAAATTCGCCGTGCCGCGGGAGGAAAGCGTTTTATTTGCCGGGGCAGGAGAAAAGAGAGCGGCGCTTGCTCCGGCATCCTTAAAGTGCAGCGATAAACGGGGTTTCCCGGCAAACAGCGTTTTTTGGGAGAATCGGCGCAGCAGACAAAAAACCGAAGAGACAAGGGGAAAAGAGACTGTCTCTAGCAGAAGTTGTTGATATAATAAAAAAATTCCTGAAAAGGAGTTTGTCTGGAATGCTCCCGAAAAGCAGATCGTCCGCTACGCTCCCGAAGAAGCGCAGAACTTTTCGGGAAGGAGGAGAAACCGACAGGTAAGCAAAAAAGACAGGTAACTACCTGTCTTTTTGCAATGATGTCGAGTTTCGACGACGGAGCTTACTTACGGACTTGAAAGGAGCGGCAGAGTCGCGACGGAATAGCGATCGCTGCGGTAAAAACCGCCGATCGCGTCACGTTATTTCATCTGTCCGGGCAGTAGCCAAAACAAAGCCCCCGAATGATATTCGGGGGCTTGTGCTGGAGCTACTGGCCGGACTTGAACCGGCGACCTGCTGATTACGAATCAGCTGCTCTACCGACTGAGCCACAGTAGCGCATTTTTTACGGCATTCCGCCGCTAAGCCATATTATTATACCATATTTGAGGAAAAAATCAAACGTTTTACAGTCTAAAATTTTTAATTTTCTCAAATAATTTTCAAAGAAAAAGCCGTTTGCGGAAAAGGAGAATGCGCCTGATCCGCAAACAGCTTTATTTTTCGGTTTTTGCAGGGGATGCAAAAAAATCTGCCCTTCTCGATCGGCCGCGCAGGCGCGATGCGGCGCGCGGCGGAGGCTTTTATTCGGTAATATCGAAATGTTCAAAGATGATATTGTCGACAAAGGGGAAAATTTTCTGCCAGATTTCTCTGGACGTCACCGTCCACGCCAGTTTCACCTTGTTTTTTACCTTTCGCCTGGGAAGCGGATAGCCGGTATAGACGTAGCTGACGAAGTCCGGCTTGATCCAGAAATTCAGCGACATATTGCGCATGATAAAGTTTTTGAACGGGTTGCTCGCGCCGCTGTCCGAAGCGAGAATGCCGCGGATCACGGCGGGGGCGCGCCGCTTTACCTCGTGGATGTACTGCGGCATAAAGGACTGAACGGCGTATTCGCCCGCATAGCCTTCCAGCGCTTCCAGGAGCTTTGCGACGATATTCTCGTTTTTCTGCTCCTTGATTTCAATCAACAGAGGGGACCTCCCTTCTGCGATCGCCAGAACTTCGGACAAAAGGGGAATGGTCTCCTGCGAATTTCCCAACCGGAATTGCTGCAGCTCTTCGTAGGTATAGTCCCACACGCCGCCTTCTCCGCCGGTCATGCGCTTCAGCGTGCCATCGTGGAAGGAGACGATCTTCTCGTCTTTGGTCAGATAGACGTCGATCTCGATGGGATATCCCTTTTCGGCGGCGCGTTCGTAGGCGGCGCGTGAATTTTCGGGCACGTCGCCTCCCCAGTAGCCCCTGTGGGCGATGGGTTTAGTACGCAGCCAGTGATTTTCGGGAATTCTGTTCGTTGCCATAGGAGCCTCCGCGCATTCTTTTTTATTATTTTACTGCAAATTCGTATAAATTGCAATTAGTTGTTGCAAATTTTCGAAAATTAAGTTATCATATTAAGGAATCAAAAAGGAAAACGGATATGCGGAAAGAAAACATCAGAAATTTTTGCATTATAGCGCACATCGACCACGGAAAGTCCACCCTTGCCGACCGCCTGATCGAGATGACGGGGCAGGTCTCCAAGCGGGATATGGAAAATCAGCTGCTCGACACGATGGATCTCGAGCGCGAACGCGGCATCACCATCAAGCTGACGCCCGTCCGTATGTTTTATACGGCGAAGGACGGCAGGGAATATATCTTCAATCTCATCGACACGCCGGGGCACGTCGACTTTACGTATGAAGTTTCCCGCTCGCTCGCGGCGTGCGAGGGCGCCATTCTGATCGTGGACGCTTCGCAGGGAATCGAGGCGCAGACGCTGGCGAACGTCTATCTCGCGCTGGAAAACAATCTGGAGATCATGCCCGTCATCAATAAGATCGATCTCCCGTCCGCGCGGCCGGACGAGGTCGCGGCGGAGATCGAAGAGGTAATCGGGCTGGACGCGTCCGACGCGCCGCGCGTCTCCGCCAAGGACGGGCTGAACGTCGATCAGGTGCTGGAGCAGATCGTCGCAAAGATCCCCGCCCCCGAGGGCGACGACGAAAAGCCGCTGAAAGCGCTGATCTTCGACTCTTATTACGATAATTTCAAGGGCGTCATCTGTTTTGTCCGCATCAAGGAGGGAAGCGTCGCGGTGGGGACGCGCATGAAGACCTTTATGTCCGACAAGATCTTCGACGTCACGGAGGTGGGGGTGTTCAGCCCCAAGCTGCTCCCCAAGGATAAGCTCTCGGCGGGCGAAGTGGGCTATATCGCCGCGAGCATCAAGAGCATTCAGGACGTCGCCGTAGGGGATACGGTCACGGATGCGGACAACCCCACGCCGGAACCCCTGCCCGGCTATAAAAAGGCGCTCCCCGTGGTCTTTTCGGGCGTCTATCCGCTGGACGGAAGCAAATTCAACGACCTCAAAGAGGCGCTTTTGAAGCTCAAGCTGAACGACGCGGCGCTCGTCTTCGAGCCGGATAATTCGCAGGCGCTGGGATTCGGCTTCCGCTGCGGTTTTTTGGGACTTTTGCACATGGAGATCATCCAGGAGCGCATCGAGCGGGAATTCGACCTCGATATCGTCACGACGGCGCCCTCCGTCTCCTATAAAGTATATCTGACCAACGGAGATTTAATGGAGGTGGACAACCCCACGCATCTCCCCAATCCCAGCGAGATCGACTATATGGAAGAACCGGTGATCGACGCCTCCATCTTTTCGCCGCCCGAGTATGTGGGGCAGATCATGGAGCTGTGTCAGGGAAAGCGGGGCGTCTATACGGACATGATCTATCTGGACAAATCGCGCGTGCAGCTGAAATACACCCTGCCTTTGAACGAGGTCGTCTACGACTTTTTCGATTCGTTAAAGTCGCGCACCAAGGGGTACGCCTCTTTCGATTACGAGCTGGCCGGGTATCAGCGGAGCGACCTGGTCAAGCTGGATCTCCTTTTGAACGGAGAGATCTGCGACGCCCTCTCCATCATCGTCCACAAGGACAAGGCGTACGAGCGCGGCAGGGCGATCGCCGAGAAGCTGAAAGAGGTCATTCCCCGCCAGATGTTCGAGGTGCCCGTTCAAGCGGTCATCGGTGGAAAGGTCATCGCGCGGGAGACCGTAAAGGCGTACCGGAAGGACGTTTTGGCGAAGTGCTACGGCGGTGACGTGACCAGAAAGAAAAAGCTCCTCGAAAAACAGAAGGAAGGAAAGAAGAAGATGCGCACGCTGGGGAGCGTGGAGATCCCCTCCGAGGCGTTCATCACCATTCTGAAGACGGATAACTGATATGGCGGGAATTTACGTACACGTGCCTTTCTGCAAGGCGAAATGCACATACTGCGACTTCGCTTCCTACCCGAAAGAAGCGGGGAAAGCGGACGCCTATTTCGCCTGCCTGTACCGCGAAATGAAGGGCTGGCGGGAAGAACTCGCGGGCAAGTCGTTCGATACGGTTTACTTCGGGGGCGGCACGCCCACCTTTGTGGCTGCGCCGCTCGTCGCGGGCGCGATGAAACAGCTCCGGAACTGTTACCGCATCGCTGGGGACGCCGAGATCACGATCGAGTGCAACCCCGGGACGCTGACGGCGGAAAACGTCTCCGTCTACCGCGCCGCGGGGATCAACCGCTATTCGATCGGGCTGCAGTCGGGAATAGACGAACAGCTGAGGCGGCTCAACCGCGTACATACCGCCAAGGACTTTCTCCTCGCGTGCTCCCTGCTGAAAGGGGAGAATCTGAGCGCGGATATCCTGATCGGGCTGGCGGGGCAGACGCAGGACGACCTGAAAAAGACGATCGACCTCGCGCTTGCGGGGGGCGTATGTCACGTCTCGATGTACGCGCTCACGCCCGAACCGGGGACCCCCGTCTATTCGGACTACTTAAACGGCCTTTTGCCGGACGGGGACGAAACGGCAGACCTTTACGATTTCGGGCGGGAATATCTCGCCGCGGCCGGTTTTGCCCGCTACGAGGTAAGCAATTTTGCGCAGAAAGGGAAGGAATCCCGCCACAATCTCAACTACTGGCGGCGGGGCGAGTATATCGGATTCGGCGTTTCCGCGTCTTCCTTTATCGGGGAACGGCGGTTTACGAACAGCTATTCGGTGGACGAGTACATAAATGCCGTCATCTACAACAAGCGCCCGGAAATTTTCAGCGAAACCGTTTCGGAAAAGGATGCGAAATTCGAGTTTATCATGCTGGGACTTCGCACGGCGGCGGGCATCGACGTCGACGAATTCAACTTCCGTTTTTCCGCTGATTTTGACGGAGAATACCGGGACGAACTGAAAAAGAACGCGCCCTATCTCGAGCGGAAGGGACGGCGCATCGCCATCAGGGACGAATATCTCTATACGCAGAATCAGATTCTCACATCATTTTTGAAGGATTGAGGAGAAAGCGGCAATAAATCCGCCTGAAAAGGAGCTTATGGTGAAGCGGCAAGCAAAAACATTATCATTACTGTTTTTAACACTGCTGATTGTAACGTGCTGTTTTTGCGGATGCACGCATAAGATTGCAGGCAATTTTCCGTACAGCGGGTATATTGACCTTGCGGGAACGGAAAACGGTTTTTTAGTGCCGTTCTACGAAATAGACGTCAGAAATCGTTTGTGTACGGATACGGGCAACGATTTATCGCAATCGGAAACCGTATTGTACGGGGGCACGGCTCCCCTTTATTCGATCGTTGCGCCGCAGGGCTATGAAAGCGTCGAGGCGCATATAACGGCGTGCGAACTTGAGCGCAGCAGTTCGGTAGTGGACACCTGCGGCTATGTTTCAGACGGCAAACTGTTCGGCTTTGTCAATGTGTATTATGACACTGTCGGCTATCTGGCGGGTGGGGGAAATTACGGCGTGGAAGAAATCAGCCACGGAATCATTTTTGAATATATTCCCGAAACCGATGAATTTACGCAAACCAAGCGTTTTGAAAACTGCAACATTGTGGCCTATAACGGCGATACGGTTTTGTATTGGAAAAGCAGAAAATACTATTCTTATGATCTGACCGGCGATACGGAAACGTTTTTAGTGGAGGATAAAGCATACGATTCGGGGGTGCTGCATCAATCTTCTGCTAAAATTTATACTAATTCAAAATATACCGTTTTGTTTATGACAAAGGCAAAATTTACGGCAGACGTTTCTTATTTCTATTTATTTGATTATTCTGTGGGCGAACTGAATGAGTTGGAAATTGTCACGAACGGCTGAACGAAATCTCACAAAAAACAAATTTATATTTATCCGGAAAAGAGTGAAGAATTATAAAATTCTTCACTCTTTTTGCCTTTTGTAAAAATTTCCCTTCTGCGGGAATATTTCTTAAAAATACCGATTTCCCGCTGCATTTTGCTTCATCCGCGGGCGCGGATGCTTCCGACAAAACCCGCGCTTAAATGACGAAAAAGGCGCTTCGTCGCGCCGGCATTCATGCTATTCTTTGGATACGGAGAAAGGCATGACGGTCTATATCGAATACGCGGTTCTGGATAATTTCATCATCGACTGGCTGCTCTTTCGCTACACCTTGCTTTTTTTGGGGCTGAAGGTGAGAAAAGGTCGGCTTTTTTTCTGCGCGCTGGCAGGGACGGCGTTCGCTGTCGCGCTCCCGCTCGTCGTTCTGCCCGGCTGGGCGGAGCTGGCGCTGAAAGGAATCTCGGGGGCGCTGCTCGTGCTGTGGCTGGCGAAATATCCGTCCGCCCGAAAATACTGCGCGGCGCTCGGCGTGTTTTTCCTGCTCACCGTCCTGACGGGCGGCGCGCTGACCGCCTTCTTCAATCTCTTTCAGGTGAATTACTCCGCCGAATACTGCGTGGGGCTGATCATCCTGGGCGCGTGGCTGATCTCTTTCGGCGCCTACCGCGCGATCCGCCGCCTCTACCGGCGGAGAGAGATTTACCGGGGAATCGTGGACTGCGAGATCACGGCGAACGGAAGGACGGTTTCCGCAAAGGGCTTTGTGGATACGGGGAACCGCCTCTACGACGGCGACCGCGCCGTGGCGATCTGTTCGGGCGCGTTCGCGGCTTCCCTCGGGGTTACCGAAGAGGAAAAATACATAGAGGTGGGCACGGTGAACGGCCGCGAGAAAATTCCGGTCTGCAAAATCGAGCGCCTTCTGATATATCGCGGGGACAAGCCGAATATATATGAAAATATAACCTTAGGGATGACGGAGCGGGCAGAGTTCGGCGCGTACGACCTGCTGCTGCCCGCCGCCGTCGCAGGAGAAGAGACATGTTCGAACGCATCAAAAACTTTCTGAAACGGATTTTTTCCAGACTTTCGCCGGATGAAAACGTCCTCTATTATATCAACACGCCGGATGCGCTCCCGCACCCCTATTCCGCCGAAGAGGAAAACGCCCTCATTTCCCGCCTGTCGGGGGGAGAGCTCGCCGTGCGCAACGACCTGATCGAGCATAACCTGCGCCTCGTCATCTACATCGCGCGCAAGTTCGACAACACCGGCATGGAGCTGGACGATCTCATCTCGGTGGGAACCATCGGCCTCATCAAGGCGGTCAATTCCTTTCAGCCGGATAAAAACATCAAGCTGGCGACCTACGCGTCCCGCTGTATCGAAAACGAAATTCTGATGTATCTCAGGCGCACGGTGCGCTTAAAGAACGAGGTCTCCTTCGACGAGCCCCTCAATACCGACTGGGAGGGAAACGAGCTCCTCTTATCCGACGTGATGGGAACGGATTCGGACGTCGTCTACAAGGATATAGAGGTCAGCGTGGAGACGGAGCTGTTAAACCAGGCGCTCACCAAGCTCAATAAGCGGGAGCGGCGGATCATCGAGATGCGCTACGGACTCTCCGGCGGGGAAGAACAGACGCAGAAGCAGGTCGCGGACGCGCTCGGCATCTCGCAGAGCTACATCTCGCGCCTGGAGAAAAAAATCATCTCCCGCCTGAAAAAAGAGTTCTCCAAAATGGTATAAATTCCCCCGGATCGGGCCAAATTAAATAAATCCCCCCGCCGCATACATAGGAGGTAGCAATGGGACAAAAAGTTGTGATCTGCGGGGTGAATACTTCTTCGCTTCCCCTTTTGACGGAGGAGGAGAGCACGGCGCTGATGAGGCGCGTCAAAGCGGGGGACGAAGCCGCACGCGAGCAGTTTATCGTGGGCAACATGCGGCTGGTGCTGTCGGTGATCAAGCGCTTCTGGGCAAAGAAAGTGAACGCGGACGATCTCTTTCAGGCAGGCTGTATCGGGCTGATTAAGTCCATCGACCATTTCGATCTTTCGGTCGGGGTGAAATTTTCCACGTATGCCGTTCCCATGATCATCGGGGAAATCAAGCGGTTTCTGCGGGACGTCAACTCCCTCAGAGTCTCGCGGAGCATCCGCGACACGGCGTATCAGGTCCTGAAGACCCGCGGCGAGCTGGAACGCAGAGACGAAGAGGTCTCCGTCGACAAGATCGCGGCGGCGATGAACGTCGCCGTGTCCGAAGTGGTTTACGCGCTGGACGCGATCTCGGACACGCTCTCCCTATACGATCCCGTCTTCAACAAGCAGGGAGATACGCTGCTCTTGATGGATCAGATCGGCGACGAGCGCAACACGGGGGAAAACTGGACGGAAAAAGTCGCCCTGGAGACTGCGATCGACGGACTCTCCGACCGGGAAAAGCGCATTTTGTTTCTGCGCTATTACGAGGGGCGCACCCAGACGGAGATCTCCGACGAGGTGGGCATCTCTCAGGCGCAGGTTTCCCGCCTGGAGAAGAACGCGCTGAGAACCATCCGCGCGCGGATGGAGGGGTAATATTTCTCGTTTTTGCCGCATAGGATAGACGGGAGGTTATCCTATGGAACTGAGTTATAACGAACTGCGGGACAAAGAGGTCATCAGCGTGCGCGAGGGAAAGAGCCTCGGCAGGGTGAGCGACCTCGTGTTCTGCTATCCGGAAGGCGTGATTACGGGAATCGTCGTTCCCGGGCGCAAATGCTGGAATCCTTTTAAACCGGCGGCGGATATCTTCATCGACTGGTATCGCATCAAAAAGATCGGAAGGGACGTCGTGATCGTGGATATGCGCGGCGGCGACCGCGACGACGGAAGGGATCATCACCGTCCGCCCGACCGCGGCTGTCAGCAGGCTCCGCCGCCCCGTCCGCCCCGTCCGCAGCCGCGCGGCGACCGCAGCGGGGATATTTACCTGGACGACTACGAATAGACCGGGAAAACAAACTGTGCGGGACGTAAACGGCCGATCTGAAAACAGTCCGCGGAATCCTTTGGGAACCGCGGACTGTTTTGTTGATTTTTTCCTTTTATGGTGTTAAAATATAGAAAATGAAAACGGACCGGAGCTTTGGGGTATGATTTTGCGCAAAGCGGAAAAAAACGACTATAAACAGATAAAACGGCTTTATCTCTCTGCGTTTCCGGAAGATGAGCGCGCTCCTTTTTTCTTCGTGCGGCGCAGAGCGCGGCAGGACAGGGCGGAGATGCTCGTCGCAGAGGAAAACGGCGCGTTTATCGGCTTTGCCTACACCGTTTCATACAGAGAACTGACGTATCTGTTCTATTTTGCCGTTGACGGAGCGCTGCGCGGAACGGGATGCGGAAGCGAGATTCTCCGCCTGTTAAAGGAGCGCTGCGCGGGCAGCCGTATTTTTCTTGCGCGCGAACCGCTGGATGACGGCGCGGCAAACAACGGAGAGCGCGTCCGGCGGCGCAATTTCTATCTTCGGAACGGATTCCGCGATCTGCCTTACGAGATAAGAGAAGCGGGCGTGATCTATGATTTAATGAGTACGGAAGAGCCGGTCGATCCGCAGGACTATGACGCGCTGATCAGGCGCTGGGCGGGGCGCTTTGTCTCCCGCCGCGTCGAAATGCGGATGACTGAAAAAACAAGGCCGGATCCTCTTTCCGGCGACAACTGAAACGCGCAGGGAGAACGGTTCCCTGCGTTTTCCATTGATTCCATTCCGGCTGCCGAACGGTCAAAACGGCGGCGCTCCATACCTGCGCGGCCGTTTTATTCTGCGCGCAGGACCCTTTCTCTCGCTTCCGCATATAATGGCGGGAGAGGTTTTTTATGTGCGGAATCATGGGATGTATCGGCGAACACGCGCGCACGCGCGTCGTGGCAGGGCTGAAACTTTTGGAATACCGGGGGTACGACTCCGCGGGCGTATCCTTTTCCAAGGGCGGGCGCGTGGTCACCGTCAAGAAAAAGGGGCGCATTGCGGAGCTGGAGCGCGCCTTAAAGACCGCGGAAGACGACAGCAGATTCGCGATCGGGCACACCCGCTGGGCGACGCACGGCAGGGCGTGCGTCAGAAACGCGCATCCCTTCGTCTCGCGGGACCGCTCCTTTGCGCTCGTACATAATGGCATTATCGAGAATCACCGCGCTCTGCGCGCAATGCTGGAACGGGAGGGATACGCGTTTGTCTCGGAGACGGATACCGAATGCGCGCTTCATCTCATCGCGCGGGAGGGCGGCGCGAACCTTCCTTCGCTCTGCAAGGCGCTCTCCGCGCTGGAGGGCAGTTATGCCTTTGCAATTTTGACAAACTGCGGTGAGATCTGGGCGGCGCGGAAAAATTCTCCCCTCGTCGTGGGGGAGCGCGGCGGGGCGTATTTCCTGTCGTCGGATATCCGCACGCTCTCCGCGTTCGCGTCCCGCGCCGCCGTGCTGAAGGACGGAGAGATCGCCCGGCTGACGGCGCGGGGAATCTCTCTTTTCGACGCGCGCGGCAACCCCGTCCCGCTCGCCTTCTTTGAGACGGACGAGGCGGAAATGCGGGAAGAAGCGGACTCGTACATGATGAAGGAGATCTGCGAGATCCCGCGGCGCATTGCGGAGGCGAAGGAGCATTACGTGCGTTCGGGCGGGACGGGGCTCTCTCCCGCAGAGCTCCGCTCGTTTACGCGCGTGATCTTTCTCGGCTGCGGGACGGCGTATCACAGCGGGGAAAGCGCCGCCGGATTCTGGCGCGGGCGGGCGAAGCAGGAAGTCTCCGCCGTGCTCGCCAGCGAATACCTGTACGACCGCTTTCCCACCGATCGCTCCACGCTGGCGGTGGCGATCTCGCAGAGCGGAGAGACCGCGGATACCCTGCGGGCGGCGGCGCTGGCGAAACGGCGGGGCGCGACGCTGTTTGCCGTCACCAACGCCAAGGACAGCTCGCTCGCGCGCGCCGCAGACCGTGCGATCCACATCTGCGCGGGGGAAGAGGTCGCGGTGGCTTCCACGAAGGCGTATAACTGCCAGCTGATCGTGCTGTATCTGATGGGGCTGGAGTTCGCCCGCGCAGGGGAAACGTGCTCCGCCGAGACGGAAGAGATCGCCGCCGCCTTCGATGATCTTCCGCGCGCCGTCGGGGAAGTGCTGTCCGAGCGGGAAAAAATCAGGGAGATCGCGTATGCGCTCTCCCGTTCAAAGGCGTTTTTCTTCCTCGGAAAAAGAGAGGATCTTCCCGCTGCGCGCGAGGGTGCGCTCAAGCTCAAGGAGATCAGCTATCTCTTCGCGGAGGCCTGCGCGTCGGGAGAACTGAAGCACGGCCCGCTCGCGCTCATCGAGAGGGGCGTGACCGTCGTCCTGCTCTCCACACAGCCCGATCTCTACGAGAAAGCGGACAATGCCCGCGCGGAGGTGGAGGGACGGGGCGCGTCCGTATTCGCGGTGGGAACGGAGGAGGAGCGCGGAGAGTTTGCGTTCCGCCTGCCTGCCGTTCATCCCGCCCTGTCTCCCGTTCTCGCCGCCGTCCCCCTGCAGCTGTTCGCGTATTACGTGGCGGAAAAGCGGGGAAGGGATATCGATAAGCCGCGCAATCTGGCAAAATCGGTCACAGTGGAGTAATTTCGCTTGACTTTCCGCTCTCTCTGTGGTATCTTGATAGCAGCAAACGGAAAAGGAGAAGACATGTACAGATAACTTTTTTCACAATATCGCCCGGCTCGCCGTATTCTGCGGGGAGCGCGGTCTGTTGCCGAAAAAAGTTCGTCGTTTTCCTTTTTCCGCAGTTCGTCTGTTCGCGCCGCGGATTTTCCGCGGCGTTTTTCAAATTTCTTCCGTTTGACTTTCGGCAGCGGCCGGAAGTCTTTTTTACAGGAGGAATCAATGATAGAAATAAACGTCAGTTTATACCACAGCAGGGATCTGCTGCCGATCGTCGAAGATCTCTCGCTGACGCTGAACGAGGGAGACAAAATCGCCCTGATCGGGGAAGAGGGAAACGGAAAGTCGACGCTGCTGAAATATCTTTATGACAAAGAATTGACGAAGGAATACGCCGTGGGAAAGGGAAAGGCGGATCTCGGCCGCGAGCGGGCGGCTTATCTCCCGCAGGAACCCGAATTCCCCGCAGTCAGCGCGATGGAATTTCTTTCGCCCGCATTGTATTCGGCGGATCCGGGCGAGCTGGCGGAATACGCGCGCCGGCTGGGCGTGGAAACTGGATTTTTCTGGTCGGATCAATGCGTGCGGCCGCTGTCGGGCGGGGAGAAAATCAAACTGCTCTTCGCAAAGATGCTTCTTCAAAAACCCTCCGTCTGGCTGCTGGACGAGCCTTCCAACAACCTGGATCTTCAAGCGCTCGCATGGCTGGAGGAGATGATATGCGCTCTGAAAGAGCCCGTTCTGTTCATTTCTCACGACGAGCGGCTGTTGGAACGGACGGCAAACGGCGTGCTCCACTTCGAGCGCCTGCGCCGCCGCACGCAGCCGCGCCATACCTTTTTCCGCGGCGGATACCGCGCATACCGGGAGACGCTTCTGCGCGCCAGGGAAAAGCAGGCGCAGGTCGCCGCGTACGAGCGCGCGGAAGCGGAAAAACGGGAGGAAAAACTGCGCGTGATCCGGGATCAGGTGCAGCGGGGGCTGGATACGGTCAGCCGCGCGGATCCGCACGGCGCGCGGCTTCTGAAAAAGAAGATGAAATCCGTTCTCTCCCAGGAAAAGCGCTATCGGAGGGAGCGGGAAGATATGACGCAGCCCCCCGAATGGGAGGAGTGCATTCTGATGCGCTTCCCCGTTTTTTCCGTGCCTGCAGGCAAGACGGCGCTGGAAATATCCCTTCCGCGCCTGATTGCGGGAGACAGACTGCTCGCAGAAGACGTGCGCCTGACCGTGAAGGGCAGGGAACGCGTCTGCATCGTGGGCAGAAACGGGTGCGGAAAGTCCTCTTTGCTGAGAATCGCCGCGCAGGCGGGAGAAGAGCGGCGCGCCTTTTATATGCCGCAGGACTACGACGAAGCCCTGCGGCCGGGTATGACGGCGCTTACTTATCTGGAGACGCAGGGCGGCGGGGCGGAGCGCGAACACATTGCCGCCTGTCTCGGCTGTATGCGCTTTACGCGGGAGGAAATGGAGCGGGACGTCGCCGCGCTGTCCGGCGGGCAGCGCGCCAAGCTGCTGCTGACCAAGGCCAATCTGACCGGCGCGCAGGTGCTGATTTTAGACGAGCCTTCCCGCAATTTTTCGCCGCTGTCCGCCGGGGCGGTCGCCGATGAACTGGCGCGCTTTTCGGGCGCAATTCTGTTCGTCTCGCATGACCGCGCTTTCATAGAGAGGGTTGCGACGGCGGTTTTCGAGCTGACGGAAAAAGGGCTTGTCCCGCGCGAAAAAGAAAATTTATTTTTTTGAAAAATATTTTTAAAATAGTTGCAAAAAATACTTGACAAAGAAAATAAATGTGCTATAATATTAGCAATCAATGAAAGAGAGTGCTAACACTCAATAGCAAAGATTGCTAACATGTTTCATTGAAAATAAGAAAAAGGAGTGAAGAATTATGAAATACGAAATCACCAATAGAAACAACAGAGACTTGAGTCCCTTCAATATTTTTGAAGAGGCGTTCAACGATTGGTTCCGTCCCGCGTACCAGCATGCCGGGTCCGTTATGAAGACGGATATCAAGGAGACGGAAAAGGGGTATGAACTGGAAGTGGAGATGCCCGGCTTCGATAAGAAAGATATCTCCGTTTCACTGGAAGACGGTTACCTCACCGTTTCTGCCGAAAAGCAGGAGAAAGAGGAATCGGGTGAAAAGAAGAACTATATTCACCGTGAACGCAGTTTTTCGGCAAAGCGCAGCTTCTATGTAGGAGACGTGGAAGAGGAAACCGTGAAAGCGAAGTATGAAAACGGCGTTTTGACGCTGATCGTGCCCAAACCCGACGAAACGAAGAAGCTCGCAAAGGGCATCGCGATCGAATAATCGGCTTGCTTTTTTCTCAACATAAACCTCCAATTTGAAAAAGGGCGGATATCCGCCCTTTTTTCTTTCAGCATCGTTTAAGATAAAATATTTCTTTATTTTTTCAAAATCAGTATTATTTTTCTTAAAAAACAGAAAAAATGTCAGAATTTATCAACCAAACGGAAAAAAACGATTGATTTTTTCCCGCCGGAGTGTTATAATCAAAGATGAAATTGTGCAAATACTCCCGGGAGTATTTTTTTGCGAAGCAAAAAAATAACGGTATTTAGAAAGGAGAAATTGCCGAAAATAAGAACAGGAGAAACAGCAATGAGTAGAAAGAAAAGAAACGGCTTTACGATCGTGGAACTCGTCATCGTCATCGCGGTGATCGCGATTCTGGCGGCCGTACTGATTCCCACGTTTTCCAGCCTGATCAACCGCGCGAACGAAGCTGCGGATACGGCGATGGTGAAAAATCTCAACACCCTGCTTGTCAGCGACGAGGCGCTGAACGGAACGCCCGAGACGATGTCCGATGTGCTGGAAACCGTAAAAGAGGGCGGATATACGCTGGAAAAACTGACGCCTACCTCGAACGGCGATATTTTGTGGGATGAGGAGAATAACCAATTTGTCTTAAAGAACGGGGACGACGTCGTCTATTCGGCGAAAGACGTGACGAAGAGCGCCTGGAAATTATGGCAGATCATCGATGAAAAGCCGACGGAGGAGAAAGGCTACAGCTATTATCTTTCAGACAACTTTGCGGCGACGGAGATCGAAGTTTCCGCGGGCGTCGATACGGGTACTTGTTCGGTAGACGTTGTATTTACAACGGAAGAAAGCAAAGAGATTACGATTTGTACGAACGGGGGAACGCTTACGGTAAACGCGCCTCTTTCGACGGTAGAGCACCGGGGAACTGCCGATAGCGTCAATATTACTGCAATCGCCGGAGAATCTTACCATGAATACGGGGAAACGGCGTATCTTACCATTATAAGCGGACGAATTGAAATTTCCAAATCCGGATATGTCAATATCATAGATGCTTCTTCGGCGACCGCTTCCGTAAAAATAGAAGCAGAAAACGCAAATTCTATCGCAAATGTAATCGTTAACGGAAATTCGAATGTTACGACCGGTGAGAATCTTGAGAATAAGAAGGTTGCTAAAACTACGGTAGGTGTTGAATCGGCAGAATACGCTGATATTCAGTCCGCTTTGGATGCTGGGGAAAAATACATTGAATTGACATCCGATCTGGAAATTACAAGTTCGATTCTAATAGAACACGATGTGATTATAGATGGTGGAACTGAAAAGCATTCTATTATCTCTAAGGCAACGGAGCAAAGCAATAAAAGAGGAATACGCATTGCCGCAAATAATTTAAATGTCACTTTAAAAAATTTTGTTCTTGATGTAAGAACAAATATTACAAAGGACGGCGGTTATCCTCGCGGATTACAAATTGATCCGGATATAACGGGAATAGAGTTGTTTGTTGATAACTGTGACATATCCGCTACTCATTATGCGTTCAATGTTTGCAATAATGCTGAGGTATATGCGAATTTTTCGAACTCACATTTAACCGGATGGGGAGCGTTGAACCTTTGGGCTGCCGACTACCAAGTAAGGGTTACGAACAGCGTACTGGAGGGGATTGGTGAAAATCCGAATGAGAGCTTCGGTACTGTTGTGCTGGAGGGCGATACGACGGATAAAACCTACGTGCATTCGTCGAATATAGATGTTGAAATTATCAATTCAACCATCAAATCTACGGTTACAGCTGACGGAGCAGTACAGCAATCTGTTGCTTTTAACAGTAAATCAAACGGTAATAATGTTAAAATCAATCACTGTGTATTTGAAGATAGTGTACAGGATGGTGTTGTCGGAAGTTCTGTCGAGAGATTTTACGATGACGGGGAGAACAACAATCTTTATATTGACGGAGAAAAAATAAACCTCCCAAAAGAAAAAAATTGTTGGTATTCGAATGGCCCGTTTACTCCTGATAGGTCAGCGGAAAACTCTATGACAACGAATTTTGAAACGCCGTTTATTCAAGGCTGGATGGATAACGGAGAAGGTATCATACTTGATAAAAACATTGTTTTAGAAAACGACATATATTGTAAATTAACAAGTGGTACCTTTTATCTTTATTTTAACGGCAAAACAATTACGGGCGGCACAATTGTTTTAGAAAAAGGAGTAACGGTCATTTCAGACACTGACGGAATGGAAGCGGTATTTAGCGGAGGCTCCATCGAAGTAACGGATAATGGGAATGGAACATTCAGTTATCTCTGTCAATAAAGTGAATGAAACAGCAACAGCCCGCGGCAGACTGCCGCGGGCTGTTGCTCTCTTATTTCCTTTTTATCTGCAATTATATGGGCTATCGTCAGGAGCGCGGTTTATCTGCATTCGTCCGCTTTGCCGGCGCAGCCTAAGACGTTGACCAGCTTGTGCTCCACCATCTTCTGAATGGCAAGGCGCGCGTCGCCGAGATACTGGCGCGGGTCAAAGTGAGAGGGCTCTTCGGCAAAGTGCTTGCGGATCGCCGCCGTGCAGGCGACGCGCAGGTCGGAGTCGATGTTGATCTTGCAGACCGCCATCTTCGCCGCCTGGCGGAGCATTTCTTCGGGGATTCCGATCGCGTCCGGCATCTGGCCGCCGTAGCTGTTGATGACCTTCACGAGATCCTGCGGGACGGAAGACGCGCCGTGCAAAACGATGGGGAAGCCGGGGAGGCGCTTTTCCACTTCTTCCAGAATATCGAAGCGCAGCTGGGGCTTGGTGCCCGGCTTGAATTTATAGGCGCCGTGGCTGGTGCCGATGGCGATCGCCAGCGAATCGATGCCGGTTTTGGTCGCAAATTCGTATACTTCGTCCGGATCGGTGAACTGCGCGTCTTTGGCGCTTACCTTCACCGCGTCTTCAATGCCGGCGAGTTTGCCGAGTTCCGCTTCGACGACCACGCCGTGATCGTGCGCGTAGTTCACTACCTCGCGGGTGATGCGGATATTCTCTTCCAAAGGATATTTGGAAGCGTCGATCATGACGGACGTAAATCCGTTTTCGATGCAGCTTTTGCACAGGTCGAAGGAGTCGCCGTGATCTAAGTGCAGTGCGATGGGGAGACCGGAGGTCTCTACCGCCGCCTCTACCAGCTTTCTGAGATAGACGGGATCGGCGTATTTTCTCGCGCCCGCGGAAACCTGTAAAATGAGGGGCGCGTTCTGCGCGACGCCCGCGTTGACGATTCCCTGGATAATCTCCATATCGTTTACGTTGAACGCGCCGATCGCGTAGCCGTTCCGATAGCTTTGTTCGAACATTTTTTTGGTTGTAACCAGTGGCATATTAGACCTCCGAAGTTTATTCGGTTTTATTATAGCGTAATTTTTCCCGTTTGTAAATCCTTTCTCTCAGAAAAAACGAAGAAAATTCTTTGCAATTTTCCGAAAAGCGTGCTATCATAAAAAGAAAGAATCTTCACATAATGTGTGAAAAAGAAGGTAGGTTATGAAAGATCCGAGAATCGAAAAACTGGCAAAGCTGCTGATCAACTATTCGGTCTCCCTGAAAAAGGGGGAGAAGATCCTCATCGAGGCGTTTGACGTGGACTATATGCTTGTCGCGGAACTGGTGAAGGAGGTCTACCGCGTGGGCGGCTATCCCTTTGTCGAGATGGTAAACAACCGCGTTCAGCGCGAAATTCTGATGGGCGCGGGCGAAGAGGAGTGCAAGCTCCGCGCGAAGTACGCCGCCTATCGTATGAACGATATGGACGCGTACATCGGCCTGCGCGGCGGCGAGAACACCAGCGAACTGTCCGATATTCCCGCCGAAGCGCGCCGGATGGACGCACAGTATTACTCTCATCCCGTTCACCACGAGATCCGCGTGAAAGAGACAAAGTGGGTGGTTCTGCGCTATCCCAACCCGTCCATGGCGCAGCTGGCGGATATGTCCACCGAGGCGTTTGAGAACTTCTATTTCGACGTCTGCACGCTGGATTATTCCAAGATGAACAGGGCGATGGATGCGCTTTCCGCTCTCATGAACAGGACGGATAAAGTGCGCCTGGTCGCGCCGGGCACCGATCTCACGTTTTCCATCAAGGGGATCGGCAGCACGAAATGCGCGGGCAATATGAATATCCCGGACGGGGAAGTGTATTCCGCTCCGGTGAGAGATTCGGTCAACGGCGTCATCACGTACAACGCGCCGTCGATCACGGGCGGCGTCAAGTACGAAAACGTCCGCCTTACGTTCAAAGACGGAAAGATCGTGGAGGCGACGGGCAATTATCCGGATAAGATCAACGCGATTTTCGATACGGACGAGGGCGCGCGCTACGTCGGGGAATTCGCCATCGGCGTCAACCCCTATATCACGCAGCCGATGGGGGATATTCTCTTCGACGAGAAGATCGCCGGCTCCATTCATTTCACGCCGGGCGCGTGCTACGACGACTGCTATAACGGCAACGTTTCCGCCATCCACTGGGATCTGGTTCTCATCATGACGCCCGAATACGGCGGCGGCGAGATATGGTTCGACGACGTGCTGATCCGCAGGGACGGTCTCTTCGTCATCGACGAATTAAAGGGCTTAAACCCCGAAAATTTAAAGTAAAAACGCGTCTCCCCTTGTAAAATATTTGACTAAAAATATCCGAAAGGATATAATAGGTAAGGATTACGAAAAATCATAACGGAGGATATATCCATGGCAAAGGTAACTAAGGTCGGAATCAACGGATTCGGCCGGATCGGCAGACTGGCGTTCAGACAGATGTTCGGCGCGGAAGGGTATGAGATCGTCGCGATCAACGACCTGACGGATGCGAAGATGCTCGCGCATCTTCTGAAGTACGATTCTTCCCAGGGCAGATATGCGCTCGGGGATAAGGTCGAGGCGAAGGAGAATTCCATCGTCGTCGACGGCAAGGAAATCGTCATTTACGCGGAAAAGGACGCGAAAAATATTCCCTGGGCAAAGCACGACGTGGACGTCGTTCTCGAATGCACGGGATTCTATACGTCCAAAGAAAAGGCTTCCGCACACCTGGAAGCAGGCGCGAAAAAGGTCGTTATCTCCGCTCCTGCCGGCAATGATCTCCCCACGATTGTTTACAGCGTCAACGAAAAGACGCTGACCAAGGAAGACAAGATCATTTCCGCGGCTTCCTGCACCACGAACTGCCTGGCCCCCATGGCGGCCACGCTCAATAAGATCGCGCCCATCGAAAGCGGCATTATGTCCACCATTCACGCCTATACCGGCGATCAGATGGTGCTGGACGGCCCCCACAGAAAGGGCGACCTGAGACGCGCGAGAGCGGCGGCGGTCAACATCGTCCCCAACAGCACGGGCGCGGCGAAGGCGATCGGCCTCGTGATCCCCGAGCTCAACGGAAAGCTCATCGGTTCCGCGCAGCGCGTCCCCGTTCCCACCGGCTCCACCACGATTCTGGTCGCGGTCGTCAAGGGCAACGTGACCAAGGAGCAGATCAACGAGGGCATGAAGGCGGCGGCCTCCGCTTCCTTCGGCTATACCGAGGAACCCCTGGTTTCCTCCGACATCATCGGCATTACCTACGGTTCGCTCTTCGACGCGACGCAGACCATGGTGAAATATATGCCCGAGACGGATACCACGCAGGTGCAGGTCGTTTCCTGGTACGACAACGAAAACTCCTACACCAGCCAGATGGTCAGAACCATCAAGTATTTCTCCGAAATCTAAGAGAAGTTACATCACAGCCCCGCGTAAATCTTTACGCGGGGCTGTTTGATTGGAGCGGGGCGAGAAAGCGCAGGCAGACATTTTTTTGATGCGATCCCCCGGAAACAAACGATAATATCGCACAAGAATCATTTTACAGAAGGATGTGCGGAATTTTGGGGGAGGAGCAACGAAAGAAAACGACTTATTTGCGGCCTGTCGCGCTCTCTCCGTCATAGAGCTTGCAGAGGAAACTTTCGGGCATGAAACGAGCGGTGTTCCTGATTGAAAAAACAATCGGAACAATATGAGGCGCGTGTTTTTATGAAAGGTTGCTTTTCTCTTTCCGTGAGCTATCGGGCATAGCCCTAATCGAAACAGGCGGCGCACAAGTGCGCTTATGATTGACCTGCCAGTCACGCATTTGTTAATTGCTGCCCGTAAACGGGTCTTTTCTGCGCTTTCCTTTTTTCTCCTTGCTTTTCCTTCTATTTTTGTGCATCGGCAAAGCCTTTTTTTAACCATGCCTCTATCGCGTGGCTTTCTTTTGACAATAAAACATGCCCCCGTTTCGGAGGCATGTTTTTCGCATATAATCGTCTTGTTACAGAACCAGAGAGGGCGCGGTGTAGACGCGCGCCGCCAGTTCGCTGTCCAGCATATAGAGCCCTTTCGCCTCGCCGCCGAACAGCTCGTACTTTTTGATCATTTCGTCCGCGTTCTTTTCCTCTTCTCCCTGTTCCTTGATGAACCAGTCCAGGAACTGCATGGTTCTGAAATCTTTTGCTTCTACCGCCGCGCCGTAGATGGCGTTGATCAGCCCCGTCACATAGCGCTCGTGCTTGGCGCCCTCTTTCAGGGGATCCAGGTGGGAAGAGAGCTTGACGTCCGGCTTCGCGATCGCCTCGAGGGTGACGGTTTCGCCGTTGTTCTGCAGATACTGGAGCATGAGCATCGCATGGTCGCGCTCCTCCTGCGCCTGTACCTTGTACCAGTTGCCGAAGCCGTTTAATCCCTCTTCATAGTAATAATTGGAAAAATCCAGATAGAGATAAGCGGAATAGAATTCCTTGTTGATCTGATCGTTGATGAGTTCTTTTACTTTTTTATCCATGATGATCGCTCCTTGTATTTTAGTCGTCTTCATTGTAACGCTTTTTTGAGGCGGTTGTCAACTTAAAACCGCAAACTTTTTGCGTAATTCCCGGACGGAATCGCTTGACAAAACGCCCCGTGCGTTGTATGCTAATGTATTGAAAAACAGGGGCTATGCCCCATAAGGAGAAATACGTTTGCTGGAATTGAAGAATGTCTCTTATGCGCCTGAAGACGATACGGGCGCAAAGACGGAGATCCTCAGCGGAATCGATCTTTCCTTTCCCGCGCACAGCGTCACGGTGATCACCGGGCAGAACGGGAGCGGAAAATCCACGCTCATAAAACTGTTGATGGGAATTCTCTTTCCCACGGAGGGCAAAATCTGTCTTCGGGGAGAGGAGATCACAGGGCTCTCCGTCACCGAACGGGCGAAGCTGGGCTTTACGCTCGCCTTTCAGCAGCCCGTGCGCTTCAAGGGCGTGACGGTGAAGGATCTGCTCGATCTCGCTTCCGGGCGGAACAATACGCTGGATCAGCTCTGCTCTTATCTGTCTGACGTGGGGCTTTGCGCGCGCAATTACATCGACCGGGAGGCGGACGGCACGCTTTCGGGCGGGGAACTGAAACGTATCGAGCTCGCCGCCGCGCTGGCGAAGGGCGGCGAGGTGTTCCTGCTGGACGAGCCGGAGGCGGGCATCGACCTCTGGAGCTTCGACGAGCTGATCCGCCTGTTTGAAAAGCTGCGGGACAAGACGGTGATCATCGTCAGTCATCAGCGGAAGATTTTGGAGATCGCAGACTATATCGTGCGGCTGGACAAATCCGCGCCGCCCGTCTTCGGGACGAGGAAAGAACTCTACGACAAGCTCGCCGCGCGCACGCTCTGCGAGCAGGGGAGGGGCGCATGAACGAGATCGAGCGCGCGCTGTTACGGGAGGTCGCGGATCTGCACGGCATTCCGGAGGGAAGCTACAACATCCGCGAAAACGGCAGGAGCCTGGCGCGCAATTTCACGGAAGAAATCCGCATCGCCACCAAAAAGGACAAGGACGGGATCGACGTTTTCGTACAGGCGGGGCTGAAGAACCGCTCCGTGCACATCCCCGTTCTCCTGACCGAGAGCGGGTTCACCGAGCGCGTATACAATGACTTTTATATCGGAAAAGACGCGGACGTGACCATCGTCGCAGGGTGCGGCATTCACACGGATTCGGACGAAAAGAGCCGTCACGACGGGGTTCATACCTTTCACCTGGCGCCGGGGGCAAAGGTGCGGTACGTCGAAAAACACTACGCAGACGGCAGGGGCAGCCAAAAGGAGTTCATGCCGACGACGCGCGCGTACGTAAAAAAGGGCGCGCAGCTCGTCATGGAGTCCACGCAGCTGGGCGGCGTCACGTATACGGACAGAAAGACCTTCGTGACGCTCTGCGAAGACGCGAAACTGGTCGTGAAGGAGAAGATCCTGACGGACGGGGAAGACGTCGCAGTGACGCGTTTTTGCGTGAAGCTGAAGGGGAAGAACGCCTCCGCGGAGGTGATCAGCCGCAGCGTGGCGCGCGGCAGTTCCGTGCAGAAATTCTATTCGGATCTGCGCGGAGATAGCGCCTGCTTCGGGCACGTGGAATGCGACGGCATCCTGTTGGATCATGCGCGCATCGTGTCCGTGCCCGAGATCGACGCGAAGAGCCCGGAGGCCTCCCTCGTGCACGAGGCGGCGGTCGGGAAGATCGCGGGGGAGCAGATCCTGAAGCTCACCACCCTGGGGCTCACCGAAAAAGAGGCGGAAGACGCCATTATCCGGGGCTACCTGAAATGAGCTCCGGCTGCGTAGATACGGAGGATAAAATATGCCGCAGTGGGCAATCGTGCTGATCGGCGTACTGGTTCCCTTTGCCGGAACGGTTCTGGGGTCGGGGCTGGTCGTGTTTATGAAGCGGGAAATACACCCGACCGTGCAGAAGTTTCTGCTGGGGTTCGCCGCCGGCGTGATGACGGCGGCCTCCGTCTGGTCGCTGCTGATTCCCGCGTTCGAGCTTTCGGAGGGAAAAGCGCTTCCCTCCTTCGTCCCGGTGGCGTCCGGCTTTCTGCTGGGCATCGCCTTTCTGTTGATTTTAGACCGCGTGATTCCGCATCAGCACCTCAACAGCGCGGAGCCGGAGGGGATCCGCTCGGGGTTCCGGCAGAATACCATGCTCATGCTGGCGGTGACCCTGCACAATATTCCCGAGGGAATGGTGGTGGGCGTGGCGTTTGCCGGCATGCTCGCGGGCAATGCGGTGATCTCGCTGGGGAGCACGCTGGTGCTGGCGGCGGGCATCGCGCTGCAGAACTTTCCGGAGGGCGCGGTGATCTCCATGCCCCTGAAAAACAACGGCTTTTCCAAGGGGAAAGCGTTTTTGTACGGCTCTCTTTCCGGTATCGTGGAGCCGATCGCGGCGGCGCTGACGCTCTTCACGGTGGGAATGGTGGAGCCGGTTTTGCCCTATCTTCTGGCGTTTGCGGCGGGCGCGATGATCTACGTGGTGGTGGAAGAACTGATCCCCGAAGCGCAGGGCGGCGAACCCCATTCCAACTGGGGCACGATCGGCGTGGCGCTCGGATTCGTCCTGATGATGGTGCTGGACGTCGTTTTCGGCTAAAATTCAGCGCGGCTCGCATAAGCCGCGCTTTTTTTCACATACTGCTTTCATGACAGGAGGAGACATGAAAGAAACGGGAATCGTAAGGAGGATCGACGAGCTCGGGAGAGTGGTGATCCCCAAAGAAATCAGAAAGACGCTGCGCATCAAGGAGGGGGATCCGCTGGAGATCTTCACCGACCGGGACGAACTGATGATGAAGAAATATTCTCCCGTGCAGTCCATGGGAGAATTTGCGGAGAGCTTTGCGGAGAGCCTGGCGGAAGTGTCCGAATGCGTGATCGCCGTCTTCGATACGGACGTCGTGCTGTATCTCGCGGGCGGCAGAATGAAGGACTGGGTGGGCCGGAACCTCTCCGACGAGATGGAAAAGACGATGCGGGAGAGAAAGAGCGTCGTTCTCAACACCGCGGACGGCGGAACGCTGATCCCGCTTCTGCGGGGAGAGCCGCTGGCATTCGCCGGCGAGGTGCTCGTGCCCGTGATCGCGGACGGGGACGTGATCGGCGGGATCGCCCTCTTCTCCAAGGAACGGGAGGTTTCCTCGCAGGACGTACGCCTCGTGCAGGTGGGCGCGAACTTTTTATCCCGTCAGTTTTCCTGAAAAAAAGCGCGAACCTCCGCGCTTTTTTCTTTCGGCGGAACGCGCCTTACATATATGAAGAAGAAGGGTTTTATTTTCGGCGCCGTCATCGTCGCGCTGGGCGGCTTTTTATCCAAACTGATCGGGGCGTTTTACCGCATTCCCCTCACGAATCTGCTGGGCGGAGAGGGAATCGGTCTCTATCAGCTCATCTTTCCCGTGTACTGCATTTTGCTGGATTTCTCTTCCGTCGGCGTTCCGACGGCGCTCTCCAAGCTCATCGCGGAGCGCCGCGCGCGGGGAGAGGAGGAAGAGGGAACGCATTTGCTGCAGGCATCTTTCCGCCTGCTCCTGCTGCTGGGCGTCACCGGAAGCATCGCGCTGTTCTGCTTTTCCGATCTTCTGGCGAACGCGCAGGGGAATCCGCTCGCCGCGCCGTCCTACCGCGCGCTCGCCCCGGCCGTCTTCTTCGTCTCGGCGATCTCCTGTTTCAGGGGGTATTTTCAGGGAAAATCGCGCATGTTCCCGACCGCGTCCTCGCAGGTGATCGAGCAGGTCGTAAAGCTGGGCGCGGGGCTGCTGTTCGTCCGCCTGCTCCTGCCCGATCTCTCGCTGGCCGCGGCGGGCGCGGCGGCCGCCGTCACCGTGAGCGAATGCGCCGCCGCGCTCTATCTCGGCGTCCTGTATCTCTTCAGCGCGCGGGGGGAGCGGAAAGTCGCTTTCGACCGCGCGCGGTTTCCCGCGGACGTCGCCTCGGTGCTGTCGCTCTCCGTCCCCGTCGCGCTCGCGGGGATCCTGCTCCCGCTGTCGCAGACGGCGGACAGCTTTCTCATCGTCAACCTGATGCGCGCGTATACCGACCGCGCCACCGCGCTGTACGGAATCTACACGGGCAGCGTGCTTTCGGTCGTCAACCTGCCCGTGGCGATCTGTTACGGCGTCGCGGTGGCGGCGGTTCCCTACGTTTCGGGCGGGAAGGGGGCGGAATCGGGGAAAAACGCCCGCCTTGCGCTCTCGCTGACGGCGCTGCTGAGCGTGCCTGCGGCGCTCGCCTGCCTGTTCGGGGCGGATTTCGCCATGTCCGTTCTCTTTTCCCGCCTGCCGGATGCCGACCGCGCGCTCGCGGCGGGGCTTCTGCGGGCGATGTCTCCCGCGGTCGTGACGCTCTCCCTGCTGCAGACTACCAATTCCGCCCTGGTCGGGGCGGGCAGGGCGCGCGTTCCCGTGCTGACGATGGGGATCGGCGTCCTCGTCAAGACCGCGCTGACGCTGGCGCTGCTGCCCCTGCCGGCGTTCGGCATTTACGGTGCGGCAATCGCCGCAAATGCCTGTTATTTGGTTGCGGTAATTTTCAATTTGATGTATACTTTAAAAAAAGAGAAAAAAGCCGCCCTTCCCGAAGCGGAACCGATCCCGGCGGGCCGGAAACTGCCCGGCGGCGCGGAGCCGTAAAGGAAAGCGCGTTACGGAGGAAGTATGAATCGGCTGCCCGAAGCGATCGGGGAATTATTGCAGAAAGAGAACTACACGTACGGCGATCTCGTGGAGATCGTCCGCTATCTGCGTTCGGAAAACGGCTGTCCGTGGGACCGGGCGCAGACGCACGAAACGCTCTCCGTCAATCTGGTGGAAGAGTGCTACGAGCTGGTGGACGCGATCGCCTTAAAGAGCGCAGACAAGATGCGGGAAGAGACGGGGGACGTCCTCCTGCAGGCGGTGTTTCACGCCGTGCTGGGCGAGGAGGCGGGGGAATTTACCAACGGCGAGATGCTGAACGAGATCTGCCGCAAGCTGATTACCCGCCACACGCACGTGTTCGGAAATGACGGCGCGGACGGCGCGGAAGAGGCGCTCGTCAACTGGGATAAGAACAAATACAGGGAAAAGGGGCATAAATCGCCCGCGGAATCGGTGGCGGACGTCCCCAAGCCCTTCCCCGCATTGCTCCGCGCGCAGAAGGTGCAGAAGCGCGCGGGCAAATTCGGCTTCGACTTTGAGTCGAAGGAGCAGGTCTTCGGGAAGATCGCGGAGGAGCTGGACGAGCTGAAAGTCGCCGTCTTAAACGGCGGCGAGGGGGAGACGAAGGAGGAGCTGGGCGATCTTCTCTTTTCGGTCGTCAATCTGGCGCGCTTTCTGGAGGTGAACGCGGAAGAAGCGCTCGCCGCATCCACCGAAAAATTCATCGCGCGCTTTACCCGCATGTGCGAGGAGATCGCCGCGGACGGGAAGGAGTTTTCCGCTCTGTCGCAGGGAGAACTGGACGTATATTACGATGAAGCGAAAAAAAATTGACTTCGGCGGGGGCGTAACGGCGGAGAGCAACGCCTTTCTCGCGCCGCTCGCGGGGTACACTGATTTTGCCTTCCGCGGAATCTGCGCGGAATTCGGCGCGGCGGTCACCTGTACCGAGATGGTGAGCTGCAAGGGGCTCATGTACGGGAGCGAAAATACGAAGGCGCTCCTTTTGACGCACCCTTCCGAAAAGGTGAAGGCGGTGCAGATCTTCGGCGAGGACAGGGACGTGATGCGCGCCGCCTGCGAGAGCGAATTTCTCGCGCCCTTCGACCTGATCGACGTCAATATGGGCTGTCCCGTCCCCAAACTTTACAGGAACGGGGAGGGCAGCGCGCTCTTAAACGACTTGAAAAAGGCGGAGGGGATTCTCTCCGCCTGTGTTCGTTCGGGAAAAAACATCACGGTGAAGACGCGGATCGGCCTGCACAGGGGCGGCCCCTACGTCACCGCCGAATTCGCGCGCATGGCGGAGGGCGCGGGCGTGAAGGCGATCACCGTGCACGGCCGCGTGAGGGAAGACTACTATGCGGGAGAGCCCGTCTATGAGGAGATCGCCGCGGCAAAGAACGCGGTGACGGTTCCCGTCATCGCGAACGGCGGCATTTTCACCGCGGAGGACGCCGACCGCATGATGGAAAAGACGGGCGCGGACGGAGTCATGATCGCGCGCGGGGCGCTGGATCGGCCCTGGCTGTTCGCCGAGCTGAACGGCACGCCCGCGGAGGCTGACGTCAGGGCGCTGATGCTGCGCCACCTGGGCGCACTGAGAGAGCAGTTCGGCGATCGGTACGCGGCGGTGAATTTCCGCAAGATGATCCCGCATTATCTCAAGTTTTTTCCGGGCGCCAAGCCGATGAGAATGCGGCTGATGACGGCGGAGAGCACGAAAGAGACGGAAAATCTTCTGGACGAGTTTTTTTCTTCACATTCCCCGGTTCTTTCTAATAGAATATAAAGAAGCGGGGTGTGCGGTGAAAGTTTGCTTTGTGACCGAAAAGAGTCTCAATCGGTATTGGCAGGAGGATTTCGGGCGGGAAGTGCCGGATGTTCTCCTGTTCGGCTTTACCGGGTTGGGGCTCGTCAGCTACAAGCGCGAGCTTTCGGGAGAAACGGAGTATTTCCGCGACGTTGCGGGGCTTTCCCGCGAGATCGGGGGCGTCGTCGTGTCGGGGTGCGACACGGATACGTACGGCGTCTACCGCCATTCGGCTGTGGTGGCGGATAAGGGGCGAATCCTGGGCGTTTCGGACGCCACGTTTTCCATGGACGACAGCGAATTCGTCGCTGGCGGGAACCTGCGCGTTTACGATACCTCGAAGGGGCGGATCGGCGTGCTCGTGGGGGAAGATCTTTTCTACCCCGAGGCGGCGCACACGCTCGCGCTGTGCGACAGCGAGCTGATCGTCTCCGTCTTAAAGTCGCGCGAGCGGATGAGCGAAGTCATGATGCGGGCAGCCGCGTTCGCGGAGGGCGTGCCCGTGGCGCAGGTCGCGCATAAATACGCCGAAATCGCGGATATCCGCGGTGAGATCGCGTTTGCCGGGAGTTTTCCCGTGGCGAGCGCTCAGCTCAAATTACAGAAGGATTATCACCTCGTCGGCTGCCGCCGGCGGGGAAGATACAAGGAGAGATGACTATGTTTCATATCGTTTTGGTCGAACCGGAGATCCCGCAGAATACGGGCAACATCGTGCGCACGTGCGCGGCGACCGGTTCCGTGCTCCATCTCGTCCGCCCGCTGGGCTTCGAGGTGTCGGACAAGTACTTAAAGCGCGCCGGGCTGGACTACTGGCATCTGGCGGATATCCGCTATTACGACTCGTTCGCAGAGCTTGCGGACAAGTTCCCGGAGGGGCGGTTCTGGTTTTTTTCCACCAAGGCAAAGCGCGTGCATTCGGACGTCGCTTACCGCGCGGGGGATTTCCTCGTCTTCGGAAAAGAGACAAAAGGGCTCCCCGAGGAGCTTTTGCGCGCGCATTACGACGCGTGCGTCCGCATCCCCATGATCGACGAATCGCGGTCGCTGAACCTCTCCAATTCCGTCTGCGTCGCCGTCTACGAGGCGCTCCGGCAGGGCGGATACGAAGGGCTTCGGACAATGGGGGAGATCCCCGCCCGCCGAACGCCGTGAAATTCGTCAAAATCCAGTAAAATACCGCAGGATTCCCCGTAATTCTGCGGTTATTTTTTTGTACAATGGAGAAAAGGAGGGGCGGAACATGGCGCGTAAAATCGTCGTAACGTCCGGAAAAGGCGGCGTCGGAAAGACTACGCTCACCGCGAACCTGGGGATCGCCCTGGCGCGGACGGGCGCGCGCGTCGTCCTCGCGGACATCGACTTCGGGCTCAACAATCTGGACGTCGTGATGGGCGTGGAAAACAAAGTCGTCTACGATATTTCGGACGTTTTGGACGGGCGTTGCCGCGTGCGTCAGGCGCTCGTGCAGGACGTCTCCCGCAAAAATCTCTACGTTCTCCCTTCCAACAGCCTGAAAGCGTCTTCCAACGTGACGGGACAGAACGTCAAGCTGATCATGGAGAAATTGAACGCCTCCTTTGACTTTATTCTGCTGGACTGCCCTGCCGGCATCGACGTGGGCTTTCACCGCGCGGTCTCCGTGGCGGACGAGGCGATCGTCGTGACGACGCCCGCGCTCTCCAGCCTGCGGGACGCGGATAAGGTGGTCAGCATCCTGGCGAGTTACCGGCTGGAAAAGGTGGGGTTGGTGGTCAACCGCGCCAGAGGGGATCTCGAATTGTCCGGGGAATCCCTTTCCGCGCGGGACGTGGAGGCGATTTTAAAGACGCCGCTCATCGGCGTACTGCCGGAAGAAGACGCGGTGTTTCTCTCCACCGGCTACGGCATTCCCGTCAAGAGCGCTTCCGGGCAGGCGTACAGGCTGCTTGCGCAGAACGTGATGAAGGGGACGAAAAAGCTGTACGACGTCACGCGGAAATACTCGGGATTTTTCGGGAGTATCAGGAGGAGTCTGAAAAGGAGCGTATGAGCAAAAAACAACAGAGCAAAGAGCTGATGCGGCTGAAAACCGTCATCGAATCCGACCGCCTTTCGGTGGGAAGCAACTTCGACGAGCTGATCGTATCCGATCTCGAAGACCTTCTGCGCGATTATTTCGAGCTGAAAGGGCGCCCCGCGCTCTTTATCGCCAAGCAGGGGAGCGGCTACGTCGTGAACGTGCAGGCGCAGGCGATCCGGGTAAAGCCCTTCGGCGTACTGCCCAAAGAATGACTTTTTTCTCTTTTTTTTGTAAAAGCCCCGCGGAGGAATGCTCCTCCGCGGGGCTTTCTGCAAGGCGCCGATCGCTGCTCTCAATTCAGCGGCTGAATGGTGATCACGGTTACGGGATAATCGATTTCGGAGAAAATTTCCTCATTTTTTCAAACAGGAGAACCGCGTTGTCAACCCGTATTTTGCAGGCGGGGGAGAATGGGAAAACGCCTGCAGGGCAGGCGTTTTCGGGTTGTCTTTTGTATTTCTTTCGTTTTTCTCTCGTTAATCCGCTTTCGACATCTTTTCCTTGTACTGAATGAGCGCCTGCGCGAGCTGATCCCCGCAGGACGTATTCTGACGGCAGCGTATGCCGGAGAGCGTCTCGATGACGTAGTCGATGTCCTTTCCGTCCACCAGGCGGGCGACGGCCTGTAAATTTCCCGAGCAGCCCCCGATGAATTTTACATTTTTGATTTTCCTGTCCTCCGTGACGTCAAACAGAATCTGCCGCGAGCAGGTTCCCTTCGTATTGTAAGTATTCAATGGTACTACCTCCTTTAATCAACCAGATTGTCGTAAATCAAAGAATAGACGTTTGCGGCTTTTTCTTCCCATTTTTTATAGATGTTTTTCGCCGTCTGCCGGTTGGGCACGACGAATTTCAGCTCCAGAAGGGGCTGAACGGGCTCGATGATTTTCAGGTAAACGGTATAGGTGCCGTCTTTGTTCATGTAGTAATCCGCCACGCACTCCTGCTTTCTGCGGTATTTGAGACGGTTCTGCTTGATAAAGACGGAGATCTCTTCCCGCGTGGAGGCGGGGATCTTCACGAAAAAGTTGGCAAGACAGACCCGCCCGTCCGGCGTGATGGCGTACATGGGTTCGCCGCTCGCCGAGATATCGCAGATAAAGCCGTGCTCCAAGAGCTGCGCGATCACCGGCTGGCAGTCCATATAGGCGATCCAGTTATTGGAAGAACAGCACATATCCAGAATGGTGTTCTCGGACAGGGGAACTTCCATCTTGTCGAAGACGAACAGAATGATTAATTTGTTTAAAGTGGCGTCCCCTTTGACCTGCATAAATCCGCATCCTTTTCCTTTGTACACTTCATTATATCATAAAATCGGATTTTGTAAAGAAAATTCGCCAAATTTTTATAAAACTTTTCTCAAAAACGATATCCATTCGGGTTATTTATGGTATAATAGAGAAAAATACGCTTCGGAGGAGATATGACCAAACGGGAAGAACTGGACGTATTTGTCGAGCGCGCGGAGGAATTGATCCGCTCCAAATATATTCTGGCGGATATCAAGATCGTGGGGATTCTGAAGGCGATCGCCGCATCCGAATCCCTTTCCGGGATCGTCGAGAGCAGTCTCTTTCACTTCGATTACGAAGAATCGCTCAAAAAGCACTTTGTCTCTTCCTCTTACGGGAGTGAGAACAAGGGCGAATTTATCCCGCCGGACAACACGCGCGAGGCGATCGCGCTCACGTTCCGCATTCTTTTGGATCTGGACGCGAAGAAGATTTCTCTGATGGAGTTTCTGAAGGAGTATTTCTGCGAGAGCGGGGATTACATGGAGGGTTATACGCTCTTCGTCAATCAGATGATCCGCCCGTTCGTGCACGCGATGAAGGTGCTCACGGAGGGAATCATAGAGGGGCGCCTGCGCGAGCCGAAGGACGAGCTGCGCATTTTGCAGGAGCGCGCGGTGGTGGCGCGCAAGCTGGAGGAGAACCGCGTCGTGGACGAGGGGCTTTTAAACCGCGTGCGCGATCTGATCAGGAGCGACCGCAGCCGCCTGATGTCCGCCGCGATTCAGCCGGAAGTGCTTGCAGACATCATGCTGGTGTTCGACGCCTATTCGCAGGCGGTGGACAGCTCGGACAAGGAAAAAATCCGCTATGCGTTCGTCTGCTATCAGTTCGTCTCCCTGGCGTATCCCGCTCTGCGGCTGAAAACCGCCGAAATGAAGGAACTCTTCGTGAAAGGGGGAATCCTCTGATGGAAGAGACCGTACGCAGGCAGTACATTTACCGCGGAAAGATCCTCAATCTGAGAAAGGACGACGTCGTCGCCGACGGCAGGCCGACCACGCGCGAGGTGGTGGAGCACCGGGGCGGCTGCGCGGTGCTCTGCGTTGAGCGGGGCAGCGTGCTGCTGGTAAAGCAGTACCGCTATGCCTACGGCGAGGTGCTGACAGAGCTCCCCGCGGGCAAGGTGGAAGAGGGAGAAGACCCCGCAGTCACGGCGGCGCGCGAGCTGTCCGAGGAGACGGGATACACGGCGGAGCAGATCCGCCTTTTATATGTGATCTATCCCACGCCTGGCTATACCGACGAGAAGCTATATATTTACGGGGCGGAGGGACTGAGCGCGGGCGCGTCTCATCCCGACGAGGGAGAGGAAGTGACCGCTTTCTGGCTGCCCTTCGAAGAGGCGCTCGCGATGGTTCAGCGCGGAGAGATCCGGGACGGAAAGACGGTGATCGCACTGCTTTCCCACGCGCTCGCAATGAGGGAAAAGGACGAGAAAAAATAATACCTTTACGGTTAGGAGAAAGAGAAATTTGGTTCGGAAGGATTTGAGAAACGTGGCGATCATCGCGCACGTCGACCACGGCAAGACCACCCTCGTCAACGAGATGTTGAAACAGGGGGGTATTTTCAGGGAAAATCAGCAGGTCGCGGACCGCGTGATGGACAGCAACGACCTGGAGCGGGAGCGCGGCATCACGATTCTGGCGAAGAATACTTCGGTGCACTACAAGGGCGTCAAGATCAACATCGTCGATACGCCGGGACACGCCGATTTCGGCGGGGAAGTGGAGCGCGTGCTGAAGATGGTGAACGGCGTGCTCGTCCTGGTAGACGCCTGCGAGGGGCCCATGCCGCAGACGCGCTTCGTCGTGCAGAAGGCGCTGGAACTCGGGCACAAGCTCATCGTCGTCGTCAACAAGATCGACCGCCCGGACGCCCGCCTCGAGGAGGTGCAGGACGAGATTTTGGGGCTTCTGCTCGACCTCAACGCTTCGGACGAGCAGCTGCTGAGCCCCGTCGTGTACTGTTCGGGGCGGCAGGGCACGGCGACGCTCGACTTTCACGAAGAGGGAAAGGATTTAAAGCCCCTGTTCGACACGATCGTGGAGCATTTTGAACCGCAGGAAGTGGATCCCGCGGGCGCCCTGCAGATTCTGGTTTCCTCCATCGATTACAACGAATACGTCGGGCGCATCGGCATCGGGCGGATCGAACGGGGAACCGCGCGCGTCAATCAGGACGTGGCGGTCATCAATTACAACGCGGAGGGGCGCATGAAGAGCGGAAAGCTGGTCTCGCTCTATCAGATCGAGGGGCTGGAGCGCAGCCCCGTCGACAGCGCTGCCGCGGGCGACATCGTCTGTTTTTCGGGGCTGGACGGGCTCTCCATCGGGGATACCGTCTGCGATCCCGCCGTGCCGGAGCCCGTCCCTTTCGTGAAGATCTCCGAGCCGACGGTGGAGATGACCTTTTCGGTCAACGACAGCCCGTTCGCCGGAAAGGAGGGAAAGTTCGTCACCACCCGCCATCTGCGGGACAGGCTGTTTCGGGAAATGCTGAAGGACGTCTCCCTCCGCGTGGAGGAAACCGATTCCGCGGATTCCTTCCGCGTCTGCGGGAGAGGGGAAATGCATCTCTCCATTCTCATCGAGACCATGCGCCGCGGCGGGTATGAATTTCAGGTGGGCGCGCCCAGGGTGCTGTATAAGGAGATCGACGGGGTAAAATACGAGCCCGTCGAGCGGCTGGTGGTGGACGTGCCGGAAGACAAGACCGGCTCCGTCTTTTCCAGCATGGGAACGCGCAAGGGGGAACTCTTGCAGATGGAGAACGTCGGCAGCCGGATCCGTCTGGAATTCGCCGTTCCCGCGCGCGGGCTCTTCGGCTATAAGAGCCAGTTTCTGACGGATACGCGCGGCGAAGGGGTGTTCAACACGGTATTTATGGAATATCAGCCCTACAAAGGCGAGATCGAGCGCCGGCTGACGGGTTCCCTCGTCGCCTTCGAGACGGGCGAGGCGGTCACGTACGGCCTCTTCAACGCCCAGGGCAGAGGGCAGCTCTTCATCACGCCGGGAACGCCCGTCTACGAGGGCATGGTGGTGGGCGTTTCGCCCAAGGCGGAAGATATCTCCGTCAACGTATGCAAGCGGAAGCACATGACCAACATGCGCGCCTCCGGCTCGGACGACGCGCTCCGCCTGGAGCCGCCGCGGCTGATGAGCCTGGAGGAATCCATGGAGTTTTTGGGCGACGACGAGCTGCTGGAGGTGACGCCAAAGAGCATCCGCATCCGCAAAAAGACTTTAAACACCGAGCAGCGGCTGAAGAAAAAGGCGAGAGGCCTGGAATAAATCTGAGAGGTAATATTTTATGGGTTGTACACACGATTGCTCCTCCTGCGGCGAAAGCTGCGAGAGCAAGGAAAAGGAAAATTTGATCAAAGCCCCCAATCCGGCTTCCACGGTGCGCAGAGTCATCGCCGTGATGAGCGGAAAGGGCGGCGTGGGAAAATCCCTCGTCACCGCGCTGATGTCCGTCTTAATGCAGCGCAGAGGGCATCAGGCCGCCGTCATGGACGCGGACGTCACCGGCCCCTCCGTTCCCCGCATGTTCGGCATCAAGGGCAGGGCGGACGGCACGGAAGCGGGCATTCAGCCCATCGATACCAAGACGGGGATCGAGACGGTTTCCATCAATTATTTTCTGGAAGATACCACCGAACCGGTCGTCTGGCGCGGCCCCATTCTGGGCGGCGTGGTGACGCAGTTCTGGACGGACGTCGTCTGGACGGACGTGGACTATATGTTCGTGGATATGCCGCCGGGAACGGGAGATATCCCGCTGACCGTCTTGCAGAGCCTGCCCGTCGACGGCATCATCATGGTGACTTCCCCGCAGGAACTGGTCGCCGACGTGGTGGAAAAGGCGGTCAAGATGGCGAAGATGATGAACATTCCCATATTGGGGCTGGTGGAGAACATGAGCTACGTCGAATGTCCCGGCTGCAAGGAGAAGATCTATCTTTACGGCAAGGGCAAGACGGAGGAGACCGCCGCCAGATATGCTCTGCCCGTGCTGGCGCAGATTCCGATCACGCCCGACCTCGCGTCTCTCTGCGACAGGGGACTGGTGGAGCTCTTTGAGGGGAGCTGGCTGGACGACGCCTGCACTATGATCGAGACCGTGCTCTCCAAATAGAGGAATATCACATCAAAATCTCCGGATTTCGGAGATTTTTTTATAATGGCTTTTTCAGACGGCGCGGGAGTACCCCGCGGCTGTGCGGAGGAATCGGAATCTTTCTTATCGAAAAATGGAAAAAACGGTTGACAGAACTTCTTTTAAATGATATCATATTGATATCAAATATATATAAAAGGAGAAGGTTATGAAGGAAAAAGTTTTAAGCGGGAAAAAACACGGCATGTTGGTCATGCTGATTACCGTCGCTCTGCTCATTGCGTCCGTCGTCGGCATCGTATTCGGCGGCATGATGCTGGAGGAAGGAAAATCGCCCGCCCTCTTTATCGTAAGTCTGGCATATCTCTGCCTCTTCTGGATTCTGATTCCCGGTTTTAAGATTCTGAAACCGCAGGAGGCGCTCGTGCTCACGCTGTTCGGCAAATATATCGGCACGCTGAAGGGCGAGGGATTCTATTTCGTCAACCCCTTCTGTCAGGGCGTCAACCCCGCGGCGCGCACCAAGCTGAACCAGAGCGGGGACGTCAATCTCACCGTCTCCGGCAAGCTCTCGGGGACGGAGGCTTCCGCGCAGGCGGCGGAGCTCGCGAGCCGGAAGATCTCGCTGAAAATCATGACGCTCAACAACAACCGCCAGAAGATCAACGACTGCCTCGGCAATCCCGTCGAGATCGGGATCGCGGTCATGTGGCGGGTGGTGGATACCGCGAAGGCGGTGTTCAACGTGGATAATTACAAGGAATATCTCTCTCTTCAATGCGACAGCGCGCTGAGAAACATCGTGCGCATTTACCCGTACGACGTGGCGCCCAACGTGGATACGACGGGGGACGGCATTGCGGATGAGGGGAGCCTGCGCGGCTCCAGCGAAGTGGTCGCGGAGCGCATCCGCAACGAGATCCAGCAGCGCGTGGAGGATGCGGGCATCGAGGTGATCGAGGCGAGGATCACATACCTCGCGTATGCGCCCGAGATCGCGGCGGTCATGCTGCAGCGCCAGCAGGCTTCCGCCATCATCGACGCGCGCAAGATGATCGTGGACGGCGCGGTCGGAATGGTCGAGATGGCGCTCGAACGGCTGAACGAAAAGAACGTGGTTTCTCTGGACGAGGAGCGCAAGGCCGCGATGGTCTCCAACCTCCTGGTCGTCCTCTGCGGCAACCGCGACGCCCAGCCGGTCGTCAATTCGGGCAGCCTGTACTGATGAACGATTCGCAGAAGAAACAGGTGCCGCTCCGCCTGTCTCCCAAACTGTATGACGCCATCGCCGCGTGGGCGGAAGACGATTTCCGTTCGGTGAACGGGCAGATCGAATATCTTTTGTCCGAATGCGTCCGCCAGCGCAAGAAAAACGGCAAATACGTATCGGAGGAGCTGGACGTTCCTCCCGAACTGGATCTTAAATAGCGCTTCGGGCGCAATCCGAAGAGCCCCGCCGGCAGAAAAAGCCGGCGGGGCTTTTTCGCGCGCAAAAATCTGGCTTCGGTCATAACCGGGGCGGCTGCCGCATAGGTTAGAGCGGAGAACTTCGGACAAGCGGTTCCGCGGGAACGCGCGCCCTTCGACAAAATAGACGAAAAGCCTCCAAAAATTCTCAAATTCCGAAAGGAGCGTTCTGTTAAAATGAAATTCGTAGTCCTCAGAAAAAAGACGCTGATCATCGCGCTGCTCGTTCTGGCGTTCGCGGTCTTTGTGCCGGTGGGCGCGACGGTGGCTTTTTCCCGGCAGAAAAAACTGCCCATTTACTCGGTCGGAACGGAGGAAAAGAAAGTGGCGATCTCCTTCGACTGCGCCTGGGGGACGGATTACACCGAGACGCTCCTCAATATCATGGAGCGGGAAAAGGTGGTCTCCACCTTCTTCATGGTGGAATTCTGGACGACGAAATACCCCGATCTCGTAAAAAAAATCGCGGGCGGCGGCCATGCGATCGGCACGCATTCGACCACGCACTCGTATATGAGCAAACTGACGGAGGCGCAGATCGAGGAGGAGCTGACGCGCTCTTCCATGGCGATCAAGGCCGTCACGGGAGAGGAAGTGACGCTCTTCCGCCCGCCGTACGGCGATTACGACGACCTTCTGATCGAGACGGCGGAACGGCTAGGGCTCTATACCATCCAGTGGGACGTGGACAGTCTGGACTGGAAAAACCTCTCCGCGGCGGAGATCGCCGCGCGGGTGACGTCCGGGGTGAAAAACGGCTCCATCGTGCTCTTCCACAACAACGGGCTGCACACGGCGGAGGCGCTGCCCGCGGTCATCGCCGACCTGAAGGAAAAGGGCTTTACGTTCGTACGCATCGACGATCTGATCTATAAAGACGGCTACTATATCGACGCGGACGGCAGGCAAATCAAACAGTGAAAAACGAAAAAAGGAGAACGATATGAACTCAGCGGAAAAGAACAACAGAGTGTACTTAAACGGGGAGATCGTCAGCGAAGCGGCATTTTCCCACGAGGTGTATGGGGAGGGGTTTTACGAGATGAGCGTGCTCGTCAAGCGCCTGTCCGGGCAGGCGGATATCCTGCCCGTCACCATCTCCGAGCGGCTGATCCAGGACAAACAGCTGGGGATCGGCTCGGAAATCAGCGCCATCGGGCAGTTTCGGAGCTATAACAAGCTGGTGGACGGAAAATCCAAGCTGATGCTCACGGTGTTCGTGCGCGAGCTCCTGGAGGGGGAGGCGCAGAAAAACCCGAACAGCATCGTGCTGTCCGGCTATATCTGCAAGCAGCCGGTCTACCGCACCACGCCCTTCAACCGGGAGATTGCGGATCTGCTGGTGGCGGTCAACCGCTCTTACAACAAATCCGACTACATTCCCTGCATCGCGTGGGGGCGGAACGCGCGCTTTGTGAAAAATCTCGCGGTGGGCGAGCGCATCGCCCTTTCCGGCAGGATACAGAGCCGGGAATATCAGAAAAAGTTTTCGGAGACGGACGTGCGCATCCTCACGGCTTACGAGGTATCCATCAGCAAGCTGGCCGCCTATGAAAACGTGGATAACTTCGATCTGGATGAGGAGTTTTCCTTTATCCGCCTGCCGAAGGAGAGCGACTATACGTTCGATCTCCACTCTTCCTGATAATATAAACACGATAAGGGCCTGGAAAGACCGCCGCGTTTTCACGGCGGTCTTTTCGCATTTGGGGATACGGAAATTATTTCTATCCGGCAGAATTCCGCCCGCAGGGGTTGACAAACGGAGAACCGTGGAGTAAAATATTAAAAAATACAAAGGAGGAAAGTATGTTTAAAAAGTCCGAAAAGTTTTTCGATATCATCGGCGAGATCCTGGCGGTAGTGCTGGTGCTGGTCTACGTCGTTCTCATTCTCAACGCCAATTTCAGCTTTATTCCCGAGGGCGTGTTTCTCAATATTCTGGAGATTCTGCGCACTTACGGCTCGCTGATTCTGGTGGGCGTCGTGGGGCTGGAGGCGATGTCCAAGCGCAACCTCGTCTTTCAGATCATCTTTATCGCCCTGCTCGCGCTGATCGTGGTCTTCCTGTTCTTCCCGGGAACCTATGAAAACCTCATCAACCTGGTGAAATGATACGGCAGGCGGCTGCGGGCGATCTGGAAACGCTCACCGATCTCGCGCTTCTGCTGTGGCCGGGGCATGCGAGGGAAGCGCTGTCAGAGGAGCTTTCCGCGCTGCTGACGCGCGAAGACGCGGCGTTTTTTCTGCTGTCGGAGGGCGGCGCGCCCGCCGGGTTTGCGCAGTGCGGACTGCGGCGGGATTACGTGGAGGGAACGCATACGTCTCCCGTCGGCTATCTGGAAGGAATCTTTGTGAAGGCATCCTGCCGCGGCAGAGGATATGCCGCGGAACTGCTCCGCGCGTGCGAAGCCTGGGCGCGGGAAAAGGGCTGCGCGGAATTTGCGAGCGACTGCCCGGCCGAAAACGAGGCGAGCCGCGCGTTTCATGTCAAAAGCGGTTTTTCCGAGGCGAACAGAATCATCTGCTTTACCAAAAAACTCTGATAAAAACTGCCGTAAAACGGCAGTTTTTTAATTTGGAAAACGCCGCGGGGGACGATTTCGGCGTTCCGCGCGGCGTTTCTCATTTGTGCTTTCATTTCTTGCAGTCTGAACGAAACGGGATTTATTCCCGGTCCTTGCAGACGTCCACCCACCCGATCGCGCGGGCGTACCGTTCCAGCTCCGCGATCGTGAGCTCGATGGCGCTGTTTTCGCTGCCTGCGGCGGGAAAAACGCTTTCAAACCGCCGCAGAGAGAGATCGAGATACACGTCTGTTCCCTCGTTGACGGCAAACGGGCATACGCCTCCGACCTTGTGCCCGACCGCTTGCTCCACCAGCTCAAAGGGGATCATCTTCGCCTTTGCGTGAAACTGCTCCCTGAATTTGGCGTTGGAGATTTTTGCGTCTCCCGCCGCAGCGATCAGAATCGGCCTGTCTCCGACGAAAAACGCCATCGTCTTCGCGATCCGCCCGGGTTCGCAGCCGATCGCAAGCGCGGCCAGGCCGACCGTTTCGGTGGAAGCGCTGAACTCCCGGATCCTGTTTTCCATCCCGAATTGCCTGAAATATTCTTTTACGCGTTCCAGAGACATCGCATATCCTCCGCGCGGGGGTTCCGCAGTCAGAGGCGGTACGGATTCTTTCCGTCCCGCCTTTTTCCTTTTCGTTTGCCGCCGTCAGTCCTTCCGCCGCTTTTTGCGGAGGACAAAGTAGACGGAAGTCGTGCCCACGGACAGCCCTACGAGGATAAAGACGATCGCGTTGCGCAGGGCGTGCTCGGAGCCGGGGAGCGAGGTCCCGTCCGTGAAGGTCTCGCCGTCGTAGATGCCCGAATAGTGTTCGGTGACGAAGCTCTTGGGGAGGAACCCTCTGATCTCCGTTCCGCCGTCCGCATACCCCGCATAGCAGTAATCCCTGCCGTTCAGAGTGATTTCTCCGTACAGTCTGATCTCCGTCTGAACGGGGAGCTTCGCCATGCCGGAGAGCTGATAGGCGGGTTCTACGATCGGGTAATAATAGAAATATGCGCTTGTGATCAGATATGCCTTTGTCCCTTCCGTCTCGGTCGTCTGGCGGCCGACGGTGGAAACGTGCGCCTTTTTCGCGAGATACAGCTGATCTTGGAAGAGCAGGACCTCAAAGCCGTCCGTCTCGGCGACGGAGAGGAACTCGGTTGTTCCGTCCGCGCGGGCAAGGGAAACGTAAGCGAAGAAAGAAGCCTCCGCAGAATAGTTCATTTCATACAGGTTTTTCCCCTCCGTCACCGTGCGCAGCGCGAGCGCGCCGTCCGCGCGGGAGGCTTCGGTCAGTGTCAGCGCGGGCGCGGCGACCGACTGAATATTGTCGTTGCCGAGGGAATCGCAGGCGGTCATATAACCGGCGCCGTCATAGACAAACCAAACGGTCGCGGAATCAAACGCCATGCACATGGCGCGCGCGTTCGCAGCCGGCAGGTCGGTCGTAATCACCGCGGATGACGTCTCCTCCCGGAAGGAGTAAACGCGGTTGTCCGCGCAGAGGGCGAAGAGGTTGCCGTTTAAGTCCGCGCCGATGGAGATCGCCGCCTCCGGCAGCTGATAGGAACGGGCTGTGGGGGAACCGTCTTCCCCGTACCGGACGACGGTTTCCGTTCCGCTGTCGTAGAGATAGAGGTTGCGGTCGACGTCCGCCGCGATAAGGCTGTTCTCGCCCACTGCGAGCGACGTGATCAGCGAAACGGGGCTGAGCGTCTCCGCGTCGTACGCGATCACGCGGTCGCCGCTGAGAATGTAATACATGCCGTTGGCATAAGCGATGTCATAGAGCGGGGATTGGACGGCTGCGGCAGGCGTCAGCTCGCCCGTTTCCGGGTTGTAAAACGCCGCCTGCACGGCGTCCGCGAGGAGAATCGTCTTTCCGTCCGTCTCGATTTTAACGGGGGAGAAGGTCAGCTTTTCGCCCGGCGCGATGCGGCGGTAATCCGTCTGCGCGCCGCCCGCTCCTACGGCGAGAATTTCCCCGTTTCCGTCCAGAATATAGACGGTTCCGCCCGCATAGGCGGCGTCCGCCGCGCCGGAGATCCGGTTCTCGCCCCGCCCGGAGCCCGTGATGGCAAAGCCGGTATAGCGCCAGTTTCCGTCTCCCGCGGGCGCAAACTCCTGTACGGCGTTGATGCCGCTGTCCGCCACGAGGAGATTTTCCCCGCGGAACGCCAGGCTGATGGGGGAGTGAACGGTTCCGATCTTCTGCGTTCCCTCCGCCGTCAGCACGGTATCCGTGATTTTCTGACTGAGATCGAAGGAGAGAACGGAGGTGTTCATGATGTAGTAAACGACGCCGTCCCGCACGTGGAGCGCCTTGATCTCCTCGGAAGTTCTCAGCTGAAGCTCTCCGCCTTCGTTTGCGTCCAGATCCTTCCAGTAGATCAGGTTATCGGCGTTGATGTGATAATAGAGAAAATTCGCATCGGTCACATAGACGGGAATATTGTCCCGCCCCGCTCCGGTGGTAACGGTGCGGACGGGCGTAAAGCCCGCTTCCGTGATCCGGTAGACGCGGATATCCGTATTCGTCGTGACGGCGAGATAGCGGTCGTTCAGCGAAAAATTCCCCGCGGTGATGGGGCTGCCGTTCGTATCCTCCACCTGCGTAAACGTCCCGTCCGAAAGGGAGAGGCGGTAGAGGACGAGGGAATCCTGCACCAGCACGTCGTTCTGAAAACGCCGCGCCATCTTCACGTTCTTCTGCGGCGCCTCGTATGCGGTGTACCCGTTCCCGCGGGAGACCCACACCTTGTCGTTTTCGGACAGAATCGTCATACCCTCGTCATAATAGACGTCCATCAGTTCTTCCAGTTCGCAGTATTCTTCATACGTCGCGGGGAGAAAGGGGCGCGCGGCTGCGTTCGTCTCCGTATCCGCATTCGCCGCCGCAAACGGAACGGATGCCGCCGCCGCAATCATCAAAAAAATCAATAAAATTCTCTTCATTCTCCGTGTTTCCTTCCCGTGCCCGCGCGCGTGCGCGTCTTCTTTATGTTTGTGTTCCATTATCTAGTAGTATACCATATTGCGCGCCCGTCCGCAACATTTTTCGGGAAAAACCGACAATTTTTTTATGGAAAAAGCTGGAAATATTTTTTTAATTATGACAGGCATATGTCTTAAATTGGTTTTATAATAAAATGCGAACAAATGTTCGGAATTTGTTATTTTACTACCTTTTTTCCCCTCCGTCAAGGGGGTAACGACAGAAAATAAAAAGAAAAAAAGAAAACTTCAAAAGGGCGTCAGTTCCCCCTTGCAAAAGAAAAAAACAAAGGTAAAATGAAGTTGCTTTTCCGAACAGAAAAAGGAGTTGGTCGTATGGAAAATTATGAAAAGGCGCTGCTGTATGCGTATCCTGCGCTGGAGGGGGTGATCGACGCGTTCGACGCCGTGTTTTTAAAGCGCGCGCTGGATTCGTACGCTTCCGGGCGCACGGCGCTTTCGGAGGCGGAGCGGCTGATCGAAAAAATCGCCGAGAAAGATCTTTACATCTCTCTCAAGCTGAAGCTGGACCGCATTCTGGAAAAATTCACGCCCTACGAGAGAAAGCATTTTTCGTACAAGTATTTCAAAGACCTGCCCGCGGAGGAGTACGAGAATTTCGACGCGGTCTCGCGGGCGTATTTCCGCCGCCAGCAGAAACTGCTTCTGAAATTCGCAAAGGCGCTCGAACGCGCGGGGCTGACCGGGGAATGGTTCGACCGAACGTGCATGAAGACGGATCTGTTCCCGGAGCTGCTGCGGCGGATCGCCGCGCGCGAGCGGAGCGAATGCCCGTATGACTGTCAGTCGTAATCGCCGTCGTCGAAGTAAACGTCTCTTCTTTTTTTGGCGGCGGGGCGGAAGAGGAAGGCTGCGACGAAGATGCCCGCCAAAACGATGCAGCAGATGATGGCGATTTCCACGCCGCCGATGCCGCCTTTTCCCTCGATGATCTGCGTGTCGTCGTCCGGCGGGGCGGGCGTTTCCGGCTCGAACGAGGGAATGGGATCGGGATGATCGGGGATATGGAAGGAGAACACGTCTTCCGCCTTTAAATACCCGTAATCGTAGAAAAATTCCACGTAATAGACCATTTCGCCCGCGGCGTCGTAGGCGTAGCCGTAATAGCGGAAGAGGGCGTTGTTCTGGTTTTTGTCGTTATAAAAGAGCTTGGTCAGCTTTTCCGTGCAGAGCCGGTCGGCATATAAAAAGGCGTCACGCTTTAAGGAAACGGCGAGTTCGAGGTAGGGGTTGACGGGGAGCGTACCGTCGAAGTAGAGGGAGTCGGTCAGCACGTATCCCACGATCTTGGTGGTTTCTCCGTCCGCGTCGTGGCATTCGACGAGGGAATACGGTTCGCCCTCGACCAACACCTTCACGTAATAGGAGTAGGGGAGAAAAAAGAGCAGATCGCTCCCCGCGTTGTCCTTATAAAAACCGATATCGGAGTGCAGCGCCCTGCCGTATTTGGTCTCGGCGGCGTGCGCGGGCGAAATTCCGGCGAGCGGCGGCGCGAGAAAAAACAAGGCGATGAGCACGGCGAAAAATTTTTTCATAGAGCCTCCTTGACGTCTTACCATTCTAGCAGAAACGGCGGGCGGGAAAACACGGATATTTTCACAAAAAAGGAGAGAGTTTGTCGAAGTGCGGGAATTGATCGAGAGAATCCGCGCGATCGAGGCGGAAGAGGCGCGCCGCGCCGCGCCGACGCCCCTGTCGCTCTACAACGCGGGGAAGAAAAAACACAGAAAACAGATGCTGTTTCACCGCTGCAGGAAAAAGAACAGGTGGGTTTTCGGCGGCAACCGCAGCGGAAAGACGGAATGCGGCGCGGTGGAGACCGTCTGGCTCGCGCGGGGCGTTCATCCCTACCGGAAAAATAAGCCGGATGTCTTCGGCTGGGTGGTTTCCCTCTCCGCGCAGGTGCAGCGCGACGTGGCGCAGGCGAAAATACTGCACTATCTGGATCCCGGGTGGATCGCGGACATCACCATGATCTCCGGGAGAAAGGATGCGCCCGCCATGGGCGTGATCGACCAGATATACGTCCGGAACGCGTTCGGCGGCATTTCGGTGATCGGGTTCAAATCCTGCGATCAGGGGAGAGAGAAGTTTCAGGGGAGCTCGCTGGATTTCGTGTGGTTTGACGAAGAGCCCCCGAAGGATATTTACGACGAATGCCGCATGCGGCTGATGGACAGGCGCGGGGAACTCTTCGGCACGATGACGCCGCTCAAGGGACTGACGTTCGTTTACGACGAGATCTATCTGAACCGCGCGAATGCGCCCGAGGTCTGGTGCGAGTTTATGGAGTGGGGAGACAATCCCTTTCTGAGCAGGCGGGAGATCGCGGCGCTCACGGCGTCCCTCCCCGCCGATCAGCTGGAGTCCCGCCGTTACGGCCGTTTCCGCGCGGATGCCGGGCTGGTTTATCCGGAGTTCGACGAAAACGTGCATGTGATCGATCCCTTTCCCGTCCCCGCGGACTGGCAGGCGGCGCTCTCCATCGACCCGGGACTCAACAATCCCCTTTCCTGTCACTGGTACGCCGTGGATTACGACGGCAACGTCTACGCGGTCGCGGAGCATTTCGAGGCGGGGAAAGACATCGCCTATCATGCGGAAAAGATCCGGGAGATCAGCGCCGCGCTGGGCTGGAAGACGGACGGGCGGGGCAGAATCGCCGCGCTCATCGATTCGGCGGCGAACCAGCGCACGCTGGCTTCCGTCAAGTCCGTCACGGAGCTCTTTTACGAAAACGGGATTCTGGCGAATCCGAACGTCAAAAAAGATCTCTTTGCCGGCATCCAGCGCGTCAAGCGCTATCTGAACCCGTCCGGCGGGCCGCGCCTGTATATTTTTCGCAGCTGCGTCAACCTGATCAGGGAATTCAAGAGCTATTGGTGGGGCGACGGAGACGCGCCGAAGAAGGCGGACGATCACGCGCTCGATGAACTGCGCTATTTTCTGATGACGCGCCCCTTCAACGACAAGCCGGAGGAAAAAAGCGAGATCGCCCGGCATAAGGAGCGGCTTTCCCGCGCCGCGGCAAAGGAGAGAAGAAGAGGGATGTGAGACAGGAACTGAAAGACGCGCTCGTGCGGCGGGCGCTTGGGTACGATACGGAGGAGATCGTGGAGGAATACCGGGAGGAAGAAGGGGAGCCGTTGCTGATTAAGCGGAAGGTGACGAAAAAGAGCGTGCCCCCCGATCTCGCCGCCATCCGGCTGCTGCTGGAAGAGCGGGAGGAGACGCCCGTCCCGGAGATGACGGACGAAGAGCTCGCAGCCGAAAAGGCGCGGCTCATGGCACAATTAAAAGAATGGGAGGAAAAGAGTGGAAAAGAGAAAAAAGGCGGATGAGCGCGCCTGGATCGAGCAGATCATCGCCGAGACGGAAGCGGACTTCGCCGCGCGGCAGGAGGAGCGCGCCGCCCTGGAAAAGCAGTGGGAACTCAATATGCAGTTTCTCATCGGCAATCAGTATGCGGAAGTTTCGTCCCGCGGGGAGATCGTGGAGCGGGACGACGCGTTTTTGTGGCAGGAACGGCGGGTGTTCAATCACATCGCGCCGCTGGTGGAATCCCGCGCGGCGAAGTTTTCCCGCGTGCGGCCGAAGCTCGCGGTGACGCCTCTGTCGGACGACGACGATGAGATCACCAACGCCCGTCTCGCGGGGAGAGTGGTGGAGACCGCTTTTGAAAAGGCGGATTTCGACGCGGTCGCCTCCGAAGTGACCCGATGGAGCGAGGTCTGCGGGACGGGCTTTTACAAAATCGTCTGGGACGCGGAGGCGGGAAAAAAGGTGGGCGTCACGGAGGACGGAGACATATTCGAGGGGGACGTGCGGCTGGCTGCCGTTCCGCCCTTCGAGATCTACCCGGACAGCCTCTATGCGGCTCCCGCCGAGGTGCGCAGTCTCATTCACGCGCGCTGCGTCGCCGCGGAGGAGGTGTATCGCCTCTACGGCAAGCGCGTCGCCGGCGGCGACGTGGAGGTCTTCGGCGGCGGGATGGGAAGCGCCGCCGTCCGGCACGACGCGGTGACGGTGATCGAGCGCTACGAGCTTCCGTCGGAGGCGTTTCCGAACGGTCGCCTCGTGACGGTGGGCGGGGGCGAGCTCCTCTATTACGGGGAACTGCCCTATATCAACGGAGAGAACGGCAAGCGCGCGTTTCCCTTCGTGCGGCAGGCGTGCCGGGATACGGCGGGGTGCTTTTTCGGGACGTCGGTCGTAGAGCGCCTGATCCCCATCCAGCGGGCGTATAACGCCGTGAAAAACAGAAAGCACGAATTTCTCAACCGCCTGTCCCTGGGCGTGCTGAACGTGGAGGACGGCTCGCTGGATGCGGACGACTTAAAAGAAGACGGCCTGTGCCCCGGAAAGGTTCTTATTTACCGCCAGGGCGCGACGCCGCCCGCATACCTGAAAAACGAGGGGATCTCCTCCGATTTTTCGGGGGAGGAAGAGAAACTTCTGAACGAATTTGTCATCGTCAGCGGCGTGTCCGACGTGACGAGCGCGTCCCAGAACGCCAAGGTGACGAGCGGCGCGGCGCTCTCCATTCTGATCGAGCAGGATAACAGCCGCCTCCTCATCTCCGCGGAGAACATCCGCCGCGCGGCGGTGGGCGTCGCCAAACAGATTCTGCGGCTGTACCGCCAGTTTATGACGGGCGTGCGCCTTCTGAAAGAGACGGATGACGCATCGCGGGAGAAGGTTTACTACGTCGACCGGAAAGCGCTCACCAGCGACGAGGTAGTCCTGCAGTCCGAAAACGAGTTGCTGCACACGCCCGCGGAGCAGAAGGAACAGCTGTTCCGCCTGTTTGAGAGCGGGCTGCTGACGGACAGCGACGGCGCGCTGCTGCGCGGCGTAAAGGGAGAGATCCTGAGCCTTCTCGGCTATCGGGAACTGGATACGACGGGCGCGGTGATCCGCCTTCACCGGGAGCGCGCCCAGGCGGAAAACGCGGCGTTCGCCCGCAAGACGCCCGCCGTCAGCGCGCTGGACGACCACGTCGTCCACATCGAGGAACACACGCGCTATTATCTGAGCGAATATGAAACAATGAGCGAACGCGAATACAGGGCGGTCGAAGCCCACGTCGCGGAGCATAAAAGGCGTTCGGGGGCTGACCCCGGACAGGCGCGCGGATAGCGCGCACGCAATCAACGGGAGGATGTTATGGAAGCAGAACGGAATGAACAAATTGCAAACGAGCCGCACACCGCGGAGGCGGAACAGACGAAGACGGGCGGCGGAGCAGGGGAAATCTCATTCGGAAAATTCAAGGACGCAAAGTCTCTTCTGAACGCGTACAACTCGCTGGAAGCTGAGTTTACCAAACGCTGTCAGCGCCTCAGGGAGTTGGAGGGAGAGCGGACCGGGGACAAGACTCCCCCCGACCCGCTTGCGGAGCCGGCAACGGAGTTCCGGAATATTTCCCCGGCCCTTCGGGAGCGGATCATCGGGGATTATTTAAGGGAACTTTCGGCGGCGAAATCGGAGGCCGTGGTGCTTGGCACGGGCGGAATGCCCGTGATGAAGCCCGTCGCCAGGCCCAGGACCATCGTAGAAGCGGGGAAACTCGCGCGGGAACTGATCGAACGAAAAGAATAAGGAGCGAAAAAAATGGCAGTTACCATCAGCAGCGCGGACAAGGCGCTGAAAAGTTATTATCTGGAAGTCGTGGCGGATCAGCTGAATTACAGCGTGAATCCGTTTTTGGCAAAGGTAAAGCAGACCTCGGACGACGTCTGGGGCAAGGAAATCAGAAAGCTCGCGATCTACGGCTTAAACGGCGGGATCGGGGCGGGCACGGAAGACGGCGATCTTCCGGAAGCAGCGGGGAATCAGTATGAAAATTTCGTGCTCTCCCTGAAAAATCTCTACGGTTCGGTGGAGATCTCGGACAAGGCGGTGCGCGCGGCGGAGCACTCCGCGGGCGCGTTCGTCAACCTCCTGAACGCGGAGATGGAGGGGCTTTTGAAGGCGTCTTCGTTCAACTTCGGCAGAATGCTGTTCGGGGACGGCAGCGGGAAACTGGCGACCGTGTCCGCCGCGTCGGGCGGCGTGCTGACGGCGGATTCGGTCAAAAACCTCATCGAGGGCATGACGGTCGATTTCCGCACTTCTGCGGGCGTCGCGGTGAGCGGCGCGACGGGAAGAAGAATTCTGACCGTCGACCGGGGAAACAAGACCTTTACGGTCAGCGGGGCGGCGCTGGATGCGGAAACGGCGAAAAACTGTATCGTCACCGTGCAGGGTTCCTATCAGAACGAACTGACCGGGCTCGCCGCCATCTTCGGATCGGGCGACACCCTCTACGGCCTCTCCAAAGCCTCGCACAGCTGGCTGAAGCCCTATCAGAAGGGGACGGTGGGCGCCATCACGGAGACGGCGATCCAGACCGCGATCGACGAGATCGAGGCGCAGTCCGGCGGAACGGTGGACTTTATCATTACTTCCTGGGGCGTGCGGCGCGCGCTGCAGAAACTCTTTGCGGAGAAGGGGAGAAACACCGACGTGACCACGCTTGCGGGCGGCTATAAGGCGATGACGTACAACGGGATTCCCATCGTGGCGGACCGGTTCTGTCCGGACGGCACGATGTATCTGCTGAACTCGGCGGACTTCGCGCTTCACCAGCTTTGCGACTGGCAGTGGCTGGAAGGCGAGGACGGTTCCGTGCTGCGGCAGGTGCCCGGCAAGCCCGTGTACAGCGCGACGCTCGTCAAGTACGCCGATCTCCTCTGTTCCCGTCCCAACGGGCAGGGGATGCTCTCCGGCATTACGGAATCTTAATCGGCAGGGGGGCGGGCGGCGCCCGCTCCTTTGTGCAAGGAGGAATCATGACCATAAAAGAGATCGCGGCGCTCGCCGAACAGATGCTGGGGCTGAAGGAGCCCGCTTCGGAGACGGAGGCGGCCGAGCGCAAAAAAGACCTTCTCGCCGCGGTGAATCTCACCGTGAACGAGCTCGCGGCGGAATATCTGCCGCTGGTAAAGACGGAAGCGCAGGAGGCGCGGGGCGGAAAGATCTATTACACCGCGCTTTCCGAGCGCCCCATTGCGATCCTGAGCGTGCGCCGCGCAGGAGAGGAAAAACGCGCGGCCTACCGCGTTATGCCCGCCTATCTCGCGCTCGCGAACGGCGCATACGAGGTGGAATACCGCTATTATCCCGCCGAGAAGGGGGAGTCGGATGCCTGCGATTACGGCGAAACGCGCCTTCCGAAGCGGGTGATCGCTTACGGCGCGGCGGCGGAATACTGCCTGATGCGGGGGCTGTACGAGGAGTGTTCGCTCTGGGATAAGCGCTTCAAAGACAGCCTCGCCGGCTATTGCCGCCCCAAAAGACTGCGGATCAGGAGGCCGTATTTCGCATGAGAGCGGATCGCAAAGATATCCTGCGCCTGCCCCGCAGAACGTTTGCATATTCCGTTTTTCCCGGAAAGCGGAATGAGGCGGCGGGCAAAGACGAAGGTGCGCCTCTGCCCGCGCTCTTGCGGAAACATCTCTGGCTGCCGGGCGGCGCCTATCCGCTCGCCCTGTACGGAGAGGGAGAGGCTCCGCTCGTCTATGCGAGCGACAAAACGCTCTACCGCTCGTCGGGCATCTCCGCGGACGCCGTGACGGAAGCGTTTGTCTCCGTCCCCGTCCGCGCCGCCTGGTCGGCAGAGGGGGAGGCGGTTGAACTCCTGTCGGACGGAACGCTGACGCTCGCGGTGCGTGGGACGGTTGCGGAGGAGACCCTTCTGCCCGGCGCCGACGCGCTCGTCCGAAGCGGAGACAGGATGTTTCTCGCGAAGGGCAGCCGGATTTACTACACGGACGCGCTTCCCGCGGCGCCGTATGCGGCGGCGGGATATCTCGAACTCCCCGCGGAACACGGGCGCGTCAGCGCTCTGGCGGCATGCGGGGAGGACGTACTCTGTTTCTGCGAGCGCTCGGCGTTCCGGCTCTCGGCCCGCGGCGGGGAAGCCGCCTTTTCCCTGTCGCCCCTCTCCGCGCCCCTCTGCGGCGGGGAAAGCAGCCCCGTCGCGTTCGCGGGAAAAGTGTACTGGCGCTCCGGCGGCAGGCTCTGGTCTTACGACGGCGCGCGCGCCCTCCGTGCGGCGCTGCCCGAAACGATGGAAGGGCCCCTCGCGGCGGGCGGACGCTTTCTGCTGGCGGGGGGAACAATCGGCGGCGAACGGGGCGTCCTGTGCCTGGACGCGGCGGGCGAAGCGTATTTCTTCCCGGGAGAATACGGCCTGCTGGCGGCGGCGTTCGGGGGAAGCGCGTTTCTGCCGCGCTCCTGTTCCTGCGACGTCCCCGCCGGCGCTGTGGGGAAAAGAGACGCCGCGCCCTCTTCCGCGGCGGCGGGCGGCTGGTCGAGCGGCATGCTGCGGCTGGGGCGGAGGGGCGCAAAGCGCCTCTCCGCGGTCGAGGTCGCGGCGGAGCGGGCGTTCTCGCTCGAGATCGTCTCCGACTGCTGCCGCATGCGTTTTTCCCTGCCCGCGGGGGAGTCGGTCGTCCGCCCGGATATGGCGGGAGAGGCGTTTTCCTTTTCGGTAAACGTAGGAGACGAGGCGCTGTCCGCGCTGACGGCGATATACAGCATGAACGCATAGGAGGAACAAGATGGATTTTGAAATACCTGCGACGAAAGAGGAAATGTACGAGGTGTTAGAGGCGATCGACCTGCATTATAAGGGCGATCTCCGCCTGTTCGAGCCGCCCGCGTTCGAGGCGCTCTCGCTCGCGCGGATGGACTATACCCCCGAGACGGAGGAAGCCCTCCTCGCCCGCGCCGCCGAACTGGTGGAATACGATTACGAGGAAGCGCTCGCGCAATACCGCGACGAACAGGATGCGCTGATCGCCGGGGAGACGGAGCGGAAAACGCAGCTCGCCGCCGAAAAGCAGGAAGCCCTTTCGGCGATCGAGGCGGAATACGACGCGGCGGAGATTGATCTCCGCCGGGAAGCGGAAAAGAGAGGGATCCTCAATTCTTCCGCCGTCGTCGACAGGCTGGCGTCTCTCGCGGAGCGGCGCGCGGCGGCTTTGACAGCCGCGCGCGAGCGGTATGCCGGGCAGGAAGCCGCGTGCGACGCGCGCATCGCCGCCTGCGAGGAAAAAAAGGAGAACGCGCCGGCCGCCGTGCTTCCGCTCTACGAGAGCAAGCGGGAAAACGCCCTTCTGGCGCTGGAAAAGCTGGAGTGGGACCGCGCCGCGGAAGTACTCAAATACAACAATCAGGCGGAGGAAAAGGAAGTGAAGTATTCCAACTCCCTGCTGCAGAGCGTCGCGAAGCTGAAGCTGGAGTTCATCCAGGCTGCGGCGCAGGGATACGGGGAAGATCAGCTGGTGGCGATGGGCTATTACAAGGACGTCGTCGCCGCGGTGCTGGGCTATTACGAGAGCCTGGAGCCCGCCGCCGCCTCCGCCGATTTCAACGCGGAGCGGGATCTGATCATCTACCTCGGCTCCTACTACAACAACGTGTCCTTTTACCTCAGCCAGCGCGCCGCGCAGACCTGACGGAGAATTTAAGATAAAAAGAGGGAAATTCCCTCTTTTTTCTTTTTTCGTTTGACAATATTGCGTCTTTTAAGCTAAAATAAAGATATGACAGATAAAAAATATACGCGTTCGGTTGTTGTCGGCGGCGTGCGCATGGGCGGGGGAGCGCCCGTTTCCGTGCAGTCCATGACTACGCTTCCCCCCTCCGACGTCGACGGCACGGTCGCGGAAATTCTGGCGCTCGAGCGGGCGGGATGCGACGTCGTGCGCGTCGCCGTCCCTGCAGAGCGGGATGCAGATGCGATCGCCGCCGTCAGGCAGGCGGTCCATATTCCCGTGGTGGCGGATATCCACTTTGACGCGCGCCTCGCCGTGCGCGCGGCGGAGCACGGAGCGGATAAAATCCGCGTCAATCCGGGCAATCTGGGCGGGGAAAACAAGGTAAAACTGGTGGCGGACGCCGTCAGGGCGCATCATATCCCCGTCCGCGTGGGCGCGAATACCGGCAGCATCGCGCGGGCGTTTTACGAGCGCTACGGCGGCAGGACGGCGGAGGCGCTGGCGGAGAGCGCGCTCGCGGAAGCGCGGGCCTTTGAAAAATGCGGCGTCTCGGATATCGTGCTCTCGGTCAAGGCGTCCGACGTGCCGCTGACCGTCGCCGCTTACCGCTATTTGAGCGCGCGCTGCGACTATCCCCTTCACCTCGGCGTGACCGAAGCGGGCCGCAGGTTCGGGGGGATCGTCAAGAGCGCCGCCGCGATCGGCGCGCTTTTGCTGGACGGCATCGGGGACACCCTGCGCGTCTCGCTCTCGGGGGAGACCACGGAGGAAGTCGCGGCCGGGCGGGAGATTCTCCGCGCGGTCGGGCTGGAGCGGGACTACGTGGAAGTCGTCGCATGTCCCACGTGCGGCCGGTGCCGCTGGAATGCCGCGGCGTTCGCCGAAAAGGTGGAAGCGCGCGTGAAAGGAATCAGAAAACGCCTGAAAATCGCCGTGATGGGCTGCGCGGTCAACGGCGTGGGAGAGGGAAAGGACGCCGATCTCGGCGTCGCCGGAAGCGGAGAGGACTGCGTTCTGTTCCGCAAGGGGGAAGTGATCTGGAAGGGCCCTCCCGAAGAACTGGAAGAAAGATTTACCGAGGAGTTGATGTCGTGCTTAAGATAGGAGCGGGAAAGCGCTTTCTGGAAGAATTGAGAAAACTGGACGAGCGCCTGAGAAAAATCAAGATCAATACCGTCGTCGTGGACAGGGAAACGAAGGACCTCAAGTTCAATTTCATCTGCGACAAGGCGGTGGATAAGCCGCTCGAGGAAAAGATGTTCAACTATCTTCTGGCAGAACTGCCGGCGAGTTTCCGCTCGGTGAGCTTTTCGGTCAGAAAGATCGTCAGCGACAAAGAGCTCATAGAGCGCAGGATCGTCAGATTCGCGCGCGAGAATTACCCGTCCGTTTGTTCCGGGCTGAAGGAGAGCGACGTGAGCGTGGACATCATCGGCGAAAACGTGCGGTATATGCTGTCTCTATCCCCGTCGGCGGCGGATTATTTTAAGGCGAACGGCGCGTTCGAGCGCATCAACGCCGATCTCGACCGGAATTTCTGCGACAATTTTTCGGGCCTCTGCACGGTGCGGGAGTGCGCGGAGGACGACGCGCTCCCCGAAGACAGCGTCATGCGCCTGGGCGACGTCGAGCGTGTGGAGCACCGCGCGATCCGGGTGACGGACGTCATCCCCATCGACGACGCCGAGCAGCCCGCCGACACGGCGGTCTATATCGAGGACGCCACGAGCGAGGGCGAAGTCACTCTCTGCGGCAGAATCGTCGGCATCCGCGAAAAGTTCACGCAGAAGGGAAAGCCCTTTTATATCTTCGATCTGGACGATACGACCGGGCGGATCGGCGGCCTCTACTTTACGCGCGCCGCCACGCTCGCGAAGATCCAGCAGCTGAAGGAAGGAGACGCCGTCATCACGGAGGGCTTTATCGACCGCTACAACGGGAACCTCAGCTATAAGATCAGAAAGATCAACCGCTGCACTTTTCCGGAGCACTTTGAAAAGGTGCAGAAGAGCGGGCGCTCAGCGGCTTCGGAATACGTCAGAGTGTTCCCGCAGCCGGTGGAAGAGGTGAAGGAGACCGATCTGTTCAGCGTTCCCGCGGCGCTTCCCGCCGCGCTCACCGAAAACGAATTCGTCGTCTTCGACCTCGAAACGACGGGCACGGACTACACGGTGGACAAGATCACCGAGATCGGCGCGGTGCGCATCAGGGGCGGCGTGATCACGGAGTCGTTCACCACCCTCGTCAACCCGGAGCGCCTGATCACCGAAAAGATCACTCAGCTCACGGGGATCGACAACGACATGGTGAAGGACGCCCCCACCTTTGAGCAGGTGGCGGGAGACTTTTTCAAGTTCACGCGGGGCGCGGTGCTCGTCGCCCATAACGCGGATTTCGACACGAAGTTCATCAAATTTTACAGCAAACCGCTGGAATACTTCTACACCAACAAGGTCGTGGATACCGTTCAGCTGGCGCGGGAGGTGCTGCCGAACCTCGTCAATCACAAGCTCAACACGGTCTGCGAGCACTTTCACATCGAATTCCGCCATCACCGCGCGTTTTCGGACGCGCTCGCCACGGCGGAAATGTTCATGGAACTGGTAAAAATGAAAAAAACGCTGTAAAACGCTTGCTTTGACGCGGAAAGTATGGTATAATACAACCGCTTTCATAAGATGTTTTGTCGAATGAGAACGGTGCCCCGTTCTCATTTCTTTTTGAAGGGAGGTATTCGCATGCGTGTCATGGATCCGGAGAAGATCGCCGATTTTCTGCGCCCCATCGGGGATTCGCTCGGCGTCGAGGTAGTGGAGGCGGAGTTCAGACAGGGGCAGAACCCCAGCCTGACCGTCTATATCGACCGGGCGGGAGGGATCGATCTCGACGCCTGCGAGGCGTTTCACAACGCGATCGACGCGCCGCTGGACGAGCTGGACCCCACTTACGGCGCCCCGTACACGCTGAACGTCTCCAGCCTGGGGCTGGACCGCCCCTTCCGCAAGGCGGCGGATTTCGAGAAGAACATCGGGGAGGAAGTGGAGGTAAAGCTGTATGCTTCCGTGCGGGGCAAAAAATATTGGGAGGGAATTCTCCTTTCTTACGACGGCGAGGCGATCCGCCTGCGCGCCGGAAAGGAAACCTTCACGCTGGAATTAAAGCAGATCGCCAAGATCAACAAGGCGATTCATTTTGAATAAACATACGAGAATCAACACAAACAGGAAAGGAGAAGACATGATCAACAAGGATTTCTTTCTGGCGCTCGAAGATCTGGAGCGGGAAAAGGGCATCTCTCAGCAGGCGTTTTTGGACGCGCTGGAAAACGCGCTCGTATTCGCCTATAAAAAGCACACGGGGGAGGAGAGCGGCATCGAGGTGAAGACGGATGTGGAAAAGAAGACCATCCGCATCTTCTCCGTGCGCGAAGTCGTGGAAGAGGTGACCGACCCCGAACGCCAGCTTTCCGTCGAAGAGGCGCAGGACATCAAGCCCGGGCTGAAGGCGGGCGACGTTCTGCGCGAGGAGATCGTCCCCAAGGATTTCGGCCGCATCGCCGCGCAGACGGCGAAACAGGTCGTCATGCAGAAGCTCAGGGAGATCGAGCGCGCGAACACGGTGAACGAGTACGAGGACAAGGAGGGCGAACTTCTGACCTCCGTCATCCGCAGGATCGAGGACAAGACCGTCTACGTGGAGATCGGGACGGGGCAGATCGAGGGCGTGCTGATGCCGCAGGATCAGGTCCCCGGGGAAAAATACGAGCTGAACCAGAAGCTGAAAGTATACGTCAAGCGCGTCAAGAACGCGGGCAGGAGCGCGCAGATCGTCGTCTCCCGCTCGGCGACCGGGCTCGTCAAGCGCCTTTTCGAAAACGAGGTGCCGGAGATCAAACAGGGCGTCGTGACCGTCAAGGCAATCGCCCGCGAACCGGGGCACCGCTCCAAGATCGCGATTTACAGCGAGGATCCCGCGGTGGACGCGATCGGCGCCTGCGTGGGCAATAAGGGCGCGCGCGTCAACGCCGTCGTGCAGGAGCTCGGCGGAGAGAAGATCGACATCATTCCCTGGAGCCCCGATCCCCTGGAATTCATCGCCAAGGCGCTTTCCCCCGCGAAGGTGCTGAAAGTGACCGCGAAGGAGGGGGAGAACTCCGCGCTCGCCATCGTGCCGGACGATAAACTTTCGCTGGCGATCGGCAGAGACGGGCAGAACGCCCGCCTGGCGGTCAAACTCACCGGCTGGAAGATCGACGTCAAGAGCGAATCCTCCATGCTCACCGCGGGAGAAGAGTGAGATCGTATGGCGGAAAAGAAGATTCCCCTGCGGATGTGCGTTGCCTGCCGCGAGATGAAAGACAAGCGCACGCTGATCCGCGCGGTCAGGAATGCGGAAGGGGAGATTTTTCTGGATAAAACGGGAAAAAAAGCGGGGCGCGGCGCTTACGTGTGCAACGACGCGGCGTGCGTCGCAAAATTGAAGAAATACAGACTGTTGAACAAAGCGTTCGGCGCGGACGTGCCCCCGGAGGTGTACGATCGCATCGAGGAGGAGTTTTTTGGAGAAGAGAAGTAAGATCGAGAGCTACGTCGGGTTCGCCATGCGGGCGGGCAAATGCCGCTGCGGGATGAATTCCGTCGCTTCTCTGAAAGGGGCGCACGTCCTTTTGCTGTGCGCCACCGCGAGCGGAAACACCGCCAAAGAGGCTGCAAAACTCGCGGGCAAATTCCGCTGTAAGCTCGTGCTCTGCAAGGGCGCGGCGCTGGAAACGCTCACGCACCGCGAGGGCTGCAAGGTGGCTGCGGTCACGGACCGCTCGCTCGCCCGCGCGATTTTGGAACATTTAGACGAACAATTTACGGAGTATCAAGCAGGGGAGGCTGTCACGAATGGCTGAAAAGAAGGAAGTCCAATTTGAAAATATCAAGAATCTCGGCGCTCTTTTAAAGGAGAACGGCATGGCCGCGCTCCTGGAAAAGCTGAAGTCGTCCGAGGAGTCGCTTGCCGCGGTCAGAAAGTCGCTCGCCGAAAAGGCCAAAGCGCTGACCGAAGCGCGCCTCGAGCGGGAAAAAGAGGAACGGGAAGCGGAGGCGCGCGCCGCTGAGGCTGCGGAAGCCGCGGCAAAAGCGGAGGCCGCCGCGCCCGAATCCGTTCCGGAACCCGCACCGGAGCCCCCCGTGCAGCCCGCCCCGGCGGAGGAACCCGCCCCCGCGGCGCCCGTGAAACATGAAGAGCCTGCCGCGCAGGAGCTGCCCGCCGAAGAACCCGCGCGGGAACAGCCTGCTCCCGCGCAGCAGAGCGAGACCGGGAGAGAACCCGCCCGCGACGGCGCCCGGGAAAATCACCGGGATGCGGGCGCGCGCGGACGCGAGGGCGCCCGCAGAGACGCTCCCCGCGAACCCCGCCGCGAGACGCGCGAGTTCATTCCCCGCGACCGCGACAGCCGCCCGCCCCGCCAGGGGCAGGCCGCGCAGGGGCAGGGGAACCGCCCCGTCCGTCCGGGACAGGGACCGCAGGCGCGGCCGAACGGCCCCCGCCCGCAGGGAGGCGCTCCGCGCCCGTTAAAGCCCTTCGAGGCGGCGCGTCCCACCGCTCCCGCGCCCGCCAAACCGGCGCCCAAGAAAAAGGACAAGGCGTTCGAGGAAAAGAAGTCCATCTCCAAGCGCGCGCTCGTCAAACAGCAGGTGACGGTGGCGGATTTCGACGAGAACAAGACGGGATACCGCAAGCTGCGCCCCGCGAAAAAACAGAAGCAGGTGCAGAACGAGCAGTTTGTCAAGATCGAACACGCGGTGATCACTTCGGAGGTGATTCCGCTGAAAGTCCTCTCCGAAAAGCTGGGCATCTCGGCGATCGAGATCACAAAGCGGCTCTTTAAAGAGGGCATCATGAAGACCATCAACGATTCCATCGACTTCGACACCGCGGAATATATCGCGTCCGATCTCGGCATCACGTTGGAGCTGAAGCTGGAAAAGACCGCGGAAGACGTGCTTGCCGACGCGTTCGGCGAGGAGGAGGAAGATCCCTCCAAGCTGGTCAAGCGCCCGCCCGTCGTCACGGTCATGGGGCACGTCGACCACGGCAAAACATCCCTCCTCGACCGCATCCGCAAGACCAACGTCACCGCGGGCGAAGCGGGCGGCATCACCCAGCATATCGGCGCCTACCAGGTTACGGTCGGCGGCAAGACCATCACCTTCCTGGATACGCCGGGGCACGCCGCCTTTACGGCGATGCGCATGCGCGGCGCGCAGGCGACGGATATCGCCGTCATCGTCATCGCTGCGGACGACGGCATTATGCCGCAGACGGTAGAGGCGATCAGCCACGCCAAGGCGGCGGGCGTCTCTGTCATCGTCGCGGCGAACAAGATCGATAAGCCGGAGGCGAATCTCGAGCGCGTAAAGACGCAGCTCACCGAACACGACCTTCTCCCCGAAGAGTGGGGCGGCGACATCATGGTATGTCCGGTCTCCGCCAAGACGGGCGAGGGCTTTGAGAATCTTCTGGAATCCATCAATCTGATCGCGGAGCTCAAGGACCTCAGGGCGAATCCCGACCGCAAGGCGAAGGGCGTCGTCATCGAGGCGAAGCTGGATCAGTCCAGGGGGCCGGTCGCGACCATTCTGATTCAGAGCGGCACGCTGAAAGTCTCCGACTCCGTCGTCGTGGGAACGGTCATCGGCAAGGTGCGCGCGATGACGGACGACAAGGGCCGCCGCATCACCTCCGCGGGGCCGTCCACGCCGGTTTCCATCATGGGGCTGGACGACGTGCCGAACGCGGGCGATACGCTCTTTGCGGTGGAGCAGGAAAAACTCACCAAGCTGGTCGCGGAAGAGCGCAGAAACAAGGAGAAATTCGACCGCATGAAGGAGGCTTCCAAGGTCACGCTGGACGACGTGTTCAGCAAGATCGCGGAAGGGCAGGTCAAGGGGCTGAACGTCATCGTCAAGGCGGACGTGCAGGGCTCCGTGGAGGCGGTCAGGTCGAGTCTGGAAAAGCTCTCCAACGAGGAGGCGCGCGTCAACGTGATTCACGCGGCGGCGGGCGCGATCAACGAGACGGATATCATGCTCGCGGATTCTTCAAACGCCATCATTATCGGCTTCAACGTCCGCCCGGATTCCAACGCCAAGTCGGTGGCGGAGCGGAGCGGCGTGGATATCAAGCTGTACCGCGTCATCTACGAGGCGATCGAGGACGTGGAGCGCGCCCTCAAAGGCATGCTCGCGCCCAAATATAAAGAGACCTATATGGGAAAAGCGGAGGTCCGCAACACGTTCCGGATCACGGGCGTCGGCACGGTCGCCGGGTGTTACGTCACCGAGGGCAGGATCGTCAGGAACGGCAAGCTCCGCATCTACCGCGACGACGTGATGATCTGCGAGGGGAACGTCCTTCAGCTCAAGCGCTTTAAAGACGACGTCAAGGAAGTCGCGCAGGGCTTCGAGTGCGGTATTTCCATCGAGAAATTCAACGATATCAACATCGGCGACTTCATCGAATGCTACGTCATCGAAGAGGTCAAAAACTGAAACTGAAAGCGGACGTCGTCCGCTTTTTACCGCTTTGGCGGAAAGGAGGCTATTATGAAGGGAACGAGAACGGAACGGCTGAGCGGCGAATATCAGCGCGATATCTATGAGATCATCACCAAGAAACTCAAAAATCCGCTGATTACGGAGATGTTTTCCGTCCTCCGCGTGGATGTGGCGCGGGATCTCGCCCACGCAAAAGTCTATATTTCCGTCTATTCGGGCAGCGAGGAGGCGAAAAAACGCACCTTCGACGCCATCGCCGCCTCCGCGAAACAGATCCGCTTCGAGCTCGCGAAGGTCTCCAACGTGAGAACGGTGCCCGAGCTCCACTTTGTGGAGGACCGCTCCATGGAGTACAGCGATCACATCAATCGCCTTTTGAAGTCCGTTCATACGGAGGAAGAGCAATGAACGCGCCCGCGGAGATCGCCCGGATCCTGAGACAGGCGGACCGCCTCGCGCTCTTCTCGCACGCCCGCCCGGACGGGGACACGCTCGGCTCCGCCGCGGCGCTCTGCCTGGCGCTCCGTTCGCTGGGAAAGACGGCGGATCTGTACTGTACGGATGAAATTCCCGCCCGCTTTCTCTTTCTCCCCGTCATGAAAGAATTCCGGCGCGCGCCGCAGGAGCAGTACGACGTCTACGTGGCGCTGGACTGCGCGGACGCCGCGCGGCTGGGGGACAACGAGGTGCTGTTCTGCCGGCAGAGGGTCACCGTCAACGTCGATCATCACATCTCCAACACCCGCTATGCGAAGTACAATTATGTGGCGGGGGAAGCGTCGAACTGCGAAAACGTCCACGGGCTGCTCGGGCTCCTGAACGCTGCGCTGACGCCGGAGATCGCGAACGCGCTGCTTCTGGGCATCTCCACGGATACGGGTAATTTCAACCATAAAAACGTCACCGAGCACACGCTGAAAACGGCGGCGGCGCTGGTCGGCGCGGGGGCGGATCTCAACGCCGTCTCCTATCAGATGTTCCGCAGGCAGTCCAAGGAGCGCGCCCGTCTCTTCGGCACGGTGATGTCCCGCATCCGTTATTTTCTGGGAGACCGCCTTGCGATCGCGACCGTCATGATGAAGGACGTCGCGGAGTCGGGCGCGGGGAAGGACGAGACGGAGGGCTTTATCGACTTTGTCATGGGCATCGACACGGTGGAAGTGGGGATCTGCATGATGGAGACCGCGCCCAGGACGTTTAAAGTGAGCTTCCGCTCCAGGAAGACGGACGTCAACGCGGTGGCTTCCGTATTCGGCGGCGGCGGGCACGTGCTCGCCAGCGGCTGCATGATACACGGCTATTATGAGGACGCGGTGGACCGGCTGGTCTCCGCGGTATCCCGCTATCTCGAAGAATGAACGGTTTTTTCAACTTATACAAGCCCTCGGGCATGACCAGCGCGCTCCTCGTGCATCTCGTCAAAAAAAAGACGGGGGCAAAGTGCGGCCACATGGGAACGCTGGATCCCATGGCGTCCGGCGTGCTGCCCGTCGGCATCGGCAAGGCGAACCGCCTGTTCGAGTATCTTTTAGACAAGGAAAAGGAATACGCCGCCGAATTTACCTTCGGCGCGGAGACGGATACGCTGGACAAGACGGGCGCGGTCACGCAGACGTCGGAGTATTTGCCGGCAAGGGAAGAGCTGGAGGCGCTGCTGCCCCGCTTCGTCGGGGAAATCGAGCAGGTGCCGCCCCGCTATTCCGCCAAAAACGTGGGCGGCCGCAGGGGGTACGACCTGGCGCGCAGGGGCGTGGAATTCACCCTGTCCCCGAAGAAGGTCACGGTCACTTCCTATCGGCTGACCGGGCAGCCCGGCAGGGGCGTTTTCTCCTTTCTCATCCGATGCAAGGGGGGTACGTATATCCGTTCCCTCGCCCGCGACCTGGGGCGCGCGGCGGGTTCGTTCGCCTATATGTCCGCGCTCGAACGCACGGAAGCGGGGTGCTTCCGCAGGGAAAACGCGGTTTCGGTGGACGAATTCATGAATCTGAAAGACGTCTTTTCCGCGCTCACGCCCGCGGACGAGGCCGTCTCCTTTCCGCAGCTGAGGCTGTCCGGGCGTGAGGCGGAAAAACTGCTCAACGGCGTGCCGCTCGCCGCTTCCTGCGGGGAAGGGCTGTACCGCGCGTACGGCGACGGCTTTCTCGGAATCGCGGAAGTGCGGGCGGGGCAGATGAAATTAAGAACGTACGTGAGAGAATGAAGTATTTATCCGTTCCCGTCGTGCTGGCGCTCGGCTTTTTCGACAGCCTGCACCTGGGGCACCGAAAACTCATCGCCCGCGCGCAGGCGCGTGCGGCGGAATGCGGCGCCGAAGCCGCCGTCTTTACCTTCCGCGGAGATCCGGCGGCCGTCTTCGGGCATACGGAGGGAACCGTGCTTTCCCTGAAAGAGCGGCTGATCCGTCTGAATGAGATGGGGATTTCCGCTGTCGTATTCGGAGAGGCGAGTCCCGCCTATCTGTCCCGTTCCCCGGAGGAATTTTTGCGGGAGCTGGACGAGCGGTACGAGATCAGGGGATACGTGTGCGGCGGGGATTACCGTTACGGAAAGAACGCCGCGGGAACGGCCGTTTCGCTCGCGGAATACGCCGCCGCGCGCGGCAGATTCTGCGAAGTCGCGGAAGACGTGACCGCGGACGGCGTACGCGTCTCTACGTCCGCCGTGCGGGAATTGCTGAAAAAGGGAGACGTGGCGGCGGCGAACCGGCTGCTGGTCGCCCCCTATCCCGTCTTCGGCAGGGTATTCGAGGACCGGAAAGTAGGGCGGACGCTCGGTTTCCCCACCATCAACCTGAGGGCTGATCCGGAGAAGACGAAACTGAAAAGCGCCGTCTACACCGGGCATATCGCCCTGAACGGGAAAACCTACCGGGCGATCGTGAACTACGGCGCGCGCCCGACGTTCGGGCTGAACGAAACCCTCGTCGAGGCGCACATCGACGGCTTTTCCGGCAATCTGTACGGGGAAGACGTCCTGCTGTGCCTGGACGGTTACCTGCGCGAAATTTGCGCGTTTCATACCAAAGAGGAGCTCAGACTCCAGTTAAAAAGAGATTTGGAGGCGATTAGATGATCAAATTCGGGCCGAGCGGCAATTCCCTTTCCTTTTACGAAGAGGGGTACAAAAATACGGAGGAAGCGGCTCTCTGGGTCAGAAACAGGGGGCTGGACTGCTTTGAATACTCCTTCGGGCTGGGCGTCCGCCTGTCTGCGGATAAGGCGCTCTCCATCGGGGAGGCCTTCGCGGCGGCGGGCGTGGAGATCAGCGTGCACGCGCCCTATTACGTCAATCTGGCGAATCCCGAGGAAGAAGCCGCCGAAAAGTCCTTCGGCTACATCCTGGATTCCGCCCGCATGCTGAAATTGATGGGCGGGAAACGGTGCGTGTTTCACCCCGCTTCCCAGGGCAAGATGACGCGGGAAGCCGCAGTCGAAATCACCCTCTCCCGCATGCGCGCGCTGGCGGAGCGCATTGCGGACGCCGGGCTGGACGACCTTTTGTTCTGCCCCGAGACGATGGGCAAAAAGGGGCAGATCGGCACGGCGGAGGAGGTCGCGGCGTTTTGCAAAACCGCGCCTTTCTTTCTCCCGACGGTGGACTTCGGGCATATCAACGCGCGCGAAGGGGGCATATTGAAGACGCAGGAGGACTACGAGTCCCTCCTGAACGGCCTGATCGCCGCGCTGGGCATGGAGAAGATGAAGTGCTTTCACGTGCATTTTTCCAAGATCCAGTACGGGGCGAAGGGGGAGATCCGCCACCTCACGTTCGCGGATACGCAGTACGGGCCGGAGTTCCCGCCGCTCGCCGCGGCGCTCGTCAGGCTGGGGCTGACGCCCTATATCGTCAGCGAATCGGCGGGCACGCAGGCGGAAGACGCGGCCGAAATGAAGCGGATTTACGAAGAGACCCTCGTATCCCGTTGACTTCGGCTGAAAAATCTGCTACAATAAAACGGTATGAAAAACCTTGCTTTGGAGAAGGGTACCGCCGTTCTCGTCACCGACGAGGCGGAGCGGCTCTATTTTACCGGTTTTCACAGTACGTTCGGATATCTCGTGCTCTCCGACCGCCCCGTATTTTTTACGGACGCCCGCTACTTTGCCGCGGCGAAAGCGCGGATCACGGGAGCGGAGGTCCGTCTTTCGTCCGAGCTCGCCGCCGTAGGCGAGGAGCTCGCCGCGCAGCGGATCGCGCGGTTGGGGCTGGATGAAACCGTCACTTCCGTTTCGCTGTACCGTTCGGTCGAGGCGCTGGGACTCCCGCTCTTCGACGCGTCCGCCGCACTGGCAGACGCCATGGCGGTCAAGTCGGCGGAGGAGATTTCCCTCATCGAGGCATCCTGCAGGATCACGCAGGACAGCCTGTATGCGGCGCTCGGCGCCGTCAGAGAGGGGATCGCGGAGCGCGAGCTGGCGGCGGAGATCGAATATCAGATGAAAAAGCGGGGCGCGACCAAAACCAGTTTTGACCTGATCGTCGCCTTCGGCGAAAACGCCGCCGTTCCCCATCACGAGACGGGGGACAGAAAGCTCGGAAAAAACGAATGCGTCCTGACGGACATCGGCTGCGTTTACCGCGGATACTGCTCGGATATGACCCGTACGGTCTTTTACGGGGAGCCGACGGAGGAATTTTCCTCCGCATACGAAGCGGTATTGGGTTCCGCCCTCGCCGCCGAACGGAATATCCGCCCCGGCATGACCGGGGTGCGGGCGGACGCCTTCGCGCGCGACTATCTCGCCGAGTGCGGGCTCGCCGCTTATTTTACCCATTCGCTGGGGCACGGCGTAGGCGTGAACATTCACGAGGCACCCTATCTTTCGCCCAGGCGGGAGAATATTTTGCGGGACAACATGGTGTTTTCCATCGAGCCGGGCGTGTATCTGGACGGGAAATTCGGCATCCGCATCGAGGATACGGTCTGCCTTGCGGGCGGAAAAGTGCGCCGCCTGTTTACGGACGATAAAAAATTGATGATTTTGAAATAAAGGAGAAACGGACAATGATTTCAGCAGGAGAATTCAGAAAGGGCGTAACGTTTGAATACGAGAGCGGGATTTTCACCATCGTGGATTTCCAGCACGTCAAACCCGGCAAGGGCGCGGCGTTCGTCAGGACGAAGATGAAGAACGTCGTCACCGGGGCGGTGCTCGAAAAGACCTGGAACCCCACCGAAAAGGTGCAGGAAGCCACCATCGAGACCCGCAATATGACGTATTCCTATACGGACGGCGAGCTCTATTATTTTATGGACGACGAGTTCAACCTCACTCCTTTGAACTACGAGCAGGTGGAAGATGCGCTCAAGTATATCAAGGAAAACGACAAGGTGATCGTCAAGTCCTACAAGGGCGTCGCGTTCTCCGTCGAATGCGAAAACTTCGTGGTGCTCCGCGTCACGCAGGCGGATCCCTCCGTCAAGGGCAACACCGCGACGAACGCGACCAAGGACGCCGTTTTGGAGACGGGCGCAAAGATTCAGGTGCCCATGTTCGTCAACGAAGGCGAGCTGATCCGCGTCGATACCCGCACGGGCGAGTACATGGAGCGCGTCAAGGGTTAATCAGGGGAAGGGCAGTCCGCTTGCGCGGGCTGTTTTTCGTTCGGCGGGGAGGGTTTCCCCGCGTCAGACTTATGAGGTCGAATGGCTATGAAGACGGTTGTCATCACGGGCGGCGTGCGCGGCATCGGCAGAGCTGCGGCGCTGATGTTTGCGGAAAGGGGATATGCGGTCGCCGCGTGCTATGAAAAGAACGGCGCGGCGGCGGACGCTCTTTCCGCCGCTCTGCGGGAAACAGGCGTTCCCTTTCTCGTCTCGCGGGCGGACGTTTCGGATGCGTCCGCAGTCGGCGCGTTCGTCGCCGCGGCAAGCCGCCTGACGGGGAAGGTAGACGTGCTTGTCAACAACGCGGGGATCTCGTCCTTCGGGCTCTTCCAGGAGCTGAAAGAGGACGCGTTCGACCGCCTTTTCGCGGTGAATTGCAAGGGCGCGTATCTCGCGGCGCGGGAGGTGCTCCCAGGCATGATCTCCCGCAGGGAGGGGAGCATCGTCAACGTCTCCTCCGTCTGGGGCATTACGGGCGCTTCCTGCGAGGCGGCGTATTCGGCGTCCAAGGCGTGGCTGATCGGGCTTACCCGCGCGCTCGCCAAGGAAGCAGGCCCTTCCGGGGTGCGGGTCAACTGCGCCTGCCCGGGCGTCATCGACACGGATATGAACGCGCACCTCGGGGCGGCGGACCGCGCCGCGCTGGCGGAGGAGACGCCGCTCGGAAGGATCGGCACCCCGGAGGACGCCGCGCGCACGATCGTCTATCTGGCGGAAGATCCCTTCGTTACCGGGCAGGTCGTCGCGGCGGACGGCGGGTTTTCCCTGTGAAAAGAACATGAAGAAAGAGCGGAAATACAACGGGCTGAGAAAATCTGCCGAACAGTCTCCCGTCTCCACCATGCTCATCGTGCTGCTGCTCGCGGCGGGGATCTTTCTCTTTCCGGTGGAAGACATGATGCGGCTGTTTACCGGGCGTTACGGACTGACGGAGGAACTCGCCGGCACCATGGCGGTGCGCTACCTGTTCGCCGCGGTCATCGTGAAGCTGGCGTATGACTTCGGCTTTGAGCGGCTGTATCTCTGGTCTCCCTTCGGGAAAGGCGCGCTGTACGCGCTTCCTTTTCTGCTGGTGGCAATCAACAACGCCCCCATCATCGGCCTGGCGACGGGGAACGCTTCCGTCACTGCGGGGGCGGGGGATATCGTGCTCTATCTCTTTATGAGCCTTTCCGTCGGGCTATTAGAGGAGCTTATATTCCGGGGCATCGTCCTGCCCCTGTGCATGATCCGGTTAAAGGGGAAAAAACACGCGCTTTTCTGGTCGGTCGCGCTTTCCTCCGCGATTTTCGGGGGAATGCACCTCATCAATCTTCTGAGCGGCAACGTGGGCGGCGTTCTGCTGCAGGTGGGGTATTCCTTTCTGATCGGCGGCATGTGCGCGGCTGCGACGGTGAAGGCGGGGTGCGTCTATCCCGCAATCGTCCTGCACGCCGTCTATAACGCCGGCGGGCTGCTCATCGGAACGCTGGGGACGGGGACGCAGTGGGACGTCGTCACCGTCGTCGTCACCGCGGTGCTCGGCGTCGCCGTGTTTGTCTACGCGTTTTTCACGCTCTGGAAGGAGGACGGCGCGCAGCTGTACGAAAAAATCGGCTTCCCGCCCGAAGCGGAAACTATAAACAATCGTGATAACTGAAGCCTTGAAAATTCTGAGGCGATATGATACAATAAAAGAGAATCAAAAATCCCCTCGGGGAAGATAAGGAGAAAATTATGTTAGCAGCAATCGCGGGTATCAACTGGGGAGACGAAGGAAAGGGCAGGATGGTGGACTTGCTTTCCGAGCATTACGACATCGTCGTCCGCTACCAGGGCGGAAACAACGCGGGGCACACCGTCATCAACGACAAGGGAAAGTTCATTCTGAATCTGCTTCCCTCCGGCATTCTGCGCCCGGAGGTAGTCAACGTCATGGGGAACGGCATGGTGGTAGACATCAAACACCTCTGCGGAGAGATCGAAAATCTCCGCGCGGCGGGCGTGGCGATTTCTCCCGCCAACCTGAAGATCAGCAACGCCGCGGTGATCTGCATGCCCTACAACGTCATGCAGGACTGTCTGGAAGAAGACCGCCTGCGGGATAAAAAGTTCGGTTCCACCCGCCGCGGGATCGCGCCCATCTATGCGGATAAATATTTGAAAAAGGCGATCCGCATGGGAGAACTGCTGCATCCCGAACTCCTGAAAGAGCGCCTGAAAGACATCGTGGAGTGGAAAAACCTCACCATCCGGGGCGTCTACGGCGCGGAGCCCGTCACGTTTGAGGCGATGGCGGATTATCTGAAGACCTACGGCGAACCTCTGAAAGATTATATCTGCGATACCGGCGTTTATCTGGACATGGCGGCGGATCAGGGAAAAAAGGTGATGTTCGAGGCGCAGCTCGGCGCCCTCCGCGACATCGATTTCGGCATTTATCCCTTTACGTCTTCTTCCAATACCATCGCCGCGTACGCGCCCATCGGCGCCGGGATCCCCAACCACCATCTGGACAAGGTCATCGGCATCATGAAGGCATATTCCACCTGCGTGGGCGAGGGGCCGTTTACGGCGGAGGCCTTCGGGGAAAAGGCGGAGGAATTGCGGAAAGCGGGCGGCGAATACGGCGCGGCGACGGGCAGACCCAGGAGAGTGGGGCCCTTCGACGTCCCCGCGAGCAAATACGGCATCCGCGTGCAGGGCGCGACCGAAATCGCCCTCACGAAGCTGGACGTGCTCTCCTACCTGGATGAGATCGAGATCTGCACGGGCTATGAGCTGGACGGAACCGTCGTCACGGAATTTCCCTTTGCGCAGGATCTCGACCGCTGCAAGCCGGTTTTGATCACGATGAAGGGCTGGAAGAAGGATATTTCCGCCTGCCGCAGAAAGTCCGATCTCCCCAAGGAAGCGCTCGCCTATATCCGCTACATCGAGCAGGCGACGGGGTGCTATATCAAATACGTCTCCGTGGGCGCGAGCCGGGAAGAATATATTGTATTATAATTGAAATATCGCAGTCAGGCATAACCGACCGTTTCGGTTCATATCATAGAGAGGACAGCCGCCGCCCGCGTATGCGGGCGGCGCTTTTGAAAAGCGCATGATAAAACTGCTCGCGTTCGATATGGACGGCACGCTCACCCAGCACCGCACGCCCATCGAGCCGGAACATTACCGCATGTTGGAACAGCTCTCCGCGCACTATGCGATCGTGATCGTGAGCGCGGGGGATTTTGCGCGTATTTCCGCGCAGATCGGGAATTTTCCCGCGGATATTCTGGGCAATTACGGGATGCAGGTCGCCCTGCGGGAAGGGAACGGATACCGCATTGCGCGCGAAATCCGCCTGCCTGCCGACCGCCCTTCGGTCGCGGCGCGGATCGCCGCGCTGCGCGCGCGGTTCGGATATCAGGACTGCAAGGGGGACGGCGTCTTCTTTTACGATAGCGGCATGGTGACGTTCCCGCTCCTGGGCACGGCCGCTCCCATCGAAGAAAAGCTCCGCTTCGATCCCGACCGCGGCAAGCGGCGGCGCATGCTGCCCGCAGTGCGGGAGGCGTTCCCCGAATATACGGTGGCGCTCGCGGGGAGTTCTTCCTTCGATATCATGCCGCGGGCGTTCGACAAGGCGCGCGCGCTTGGCGAGTACGCGGCGGAGCGCGGCATTTTAAAACGGGAAGTGCTGTTTATCGGGGACGACCTGGGCGAAGGCGGCGGAGACCGCCCGGTTCTCGAAGCGGGCTTTCCCTGCTTCGCGGTGCAGGATTACCGGGAACTTCCCGCCCGGCTTGCTTTTCTGACGGAGGCGTTATGACGGAAGAGGAATTGCTGGCGTACGGCGCGGCGCTTCCGGGCGCGCGCTGCGACCGGCCCTTTGAAGGGGATTTTGAAACGGCCGTCCTGCGGCACGCGGATACCGGCAAGTGGTTCGCCGTCCTGCTCGAAGCCCCCGAAAAGCTGTTCGGCGTCCGGGAGAAAGTGCTCAATCTCAAATGTCCGCCGGAGCTTTCCGGACTGCTCGCAGAGAGCGACCCGAACATATTGCCGGCTTATCACATGAACAAACGTCTCTGGATCAGCGTCCGTTTTCGCTTTGCGGATGCGGAAACCGTGCGCAAACTGATCGCTCTCAGCTTCGAATTGACGAAAAAAAGGGGCAAAAAAGCCAAAAATGAAAATAATCTTTGACAAACGCCCGCTTTTATATTAAAATAAAATTGCGATTGAAATAAAATTTCATGCGAGGGGATTATGTATCGACAGGAATATGAGAGATGGATCAACAGCATCTATTTGAGCGAGCCGGAGATAGAGGAGCTCAAAGCGCTTACGGATGAAAAGGAGATAGAGTACCGCTTCGGCAAAGATCTGGAATTCGGCACTGCGGGCATGCGCGGCATCATGGGGCTGGGAACCAACATGATGAACGTCTACACCGTCCGCAGGGCGACGCAGGGGCTGGCGGAATACATTTTGTCGCTGGGGAGAAAACAGGCGGAGCGCGGCGTCGTCATCTCGTACGATACGCGCCTCAACTCGGATGTGTTTGCGCGCGCCGCGGCGAACGTTCTTTCCTTCAACGGCATCAAAGTGTATCTGTTTTCGGACGTGCATCCCGTTCCCATGCTGTCCTTTGCCGTGCGCGAGCTGAATGCCGTCGCCGGCATCATGATCACGGCGAGCCATAATCCCAAGGAGTACAACGGCTATAAAGTGTACGGGGAGGACGGCGCGCAGATGTCTCCCGAAAACACCGCAAAGGTCGTCCGCTATATGGAGGGGATCGATCTTCTCGCCGTCAGAGACGGCCAGGCGCTGGACAAGGCGCCGGAAGCCGCGCGGGAGCAGGTGCACGCCGCGCCCGTCCGCAAGCTCGGTCGTTCTTTGGACAGAAAGTATTACAAGGCGATCGGAAAACTCACGCTGTCCCGCGCAGCGGTGAAGAAGGTGGGCAAAAAGATCGGGCTGGTATATACGCCCGTCAACGGAAGCGGATACGTTCCCGTGACGACCATTCTGAAAAAACTGGGCATCAAGGTGACGGTCGTGGAAGAACAGGCGGGGAAAGATCCCTCTTTTTCCACGGTGGAAGTCCCCAATCCCGAATTCAAAGAGACGCTGGAGCTCGCGATCCGGCGCGCGAACAAGATCAAGGCGGATGTCGTGTTCGGCACCGATCCGGACTGCGACCGCCTGGGCGTCGCCGTGCGCGACGGCGCGGGCGAGTTTGTCGCGCTGTCCGGCAATCAGGTCGGCGCGCTCCTGCTGGATTATATCCTGCGCCGGCTGAAAAAGGAGGACCGCCTGCCCGTTCACGGGCTTGTGGTCAAGAGCTTTGTCTCCACCGGCCTCGCGAAAGCGATCTGCGAGGACTACGGCGTGGAGCTGGCGGAGACGCCGGTAGGCTTCAAGTTCATCGGAGAAAAGATCAAGGAATGCGAGGAATCGGGCGAAAAGGAGTTTCTCTTCGGGTTTGAGGAGAGCTGCGGGTATCTTTGCGGCACGCACTGCCGGGATAAGGACGCCGTCGTCGCGAGCATGCTCTTTGCGGAGATGGTCTGTTACTATACCTTCAAGGGCGAGACCGTCTGGGGGCGGCTGATGCGCCTCTATGAAAAGTACGGCTATACGCTCGACCGCACTTCCAGCATCGCGTTCGGCGGGCTGAACGCGATGGAGGAGATGAACGCCGTCGTCGACAAACTGAAGAGCGAACAGGTCCGTTCATTCGATATCTACGGCGTGGCGGCGGTGCGGGATTATTCCGTTCCCGTGCGCCGGCTGGCGGACGGCAGGGAAGAGGCGATCGATATCACTCCTTCCAACACCGTCTATTACGAGCTGGAGAACGGGAGTTTCCTCTGCGTCCGCCCGAGCGGAACGGAGCCGAAGCTGAAGGTCTACTATTCCATCCGGGCGAAAGACGCGCAGGCGGCGGAAAAGGCCTATTCCAAGCTGAAAAACGCCTTTGAAACGCTTTTGAAAAATTGATAAAAAATTTAAAATTATTTAGGGAAATCGCTTGACATTTTTATATGTAAAGTGATATTATATGTAAGCTACCGTTTGAGGTAGACATCTCCGACTGAAGGACGGAGAGGACCGGTAAATTGACAACTGCATAGAGTTGAA